>Ga0265298_10002115_pt1 | contig 28353 bp, 28 predicted proteins | sample AusTroGonzalo_MG_3_FD_193486 | JGI IMG/M metagenome (GOLD analysis project Ga0265298, IMG submission 193486) | Bovine rumen microbial communities from tropical cattle in Woodstock, Queensland, Australia - Gonzalo_01 | ecosystem: Host-associated > Mammals > Digestive system > Stomach > Rumen ...
AATAAACGATAATGACACGCCTCATTTATTGTTCCTAAGTAATCTCGTTGAGAGTAAAGGCGTTTTTGTGTTGTTGGATGCATTGAAAATACTGGCAGATAAAGGAAAAGATTTCCACTGTGATTTTGTCGGTGGGGAGACAAAAGGAATTGATGCTAGCATATTTGCTGAAGAAGTAAATCGTCGCCAATTGAATCAAAGAGTAAGTTATCTTGGCCAGAAATATGGGGACGAGAAAGAGCAGATAATGTCTCGAAGTGATATTTTCGTATTTCCTTCATATGAGGATTGCTTCCCGTTAGTTTTATTAGAAGCGATGTCTTATAAATTGCCTATTGTGACGACAAATGAGGGCGCTATTCCAGATGAAGTAACGGATGGAGAAAATGGCCTTATTAGTGAGCGCAAAGATTCATGTTCTCTGGCTGGATGTATTGAAAGATTGATTGATAATGATACATTGCGGAACATCATGGGAGAAATCGGTTATAAAAAACTAATAACTCATTTTACAAGTGACCAATTTGAGTTGAGAATGAAATGTATTCTTGAATACCTTTGTGAAATAGATTTTTAGTAGATGGAAGTATTTAATATTCATATAGAATTTAATTCTAAACTCTTTCGAGAAACGATAGAGAAACATATTGCTGATAAAAAGAAGGCATATGTGTGTGTGGTGGATGCCAATGTAATCACTATTGCACAGAAAGATCTTAAGTATAGAGAGGTTGTCAGGAGCGCCACTATTAATACTTGTGATGGCAGTTCTATATCGAAGTTGGTTAATAAGATATATGGGACTGACTACCATGCATATAATGGCCCGGAATTATTTGAATACTATATTGAGCAGCCATTTAAGCATGTTTTAGTAGGTAACACGGCAGCCAAGGTAGAACAAATTAAGGCAATAGTAAAAGAAAAAGGAATCAATCTGGATATGCAGCACGTGGATGTGCCATTCGTGCCGGTAGAGGAGTTTGACTATCCAGCAATAGCTAAACAGATTAATGAATTGAGGCCAGACATTGTTTGGGTGAGTCTGGGAGCCCCTAAGCAGGAGTTGTTTATCTCTAACATTTTCCCGTATATTGAACAGGGGGTGCTCTTTGGAATTGGAGCGGCGTTTAATTTCTACACTGGTGATCTGCACAATAACAAGAAAGAGATAGGTGGATTGCGGTTTATCTGGTTGGAGCGCATTTTTAAGGAGCCCCAAAAGCAGTTGAAACGTGTGGGAGGCTACATAATGACGCTTCCTAAGATGTATTTTGAAGAAAGACGAAGAGCTAAAGCTGCTCGTAAAGGGTAGTAGCGAATAAGTTTCAATTGAAACGGTGGGATCATAATCAGCAGGTTTTCTTTGAGCTTGTATGTGCTGGGCTCTGGGAGAGGGATGTGGAACTGAGAAAACACGGTGCCATAGATTTCTCGGAGATTCTGCAGTTGGCAACGGAGCAGTCGGTTATTGGCCTTGTGGCGGCAGGCTTGGAGCATGTGACGGATGTTAAAGTGCCACAGGCAGATGTGCTAAAGTATATCGGCCAGATGCTTCAGATTGAGCAACGGAATAGGGCGATGAATGCTTTTGTGGCGGAGTTGATAGAGCGGCTACGTGAGTCGAGCATTTATTCTATTCTGGTGAAAGGGCAAGGGATTGCACAGTGTTATACTCGACCATTGTGGCGCTCTTCTGGTGACGTGGACTTGCTACTAAACGAAGAAAACTACGAAAAGGCAAAGTCACTGCTGGTGCCTTTGGCTGATTCTGTTGAGCGGGAATATGTGTTTTTAAAGCATCTGGGAATGCAAATCTCTGGATGGGAAGTGGAGGTACATGGCTCTCAACGACCAAGGCTGACTAAGCGGATTAACAGAGTAGTTGATGAGGTGCAACGGGATGTGTTTTATGGAGGGAAAGTGCGGTCGTGGATGAATGGTCATACACAGGTGTTCCTACCAGGTGTTGATGAAGATGTGATATTTGTTTTTACGCATATATTGCATCATTATTATCAGGAGGGGATTGGTCTTCGGCAAATCTGCGATTGGTGTAGGTTGCTATACACTTATAAGGATTCTATAAGTCGGGGACTGTTGGAGAGCCGCCTTAGGAAGATGGGGTTGATGGATGAGTGGATGGCTTTTGCTGCGTATGCTGTAGACTATCTGGGGATGCCGGTGGAAGCGATGCCGTTGTATTCATCGGCCCTGAAATGGCACGAGAAGGGAGAGCGGATTAATGATTTTGTGATGGAGGTGGGGAACTTTGGACACAAAAGAAGTGCTCACACTACAGGTGCCAGTCCTCGCGGTTTTATAGCCCGTAAGGCGGCCTCTTTATGGCGCCGTACGGAGGATAGCTTTCGGCACTTTATCACATTCCCCAAGAATTCTCTGAAGATTTGGTGGTATATGGTTTGGACGGGGTTTAAGGTTGTGAGAGGAGAGTAGCTACTTAGATAAATAGATTTGGCTTTATGAAAGTATTGATTACCGGTGTCCACGGATTTGTGGGCTCGAACTTGGTGGAGGCTCTAAAAAATGAGCATAGGATTTATGGGTTGGATATCATCGCACCTCTGAAAGATGGTGTGGAGAAGACTTTCTCTTGGGAGGACCTGGATGCCGGTGAAGTTCCGGAAGTGGATGCCATTGTTCATCTTGCAGGGAAAGCGCACGATACAAAGAACCAGAGCGCGGCGGAGGTGTATTTCAAGGTGAATACGGGGCTGACGCAGAAGATATTCGATTATTTCCTGGCGCAGGACTCTATCAAGAAGTTTGTCTTCTTCAGCACTGCGAAAGCTGCGGCGGATAAGGTAGAAGGGGTGTTGACGGAGGATGTGGTGCCGGCGCCTATCGGCCCGTATGGTGAGAGTAAGATTGTAGCGGAGAAGTATATTCTGGAGCATATGCCAGCTGATAAGCAGGTCTATATCTTTCGGCCTTGTATGATTCACGGGCCGGGGAATAAGGGGAATCTGAATCTGCTGTATAATGTGGTGAGCAAGGGGATTCCCTGGCCGCTGGGGGCGTTTGAGAATCGGCGGACTTTTACGTCGGTGGAGAATATCTGTTTTGCGGTGAATGGGGTGCTCACGAAGGATGTGCCGTCGGGCATCTACAATATGGGTGATGACGAGGCGCTGAGCACCAACGAGCTGATAGAGGAGATTTGCCGGAGTCTTGGGAAGAAGGCGCGGATCTGGCGGTTGCCCAAGGGCTTGATGTTTTTTGTAGCGCGCGTGGGTGGCTGGCTGCACTTGCCACTGAATCCCGAGCGGTTGAGGAAGTTGACGGAGAACTATGTCTCGTCCAATGCAAAGATCAAGGCCGCGCTGGGCGTGGAGAGGATGCCGGTAGATGCGAGGGAGGGGCTAAGGAGGACGTTAGAGAGTTTCGGGGAATAATACTAGGTATATATGAGTAATTGGATAGCTTTTATTATTATTGCTGCTGTACTGGTGGTACTGGAGTTGTGCTACTTCAAGATAGCGGATAGATTTAATATCATTGACAAGCCCAACGAGCGGAGCTCGCATTCTACGATAGTATTGCGCGGTGGTGGAATCATCTTTTGCATATCTATGGTGGTTTGGGCTGTGATGATGGTGATTAAGGGGGAAAGCATTGCACCTTATCTTCCGTTTCTTATCGGCCTACTTCTTATTTGTGGGGTGAGTTTCAGGGATGATGTGAAGTCTTTGCCGGATAGTATGAGGCTGGTGGCGCAGTTTGTGGCGATGGCACTGATGTTTTGGAGTATGGGAATCCTGCGCTGGGATATGTGGTGGGTTGTCATCATTGCGTTGATTGTGTGTGTCGGGGCAACCAATATCATCAATTTTATGGACGGGATCAATGGCATTACTGCTGGGTATGCTTTGGCGGTTTTGGTGCCGCTGGCTTTGGCAAACCGGATGGGCGTTTTTATTGATGAGTCGTTCCTGGTGGTGGCGATTATCGGCGTACTGGTGTTCAGTTGGTTTAACTTTCGGCCTAAGGGGAAAGCGAAGTGCTTTGCTGGGGATGTGGGGAGTATCGGCATTGCTTTTATTATGCTGTTTGCTGTTGGCCGGCTGATTATGAAGACGGGGGATGTGACGTGGCTGGTTCTCTTGCTGGTGTATGGCGTTGATGGGTGCTGTACTATTCTGCACAGGATTATGCTGCATGAGAATCTTGGGCAGGCGCACAGGAAGCATGCTTATCAGATTATGGCGAATGAATTGGGGATTTCGCACGTTGTGGTTTCACTGCTATATACGGGGCTGCAGCTGGTGATTTCGCTGGGATTTATCTACTTGTGTCCTGCGACGGTGCTGGTACATTGGATTTATCTGATTGTGGCGTTGGTGGTGCTGGTGGGTGCGTATGTGGTGTTTATGAAGAAGTACTATCATTTGCATGCGGAGTATTTGGCTTCACTGAATTCTTGAGTATTATGATAATTGACCAAACTTTACTTGATAAACTGACGGCGGAGGCGAAGGCATCGGCCCGATTGAGGATGAATTATGATTTGCGGAATTCTGAGGCTGATGGGAGCCAGAGGATGCTGAATGCTATTGAGCCGGGGAGTGTGGTGCCGGTGCATCGGCATGGGCGTACTTCCGAGACGGTGGTGTGTTTGCGGGGAAGGCTGGTGGAGGAGTACTACTCTGATGCGGGTGAATGTGTGGAGTCGATTGAACTTTGGGCTGGAGGATCGGTGGTGGCGTTGAACATCCCGGCGGGGCAGTGGCATAGTTTGAGGAGTTTGGAAAGTGGAACGGTGATTCTGGAGATGAAAGATGGGCCGTATGAGCCTATTGGGCCCGAGGATGTGATGGAGATTTGTTAGATTTGTAGGAGATAATTATTGAAAAGTAAACACTGATGTCAAAAGTTGCATTGATTACCGGGATTACCGGGCAGGACGGAAGCTTTCTGGCAGAGTTCCTGATAGAGAAAGGATATGAGGTTCACGGTGTTATGCGCCGGAGCAGTTCGTTCAATACGGGGCGTATAGAGCATCTGTATCTGGACGAGTGGGTGCGGGATATGAAGAAGAAGCGTCTGATTAACCTGCATTGGGGGGATATGTCGGACAGTTCTTCGCTTATTCGGCTCATCTCCGAGATTCGGCCAGACGAGATTTACAACCTGGCGGCGCAGAGCCATGTGAAGGTGTCTTTCGATGTGCCAGAGTTCACAGCCGATGTGGACGCCGTGGGCGTTCTGCGCCTGCTGGAGGCGGTGCGCATTGTGGGCTTGGCGGATAAGTGCCGTATTTATCAGGCTTCTACATCGGAGCTTTACGGGATGGTGCAGGAGGTGCCGCAGAAGGAGACTACGCCGTTCTATCCCCGCAGCCCGTATGGGGTGGCCAAGTTGTATGGCTTCTGGATTATGAAGAACTACCGCGAGAGCTATGGGATGTATTGCTGCAACGGAATCCTTTTCAATCACGAGAGCGAGCGCCGCGGAGAGACGTTTGTGACGCGCAAGATTACGCTGGCGGCCGCCCGTATCGCCCAGGGATTCCAGGATAAGCTGTATCTGGGTAATTTGAACTCCCTGCGTGACTGGGGTTATGCCAAGGACTACGTGGAGTGTATGTGGCTCATCCTTCAACAGGAGAAGCCGGAGGACTTTGTGATTGCTACCGGAGAGTACCATTCCGTGCGTGAATTCTGCACACTGGCTTTCAAGGAGGCGGGGATTGAACTGCGCTGGGAAGGCTCGGGCGTGGATGAGAAGGGCATTGACGTGGCCACCGGCAAGGTGCTGGTGGAGGTAGATCCCAAGTATTTCCGTCCGGCCGAGGTGGACCAGTTGCTGGGAGACCCGTCCAAGGCCAAGAAGGTGTTGGGTTGGAATCCGCACAAGACCAGTTTTGAGGACCTGGTGAAGATAATGGTGCAGCACGATATGAAGAAGGTGAGGAAGTTGTATCTCAGAGAGCAGATGGAGGACTAAGCAATATGCCAAAGAAAGTATTTGTTTCGGGATGTTATGACCTGCTGCATAGCGGTCACGTGGAGTTTTTCAGGCAGGCGTCGCAGTTTGGCGACCTGTATGTAGGAATTGGCTCCGATGCAACGGTGCTTCATTATAAGAACCACAAGACGCTGTATCCGGAGCAGGAGCGGCTATTTATGGTGAAGAGCATCCGCTATGTGAAGGATGCGTTTATCAATGCGGGCGACGGGGTGATGGACTTCATCCCAACCGTAGAGGCACTGAAGCCGGATATCTTTGTGGTGAATGCCGATGGCAGTAGCGATGAGAAGCGCAAGTTCTGCGAGGAGCGGGGCATCGAGTATGTGGTGCTGCAGCGGATGCCGGCGGCGGGACTGAAGGCGCGCTCGTCCACTGACTTGAAGGCAGAGACTTGCCGGATTCCCACGCGTCTGGATTTGGCGGGTACCTGGATTGATCAGCCGTATGTTTCTTATCTGGCCCCTGGCTGGGCGTTGACCATCTCGCTGGAGCCTACCTTTGATGTGCGTGAGCGGTGCGGCCTTTCGACTTCAACGCGGAATATGATCAAGAAGCTTTGGCCGATGAAATTGCCTGACATGGATCCGGAGATGCTTGCGAAGCTTGTTTTCTGCTTTGAGAATGATCCGGAGCGCTCCGATGGCATTATTTCCGGGGCGCAGGATTCTATCGGCATTTGTGTGCCTGGTTTGGCCCGGCACTATTATAACAACTGTTTCTGGCCGGAGAAGATAGAGACTTGCTCTGACGAGGCTGTCTTGAGTTGGCTGGAGAGTCATCTGGTGTTGGTTCCGCTGGAGCCTCGCAAGCCTGGATGCAGCGTTGTGGCTGGGAAGGATATCACCGAGGATAAGGTGAATGACTTGGCCGATGCCGCCGAGGAATGCTGGAAGGCGATTATGGCTATGGATTTTGCCCGCTTTGCGGCCGCTTATCGTGCTTCGTTTGCCGCGCAGGTGGCGATGTTCCCGGCTATGGTGAATCCGGTGGTGAACGGGGAGAGCGAGCCCAGGCCGGAGAATTCCGTGCAGCCGGCCATTGATGAGTGGTCTTCTGTCCCCGGTGTGCTGGCCTGGAAGATGCCCGGTGCCGGCGGTGGTGGCTACCTGGCCCTGGTTGTTGAGGACGCATCGGCCTTTACATCGGCCCATCCTGAAGCGATTAACCTTAAGATTCGCAGAAAATGAAAAGATATTGCCAGACCTTGGAACTGATGGACGACCCGGACATGATCCGGCGCTATTGCGATGTGCACAAGCACGTTTGGCCGGAGATTATGGAGGGCCAGAAACAGGTGGGCATCCTGGATATGCAGATTTTCCGCCGCGGTACGCATGTGTTTATGATTTGCGATACGGTGGATGATTTCGATTGGGAGCGGGATTGGGAGAAGCTAGCCGGGATGCCCCGCCAGGCAGAATGGGAGGCGTACGTGGCTAAGGCTCAGGGTGCGGATCCTACGTTGCCCAGCCATAAGAAGTGGAGGCTGATGGAGAAGATTTTTGAGTTGGAGAAATGATGGAGAAGGGGTCAAAGATATATGTGGCCGGCCACCGCGGGATGGTGGGTTCGGCCATTGTTCGTGAATTGAAGCGGCAGGGGTATGACAACCTGGTGCTGCGGACGCATAAGGAGCTGGATTTGACGAGACAGGAGGCCGTGGAAGCGTTCTTTGCTGCAGAGCGACCGGAGTATGTGTTCCTGGCGGCGGCTAAGGTTGGGGGGATTGTGGCTAATGAATCGGCCCTGGCGGATTTCATGTATGAAAACATGATTCTGGAGATGAATGTGATTCATGCGGCGTGGCTTTCAGGCTGCAAGAAACTGGAGTTCCTGGGGTCTTCGTGCATTTATCCGCGCCTGGCGCCGCAGCCGATGCCGGAGAGTTGCCTGCTGACGGGCTCGCTTGAGAAGACGAATGAGGCCTATGCTTTGGCTAAGATTTCCGGGCTGAAGTATTGCGAGTATTTGAACCGGCAGTACGGGACGGATTTTATTTCCGTGATGCCGACGAATCTGTATGGGCCGAATGATAATTACCATCCGGAGCATTCGCATGTTTTGCCGGCGCTGATTCGGCGGTTCCATGAGGCTAAGGTTGCGGGGCTGCCTTCCGTCACTTGTTGGGGAGACGGCTCGCCGCTGAGGGAGTTCCTGTATGTGGATGATTTGGCAAATCTGTGCGTCTTCCTGATGAACAATTATTCCGGGAATGAAACGGTAAATGCGGGCACGGGGAAGGAGATTTCCATTGCCGATTTAACGCGGCTGGTGGCTCGGGTTGTTGGGTATGAGGGTGAGATTCTGTGGGATACTTCGCGACCTAACGGTACTCCTCGGAAACTCTTGGATGTGTCGAAGGCCACTGCCCTGGGGTGGAGGTATAAGACGGAGCTGGAGGACGGTGTCCGGCTGGCGTACGAGGATTTCCTGAATAATCCGATGAGGGCGGAGAGGTAGGGTTTTATCGGCCCGGATTCTTGATGAGGTGGCGGCGGAGGGGAAGAATTGGCCAGGATGAGGATGAGTTTTGATTTGCTGAACTCTGAGGCTGATGGGGCGCAGAGGATGCTCAATGCCATCGAACCGGGAAGTCCGCTGCCTATTCATCGGCATAAAAAGACATCGGAGACGGTGGTGTGCCTGCGGGGGCGGCTGGTGGAGGAGTTTTACTCTGAGGACGGAGTACGTGTTGAAGCGGTTGAATTGCGACCAGGTGGTCCGGTAGTGGTTGTGAACATTCCCGCCGGGCAGTGGCATTCGGTGCGGGCGCTGGAGAGTGGTACGGTGATTCTGGAGATGAAGGATGGGGGGTATGAACCTATCGGCCCGGAAGATGTACTTGAGTTGTAGAGCGGGTACTATTCGTGGTTTGGGGCGACTGTTATTCTTCCTGGCCTTATCGGCCTGCTTGAAAAGATTGGTCGGAGGGGGAGAGGGGGTGATATTGGCCCTCGGCCTGATGTGCTTGGTTATGCGGATAAACTTGTGGGCGAGGACAGGGATGTGCTGAGGCTTTGTCCTGGTATCACGGGGCCTGCGACGCTGAAGTATCGGCTGGAGGATGAAATGATTGCGGATTATGTGGCGTCGCGGCAGGCGGCTGGGGATGGGCGTTCTTGAGGCAGTTTAAGGTATAGAAATGATGTTATGACTCAAGATGAAATGCGGCTTCATGAGTTTCAAGAAGTGGTGACGTTTATGGGGACTAATAAACTATAAATATGGACGAGTCGACAAGTAAACAGATAGAGGATTGGACTAGGAATATTAATATACTACATGAAGAACTCGAGAACAGTCCAAGTTGTCGTTCATGTGTAATTGTTGCTGCGGCTTACTTGGATATAGTATTAAGAGATCTTCTTAGTTTCTTTTTATCTGCTCCGCATAACAAGGATGAGGATAAAGAACTTTTTTCAGGATTTGGCCCGCTATCATCCTTTAATAGTAGAATTCTTATTTCATCTCGCTTAGGGTTAATATCAGATTACGAATATAGAGCACTTCGGGTTGTTCGAAAGATAAGAAATTCATTTGCTCATAACTTATCTGTAGATTCATTAGATAATCATAAGAGCATTCTTTTGACGGTTATTCCGCCAAAAGAGTTAATCCCAGTAAAGAGTATTCCATTAGCATCTTCTTATGATGAAGTTCCTCCTCTCCCAATCATTTCAGGTATTGATTTGACATCAGCAAGAGATATTTTCGTAAAAGTTGTGATGTGTCTTTCAAACTTGCTTTCAGCAAGATGTCTCTTTATTAAGAAGCAAAAAAGGGAGGTGCCAGAAGATTTCAAGTCAATAATTGATATTGACAATCAGAAAATAGGTGAATTACAAACAAGTTTGGAAGAAGTTGAGAGGCTGATCAAGCTGGAGTTAAAGGCGATAGAATTAAACAGAGAGAAACTTGAACTATTGCGTCAAAATGGGAAAGGAGCCACTGCAGAAATAAAAGAGTGCCAAGAAGAGATAAATCGTCTTGAGAACGATCTTGAGAGGGATTACGAAGCGTTTAAGATGATAGATACCTTTATATCCGTTAGCATATTTGCGCGAGATCAAATAAAAAAGGCATTTGAAGAGCAAGTATAATTGTGCACATTGTATGCTTTATTATGACGCAGGAAGAAAGGTGTCGTAAATAGGCTTAGAGATGTGAAGTATGTTGGTTCAAGAAACATACTGGAAGTGAAGGAGGGGCATACCAGCCGTTGGAAGAGGATGAGAAATGGAAGTGAAGCGTAAATAATGAATGATTTAGATATGACAGTAAAAGGTTTTGTCAAGGGGGTAGGGGAGTTCTTCCGTTACCTCTTGTTTACGCCCAGTTGGGGGCAGCAAGCGTCGTGCAGCGCAGCAGGCGTATGAGGGTCGGCTGGACGAGGCAATGGCTAGGGCGAACGAGGAGAAGGGGCGCTGAGGGCGTCCATTGATATGGTGCCGGGTGGGGTTGTGCTGAATATTGAAAAAAGGCAGTGGCATAGTTTGCAGTGTCTGGAGAGCGGAACGGTGTTGTTTGAGGCGAAGGATGGGGAGTATCGGCCGTTGGAGGGGATGAGATTTGGAAATGAAGTTTTTTTATTTGTCACTTTTGCTCGTGTTTATTCGTGCCGCAAAGACGGCCCAAAGAAGAGGACTAATGATTCATGTTTGATATGGGAGAACAATATTTCAAAGGTGTGTTGGCCGGTTATCTTGGGGCGAACTTTATGTGTGGCCTTATAACCGAATGGCAGATAGATATCATTAAAGAAAACATTTCGCATTATTGTGAAGCGATGATAGACCATTCCCTGCTCTCATATCAAGAGAAGGAAGAACAGAAGCGCCAAATGAAACAAAGCCTGGAAGTGTATATCCAAGGCGTAAAGGATGAGATGAGGGGGATGGGGAGGATGGTATAGGTTTATGATTAAAGGATTAGGTTTTATATGGAGTTAATAGATAGACTAAAAGATTTCTTTGAAAGCGAAGCCCATTCATGTTCTATGGACTTTGGGTGTGTAACGCCTGAATATGTTTACCGTATGTGGGGCGGAAGTGTTGCAATCGAAGAGATTGCTAACGCGTTGGAAGAAGTTTGAAGGATAATGTAAAAGAGGATTTTTTTGGTGGAGTCTTTTAACTGTATTCCAAATTCGTAAAGATATGTATCCGGTAAACTTGATAAGCATATTAATTGCCAATAAAGGCTTGCCCACAGCAAGTAGGGATGAACTATATAAATCGTGGGGTGTAAAGCCAAAAGAAAGTGAGTTAACATCATTGGCTTCTTTTGTCAATCAGCTAAAACCATTGGCTCCGCATCAACCTGAGCTGATTGCGAAATTGTTAGATAAGTGTTATTTTGGTTTTTCCATCCCTCGCATAGCAAAAGAATTTGATTGTTTGTGGTTAGGAGATAAGAGTGTTGTCAATATTGAACTGAAAAGAGATGATGTTGGGCAAGAAAAGATTAAGAAGCAACTAATCCAAAACAGGTATTATCTGAATCATCTCCAGAAACAAGTGTCCTCCTACACATACGTTTCATCGACGCAATCATGCTATTCGCTTGACAGTAGCGCAAATCTGGTGTCTGTGGATGTAAAAGAACTTGCCAAAAGCATCTACAATATTCACGGTGAGGCTTTATTTGAGGACAATATAGAGGACAAATTTCCGCCAGAACAGTTCCTTGTTTCCCCGTTTAACTCTACTGATGAATTCTTGAAAGGATTCTATTTTCTCACAGAGCAGCAACAAGGATTTAAGAACACTATAGTTCAATTTGCCTATAATGCAACAGTAAAAGGCTTCTGTGCTCTAACCGGAGGCCCTGGTTCAGGAAAGACTTTACTAGCCTACGACATTGCAAAAGAATTGATGTGCGCTGGTATGAATGTCCTGATTGGTCACGCAGGCGGCTTGAATAATGGACATACTACGCTGAACCAAAATGGATGGAATATCAAATCTACAAAGGATATCGTTGTTTGGGATACGACGACTATGTCAGTTAAGGATATCGTTGATGCAGATTTCTACATCATAGATGAGGCACAGCGTTGCTATAATTTGGAGATTATAGCGAATGAAATCATAAGGAAAGGGAAGAGGGGTCTTATCTCTTATGATTCAGAGCAGATAATGAGCGACAGTGAACAAATGTTGGATAATGCTACAAAGATAAATACCCTGGCTGTGGGCAATATTTACAAACTATCGTCAAATATACGAACTAACGCTGCTGTTTACGAATTTGTAAATTCCTTGTTTGATATACATCACTCTGTAAACAAGAGCGTTAAGGGGAAGGTGGCCATTACGTATTGTCGGAATACAGCAGAGGCAACAATCATTCTTGGCCATTTAGAAAAGAGCGGTTATAGAGTTCCTAAGTTTACCCCTAAACTTCATGGCTCAGAGGAATACGAAGCGTGGTTCCCAAGCGGTGAGTCAAGTGCTCATGAAGTGATAGGGCAGGAATTCGACAATGTGGCTGGTTTGTTAAGCGAGAGAATGAACTACGATGCTGGGGGTAAACTCGTTTCAGGTAGTCGCTACTTCTATAGAGAAGACAAGATGTTATACCAAATTTTGTCACGGGCAAGGAAAAAGATTCATTTGGTGATTGTCAATAATCCTCAGCTCCTTGACAGGTGTTTAAAGATGGTAAATAGATTCTAACTACGAAATATGAAAATAAGAACAGATTTTGTGACCAACAGTAGCTCTGTGAGTTATATCATACTTATGGACAAGGAAATCGTGGATTGTTTCCTGCGTTATTACGGTGATGATCAGAAAGACAGCGAAGAAGCCATTATCTCAAGAAAACTGAGAGAGTTCATGTTGGAGAGGGGGACAGCATCCTATATCGAAGGCCATGAGGTATACACCTACTTGATGGAATTCCGTGATGATGACGGTGATGCTTTGTGGAAAGAAGCCCTTCAAGAGAATGACATGAACACAGATGTGAGTACAATGACTGAGACTGAACTGTTTAACTACTTACGGGGAGAATATCTGCTGCGTAGAAATATGAACCGCTTGACGAGAGGTTTTTCTGCAATACAAGTGGAGCAATACTAAGACGAAATGCTTTTAAGGACAATCGGTGACTATCACTTTCTGGCAGACAAGGAGACTGGTATGACATTCCGGTGGGGTAGATCATTGGATGACAACCCTACGTTTGCCCCAGTGCCGGAGTTGGCAGACATATCAATCAGCAATCGTTGCACGAAAGGATGCGATTACTGTTACCGGTCAAGCACCCCAAATGGAGCATTGATGACACTGGAAGACTACTGCGATGTTCTTGACAGTATGAATTCTCCTGAACACGGCAATGTGTTTCAAGTAGCACTTGGAGGGGGAGAGCCCCTTGAACATCCTGATTTCTTTGCCATAATCGATGAGACGGTCAAAAGAGGTGTAGTGCCCAATTTTACAACCAATGGAAGGCTGCTGACTGCTGACACATTTGAACGCCTGAAAGGGAAAGTTGGAGCCATGGCAATCTCCATTTCAAGAATAGAGGAGATGGCCCTATATGATGACTTACTAAAGAGTAGGAATGGAATTAGGATTAACCTGCACTATATATTGTCACGAAATTCTGTTGAGCAGGCTATTGATATTGTGAAAGGGAAGCACAATGAGGTACTAAAGGACTTGAACGCCATTGTGTTTCTGACTTATAAACCGGCAGGAAGAGGCAATGATGCCAATATATTGCAAGCCGGTGATATGCTAAACGCATTCCTAAAGGAGATGAAAACGCCCAAAGCTGCCTGCAAGATAGGATTCGATGCGTGCTTTGTTCCGATGCTGTTGCGTAAGACGCAAGGACTTGATGACTATGTGGATTTCTGCGAAGGAGGTTTTTTCTCTGTATATGTGAACGAAAGAAAAGAAGTGTCGCCCTGTTCGTTTTCAAATGGGACGGATAGCTTTTCTCTGAATGACTATGATTTTTATGATATTTGGCTGAATAAATTGCAACCCTACAGGGAGAGACAAGCAAACCATTGCAGGACTAAGTGCAAAGCCAAGTCTATTTGTCGGGGATCTTGTGCCTATTATCCTCAGATAATCACCTGTTATAGCGAATAATGACTATTGATTGGAACCAACTTGAATTGAACAGCAATAACGCAAAGGAGATTTCCTTTGAGCGGTTCTGTTTCCACTATGCCTCGATACTTTTCAAGGGGTATGGTGAGATGACCTATCCCTATAATGCAGCTGGGTCAGAATTCTATTTAGTGCTCCATAAACCGCTCGAATACGAAGGGAGAAAGTATAAGAAAGGGGATGTGATAGGTTGGCAGGCCAAATTCTGGGTGAACCATAATGACCTAGAAAACTCCTCTCTCGATAAGGGTAACAGAAATGAACTGGTAGAAGGGTTGCGAAATACACTCAAACGCCACAAGAATCTGGCATTATGGATTGTATGTACACCTGGACAGTTTCTGGAGGACTACTATAACAAACTGAAGGCAGAACTTGCTGCGATTTCAGGTAGTGTGGTTATTACGCATTGGCATAAGGCTGTGTTTGAAGCTTCCTTCGTGGGTGAGGATAGGGTAAGATACCAAGGGCTATTGCCTTATTATTTCGGGAAAAAGGTTATAGCAAAAGACCTTTTGGACAGGCTGACATCAGTAACTCTCGATTCTCTGAAACAGAAGTTTGACGTGGATTTGCACACGGCTTCACCTTTCGAAGAGCAGTTGATGGGCATCATAGACAGGGATAAAGCCTATGCCACGCTGACGGGAAAGGCTCACCGTCTGGGCAAACGGATAACAGAATACAAGGAACGTTGGTTCCAAGATGACGGAACTCGAGACAAAGATAGACTGAATGATTTTGGAGACGCTTTTGAGAAGGCTTTCTTAGCATACGAGGTTTGCCTCCTTGACATTGCGAATGGGATTGTGAACATCGTTGATGAACAAGGTGTTGATAGCGTTTTTAGCGAAGGAATGCAATATCTTGATTCCAAACGCGAAGTTTTCGACAGATGTGCACACAAAGTAGAGGAATCTATAAGAGGGCTTAAAGGTTCACATAGAGAGGACTCTTTGTATTTTTATATTGAGGATATTCTTGTAATCAAGGACCTGATTTTTGGGAGGAGTGAAGATAGAAGCGATAGTATTGAGCATACTTTGATACTCAGAGAGGCGCGCTATTTCCCTGTATTTGCCCAAGCTGGATACGGGAAAACACATTTCGCCTGCTCGCTGGCCGCAGAACAGATGAAGATAGGGCAGCCAGTGCTGCTGTTAACAGGTAACAAGTTCAGACATTGTACACGACCGCAAGAAGTATTCAATAGACTGCTTGGAGTGGAAGGTACGGACACAGCCTTTGAGGGCATCGTTTGTGCTTTAGACCTGCTTGCCTCTAATTATCCAACGTCCCGTATGCTCATTATTATTGATGGGTTGAACGAGAGTTTCCCTAATGAGCGGGTTTGGGGTGATGAACTGCCTATCATTGCCAAATACATAGAGAAGAGCGAAAACCTGATACTGGTTACCACGTGCAGGGAAAAATCTGAGTATATCCAAAAGATATATGGATTGCCATCCTATGAAAAGGTTCAAAATGCCTCTTTACTTCGGGGTATCGATGACGTGAACTTGTTGGTGACCATACACAGATACTTTAAGAAATACAACATAGAAGCAGCTCAGCTTGCAGAAAAGACGATATTCAGAAATCCGTTGCTGCTGAAGATATTCTGTGAAACGAACCAAGGAACAAAAGGAATCGTGGTGAACGAACATTCGTTGGTTGAAAGTATGAAACGTTATTCGGATAACCTTGTTTCAAAACTGTCAGTCAAGGATGGTGCTGTGAGCAAAATCATCAGTCATCAGGTTCGTAAGGGTCTCATAGAAATGGGGCGGTTGCTATGGGAGCGTAATACGCGTGATGTTGACTATTTTGATGATTTCTACCCTTTGTTTGGTGAGCAGGCGGAAGCACTTCTGGAGGAAGGACTATGCTTTCAGGTGGATTCATTGAATACGGATAGCGGGGAGGTGAAGTTTACCTATGATCTTCTGGCGGGATACCATATAGCCCAATATCTGTTGTCAAAAACAAAGAATGATAATGAACTTACCTCTTTGTTGAATGACGAGGATGTTCATAAGAAACTATTTGGGGCTGACCATGAACTGCACACTTTAGCGGAAGACGTCCTGAAGACTCTCATTTACTGTGTCAGAGAGCGGGAACATAAGTCGCTCTTTGAATATATTGAGAGTAACGAGGCCTTTGCGAAGATTTTGGAAAACCTGGAGTTGATGAAGGCCACGGAAGAAGAGTGTAACACCCTATTAGCCCGACTGTCTCAGCCACTGAACGAAGGTGTGAAGAAGACGGTCAGTGCGCTTGTGAAGGAAAAACTTCTTACTCATCATACGGTGAGGGGTATTTCCTTGTTGTTGCCTGCGTTTAAACAATTCTCGCCTGAAGAGTTCGACCTTTTCTTCCATGAACAGTTTCTTCCATACGGAACCATCTTTGATGCAGCGAACTGTGTGAAGAATGCCCTGCAAGAATCGTATGCAAATGATGATGCTGTGTTTGCTGCCATTTTGTTGAGCGGCTGTTTCTGGACGGAGAATAGGCAGGAGATAATCAAGCTGATGAAAGAATACGCCGTTGGCCATTTTGATGAATTGGCGGATGCGCTGCGTGAATATCTGCATCTACGTGATCCTTATATCAGGGAGGCATTGTACATTCTGATGCACGGAGCAACTGTCGGGTTGGGGAATCGTGAAAAGACAGCACTGGCCGTTAGAATTGTGACGGAAGATTTGAGGGAAAGACCCACTTCAAGCATTATCATTCTGGATTATGCAGAAAGCCTGTTTGATTATGCCAAAACTGTCTTCTCAATTGAGGTGGATGGCAGCGTTCTTCTATTGGCCAAGGATTCAAAATGGAACGCTGTAAGTGAGGAAGAGGTTTGGAAGAGTGGCGTTTATGACTATGATTTCGAGAAATTCCATATCAGGCCATATAGCATAATGGGCTATGATTCGCATACAAGCTATACCTCTGACCAGCTTTCGGACATGATATTATGGAGAATGAAGGAGAATGGATATAAAGACGATGTGTATGCAGACCTGCTGGCGACGCATAGAGACCGGATGAAATACTATCAATCCACTATTGACCGTATCCCATTCAAGCATGTGGGCACGGCTCAGAAAGAGCTTGTGGGCTGGTTGATGTTGAATGGTGAAATTGAGCCGGAGTATAAACAGACTTTAAGGACTACGGAGATAGACATCGATCCCGCATACCCATCCCTGCGACCTAAGCGTCAGCTGGTTTCAACCTCTTTTCTTCCACGCACAGTTGAGGAAAAAGAGCAATGGCTCTCGGAAAATCCAATGGAGGAATTGAAGAAATATCTGAGGATGAAATTCCGAGGGAATAATGCTGAATGGGTACTACTGCGCGGTCATTTGAGTCAGAAATATGATGAAAAAGCAGCCCAGATATACTGGTCGGTTGAAACAGGACTCGCCTATAATAAGACGCGGAATAAAAAGGTAGAATTGCCTGCAAAAAGTCATTCACATTTGTTTGCATCGGAAATAGGGTGGCGTGGGATGGAATATAACGGTGATGATTATTACGAACCGTCATTAGGTGTGTTCCTGTTACAACACTATGAGTTTTCTAGTTGGGACAGTGAGAGAGCTAAGAATCCAAATTTCTACTTTTTGTCAGATCAGATCAGGAAGGATTTCTCACTAGCGTTTAATGTACGTGAACTAAAATACTATAAGGAGGGAGAACCAGTGACTGAATATTATCAGGATGCCCACTCGGAGTTCTATTATATACGGAAGGACTTATTGGAAGAGATAGAGAAGCGGTATAAAGTGACACTGGTAACAGAACTTTATGCAGAGAAAACTGATACTCGTCGCGAAGAAGGTAGGATGGGGTACAGGGCGTACAGGGAATACCGTGAGAGGATAGTGGGGTTATAAACGTCAATGAAATGATTGCTTACAAATACCGTTCTGGAAGAGGCACGAAAGACAGTGAAGGGAAGGATGTGTTTGAACGTGACATGACATTGCTTTCGCGAGATACCATCTACGTGCCTACCGTGGGGCAGTTGAATGACCCTGCAGAGGCCTTGGTGGATGATAGTATCTTCGAGACTCAACTACGCTTTTTCAAAAAGCTTGGTGCCGGAGAAAGCCTCAAGCTGGTGGAAAAGAGCTTTCGGGACTTCTACAAGAGCATCCGCGCTTCGGGAATATACTCTCTAAGCAAAAGGATTGACAATGAACTGATGTGGGCGTATTACGCCAGCGGGCATACAGGATATGCCATCATTTTTGATACGGAAGTGCTGGCACTCTCGTTCGACCACGGTCAGTGGGGCGGTATGTATGAACTGGAAATGAACTATTCTGCCAAACTGCCGCGCTTTGACATTACCAAGATTGACGGGAATGATACGGTAAAAGCATTATCCTGCTTTGTGGGGACAAAATCGAAGGCATGGGAGCACGAGGATGAGCACCGGCTGGTGTTTGACAAAGGTGGTAAGGAACTGAAGATAGACTACCGGGCTATCAAAGGATTCGTCTTCGGTTGCAGAATGAGCGAGGAGGATATTGACTACGTTATGAAGACTTTCACCGGCAGGGACCTTGAGTACTATCAGATGGAGTTGAAAGATGACTCATACAAGCTGGTGCTGAAGAGGTTGACGGACAAATATCCCACATCCAAGAAATACAGCCCCAACAACGTGACTTATGACATTGAAGAGTTGCTGGAAGCTGACAAGTTCATAGAGGGAGTAGGGTACAAGTACCGCGAGTTTGTGGAATCTGCGTTGGAGAGAGTCAGTCGCGAACCGTTTGTAACGGGGATTAGCCATATTGTGGTATCGGATGACCAAAAGTACCCTCATATCTTGGTCTGGACGAAGTTTCAGCAGGACGGATCGTTTAGGCCCATGCGCTCTTTTGAATATGATGTAGTGGAAGGGAAACTGGTGAGCAGTGAGGGTTAAAAAAGAATAAATGTAGCTAACAAATGCAATTCGATTGCGGATAAATCGTTAATTTTGCAAATTGGAAATTATATGAGTATGAGAAGACTGATTATTAGAAATGTTGGACCAATCAAAAGCGTGGATATTCGCCTGAACAAGGTGAATGTATTCATCGGTCCGCAAGGCAGTGGCAAGAGCACCATCGCCAAGATTGTCAGTTTCTGCTCTTGGCTGGAGAAGGTGAACGAAGCAACAGATCGTGCGGCTGTGGACGGTCTGATTAAGCGTCTCGGAAAGTTCCACCATATGGAAGAGTACTTTACCGAGAAATCGGTGATACTTTATATGGGAGACAATGTGGTGTTCGCCTACCATTGGAAGGAGAAGGATGCCATACCTATGCCAAAAGGTTTTGGTGATTATAATGCGAGTAGTTATCAAAAAGGGGAGTTGATACTTTCTGCTGTCAACAAGTGGGTGAATCCCAAGGTAATTTATATTCCCGCTGAGCGTAATTTCGTGTCTGCGGTTCCAACTCTGAAGAACTATTCGGACAAGAATGATAATCTGCAGAGCTTTGTGAATGACTGGTTTGACGCTAAGCGCCATTACACCAAGGAGAGTCCCATGCCCGTGACGAACCTGGGCTTGGATTATTACTACAACAAGAGCGTTGACCTTGATTACCTGTCATTAGGTTCAAAGAGTCAGATTCCTCTGACTTCCGCATCAAGCGGTTTCCAATCCATTGTTCCTCTTGCCGTTTTGGTTAAGTGGCTTTCGAGCGGGATTTATGAGGAGAATAAACCATTCTCACCCGCAGAGAATGAGAAAGTGCGCAATCTGTTGGCTCATCTGTCGGGCAATACCAATGAGAGCGAGGCTGAGTTGGTGGAAAGACTGCGTGGTTTTATTCAGGGACGAGTTTATTCTCATACGCAATTCATCGTGGAAGAACCGGAGCAGAATCTCTTCCCCGAGACACAGATGGATTTGCTGTATCACTTGATATCAGAAATAAACCACGGCAGGAATCACCAACTGGTGTTGACTACGCATAGCCCGTATGTGCTCTATGCGCTGAATAATTGTTTGTTGGCTTATCTTGTGAAGGATAAAGTTGACGAGGAGATTGTAGAACAAATTGCTCCTGTCAAGTATGCGCTTAATCCTGAGGATGTGTCGGTGTGGTCTATCAAAGACGGTTGCGTGAGAAATGATAAAGGCGAACCCCACAAAACAATCCAGGACAAGAGGGGACTGATTCGCAAGAATTACTTCAATGAGGTGATGCGTCAGGTAATGAGTGATTTCAGTACGCTTTTGGGGTATGATGATTAGTGAGGACTACAATCAGGATGTTTTCATAGCTGATTTCACCAACTTTGTGGGGAAGCCCGGATATGACAATCTTCCTTGCCAAGGTGTTATGGTGGGAATTCAAGAGAATGGCATAATCCCATCGTTCATTATTCGTGATGAGCGCGCGTTCCCTTTCAGCGTGATAAACAACGAGCATAATCCTGCCGTCTTTAAGAGGGAAGATGGTAGCCCCATGACGCAATGTGAGTGTATTGTCTATTCGGAACGGAATGATAACCGCAAGGGATGGCTATTCTTTCTGGAGTTGAAGTATTGTGAACCCAAAAACCGCTTTGATAGGATGCTGGAGGGTATTAGCCAGCTGAAAACAACCTGCAATTATATTCTTAAAGAAAGGCAGGAGTTGGATGCCACGCTTTTTAACAAGATGTTTCTTGTTGTCTCTACTCCGGGAGTAGAGCCTTTGGATCCTTTTGACGCCTCGTATTTTGACCAAGATTATATTCTCACTGTGAAGGAGGAAACCGGAGCTCTAGTGAAAGCAGTGAATGAGGTGAGCATCCTTACGCCGGCTTTGCTGAGGTTTTGAGGTAAAAAATGAGTCCCATCGAACGATGAAACTCTTTCACGGAGAACGGATAATGGCTTCCATAACTCACGGCAGGTAGCTAAGTGACCTACGGATCTGGTTCATGGCATCGCTGGGACAAAGCCGTCCGCTAGATATGATTCGCCCGTTACGGACTTCAAGTCCCAACTCGGATATGCCCAGGATCTTGGCAGAGGGCCACTGCTTACGGGCCAGCAGGATCACACTGATAAGCTCGGGGCGGGAGAGGCCTGCGGCACTGATGATATGGCTGTGTCGGAAGTCAGACACACGGCGGTTACGAATAGCAAGAACAGTGTCTTCAGAATAGCTTTCATTGACTAAGATATATTTTTGTAACCGGTAACGAGAAATACAACAAAATCGGTAACGAGGCTACAGCATAAATAGTAACAAGCGTACAACAAAATTGGTAACAAGAGTGCAGCAAAAACGGTAACAAGAATACAGCGTTTTTGAATTATTAATCCGACCTTTGAGTCATAACTTTTAGCAAAGGTGTTATGACAGAGAAGGATCACAAAGCACTCAGTCGACTAATTATGTACGACAAAATCAAGCGCTACTTTGAAGTAGAGCACCGGTCAATCCGCTGGATTGCCCGCGAAACCAAACTAAACTTCAGGACTGTCAAAAAGTACCTGGAGATGGACCACCGAGAGTTCGAGGGTTACTCGGACCAAGTAATCAACAGGCCTCATATACTTGAGCCCTACAAGGACTTCATCATTGGCAAGCTGTCCTTGTATCAGGAAACGCCTGCAGCGCAGATGCACGACTGGCTCAAGGAAAACTACCCTAACTTCCCGAAGGTGGCTCCGAAGACGGTCTACAACTACGTGATGAAAATCCGCCAGGAGTACAATCTTCCTAAGATCAGTACAAACGAACGCCAGTATGCTGCGTTACCCGAGACGGAGCCCGGCGAGTTTGCTCAAGTTGACTTTGGTCAAACAAAACTTCGTAGTGGCGATGGCAAGAGAGTTACTGTTTACTTCTTTGCCCTCCTGTTATGTTATAGCCGTTATAAGTTCATCTGGTTCCAGAACAAACCTTTCACCAGTGAGACGGCGGTTATAGCTCACGAGAAAGCCTTTGAGTTCTTCCACGGCATCCCGAAGAACCTTATCTATGATCAAGACGCCGTGTTCCTATATGATGAGAACATTGGCGACTATCGGATGACGCAGGTCTTTGATAGTTACGTTAAGAGCCGTCCCTTCAACGTCATCTTCTGCAGGGCAGCAGACCCTGAGAGCAAGGGTAAGGTGGAGAATGTTGTTAAATATGTAAAGCAGAACTTCCTGCTCAACCGTCCATACTCCACCTTGGACAACCTTAATGAGGAAGCCATTGCCTGGTTAGGCCGCACCGGCAACGCCATGATCCATAATACGACCTGTAAGGTCCCTTATGAGCAGTGGTGCATCGAGTGCAAAGAATTGCTTCCTTATGTTCAAGTCCTCGTCCCCGAGGCCAAGAATGGCCATAAGGTGTTGAAGACTAATAGTATCAAGTACAAAGGCAACACATACTCATTGCCTCTTGGAACGTATCGTGGCGAAGATACGCGCGTGTATCTTACGGAAGAGAAAGGTGACTTGCTTATCAAGGATGTGGATGACAACTTGATTGCCCGTCACTCCATCCCTGCAGGTCGTGGCCATATGGTCATAAACAATAATCATAGTCGGGACACTTCCGTGACCATAAACGAGAAGTGCGATTATGTGAAGGGCTTGTTCTCAAATCAAGAGGCTATAAGCGTCTTCTTGATCCATATCCGGGAGCGCTATCCCCGTTATATGCGTGACCAGCTGGCGGTCCTAATAACCTGCGTCACCAAGTACGGCCAGAAGAGAGCAGATGAGGTACTAAGTGTGTGCGTGCAAAACAAGTTATACAGCGCAACAGACTTTAAGGAAATAATCTCCTCTGGTCCATCTGCCGGGAACGATGAACAAATACATATACGTCCTCTAGGAGATGCCACCACCCAGCTGATGGTGAATGTCGAACCTAATCGTTCTGACATTGATGTGTACGAGGACCTTTTCAAGGCGAGTTAATATGGACCAGTCAGAGAAAAAGTTGGCATCAATCCGAGGGTATGCGAAAAGGCTCAAGCTTTCCTGGTTGTCCATGAACGTTACAGAGTTACTAATATACGCTCAGAAAAAGTCTCCAAGCTACGATGACTTCTTAAACCACTTCCTGGCTTATGAGGTTGCTGGACGCGAGGAAAGACAAAGACAAAAACGTCTGAAGGAAGCTCGTCTTCCGGCAAATCATGATCTTAGTATCTATGATTACAGTATGTCTAACGGCCTTACGGCCACTCAACTCAATCAGCTTCGGGAACTGCATTGGGTAGAAGAAGGCTTTAATCTTATGCTTGCAGGTCCGTGTGGCGTCGGGAAGACTTATATCGCCGCTGGACTCTGTTCAGATGCAATAAACCTGGGTTACAAAGCATACTTCAGGACCATGGACGAGATACTCACAACGCTCAAGATGAAAGACATAACACCTGCTGCTAAAAGGGAATACAAGAATCTGAGCGAAGGAGATATCATTGTCATTGACGATCTTATGAATATCATAGTGGACCACGAAGAAGGGAACCTTCTCTTTGCCTTCATCAACAGTACCTATGAGTCTTTATCGTTCATTATTACCACGAACCGTTCTCCTGCAGAATGGGCTAAATCACTCAATGATGAAGTCTTGGCCACAGCCCTTCTGGACAGGCTTCTGTACAAATGTGAGCTCATCCAGCTATCTGGAGGAAGCTATAGGATGAAGAACAGAAAAACAATCTTTGCTGAAATGGAATCCTAAAACTATGGGAATAAATACTTACCTTTGCAACTGTTGTAGCGTTGTTACAAATATTGCTGCATCGTTGTTACCGATAATGATGTATTGTTGTTACTGAAAACGCTGCACGCTAACTTACCGAAATTGCTGCACTCGCAGTTACCGTTAACAACTTCCTGATTATTAAGGAGATGCTTGATTGGACAAGAGACCATGGTGGTATAGTAGGCCCCGGACGGGGGAGCGCCGTCGGTAGCGTTGTCAATTACTGCTTGGACATTACCGATATCGAGCCCCTTAAATACGGACTTTTGTTTGAGCGCTTCCTAAACCCGGAGCGTATTCAATTACCGGACATTGATACGGACTTTGACTCGAAGGGGCTGGATGCCGTCACAAGTCATTTGGCCATGAAGTATGGACGGGAGAAGGTTTCCCATGTTATTTCCTTTGGCGAATTAGACGCCAAACGTGCCTTTGAATTGACGGCTTGGGCATATGGTGTTCCTCCCGGAAAGGCGGCAAGAATAACAGAGAAACTTGGGTGGAGAAGCCTGGAAATCGAACTAAAGCATAACCATGCTTTGGAACATGAATACAAGATTGGTACGCCCAGAATGCAGGAGGCTTACCAGACCGCAATGATACTTGAAGGTGTTTTCTATAAAAAAGGAGTGCACGCATGTGCCAACCTGGTATCTGCTTTTCCCTTGGAAGATTGTCTGCCTATGATTCCGTACCACTTAAGCTACCTTTCCAAGAAAGGAAGCACAATTGTGCCTATTTCCCAGTACACCGTACGCTGGGTAGAAGATGCCGGGGTATTAAAGATAGATAATCTTGGCTTGTTGACTCTGGACGAGATCCGTGAAACAAAAGCCGCAGTTGAAAAGCGCTATGGGATACATCTGGATCTTAATAGTATCCCTCTTGACGATGAAGGCACGCTCAAGATTTACCAAAATGGAGATACCGAAAAGATTTTCCAGTTTGATTATGATGGGATGAGGGACTGGCTTAGCAGACTGCACCCCGATTCATTTGACCAACTTGTAGCCATGGAGGCGCTTTACCAACCCGGTACGATGGAAAACTTACCAGAATATGTCTATTATAAGAACTCTGCGGATATAAGGAAGTATTCCAGCCCCGAACTGGTGCCTATTCTGAAAGAAACTTACGGTATTCTTCTTTATCAGGAACAGGCTATGCTTATGTTGCAGAAATATGGTGGCTTCACGCCCGGTCAAGCCGCCAAAGCCGGCCGTTTCCTGGGCGCTCATGAGAGTGTTAAATATGATCAGTTTTGCGCGTACATGGATGCTTTCATGTATGGGGGACGTAAACTAGGGTATTCTGAAGAAACGCTTGAAGACATCTGGAAACAACTGGATATTGAAGGCCGATATGCGGCTATTAAGTCACATGCCGTGGCCTATACCTGGCTAAGCTACCAGACGGCCTGGCTAAAGGCCCATTACCGAGAAGAGTTTGAAGCTGCTGTTGAAAAGGTATGGAGTCGTTTTAATTCGTGAAGTAAGTACTATGTTTCTTTGAAGATAGAACAACTGAATAGAATTATAGTGTTTTAAAGGAATTATGCTATCTTTGTTGAACGCCACAAGACACATGTATTTTAACCCAATCACGACATCTTATTATACTCTCGATGGACTCGGTTTTTCATATTGATACTGATATAGAGTGTAGAGTTCTCCATTATGGAAAGGAGGTTTGTATAGCCAGCCCAGGAGAAGATGAGACGATTCACCTCCGAAAAGGGCGGCATAGATTAACTTTTATTAGTAAGGAGAATCCTGCAGACCAACTCTCCATAATGTACGAAGTCCCAGAAAACGATTATGAAGATTGTATTGAGGTGTGTTTGACCCCCATTCGAGCTGAAAGGCTAGCTCGTGAGGCAGAAGAAAGAAGAAAAGCGTACGAGGCTGAATTACAGCGCAAGCTTAAGGAAAAAGAGCAAAAAGAACTAGAGGAACGAAGGCGTCTAGAAGAAGAAAGAGAAAGAAAACGTAAAGTTGAAGAGGAAGAAAGATTGCGGGTAGAGGCGGCGAAAGAGGCAGAATGGAGAAAGAAGATGATGCCCTTTGCATCTATTTTTCGAGAGGCTAAGTCATACGATGAGAAGTATCGGGGGACTTGGAAGGCTGACTATACTTTATTTCCCCGCCGGTTCAAGAATGGCAAGATTGGTTTTATCAATTACAAAGGCGAAACGACAATACAACCAATATTTGAGTTAAAGAAGTACACGCCGAATGTATATGGGTTTCACGAAGGTTTATCATGTGTTATTGAAGAGTATATACCGACAGCCATTACAGAATATGACGGCACTTATGGACTTGGATTTGATGCTAAACTTGCTTTTATTAATTCCGTTGGAGAGATTGCTCTTTCATCGTATTATTTCCTTCCTAGAATAACCCTGTCCTATCAACGTACCCCCATCCTTTGTCCTTTCTTTTCTCAAGACAGGGTAATTGTTGCACAGCGTGAAAGCAATGGGACAAAGCAGGTCGTTATTAAGAAAAGTAACTTTAAGTCTGAAGAGGATGCCTGGAATGCTTTTATCAAGAATCCCTCCCCTACGACCATTCTTGGTAAAAGGTTTTCTGCTGATGGTGAAACAGTAGAAGAGTGCCTTGTAGAGACCCCTGCATATTCCGGCACCAAATACATCCTTATTGACAAACAAGGGAATCACCATGGGGAGATTACCCCTCGGCCGGGGTATACTCCACTGTTCAATCCATTTAGTCAAGGGTTATCCGTTATTATCTGGTATAATACCAAATCTGCGATAATTGAATTAGTTGAAGTGATTGACAGAGAAGGGAATGTCGTTATTACCTATGATATTAATCCAGGAGTCAAGTTGGGAAAGATGGGAAAGAGTTGTTTTGAATATCCTTGTTATAAAGACCCAACGGTATTTCTAGGGGAGCATGCTTTCTTCCCCGTATCTAAAGAGACTAATGAGTATTATGATTATCGGACGTACATACAGATTAATCTTGATGGTACTTACTCCATTGAAGAGCTTAATTGTCTGCCCGTACGTGAGAGGTCAGATAGGAGTTATTCTAAACTAAACGGAATTAATGAATCATATATTGAGCCCTCTGGTCTTAGTCTATAATATCTGAAAACGGCGTGCTTATGGCAAAGTATCTTCCTTATATACCCATTGACCAGCAGGAATACTTGGTAAATTATTATCTCCGCCATAGTGTTCTTAATAATCCAGATAGCAGTGGTCTTTACACCTCAGATAGTGAAGATAACTTCAAGCTTGCTCTATATCCTAGCAAAGAGGAGTCCCATTATCCTGAAAAGATTCTCCAGATTAAATAGGAGGATTGCTTTTTTGTTTGCATGTCCACCAAGAAAAGAGTATCTTTGCGGCGTTTCCTCTTTGTGGGGTGCCAGGGGGTTTTTATCAAAAAACCCGCAAATAGCCCGCAAATGAGAAAACGAAGTTTTTTTATTGTTTGACACAAAAGAGCGTAAACGGCTCTAAATAAGACACTTGGCTGGCTTTTCGGAGAGGACACAATGAGCGTGTTTGCACGCCTGGAAAGCGTGTATACTCCAAAAGGGTATCCCGAGTTCGAATCTCGGTCTCTCCGCAAAATAAGGACTGCTAATGGCAGTCCTTATTTCGTGGAGAGACTAGCGGACCCAACGTTGCCCCCTCCCCAAACCCCTCCCCTCGGGGGAGGGACTTATATTTAGCCAATGAAATCTCGAAGAGATATAATCTAGTACTATGGAGATTAGTTTAGAACGTCATGATACTCCGGTTCTTCTTTTGACCGGTTATCTCGGAAGCGGCAAGACAACCCTTCTGAACCGCATCCTTTCTAATAAAAAGGGAATCAAGTTCGCCGTTATCGTGAATGATATCGGTGAGGTGAACATAGATGCCGATCTGGTGGAAAAGGGCGGTATCGTGGGCTCCACAGACGACAGCCTGGTGGCCCTGCAGAACGGCTGCATCTGCTGCACCCTCAAGATGGACCTGGTGGCCCAACTGGCCGATTTGACATCGGCCCGTAAATTCGACTATATTGTGATTGAGGCCAGCGGCATCTGCGAGCCGGCTCCCATTGCCCAGACCATCAGCACCATGCCGGCCCTGGCTCCCCAGGCCGTGCGTGGAGGTGCGCCCTATGTGGACTGTATAGCTACGGTGGTGGACGCCCTTCGCATGAAGGACGAGTTCGAGAGCGGCGCTGCCCTCCAGAAAGAGGACATTGGTGAAGACGACCTCGAGCGTTTGGTCATCGAGCAGATCGAGTTCTGCAACATTGTGCTGCTTAACAAGGCGGCCGATATCACTCCCGAAGAACTTGGCAAGCTCCGCGGCATAGTGAAGACCATCAACCCCGGCGCCAAGGTGCTGGAGTGCAACTATGGCGACGTAGACCTGGACGAGATCATATACACCGGCATGTTCGACTTTAACGCCGTGGCCACCTCGGCCGCCTGGATTGCCGCCATTGAAGGCGAGGATGAGGAAG
>Ga0265298_10002116_pt1 | contig 28346 bp, 17 predicted proteins | sample AusTroGonzalo_MG_3_FD_193486 | JGI IMG/M metagenome (GOLD analysis project Ga0265298, IMG submission 193486) | Bovine rumen microbial communities from tropical cattle in Woodstock, Queensland, Australia - Gonzalo_01 | ecosystem: Host-associated > Mammals > Digestive system > Stomach > Rumen ...
TGCAGGGCCACCTCCAACTGGTCAATGTACTCGTTGATGCCACGTTCGTTGGGCTCCTGCCCGTTCATGAAGAGGCGAGTCAATACGAGGAAGCCGCAGAGCTGGTACAGCTCCTTGTCGGATGCCATCCACTCGTAGGCCTTGGCTGGAGCGAAGGGCAGGTACTGGAAGAGGTTGAACGATGCCTGCTCCGCCATTTCCTGCGACGGCATCTGCTCCATCCAGATGTCAATGACCTCGGGCAGCACCTGATCAGCAGGCATCAGCATCGTGGCCAGAATCTTGCACTCGCGTACGTTCTCTTTCCAAAGGGCAATGGAGAGTTGGTAGAGGGTGGAGGGTTGAAGGTTGATGGTGGAGGTTTTCAGTTCCTCGGCTTTTTCGCGAAGCATGGGGATGGAAGCGCCCCAGTTCAGTTTGTACGCCACGCCCTTGTCACGCATGGATTGTGCCGTTGCCCCGTCCATCAGCTGACGGAACGACTGCTTGATTTCCTTGACTTGTTCCTGTATCGTACTCATAGCACACTATAGTCTTTACTGTATCTTAACATCTGTTCGGCATATCCCTCTGTGTAGTCCGCAACGACGTCCGTAATCTCGCCGCTGGCATTCAGCACGGGACGCAGCACGGGGTTGATGAATCCTTTGTACGGTGACAGGTTTAGCCGTTCGTAGCGCCGCAGCACCTCTGCATGCAGGTCCTCATCCACCTTCACCGCATAGCGTTCCACCAACAGGCGGGCTGCCTCGTAGTCGCCCTCGCTCTTGATGCGCTGCACCTCTGCCAGCAGTCGGGCAAAGAGCGTGCGCAGGGCAGCATAGTCGGCAATCTCCACAAAGGTCTTACCATCACGGTGTACCATACGGATGGCGTCACCCTGGGCATAACACCAGTGGGCGATGAGGGCACGGTTGCGCATATGTGCCTCCTCAATCTGATGACCAGGCTTGATACGCGTCAGCTGCGTCATCAGGCCGTTCATGATGTAGGTGTAATATTGTGACTTGTAGGCTTCCCTATCAGGCGTCAGTCCCAGCTCCACAAGCTTCGGATCGGCGATGTAGTAGAGTCCGAAGAGGTCGGCACGGGCCTCCTCGATGGTATTGCCGTAGGCCTTCAGCGCATCGGGGTCGGTGCCTGGCAACAGCTGTCCGCTGCCGTGTCCCAGACACTCGTGCAGGTCGGTATGCAGGTCGTCGCAAATGTCACCGTACATACGGATGAGGGCAAGCGTCGGCTCATCGATAACAAACTCCTCCTGAAAGCCGTTACCTCGAGCGGCACGGTTGTAGGCTTCGGTGATATTGGTGATGGTGATGCTCTTCGAACCATACTCCGCACGTATCCAGTCGGCATTCGGCAGGTTGATGCCGATGGCCGTCGAGGGATATTCGTCGCCTCCCAGCATGGCCGCACAGATGGCATTGGCGGTGACGCCCTTCACCTTCGGCTTGCGGAAGCGCGGGTCAACAGGCGAGTGGTCCTCGAACCACTGGGCGTTACGGCTGATGGCCTGCGTACGCTTCGTGGCCTCCACATCCTTGTACTCCACCAGTCCTTCCCACGAGCCTTTCAAGCCAAGCGGGTCGCCATAGACCTCGATGAAGCCATTGATGAAATCGACCTGTCCGTCCAACTCGCGCACCCACTCTATCGAGTATTCGTCAAACGTCTCAGGATTACCCGTTTCATAATACTTAATCAGCAGTCCTATAGTCTTTTGCTGCTGTTCATTCTCGCAAACCTGAAGTGCCTTTCGCAGCCAATAGACGATGCGCTCAATGGCCTTTCCGTAGCGTCCGCCCACGTGCCAGACGTCCTCTTCTATCCTACCCTCACGCTTGACAAGCGTGGAGTTTAATGGGTGGAGGGTTGGGGGTGGAGGGGTGAGGGTATAGAAGTTTTCGACTTCCTGCTGCGTCACGCCGTCGTAGAAGTTGCAGGCGGAGGTCAGGACGAGGTCCTCGCCGTCAGCCTTATTCACGCGTTTGGGGAGATAGTCAGGATCGAAGATGATGCGCTCGAGCGCCTCGGTCAGGGGAGCCACCTTCCTCAGCCACTCTGCCGAGAACTCTGGCACGAACTTCTCGCAGCCGTAGTGATGATATATGCCACTGGAGAACCACATCCGTTTCAGGTAGGTTTCCAACGCACGGAAGTCGTCAGTATCGCGGTCAACGGCGTCGCTGGTATAAACCTGCTCCAGCAGGCGGCGTATCTCCAGATTGTAGCGTCCAAACTGGTCAAACGTGATGTCGCGTCCCCAAAGCGTTGCTTCAGAGAGATAATAAATATATTGCTTCTGCTGAAGCGTCAGTTCCTCAAAGCCGTTCAAACGGTAGCGCAGCAGTTGCACGTCGGCAAACCGCTCGGTGGTATTATAATTGAATTTTTCCATTGTCATTGGTTATTTCCTAGTCTCTCTGTTTCCTGTATTTCAAAGGAGAGATTCCTACCAGCCGCATGAAGGTAGTCTGAAACGACTGACGCGTGGCAAAACCCACCATGTCGCTCACGTCCTCCATGCTCATATCGTCCATCTCGGGGGTCTGCAACATCGCCTTAGCCTCTTCCACACGCAGCTGGTTCACATACTGACAGTAGTTCATGCCGAACGACTTGCGCAGACTCACTGAGACATAACGCGTATTGGTCCGCAGGTCTTTCGACAGCAACAGGGCAGAATAACCCTTGTCACGGAACTTTTTCTGACCCACAAGGATGTCATTGATGCGCTGGGCCATTTCCTGACTCCGCTCGTCGTTTATGATGCTGATATATCTCGCACTTTGCTTCATCGACGTGCAAAGGTAGTGCAAAATTCTGAGTTAAGGCCCTAAAGAGATAAAAAAATTTAACTTCATGCTCACGGATGATATTTTTTTCGTACCTTTGCGCCCATAATAAAAGTAACCAACAAAAAACAACACTCAAGAAATGGAAAGAGACCAGCAAATCTTCGATCTCATCGAACAGGAACATCAGCGTCAGCTGAAAGGTATTGAACTTATTGCCAGCGAGAACTTCGTGAGCGAGCAGGTAATGGAAGCTATGGGCAGTTATCTGACCAACAAGTACGCCGAGGGCTATCCCGGTCACCGCTACTACGGCGGCTGTCAGGTAGTTGACAAGGTGGAGCAGCTTGCCATCGACCGCGTATGCCAACTCTTCGGAGCCGAGTATGCCAACGTACAGCCCCACTCTGGCGCACAGGCCAACGCTGCCGTGCTGCTGGCCGTACTGAAGCCAGGCGACACCTTCATGGGCATGAACCTCGACCACGGTGGCCACCTCTCACACGGCTCACTCGTCAACACCTCTGGTATTCTCTACAAGCCCGTAGGCTACAACCTGAACAAGGAGACTGGACGTGTGGACTATGACGAGATGGAGCGTCTCGCCCTGGAGCACAAGCCCAAGCTCATCATCGGTGGCGGTTCAGCCTACAGCCGTGAATGGGACTACAAGCGTATGCGTGAGATTGCCGACAAGGTCGGTGCCCTGCTGATGATTGACATGGCCCACCCCGCAGGTCTCATTGCAGCAGGACTGCTGGACAACCCCGTCAAGTATGCACACATCGTCACCTCGACCACCCACAAGACCCTGCGCGGACCTCGCGGCGGTATCATCCTCATGGGTAAGGACTTCGAGAATCCCTGGGGCTATACCACACCAAAGGGTCAGGTCAAGATGATGTCACAGTTGCTGAACTCTGCCGTCTTCCCTGGACAGCAGGGCGGACCGCTGGAGCACGTTATTGCCGCCAAGGCCGTAGCCTTCGGCGAGGCCCTGAAGCCTGAGTTCAAGCAGTGGGCTGCACAGGTACAGAAGAACGCCAAGGTGCTGGCCGACGAACTCATCAAGCGCGGCTTCACCATCGTCAGCGGTGGTACCGACAACCACTCCATGCTGGTTGACCTGCGTTCAAAGTATCCAGAGCTGACAGGTAAGGTGGCTGAGAACGCCCTCGTTGCTGCCGACATCACAGTCAACAAAAATATGGTACCATTCGACAGCCGTTCGGCCTTCCAGACCAGTGGTATCCGTCTGGGCACGCCTGCCATCACCACTCGTGGTGCTAAGGAGGATCTGATGGTTCTCATTGCCGAGCTCATCGAGGAAGTGCTCAACGATCCTGAGAACGAACAGGTAATCGCTAGCGTGCGTCAGCGCGTCAACGAGAAGATGAAGGAATATCCCTTGTTCGCCTACTAAACGCATACAACAAACGTTTACGTAAGTTTTTCTGCCTGCAGAGTTACAACAAACGGAAAATCCGTGTAACTTTGCAGGCAGAAATCATTGATAAAAACAAACTACTTAAAACTAATAAGCTATGGGCAAGTCATTTGTAATAGGTGACCGCGAAAAAAATGAGTGGATAGCCGTGTTCGACAACGTCGAGAAGAAGATGAGTTTCGTAAACGACCTGAAAGAGGCCAAGGAGTACGATGCTGAGGAGGATGCCATCCTGGACCTGCAGAGCATGCAGGAGACTGGTTTCTTCAGTGACTTGGAGGTCTATCTGAAAGAGGAGGACGGCAAAGCCTACGTCATTGGTGAACGTGACAATTTCCACCCCATGGGGTAAGGTAAAAAGATGAGGACAACAAAAAAGGCGGAAGAAAATCTTCCGCCTTCTCTTTTATCCCTATATGCTATTACATCTGTGCCTTCAGCGCAGCAATGCTCTCACGCAGGGCAGCAATTTTCTCTTTCGAGTCGCTCTGCTTCTTACGTTCCATTGCTACCACGGCCTCAGGAGCATTGGCCACGAAGCGTTCGTTTGACAATTTCTTCTCCACACCTGCCAGGAATCCCTCCAGGTGCTTCAGCTGTGCCTCTGCCTTCTCAATCTCGGCAGCCACGTCAATCATGGAGCCAAGGGGAACGGCAAACTCGTCGGTTCCCACCATAAAGGCCGATGCCGTAGCATCCTTCTCGCTAACTACATTGATGACGCTCAGATTGGCCATCTTCTGGATGACTGCATTGTAGGCCTCATAGGCATTGGCACCTACCACCTGCAACTCCAGCTGCTCCTTCGGTGCAATGTTCTTCTGATTGCGCACCATACGCACACCGCTGACTATCTGCTTTACCTTCTCCACGTCGCCGATGAGCTGCTGGTCGGCAGCCGTCGGAGCATCGAGCTTCAGGCTTTCGCGCATGATGCTCTCACCCGACTTGCGCTCATAGAGTGCCTGCCACAGTTCCTCGGTGATAAACGGCATGAACGGATGAAGCATCTTCAGCAACACGTCAAAGAAGCGCAGTGTCTGCTCGTAGGTCTCGCGGTCAATGGGCTGCGGCTTGCCGTCAATGTAGGCTGGCTTCACCATCTCCAGATACCAGCTTGAGAACTCGTCCCAGAACAGCTTATAGACAACCATCAGCGCCTCCGAGATGCGGTACTTCGAGAACAGGTCGTCCAGTTCAACGCTGGCTTCCTTCAGCTTTGCGTCAAACCAACGGACAGCCGTTTTGCCTGCCTCAGCCTGCTCAACATCAGCCACCTGCCAGCCCTTCACCAGACGGAAGGCGTTCCAAATCTTATTGTTGAAGTTACGTCCCTGCTCGCAGAGTGCCTCGTCAAAGAGGATGTCGTTACCAGCAGGAGCCGAGAGCATCATACCCATACGCACACCGTCGGCACCGAACTTCTCAATCAACTCAATGGGGTCAGGTGAGTTGCCCAGCGACTTCGACATCTTACGGCCGAGTTTGTCGCGTACGATACCCGTGAAATAGACGTTTTTGAAGGGGAACTTGCCCATGTACTCCTCGCCGGCCATGATCATGCGGGCCACCCAGAAGAAGATAATGTCGGGAGCCGTTACCAGGTCACTCGTGGGGTAATAGTAGTTGATTTCCTCGTTGCCGGGGTTGTTGATACCGTCGAACAGTGAAATGGGCCACAGCCATGAGGAGAACCATGTGTCGAGTGCATCCTCGTCCTGACGGAGATCTGCATCCGTGATGGCAGGGTTCTTCTGCTTAGCCAGTTCCAGCGCCTTCTCACGCGTCTCAGCAACCACGAAGTCGCCTTCCTCATTATAGTAATAGGCCGGTATGCGGTGGCCCCACCACAGCTGGCGCGAGATACACCAGTCCTGAATGTTCTCCAGCCAGTTCTTATAGGTGTTCTTGTATTTCTCCGGATAGAACCTCATCTCGCCGTTCATCACGGGCGGCAGAGCGATGTCAGCAAAGTGTTGCATCTTCAGGAACCACTGCAGCGAGAGACGCGGCTCGATGGGCGTATCAGGATTACGCTCAGAGTAGCCCACCTTGTTCGTATAATCCTCAATGCGCTCCATGAGTCCTGCTGCCTGCAGGTCTTTCACAATCTGCTTGCGGCAGTCCATGCGGTCCATGCCAACATACAGCGGCGACTGCTCCGAGATGGTGCCGTCAGGATTGAAGATGTCGATGGTTTTCAGGTTGTGCGTCTTACCCAGCATGTAGTCGTTCGTATCGTGGGCAGGCGTCACCTTCAGACAGCCCGTACCAAACTCGATATCCACATAGCGGTCCTCAATGACGGGAATCACACGGCCAACCAGCGGGACAATGACCGTCTTACCCTTGAGCCACTGGTTCTTCGGGTCTTTGGGGTTGATACACATAGCCGTATCGCCCATGATGGTCTCAGGACGCGTGGTGGCTACGACAGCGTAGTAACCCTTCTCGTCCTTGTGGACAACGTTACCTTCAGCAGCGATGGAATCGCTGGACACAGGACCGTCCACATAGTACTTCAGGTGGAACAGGTGACTCTGCTCCTCCTTATAGATTACTTCCTCGGTAGAGAGGGCGGTCAGCGCCTTCGGGTCCCAGTTGACCATACGCAGGCCACGATAGATAAGTCCTTTGTTATAGAGGTCAACAAACACCTTGATGACGCTCTCCGAACGTTTCTCGTCCATGGTGAATGCCGTACGGTCCCAGTCGCACGAAGCACCCAGACGGCGCAGCTGCTTCAGGATGATGCCACCATGCTCGTTCGTCCAATCCCAGGCGTGCTCCAAAAACTGGTCGCGTGTCAGGTCGTGCTTCTTGATGCCCTGCTCAGCAAGTTTCTTCACCACCTTGGCCTCCGTAGCAATCGAGGCGTGGTCGGTGCCAGGCACCCAGCAGGCATTCTTACCCTCCATGCGGGCACGGCGCACCAGGATATCCTGAATCGTATTGTTCAACATGTGACCCATGTGCAACACACCCGTTACATTGGGCGGTGGAATCACGATAGTATAGGGCTCACGTCCGTCGGGTTTACTGGCGAACAACTTATTGTCCAACCAATACTGATACCATTTTCCTTCGACCTCTTTCGGGTCGTATTTGCTTGCTAATTCCATATACCTATTTAATTAATGGGTGCAAAGGTAGTGCAAACTGAGCGAAATACCAAAGGAAAACGCGTTTTTCTTTTTTATTGTCGAAAGAAACGCCCCAACACACAGGCCTAACCGTAATTAAGCCAAGCCAAAGCCTCGTTCAATGATCTCCAGGCACATGCGACTGTTGTGGTAGGGGCACTTCCAGAAGCCTGCCTTGTCGTCAACGGTATTGAGAGTGCCGTCAGAATGGCGGCTCCAGTACCACTCACCATTGTCCCAATCAATGATCTGTGACTTGATGTAGTCCCAGCACTTCATGACATTCTTCAGCACCTGTTCGTCGTTGAAGTACTGGTAGATGTTATACCATCCCACGACATTCTCTGCCTGTACCCACCAATGAAGGTCATCATCGACATGCCCGGTATCAAGGTTTGCCTCATGAATCATCGAGCCATCTGGACGCAGACCCTTCTCACTGGCTTTAGCCACCATGTTGACAATAGGCTCTACCTTCTCCAACACATAGGGGTCACCCAGAACGAGGGCAGCCTCATGCAATAGCCAAGAACACTCTATGTCGTGACCATAGCTCTCAAGGTGTCCAGCACCGCGTGTCCAGTCTTTCTCAAAGAACAGGTCGAGATGATGTGTCTCAGGGTTCAGAATCTTATCTGTAAAGATGTTGATGAGATTACTCAAGGAGCTTTCTATCCTGTGGAAGAGTTCATCGGGCACAGAGATACCGATGGGAAGCACCGATCCTAATATCGGCACATAGTCGCATGACTGCGAAGCCCGCAATTCCTTGAGACAGCGTAACAGGTTGGTATAGGGCTCGATAATGTGCAGATGGGTATTCTGTGACTTGGGATAGTTGGCATCAAGCTCCGAAAGACGCATGTCGGCAATCGTTCCCCACTCCCTTGTACATGCCTCAATATAGCCGTTATGTTCCTGATCGAAGGAATGTTCCTCAATACTCTCATAGAGTGACAAGGCATAATCCAGCGCCTCAAGGTCGCCTGTGGCACGGACGTACTCTGAAAGGCCATAGATGGCGAAACCAATGGCGTAGAACTGTTTGCGGGTGTTGAGCGGACGGCCCTGATAGTCAACGCTCCAATACACACCGCCATACTCCTTGTCAAAGAAATGCTCAATCAGATAATCTTTTGCCCTTGTTGCCGCATCAAGGTATTCCTTCAACTCTTTCCTCTCTCCTCTCTCCTCAAAATTTGAAAGTACCCTATAGGCGGCCGAGAACGTCCACAGTATACGGGCATTGAGGATGGCACCCTTCTCGGCTTCTGGGTGCAAGACTTCCTGACCGTCAATACGGCCGTAGAAACCACCGTTCTCACGGTCAACCATCTTATCAAGCCAGAAACGCAGGATGTTGTTCTGTAACACATCCTGCATTTCCTTTTCCATCATTTTTATCTCTTTCTTCATTTACTTCTTAATGGGATACAGGTAAATCAAGAACGCCATGATCAATGCGATGACTGCGGGGAAGAGGGAGAACAAGGCCCAGATCATCTGACGCACGGACTCCTCATCGGTAATCGTGATGATGGTCTGGCCTGTCACCTCGTCAGTTCCTGAAATGAAGCCCGCAACGCCCAACAACAGGGCAACCAGTGAACCAGAGATCGCTGTTCCGAACTTCTGCGCCATCGTACCCGACGAGAAAATCAAGCCGGTAGATGAGGTACCATTCTTCTTGGTAGCATAGTCGGCTACATCGGCATACATCGACCACAGTAGCGGAGAGTAGAGTCCCACACCAATAGAGGTCAGAATGACAATGGCTACCATCACCCAAATGTAGTCAGGATCCATCGGAACAAAGAAGAAACATACGGAAAACAGCACACAGATGAAGGCGGCAATGGTAAAGGCCTTTGCCTTGGAACCAACCATCTGCGTAAACTTAGGCGACAGACCGCCGAAGATCATACACGTCACCTCACCAAAGGTCATGAAGACGGTATAGTTGATAATCAGACCACTAACGGTCACATCGCCATGCAGGCAATACTCCATCAGATAACCAGCCACAGCATAACGGAAGCCGTTGAAGAAATTAGTACAGATACCGATGAGGGTCAGGTAGATCCAAGGCTTGTTCTTGAACAAATCCGCGAAAGGCTTGAACGAGAATTTCTCAGCACGGATGGGTTTCAGACGTTCTTTGGTCAGAAGACCGCAAGCCAATGTTCCTGCAGCAGCCAACACACCGAAGAATACGCCGAGGACAGCATACTGATGCTGGTCGCTACCACCAACCATCTTCTGAAGATAAGGGAACGAAAGCAACGTGACAAAGCCCATGGCGTAAGCACCTACCATACGGAAACTGGAGAACTGGTTTTTCTCGTTATCATCCTCGGTCATCACGCCCAGCAGCGATCCGTAAGGTACATTAACAGCAGTGTAGATGGCCATCATTGCCAGATAGAGCGAATAGGCATAGATGCGTTTTCCCACAGGACCGAACTCAGGAGTGTAAAGTAACAGGGCGAAGATGAGGCCGAAGGGAATAGCGCCATAGATGAGCCATGGGCGATAGGTTCCGAAACGCGACTGGGTACGGTCGGCCAAAGAACCCATGAGCGGGTCGGTCACGACGTCAAACATACGGGCAATCAGCATCAGCGTTGCAGTATCGGCTACCGTCAGGCCAAAAACGTTGGTGAAGAAAAGCGGAAAAGCAATTGACATCACTTTCCAGGTAATACCACCGGCAGCTGCATCACCAAGTGCATAGCCGATTTTTTCTTTTAATGAAGCCATAGTCTTACAGGTTTTTATTCTTTGTTATTAGTTTTTTAATCGTCTCCACGCTGGCGGCAGTATAGTACCCGTCTTCCGGTGTATTCATACAGTAGTCGATGAGCTTGTCAACGGTCGAAGTGGCTACATGCATTCGGGTATCGGCCGAAGCATAATAGATAAACACCTTACCATCCTCATCGGCAATCCAGCCATTGGCAAAAGCCACGTTCATCACGTCACCCAGGTATTCATCACCCTGCGGCACGAGGAAATAACCGCCAGGCTGGGCAATTACCTTTGTGGGGTCATCAAGGGCCGTCATATACATATATAGTACGTAGCGCAATCCATCGGCTGTGGCACGTACGCCATGAGCCAAGTGCAACCAACCCTTCGGTGTCTTGATGGGATGCGGTCCCTCACCATTCTTCACCTCCGTAATGGTGTGGTAATGGCGGGCATTGATTATCTGCTCCTCAGTAATCTCAGCATGGGTGATGTCGTCAACCAAGGCCCATCCAATGCCACCACCAGAGCCTGTATCTATAAAGCCGTCCTGAGGACGGGTATAGAAAGCATACTTGCCGTTGACGAACTCCGGATGGAGCACCACATTACGCTGCTGCGACTTTGTTTTCAAGTCAGGAAGACGCTCCCAGGTCTTGAGGTCCTTGGTACGTGCGATGCCGGCTGTAGCCGTAGCAGCGGAAAGGTCTCCAGGCTTGGTGTCATCATGACGCTCTGCACAGAACACACCATAAATCCAGCCATCCTCATGCTGGGTGATACGCATATCATAGACGTTTGTCGCAGGTATCACGTCATCAGGCATAGTAATGGGCTCGTCCCAAAAGCGGAAGTTATCCACGCCATTCGGGCTCTCTGCCACGGCAAAGAAGCTCTTACGGTCAGCACCTTCCACGCGGACCACCAACAAATATTTGCCGTTCCACTTGAGGGCACCTGAGTTCAGCGTGGCATTCATCATAATACGCTGCATCAGGTACGGATTATCCTGCTCGCAGAAGTCATACTTCCACTCCAGCGGTGTATGCTCAGCCGTCAGAATGGGGTTCTTCCATTTCTCATAAATGCCATTCCCCCACTCCAGTGGTTCGTTCTTGCGACTCAACAGTTCCTCATGGCGGGCACGCAGAGCCTTTAGTCTTTCTTGAAAATCACTCATCTTCTTATGTTTCTTTTAATTAATGTCTTTTAGGAACAAAGACTTTTCGGAATTGTAATATTCCTTGAAAAAGGGTGCATCAGGCGTGTTGGGAGACGGACCGAACCACTCCTCTTTGTAGTTACGCCACACCAGGAGATAACTGATGGGATACTTGTGGACGATGGGCATCAGGGCTGTTGACCACCAATCAGGCTCCGTCAGGTTCTTCAGGCCACACTCTGTCAAGGCTGCAATCTTTCCGTTCTTCTCAGCAAACTTCGTCAGCATGTCAAGGTTTTGGTCCAACTGTTTCATGAAGTCCTCACGCGTGCCCCACTGATAACCGTCAATACCCACAAGGGCGATGCGGTCGTTGCCTGGGTAGCGTTCCAGGAACTTTTCTTCCGTCAAGTCAGGAGCCATGCCTGGCGAGTAGGCCCAGACAAGATTGGTAAAGCCGTCAGCATTCAGCTTGTCCTGCAACATGTTCCACAGCGCTTTGTATTCATCGGCTGTACAGAATTTCTCACCCCACCAGAACCACGAACCGGTATTCTCGTGCCAAGGACGGAAAATAATGGGGATGGGTTGTCCGTCGGCAGTCTTCAAGGTTGCCAGGAAATCGCTGACACGCTGCATCCACAGTTGGAACTTCTCGTGCTGTGAGCCACCAGGGAGGACACTCTTCACTACTGTTGAATCTGTCACGTCCCAAGCCGTACCCTCTGGGAATTTCTGTCCAGCCCTGCCGCCACCTTCTGCCGTTGTGACAGGATTACGCGGATGCCAGCTCAGCGTGATGATACTACCACGCTTGTAGTGATTGATAACCTCTTCGGTGATACGAGTGAAAGGTACGCTGTCAAGGCTCTTCTCGTCACCCATCTCAATACCACCCAGTTCAAAGCCCATCACGGCAGGATAGTCACCGCAAACGTTCTTCACGTCGCTACTGTCTTTGTCGTAAGCCCATGTCAAACCGTACATGGGATCATCCTGATGGCCGAACATAACACCTTTTTGGCGCAGGGTGTCAAGTCGGTCCAGAAGTTGCTGAGCCTGTGTTTTCTCAGGCTCTGTCTGCTTAGGAGTGCAGGCCATGATAGCGATCATCGCTACTGCAAAAGTCAATAGTTTTTTCATATCTCTTTAATTTTTAAGTTCTTTCAATAACCAGTTCTCCCATTCGTCCCACTGCTCTTGATACCAGAAATGGGCTGTCTGCTGATATATACTGATTTCCTTGGGACCCTTCACGACATTATAGGTGGCATAGGCCGTCGTCGGTGGCACCACATCGTCGTTATATCCGAACGAGAACCAGCCTTTCTGAAAATCGGATATACGGCGGGCGAAGTTCACACCGTCATAATAGCGTGACGTCTCAATCTCTTTATTCGACGTTCTTAATTCTTCATTCTTCATTTGATAGAAGTAATGCGGCCAACCGCAGGCTACGCCCTTCAGCGATGCCGTATGGTCGCAGAGGGCGGCGTGTACTGGAGCATAGCAGGTAACACGTTTATCAAGTCCCGCCGTGGCCAGCGTTAGGAAACCACCCTGACTGCTACCTGTCACGGCCAGTCCCTGACCGTTCCAGTCAGTATATTGCTCAATATAGTCGATGGCACGGATACAACCAATGACGACACGCTTATAGTAGGACTTGTCACGGTCGTCTTTACCATAGTCCCAATAGCACATCAGGGCGCCATTGAACACGTCGTCGTAGATTTTCTGGTCCATCGTAACAGGAATGCCATGGATACCAATCTCAAGGGTAATGACACCTTGTGACGCAGAATACACGTCACCTCCATAGGGACGTACGCCGGCGCCAGGGACTCTCAGCATGGCCGGATACTTTCCAGGCTTTACGGGCACGGTGAGTATGCCATAGGTTCGGAAGTTCTGCTGCATATTCTGAAACGACACCTCATAGACATTCACATCCACCGTACAGCGCTCAGGCAGCAGGCGCTTCGTGGGGTTCAAAGGCGTCTTGCGGGCTTCGTCTATAGCGTTCTGCCAAAAACCGTCAAAGTCGGCTGGCATCACGGTCGTCGGTTGCAATTTCTCTGGCGAGAAAGCCGCCGTACACCAGCCTTCATATTTCTTTCCTTGTATGGTCGTTGTGACCTTCAGACGATAGAATCCAGGCTGTTTCATTGTTGCCGTCCACTTCATCGTACCATCTTTCAACAGCACATCTTGCTTCTTGACATCAGGATACATCTCCGGGCCTGCCTCATAATCCACCGTTACGTGGTCCATCAGGGTATTTGACCGTAAAACACTGACAGAAAAGACAGCCTTCTCACCCACCTTGTAAGTCCAGTCTTGATGATCCAAAGTCACGGACACAACAAAGTTGTTTCCTCTGATTTGTGCAGAAAGCGGCAAAACCGCCAATAAAACCAGCAAAATAGAAGCTATTCTCTTCATATATTAATAGGTATATTAGGTTAGTTGTTTTTTGCACTGCAAAGTTAATGACTTTTTCTGAAATATGGTGGTATTTTTTTATCAAACTATAACACTTTACCTTTCGAAACTCTTAAAAAAAACTAACACAAAAGACTAGTCCATATCACAGTAATAGTTTTTTGACCATGCATTTTATACGGATATTCAAACAAAAAACACCAAAAAACATTCAAAATCAGCAACAAATAGGACTAAAAAACACTGATAATTGTACGACTTACACTTATTTAGTAAAAAGAAAGAAGCCAGACAGCAGACAAATAAAAAAAGTAACAAAGTATCAATTTTAAGCAAAAAAAGATAAGTCAATTAAAAATATTTGCCTTATCTTTGCATCGTTAAAACATCTATTGATAACGACATTACTAATCCAATAAAAAAGACGAAACCTATGACGACAAACAATTCATCCTGACACATCAAACCACGCGCACTTTCAACATAGTTGAAGTGATGCAAAAACAGTTACTTAAAACTCTCTCTTAACAACGCGAAAAAATGAAATCGTGTGAAATAACAAACCTAATTAACAAAGTATGAATCTAAATTGCAGTAAAGAAAAGATGCTTGCAGGAATATGCTCATTATTCCTGATGGGCTATTCGCCGCAAGTGATGGCAGTCTCAGGCAACGATCCTGTTCCTGCCGAACAACAGCAGACGAAAAGAATCACCGGTACTGTATCCGATGCCGAAGGACCAATCATCGGAGCCAGTGTCGTAGTCAAGGGGACAACAACAGGTGTAGCTACCGACATCGACGGTAACTTCACCCTGAACGTCAAGGAAGGCGCAACGATCGTTGTTTCTTACATTGGCTATGTAACCCAAGAAATCAAAGTAAGTGCTCAGAACCATTACAACATTACCCTGAAGGAAGACAGTGAGTCTCTTGAGGAAGTTGTGGTCGTTGGTTATGGTACGATGAAGAAGAGCGACCTCTCTGGAGCTTCCGCCTCTATCGGCGAGCAGGCCCTGAAGGGTTCGGTCATCACGTCGCTTGACCAGTCTCTGCAAGGTCATGCTACTGGTGTGACGGCGGTTACCACTTCAGGTGCTCCTGGTTCTTCTTCATCCATCCGCGTACGTGGTATCGGTTCTATCAATGCCAATCAGGAACCCCTCTACGTCATCGACGGTGTGATTGTTCAGTCAGGAGGTCAGTCGGGTGCTGATTATGGTTTGGCCGACCGTCTTGGTAACGGTAAGGTTTCTACCATTTCTCCGCTGTCAACGCTGAACCCCTCCGATATCGTTTCGATGGAGATTCTGAAGGACGCTTCTGCCACCGCCATCTATGGTGCCCAGGGTGCCAACGGTGTTGTGCTCATCACCACCAAGCGTGGTAAGGCTGGCGAGGCTAAGTTCAACTATGACGGCATGTTTGCTGTCAACCGTCAGGTAAAGCGTCTCGACATGATGAATCTGCGCGAATATGCTGAGTACTATCAGGACTTTGTCAACGACGGTTGGATTGTGAAGAGTCAGGCTAACCCCAACTATTCTGATCCTTCTATCCTTGGCACAGGTACAAACTGGCAGGACGCTGTCTTCCAGACCGCTATCCAGCACCAGCACCAGCTTTCAGCCCAGGGCGGTACGGATGCTGTTAAATATTATGTATCAGGAAACTTCATGAATCAGGAAGGTACCATCATCGGTTCAAACTTTAAGCGTTACTCAGTTCGCGCCAACTTGGACGCCCAGCTGAAGCCTTGGTTAAAACTGGGAATGTCAACTACCTTCTCAACCACCAATGATGACCTGAAGAAGGCTGACGGTACCGAGGGTATCATCACCTACTCACTCACTACCCTGCCTGACATCCCCATCTACGATGTCTTCGGCAACTACTATGCAGAGGTTCGTGAGGGTTACACCAACCCCAACCCTGTTGCACTTGCCAACATGAATCAATATACATTGGAGCGCCGCAAGCTGACAGGTAACATCTTCGCTGAGATCAGTTTCCTGAAGAACCTGGTGCTGCACACGGAACTGGGTTACGATATCTCAGGCTCAAACGCTGAGACTTGGGAGCCTTCCGTTGACTTGGGTGGCTGGCAGAAGCCCGCTAACCAGGACCACTGGCAGAGCAACACCAACAAGTTCTGGCAGTTGAAGAACTACCTGACCTACACAGGCCAGATCGGTAAGCACAACTTCACCGCCATGCTCGGCCAGGAGTGCTGGGAGTCAACCTGGAAGTATCAGGGTATCACGGGTCAGAACCTGCCACGTAACGACGTGCAGAATCCTGCACTTGCCGAGAAGACCGACCGTGATTTCAGCTCTGGCTTCGGCAGCGCTTCGATGGCATCGTTCTTCACGCGCGAAACCTATAATTATGATGACCGCTACTATGCAACCTATACCTTCCGTTACGACGGTTCTTCCAACTTCGGTCCTAACAACCGCTGGGCAGGCTTCCATTCATTTGCTGCCAGCTGGCGTTTCACCAACGAGAAGTTCATGAAGAGTCTGACTTGGCTGTCAAACGGTAAGATCCGTGTGGGTTGGGGACAGACAGGTAACGCCAACATCGGTGGTTACAAGTGGGGTGTTGCCCTTGGTGTGATGCCTTCTGCACTCGGACAGTCCTATCGTCCTACTGGTCTGCCCAACGAGTCTATCCAGTGGGAGACACAGGAGCAGATTGACTTGGGTATTGACCTCGGTTTCTTCAACAACCGCCTCAATCTGGTTATCGACTGGTACCGCAAGGAGTCAAAGGACATGCTCATGAAGATGCAGCTGCCTTCTTACCTGGGTACTCAGGGTAACGGTTCGTCTGCCCTCTCTGCTCCTTACGGCAACTATGGTACGATGCGCAATACAGGTCTTGAGATTGAAGTCAAGGCAACTCCTATCCGCACCAACAGTTTCTCATGGGATACTGACTTGCAGTTCTCTTTCAACAAGAACGAGCTGGTAGCCCTGCAGGGTACTACTTCGGCCGCCATCATCGGTTATGGTCAGTGGAGCGACGTAGTAGCTGTTTCTTCTGTGGGCCGCCCGATGTACGACTTCTACGGATACGAGGTAGAAGGTGTCTATAAGGACTTTGACGACATTCTGAACTCACCCGTGAACACGCTGTATGCCCAGTCTTGTGTACAGAATGCTGACGGTTCATGGAGTCATGTGACCGATCCCACAAAGTACAGCAAGAGCAACACCGTATGGCCTGGCGACCTGAAGTTCAAAGATGTGAACGGCGACGGCATCATCAACGAGAACGACAAGACCAATATCGGTTCTCCGCTGCCCGACTTCACCTTCGGCTGGACCAACACGTTCTACTATAAGAATTTCGACTTGTCCGTCTTTATCAATGGCTCATACGGCAACAAGGTCATGAACTACACCTCTATTCCCCTGACCTCCATGACCAGTACATGGAACAACCAGATTCAGGAGAAGATTGAGGACCGTGCCCGTCTGGCTGCCATCGACCCCAATAAGGTCTATGCGGATGGTGACATGTGGTACAATGACATCACCAATATCTATGTCACCAATCCTGGCACAAAGACCCCACGTGTTGCCATTGGTAATACCTATAACCAGAATATTTCAACCCGTTATATTGAGGATGGCTCTTATCTCCGTTTGAAGAACGTTTCACTCGGCTATACCTTCCCGAAGAACATTGTCAGAAAGATACATCTGGATAACCTGCGTGTATATTGCAACTTGCAGAATGTGCTGACACTGACCAAATATGACGGCTACGATCCTGAAATCGGTGCCTCTACTACTGATGCCAACGGCTATGTGTTCGGTCTCGATAACGGACGTTATCCCTCACCATTCACTTGCACCTTTGGTGTGAACTTATCATTCTAAATCATAGGAGGACAATAATTATGAAAATAAATAAGATTAAAGTAATTCTGGCTGCCTCTTTCATCGGTTTGGGTCTCACTTCCTGCGAGGACTTCCTGGACCGTCCTACGGAAGACAACTATGTAGCTGGAGGCTATTATAAAACAGATGCCGAGTGCATCGCTGCCGTCGATTATCTGTACAACTCTCCCTGGTATGACTTCCAGCGTGGATTCTTCAAGGTTGGTGAGGTGCTGTCAGGTAACTATTACTGGGGTTCAAGTCCCTATCTGAACTTCTCGCTCAACTCCAACGACGAGGACCTGCGTAACATGTCTTATTCGTTGTGGGCTGTCAACGGTCACTCCAACATTGTCCGGCACTATATTGAGGGCGGTGGTGCTTCTGAGGCCGTGAAGAATCAGACTCGTGGTGAATGCCTCCTTTGGAAGGCTATGGCTTATTTCTATCTGGTACGTACCTTTGGCGATGTGCCCATCGTACATGACAACGCTTCTATGATTGAGGCAGGTACCTATAACGAACAGCCCAAGGTGCTGAAGGCTGATGTCTATGAGTATATCGTCATGACGCTGGAGAAGGCTATCGAGCTGCTTCCTGAGCAGTGCACAGAAGGTCGTCTTGACAAGTACTGCGCCAAGGGTCTGCTGGCCAAGGTCTATCTAACCAAGGCAGGTGTGAGCGGAACGCTGAACGCCAGTGATTTGCAGATGGCAGCCCAGTTGGCAAAGGATGTCATCGACAATTCTGGACGTTCGCTGGAGAAGAACTATGCTGACATCTTCAAGCTCGAGGGCAACAAGTCGAAGGAGAACATGATTGCATGGCGTTGGGTGGTCAGCTCTCAGTGGACCTCACAGAACACCTTCCAGTCAGACCTCGGCATGACCGGTATCGATGAATACGGTGACGTCTGGGGTGAATGGGGTGGTCCGTCTGTCGATCTTCAGGATGCCTTTGGCTTCAACATCCTCGACGATCCCGCTACTCGTCCTGACGTTGATACCCGTCGTGCTGCTACGATGATGACCGTTGGCGACATTGTTCCCTACCTCTGGCGCGACAAGGGTGGTTTTGACTACATGCGCTTCGAGTATGACAAGGACTACAATCCTGCCGCTTGGGGTGAGCACCGTTCTCCTACGGGTTGCAACGTTGTGAAGCACCTCTACGGCAACAATGCCGACCATGTTACTGTACTTGGTACTTCGGCTGCCCGTATGGCCAGCTCACTCTGTACTCCGATCCTGCGCCTCTCTGACGTCTATCTCGTATTCGCCGAGGCTATGGTACTGCAGGGCAAGGGTACTGATGCGGCAGCTCTCAACGCTTTCAATGCAGTTCGTCAGCGTGCTATTCCCAACGCTACAGCAGAGACATCGCTCACTTTCGACAAGATATGGAAGGAACGTCGTCTGGAACTGGCTTGCGAGGGTGACCGCTGGTACGACTTCGTCCGTCTGGCTTACTACAACCCCGAGCGTGCCATCTCAGAACTGAAGTCACAGCGCCGTAACCAGTACTGGAACCTGAACCTGATGTTCAAGGAGTACTTCAAGACAGGCCAGTGGCAACTCGTGAACAAGGATGACGACGGTAATGATCAGACTACGACCTACGATGATCAAACACCTGCTCCTAACGTAACAGTCAACAGTTTCACCATTCCATTCCCGATGGAGGACCTGACCTTCAACCCACATCTGAAGGAAGAGGCCATCCACGTGGATGTACGTGAGACATACAGCTACTAATCGATAATTGAAAATTGAAAATTATGAAAATCAAGATAAACAGAATAAGCTGCCGGATGGCTTGCGCAGCACTTATCACCTTGTCGCTCTTCACTTCCTGTGCGGACGAGCCTGACAAGTATGAGATCAGCGATGGCACACCGACCATCCGCTATATACGCCCCGTAAATATAGAGAGTGCCGACTCCCTTCTGACTGGCGCTTACATGGACAATAACATCTGTATTGTTGGCGAGAACCTTCGCAGTATTGTCAAGATGTTCTTCAACGACCAGGAAGCCAAGCTGGTTCCCAGTCTGATTACTGACAACACGATGATTGTCACTGTTCCGAGTCAGATTCCTGGTGAGGTGTTCAACAAGATCTTCATGATCAACAACGCCAACGACACCACCACCTACGACTTCAAGGTGCTCGTACCTGGTCCGACGATCAACAACATGAGCAACGAGTGGGCACAGACTGGCGAACAGGCTACCATCTATGGTAACTACTTCGTTGACGACCCCAATACCCCACTCACGCTGACCATCGACGGCAAGAAGGTTGCCATTGACGAGTTTGACATCAGTCACATCACCTTCACCGTTCCTGGAGGGCTGTCAGAAGGTCCCGTTGAGGTTTCTTCTGTCTATGGTAAGGTAAAGGCTAAGTTCAACTACCGTGATACGCGTGGTATGCTGTTCAACGACTGGGGCACAGGTGATGCTGGCTCTGTTTCGACAAGTCTGACCAACCACGGCTGGCACGCCCAGCAGATCGTTAGTGATGAGAATTCACTCGACGGCAGCTATCTGCTGTTGGGCGACTGCGATCTGGAGGACGGCTCATGGATGGACGGAAACGTATCGTTCGAGTACTGGCCTGGCGACTGGGACGGAACCTTCACTGGTCCCAACTCTCGCCTTTCCGACCTGGTCAGCTTTGCCGACTTCGCCAACATGGCACTGAAGTTCGAGGTGAACATCCCGTCTTCTAACCCCTGGACGAACCTCTCCATGCAGGTTATCTTCTCTGGTGACGAGCAGGTTACCCTGCCGACGGCCAACAACACGTTCTTCAACGGAACGGACTATCCGCGTGCCCTTTGGACTCCCTGGAGATCAACGGGCTCTTACGACACGGGTGGTAAGTGGGTTACTGTGACCATCCCTTTCTCCAACTTCAAGTACAAGAACGACGGTACCGTTGCCGGTACACCCCTCGAAGCCAAGAACTTCACGGGTCTGACGCTCTTCATCTGGAGTGGTGTGACCAGTGGCACTACCTGTCATCCTATTATCCGAATTGACAACATCCGTGCGGTAGCGTACTAAACCTTTAAAACAAATGAAGATTATGAAAATATATCGTAAAATATCTGTATGGGCCTTGGTTGCACTGGTTGCAGCTACCGGGTTCACCAGCTGTAGCGAGGATAGCCTTGACACCAACCAGTACAAGAAGAGTGGTGTGAACATTCTGGCCTTCGGCCCCATGCCTGTCACACGCGGCGAGACCATGCGCCTGACGGGTACACAGCTCGATAACGTTAGACAGGTGCTTTTCCCTGAGGGCAACCAGAAACTCACGCCTTCCACGACTTACATTGCAGGAGAGTTCAGCGTGAAGAGTGCTGAGGAGATGATTGTCACCATCCCCGACCAGTGTGTACCTGGCAAACTCCGCCTAGTAACCAATAGTGGTGATACCATTGTTTCAAAGTCAAATATCACGTTTGGCGAGGAAATCAAAGTGTCATCGTTCTCTCCTACGTCCATCCATCCGGGTGACGTGCTGATCATCAAGGGTGAATTCGTGTGGAACATCGGTCAGGTAGTGTTCTTCGACCATGTGACTGTTGACGCAGAGAACTTCATCAAGAATACGCGTAACGAGATTCAGCTCATTGTGCCTGCAGAGGCCATAACAGGTGAACTCGCATGGAACGACGGTTCTGAAGGTGCAGAAAACACCGTCATCGGCAATCTGTCGGTTGACGCTCCAATCGCGACCGGTTTATCAAATGCTACACCTGAGTTTGGTGAAATCCTCACCATCTATGGTGAGAACCTTGATCTCGTGACCGCCGTTGAGTTCCCTGCCGTGGGTAGTATTGACTTCCAGGTTGCTGAGAATGGTAAGGCCATCAAGGTGCTTGTTCCATCCAATACCATTTCTGGTAATATCGTGATGACTGCCGCTTCTGGCTTGACCACGTCTGCTACCATCACATTGCCTCTGGCAACTGTCACTAGCACCGATCCTACTAAGGACGTAAAGGCCGGTCAGACCATCACCATCAAGGGTACTAACCTCGACCGCATCACGCACCTGACTCTGCCTGGTGTTGATGCCATTTGGACAGACTTCACTAAGACTACCACAAAGATTACCTTCAAGGTTCCTGAAGGCATGGGCGACGGTAAGGTTGTCCTCACACAGCACGAGAACTGGAGCGTTGAGTCTGCAAAGATTGAGATGTACAGCGATGCACCCGAGACAACACTGTGGAGCGGAACCTTCGTTTGCAGCAAATGGAATGGAATGCAGGAGTTGGCATGGGGCGGTTTTGACTGGACTACCATTAAGCCCAACACCCAGATCATCATCTATTACAAGAAGAATAATCCAGGTGTATGGGGCTGTATCAGTCTGCGTCACGGTACTGATTGGGGTAACCTGCCTGCGCCGATTCCTGGACAGTATGACCTGGATGAGGATGAGGGTAAACTGGTTGTTACATTAACTCAGGCGGTCCTCAATGACATCATTGCCAACAACGGTTTGGTTGTTACTGGTGACAACTACACCATGACAAAGATTGCCATCCCCAGCGAGGAAGTCGTATTCTGGAAGAGTGGCGGAGAAGGTCCAATAAGTTGGAGCAGTACATACCGCTTTGCCCTTGAGGGACATGACAGCAATAATGAGTGTCTCGCTGAGTTCCCGCAAGACGTATGGGATAAGATCAAGTATGGAACCTTCTATCTGGTATTCAAGACAAACGCAGACTGGTTCCAGGTTCGTATTACCAACGGATGGTGGGACTGCCAGTGGCAGGGCAATGAAAATGACTTCACGCCCAACAACATGGCTGACGAGATTATTGACAATGGTGACGGCACGCGTACCATCAAGATTAACTTTGGTAGTGATCCTATCGTTGGTACACTTGACCAGAAGCACCTGCTTCTCACAGGTGACGGATATACACCGCTGAAGCTCTATTACAAGTAATCTGCGGTCTGCTTAACACGAAAACGCCTCTTCTTCCTATTCAGAAGGGGCGTTTTTTTTTATCGTCTATAAATAAAAAAAGGAATTGTTTGGTCATTTGCCTAATTTTATGTATCTTTGCAAACAGACAATTATTTTACTACTAAAAGAAACAAACATGAAAAGAATTAACACAATTGCAGCATTATCCATGATGATTATTGGCCTGCTGACGGGCCTCTCATCCTGTGGCGGTGATGATCCTGATGATGGCAAGGATCCCACCCCAACAGTTACCGTTAACCTGCGTTCATGCAGCATTACCAACGGAGCAGAGTATGTCGCTGCCAACCTGAAGGAAGTGACCCTGTCCTACAATACTGTCGTCATGGTTAGCTCTTCTGCCAACATCACGCTCAACGGAACCGCTTGTACAGCCAAGTCCAGCAGCACCACCGCGATGGACGTCGTCATTACGTTGCCTGAACTGGAAGAAGGAAAGTCCTATACACTAAACATCCCTGCCGGCTCCATCGTCAGCAAGAACGATGCCACGGCCTCAGCTCCTGCTTACAGCATCAGCTTTACCACCAAGGCAGGTGCAACACCCATCAGCAACGACGCTACAGCCCTGACCAAGAAACTGGGCTGGGGATGGAACCTCGGCAACCATTTCGACACCAGTTCTGGAGAAGACGGCAAACCGAACCAGTGGGGCTACTGGGACAATGCCACACCTACACAAGCGCTCTACACCAACCTGAAGAGTGCTGGCGCCAGCACCGTCCGCATCTGTGTCACCTGGGGTAACTACCAGACGGCAGATCCTTGGGAAATCGATGCCGATTATATGGCAGAAGTCCGTCAGAATGTTGACTGGGCCGAGTCTGCTGGTCTCAACGTCATCATCAATATGCACCACGACGAGTACTGGCTCAACATCAAGGATGCAGCCTCCAACAACATCCTGAACGACCAGATTAAGGAGCGCATCCAGAAGACCTGGACGCAGATTGCCAATGCTTTCAAGGACAAGGGCGACTTCCTCTTCTTTGAGTCGTTCAACGAGGTACAGGACGGTAACTGGGGTTGGGGTGACAACCTCAAGGACGGCGGCAAGCAGTATCGCACGCTCAACGAGTGGAACCAGACGGCTGTTGACGCTATCCGTGCCACAGGCGGCAACAATGTCACCCGCTGGATAGGCGTTCCTGCCTATGCTTCCAGTCCGAAGTTTGCCTGCGACGACAACTTCAAACTGCCTACCGACCCCGCAAACCGTATCATGGTCAGCGTCCACTTCTATGACCCCAGCAACTTCACCTTGACGCCTGAGAACAGCGACGGCAAGACAGAATGGGGGCATACTGCTGCCAATGGAAAGTTCGTTGCAGGCAGCAATGAGGAGCACGTCGTAGAGACTTTCCAACTGCTGCAGGAGAAATACATCGCCAACAACATCCCCGTTTATATCGGCGAGTATGGTTGTGTGATGCAAACCACCGACCGCTCGAACCTCTTCCGCAACTACTACTTGGAATATGTCTGCCGAGCAGCCCATACCTACAACCTGCCCGTTTGCATCTGGGACAACAACTCCACAGGAGGTGGTAACGAGCATCATGGCTACTTCAACCACGATGATGGCTCGTACCTGAATAATCTGGAGTCACTTGTTAAGACGATGATCAAGGCCACGACATCTGGCGATACAAGCTACAGTCTTGAGACCATCTACAAGAATGCTCCGAAATAATTACCGGGTATTTAGTAAATACAAAAAAGAGAGGCAGTTGCCTCTCTTTTTTGTTTGTTTACTTTAACCTGTTGAAACTGCTTACTTTACCTGACTCATTCTTTCCACCTGTTCCTTCACGACCGCCAGTGTCGTGCTATCTGAGGCAAAGACCGAATTCAAGCCCTGCGCTTCCTGTGCGGGGTCATTGGTATAAGGATCTCCCACCTGCCATTGCTCATGTACGGGCTTGGCAAAGCCACCCCAGCCCCAGAAGTTACAGCCGGCAAACTTACCGCCCTGTTTGGCATTATCGGCTACAAGTGAGAACACAAACTTATAATACCCATCACGCCCCTGTGTCGGAGTGTCGAGCGTGAACTTGAAGCCGTCGCGCGGATAGCCGAACTCCTCCATCACCAAGGGTTTGTTCAACCGTTCGCAGATAGCCAAGTGTTTGTCAATATACTCCTTGGTATACTCACAGGCACGCGGCAAGTTCTCAATGAGTGAGTCAGGCTTCGCCCATCCCCAGTTGTACGGCCACAGGTGGACATTACAATAGTCAATATTCTTGTCTGCACATATGCGCTCCCAACTCTCGTAGCTCATCTCACAGCCCCAGGCACCTTCGCTACCCACACTGATGAGGTGGTTCTTATCCAGCGAGCGAATGAGTGCAGAGGCCTCAGCCAGCCATTTCTCAAAGGCAGGCAATGCCTCGGTTGAGAAGGCACGTGGCTCGTTGCCTATCTGCCAAGACATGATAGCAGGGTCGTCCGTATAAGGCAACCCCGTATAGCGGTTCGTACGTCCGATGATAAAACGCACGTAGTCGTAGAACAGTTGATGAGCCTTCTCGTTCGTGGCATACTTTGACATCGCTTCCATGAAGGCAGGATAGCCCACATCGTCAGGGCGCGGCTGCTTGCCGGCACCAGCCTGCTCCAGATAGAAGCCATAGCCACCGCTCCATTCCCATGAGTTGTTCAGGTAGAGCACGGCCACCATATCACGCTTACCCATCTCCATGAGCAGGTAGTCCAGACCAGCCAGAATGGTATCATTATATACGCCAGGATTCACTTGCAGCGTAGGCTCCACCTTGGTCTGCACGCCACGCGGACCGTCAGAGCCCACGAGGATACGCAGGTTGTCAATACCCATGCGTTTCAACTCGTCCAGTTCCTGACAAAGGCGGGCACGGTCGCCCCCCTGCCCTTCCGAGCCGAGGATGGCACCATACCATAAATTCGTTCCTACATAATAATACGGTTTACCATCGCGCACAAAGTGTCCGTTCTCGACGGTGATGAACTGCGGGGCTTTCTTTTGCTGGCAGGCTGTCAGCGTCGCAGCCAGCAGAATCAGTAATAAAAATCTCATCGCTTTTAGTTTAGGTTATATTAATATATTTCAGGCTTGCTCAGAATGATAACGTACTAGTCCTTCCATGGGACTCTTCATGACGACACCGACGGTAAATCCTTCCAAGCCAGCGGCTTCTCGCAGTTCGTTTTCGTAATACTGAGCCATACTTCCCACGAAACTGACAGGCAGACTGTCAGCATGGTACTCGCTGTACTTACGGTAAGGTGCTACGTTGTTCTGCAGGAACTCGCGGAAGTTTTCAATGACGAGTGTGCGCAGTAGCGGCTCGTCAAGATGGTTGCTGATGAACAACGACAGCGATGCCAGGAAACGGTTGGCCAGCGGCTCGCGATAGACATGCTGGATGACGGATGCCTGTGTGAGTTTCGTCTCCTGTTCGAAGGCCATCTTCAACTGTTCCGGCAGGCGTCCTTTGTACAGGGCATTCAGGAACTTGCGCCCCAGTACGGAACCGCTACCCTCGTCGCCAAGGATATAGCCCAATGCAGGCGTGTTGGCCACAATGTCGGTACCATCGTACAGACAGGAGTTCGAACCCGTACCAAGTATGCAGGCCACACCAGGCTGTCGTCCGCAAAGGGCACGCGCCGCTGCGGTGAGGTCGCTGTGTACCTCAATCTGCTGTGGGGTAAACACCTCGCTGAGCATCTGCTTCATTCTCGGTGCATGGACAGGCGTGCAGCCGCTGCCGTAGAAGAACACGCTCAGCTGAGACAACAGGGGTGTTTCGAGTACACGTGAGTTGATAAGCGCCCCACGGGGGAAGGTCGAGAGCTGCGACATCAGCTCATGTCCCAGGATATGACGAATGACGTCAGGCTCCTGATGGACAGGGTTGATGCCCTGCGTATGGAATGCTGCCACAATGTCTGACTGTCCCGGATGGGGAAAATTGATGAGCGTCCAATCTGTCTTGGTGCTTCCACTGTCTGCTATTAGTATCATAATTCTTGGTTATTTTTGTGCAAAGATAGAAAATATTTATGATAAGGAATCATGATTTGTGAATTATTTTGTAAATTTGCAGCCAAAACAATCCGACATGAAACGTTTTATCACCGTCATACTAATTCTTCTATCGACGTTACAGATACACGCCGTACTGAAAGAGAAGGACCTTGCCAACACCCTGACCATTCTGCGTACAGAACTGACTTCATACTACCGCGAGCTGACAGCCCAGCAGGACCGCCGGCAGGAAATGGAGAACAGGATAGGAAAGCAGTTGCGCAGCGTCATGCTGCAAAGCAACCAGAACGCGCTGATGCTCTACTCGCAGCAGCAGGACTACATTTTCGACCTGACATACGCCTGCCACGAGGCCACCGAGCTGTACCACCAGTTCCAGCAACAGCAGGCTCCGTTCAAGATGTTCCTGAACAAGACGAACGTAGATGTGGCACGCTACGACTCGCTGATTATCAGCCTGAACGAGATGCCACAGCAGATATTGGACGAGAAGTCGAAAAAGGACCGCGAGGCATGTCTCATCCTGGCAACCGCCATCCGTAACCTCCTGCACGAGAACGGTGAGCAGTTGGGAGAGTTCATTGCCTACCACGATGCCACGGAAAACCGTCTGCGCGAGCTTAACGACTATGCACAGAAACGCTACAACGACATACAGACGAGCATCTTCAAGAACGGCAACGACTCCTACTTCTCCACGCTGATGAACTTCAGCCGTGAATGGAGGCGCATGACACGTATCGTCAGCAAGAAGTACAACCCCAGCCAGCAACACGGGTCACAATGGGACAGCGTCTTCATCTTTGGATTGTTTATCTCCATCATTGTCTATGCCATCATTGCAACGCTGCTCAACCAGGTATTCTTCCGCTGGTTGCTGCCCAAGCGCTTCCAGACAGAGGAGTTCAAGAAGAAGCGCCGCTGCATCATCATGGCCACGACGACCATCACGTTCGCCATCATCATGGGCGTGATGATGGCCACTACCGACCAGAACTTCTTCATCATGGCCTCGAACCTGCTGGTGGAGTATGCCTGGCTCTTAGGTGTCATCCTCATCTCATTGCTGCTCCGCGTCAACGGCGACCAGATTAACAGCGCGTTCCGCATCTACACCCCACTGCTCGCCATCGGTTTCATTGTCTTTGCCATCCGTATCATCCTGACGCCTAACGAGTTGGTGAATATCATCTTCCCACCCATCCTACTGATATGCACCATCTGGCAATGGATTATGATAGGCCGTCACAACAAGAACATCCCACGCTCGGACATGTTCTACACCTACATCTCGCTCGGCGTGTTCATATTCTCCACGGTCATGTCGTGGGCAGGCTATACGCTGATGGCCGTACAGGTGCTCATCTGGTGGATCATGCAGCTGACCTGCATCCTGACCATCACCTGCATACGCCTCTACCTCAAGCAGTACGGCGAACGGCACGGACTGGACCAGAAGCCCGTCACGCAAACATGGTTCTACCGTCTGCTCTACCAAGTGCTGCTGCCTGTGACCAGCGTCGCCTCCGTCATGCTCTCCATCTACTGGGCTGCCGACGTCTTCAACCTGAGCGACCTCTGCTGGAAAGCCTTCAACTACAAGTTTGTCGATATGGAGAACCTCAAGCTGAGCCTCATCAGCATGGCCATCGTCGTATGCCTGTG
>Ga0265298_10002117_pt1 | contig 28335 bp, 28 predicted proteins | sample AusTroGonzalo_MG_3_FD_193486 | JGI IMG/M metagenome (GOLD analysis project Ga0265298, IMG submission 193486) | Bovine rumen microbial communities from tropical cattle in Woodstock, Queensland, Australia - Gonzalo_01 | ecosystem: Host-associated > Mammals > Digestive system > Stomach > Rumen ...
TTGTCAATTATATTTCCAAACAAATTATTGCCTCTTTGTTTTTTTGCGGCTTTTTTTCCGTGCAATGCCCAAGGTATGCTATGTGTATAGATACTATCAAAGCATGAATTAATGTCCAAATGGATTTCATACCTATTGTTTTGATATGATATTTCTAATGCTTTTTTTGTATCTGAAATGGTAACAGATCTTTTTTTATATGCTTGGTCTTTATTAGGTTTTCCTTTGATGGGACAGGTTAAGGAATATTTGCTCTTTGAAAAAACATTAAATAGGTCTTGAGAATGATTAACTATCTCATATACAGCACTAGAATAAAAATATGGATTAGGAATAGCGAATCTTCTTCTCGTATTTCTTGTTTTATATCCATTAAATCTACACGGAATAGATGTGATTTTTTTAGTATTATAGCCTGATTGTTTTAATTTATCTAAAACTCCTTTTGCGACTTTAGAAAGATTATCTGTAGTAAACGCAGGAGGTATTTCTTCTGGGAAATATTCATTCCCAATTAGATTTTCAAAATAAAACATAATAGTTCCTCCGATTAATTGTTTTTTATGTTCATCTGTCTTTGTATCTTCTTCACCAACCCTAAATCTGCCGGCAGCCACTTCACGCTGTCAAGCTCATCTTTCGTGAGCCACCGCCCCTCCTGCGCTTCAAGCAGAACCAGGTCACCTTCGACTACCTCACACCATAAGCAGTCCATAGACAGGTGAAAGTCGGGGTAATCGTACTCAACGGTATCGATAATTTCGCCAACTCTGATCGTGGTATCGAGCTCCTCACGAATCTCTCTTACTAATGCTTGCTGTGGAGTTTCGCCGGGTTCTATTTTACCTCCCGGGAATTCCCATTGACCTTTGTATTCTCCATATCCTCTTGCAGTAGCGAAAATGCGGTTTTTCTCCTGTAGTGAGTCGCATATCACGGCTGCGACAACTTTGATTGTTTTCATATTATCCCACCGTCAACTGATTTGTTTTCTTCAGATACTTCGCAGGTATCGGCTTGCGGAGTTTCCACACAACGTTCATCGGCTTCGAGCCCTCCGACTTCACATAGTCAGCAAGTCCGAGGAAAGTATACGGTTCCGCACCCAGCTTGTTGCTCTTGTATTCGCGGACGAAAATCATCACGCTTGTACCCATATCACGATGATGTATGTAGCGCTGACCTGTCTTGCTCTGGGGAGTTGTCGTGCTCTGGCTCTGCCAATGGAAAAGCTCGCTGTTTATGGAATAATCGTTATACATCGTTGTGGGAGAATAGTCTTTGTCCGACTTGTTGAGCGTTACGAACAGCAGGTCGGTCTTTTTATCTTCCAGATATTTAACTCCCTCACGGACGGTATCAGGCTTCATGAAGTCCAGCGCTACAAGTATCTGATCTCTTGTGTAACTGCAATGCACGTCCAGCGGACAGTCATAATCCACCTGCACGGGTTCGTCGATAAAGTCGATCTTCTCATATTTGTAGTACAGCAGTTCAAGTATCTCCGACAGCATCACAGGCGACTTTGCAATCTTGCGGAATCCTTCAAGCAGGTCGTTGAAACCGCAGTCCTTGTAGGATTTCTGCCATATCGTGAATTGCAACATCTGCCACATTCTTTGCTGAACGCCGTCAAAGTCGTCGATAGTGTATTTATCAATTTCGGGGAGCTTGTCGATAACAAGTTCAATCAGGCGATGTGAATCGATATATGAGAGTCTCGGCAGTGCCTTTGTTATTACTTCCTCAATATCCTCGGAGAAGTTTTCAATTACTTCCGCTTGCACACACAGCCTTGAAAAGCTGTTTTTCGTGCCGTAAATGGAGCTGAGATCAAGATTATAATAATCAAGGAAATTGGCGAGTGTAAGCTCTTTTCCGCTGTCTTCTTTGAAGTTTGCGAGACGCTTTACGATAGCGCTCTTGTTGCCCACAGCCTGCCTGATATTATCGAGAATATACTTCTGCGCCATCTTCTCCAGCTTGATATAACAGCCCTTTGGCAGAAGCGGGAAGCCGTTCTCAATTTCGTCCTTGACATTTCGCTGAGTGTTGCCAAGAAGTGCCGCAAACTTAGACTCAAAGTTATATTTCAAATGCGCCTGACCGATAAAATCAAGCACTGTCAGACAGTCTTTGCCCTCGCTTAAACGCAGACCACGTCCCAGCTGTTGCAGGAACACAGTCAAACTTTCGGTAGGACGCAGGAACATTACAGTATTGACTTCGGGAATATCCACACCCTCGTTGTAAAGGTCAACGGTGAATATGAATTTTATATCACCTTTCGCAAGCCTTGACTGCGCCGAATCACGTTCATCTTTTTTGCTGTCAGCGGTCAGTGCGATGGAAGGAATATTATTCTCATTGAAACGCAGAGCCATATACTCGGCGTGTTCTTTCGATACACAGAAGCCTAAACCCTTGACTTTTTCGATATTCGCAACGTACTTATTCAGCTCTTTCAGGATAAGCATCACACGCAAGTCATAGCCAGTATACAGCTTCGACAGAGCAGTTTTATCATATCCGCCACGAGACCATTTAACGTCATTCAGATCAACATTGTCCGACACTCCGAAATAGTGGAAGGGACACAGCAGCTTTCTGTCTATGGCTTCGGGCAGTCGTATTTCCGCGGCAATACGGTCATCAAAATACGGCAGTATTGTTTTGCCGTCCATACGCTCGGGAGTAGCGGTCAGACCGAGCAAGATCTTCGGCTTGTAGTATTCCAGCAGGCGCTGATATGTATGCGCAGCGGCGTGGTGGAACTCGTCCACGATGATAAAATCATAGAAGTCGGGTGAAGTCGTTTTATCAAGTGCCTGCGAATTGAAAGTCTCGATGGAGATAAAAAGTTCATCAAGGCTTGTGGGCACAACTCCGCCATAGAAAAGCTCGCCGAAATTTGCATCATGGAGCACTCCTCGGAAGCAGCGAATACTCTGCTTGAGAATTTCCTTTCTGTGTGCCACAAAGAGAAGCCTTGCACGTCCGTTCTGCTGACGGAAACGCTTGTAATCGAAAGCGGAAATAACCGTTTTACCTGTACCGGTTGCAGCAACAACCAGATTCTTATAGTGATGACGTATCTCACGCTCTGCTGTCAACTTGTCCAGAATTTCCTGCTGATAGGAGAAAGGACGTATATCAAAGCTATAGTCGGTGCTGTCACCCTGGTATTTTTCAGCTTTGAGAGCCTGCATTAGATGCACTCTGTCCTCGGATGAATACAGCGAAAAATCAGTGCTGTTCCAGTAATTCTCGAAGGTGGCATTTATCTTGCGTATAGTGTGGGGCTGGTCGTGTGCGGTTATTTTCAGATTCCATTCAAGACCGCTTGTCATGGCGGCATTGGACATATTCGACGAGCCGACGTAAGCAGTCGTGAAACCAGTGTCACGATAAAAAACATAAGACTTCGCATGAAGCCTTGTCCTTTCAGTATCGTAGGAGACCTTTATTTCTGTATTGGGCAGATTACTCAGTTCCTCAACCGCTTTGACATCGGTAGCACCCATGTACGAAGTTGTGATAACACGAAGCTGACCGCCGCGATTGGTGAAATCGGTGAGTTCGTCCAAGATAAGCACAAGTCCGCTCCATTTGATGAACGAAACCAGCATATCTATCCTGTCGGCAGAGACTATCTCTTTTTTCAGCTCGGTCATCATCTGCGGTTCGTGTCCTGCACCAGTGAACAATGAGCTTGAAGCAAGTGATGTTTCGGGGCGTGTCATTGTTATACGTCCACGCACTGCGTCAGCATTGTTCTGCATATTGGCAACAGCAAGAAGCTGCTGTGCACGTTCATCAACGCTCAATCCGTCAAACTCATCGTCACCCGTAAGCTCGGTGACAGCCGATACTATTTTATTGGCAAGACCCAGCTGACCTTCAATATCGTCACCTGCAAGCCGTGAAAGTCCCTTCTCGATGACCTCGGAGAGATACCCTGCCAGCACCTGCGGAGCTTCCGCCTTGTCAATATTTCGCTTGTCGATAAGCTGTGCGGCATTGTCTATTTCACTTGATAGTTCTTTGTTGATTACCTGTTCGTACAGTCCGGGCTTGAGCATAGGGGCACCTCCGATGAATTGCATAATTTTAAGTTTAAACCAACAGCAATCGTTTGTCATATTATAACACAATTGTGTCGGATTTGCAATGCTTTTAGGTAATATTTTCAAGATTTGACATCATCGCCTGCATAAATTGAACAGTTGCAAAAGTCGGGAGGAAAGTTGAGCCTGAATAGGAAAATGCAAAAATTGCACATTACTATCGAATTGAGAGTGGACAGATGAAGGCCAGTTGTTGAATTTTATGTAACAACTGCCACTGCCGGAAAGAATAGTTATTGGCACAGCACCTGCAACATAAACAATTGCAGGTGCTGTTTTTGTGCTCCTATACAAAATTATCAAAAATGACTGTGCAAAACGGCTTTCCCAGTTCCTTATAAGTAGAGGGCTTTGAAGGCAGCCTCCTCATCGACGACAATAGGGGGACGATAGAAATGTGAACTTTAGAATGTTGACAATTATGCACCTCTACAAACAAAAATGAAAGTTCTGTGAAATGGGTGGCAAAATAGCCTCTCCCATTCCCTTATAAGTAGAAAGCAAAATAAACGGAACACATTTTCACAGGCTTGTGCATATGCACAAAGTTTATGAAAACAGGGCTACAAAATGCTCCTCCCAATTCTCTATAATTAGACGGCAAAGTATCTTGACAATTGAATATCCTGCGCAGGAGTGATACACAGCAGTTAAGTGGCCGCAATAGCTTGGAGGGGCTTAGCGCATCGAGCTGTGAAATGCTTCTCTCACGTCACACAAGGCGGAATGAAAGGAACGGTACTGCGCAAGGGCTCCTGTAAAATAATTGCTAACTTGCTACCAAATTGGCTTAGGCGGCGATATATCTTCATTTTCGCTGATAGCAAAGTTGAAAGTTGTTAGTTTTTTAATTGGCAAAATATACGAAGTGGCAAACATGATTCTGTGCAAGCCTACAAAGTTTCAAAATCATGGCCCAAAAGAGCCTCTCTCAGCGGCTACTATATGAAGAACACAAAAGCGGCAGCAAAATAAGTGATCGAACTTGTGCAATCATACAAAGTTTGAAAAAAGTCGTTCAAAACAGACCTTCCCAACGGCTACTATATGAGGCGATAGAAATGGGAACATTCATAAGCCGGCAATTATGTACCTCTACAAAATAATATGAAAAAATTATTAAATGGGTAGCAAAATGGGCTCTCTCAGTTCCCTATAATTAGAGGGTAAAATAATCAGGCGCTTGTGCAGTCCTACAAAGTTTTACAAAAAGACTGTGCAAAACGCTCTTCCCAGTCCCCTATAAGTAGAGGGCAATTTTCAGAAATGGAAAAATTTCTGAAAAATTTGCCGGAACGGGTTATCAAAACGCCTCTCCCAGTTCTCTATAATTAGAGGGCAAAGTATCTTGAAAATTAAATATCCTGCGCAGGAGTGATAACACAGCAGTTAAGTGCGCCGCGATGGCTTGGAGGGGCTTAGCGCATCGAGCTGTGAAATACTTCTCTCTCATCACGCAAGACGGAATGAAAGGAACGGTACTGCGCAAGGGCTCACACAAAACAATTGCTAACTTGCTGCCAAGAGCGTCTAAACGCCGATATATCTTTACTTCTGCCGATAGCAAAATCGGTAGTTGTTAGTTCTGCGATAGTAAATTGCTAACGCCGGAAAAGCTCTGTATCAGGTGCTTTGACAGTGTTTGGTAGTTTGTTAGTAAAATCAGAGTGGCAGGTCGGCGTGTCGCGCATTTGTGCGCGGTTTGTGCCGCCCTGCGGAGAAAGGAGGGATAACTACACCACACGAGCTCTCGGAGGGATTCTGAGGGCAAATAAAGCGAGTTTGAAAAGAAAGGATGATAGAATGACTGAAAACTACGACAACATCATTTACAATGAGCCGTACTGCGTCAAAGACGGCTGCCTTTACGAAACAGTCGAGCGGAAAGGAAAGGTCACAATGGTCAGGCTTTGCGACTACGTTCCTGTGCTGAAATCTGAGATAACCTTCGACGACGGAGCGGAACAGCGCAAGGCGTTCGAGGTCGGAGCTGTACACTCCAACGGAACGACCATGCCGACGGTCACAGTTACCGCCGACGAGATGAGCAGTATGAAATGGCTTATCGAAAAGTGGGGCTCGCTTGGTTCGTACTCGCCTGCGAACAACACACTCGGCAAGATACGCCACGCGATAATGAGCACAAGATCGGAGGTGGAGTTCCGCACCGTGTACAGTCAGACGGGCTGGCGAAGGATCGGTGAGCGATATGAGTTCCTGATGCCGTCTGCGGATATTGAGTTCACAGTCGAGCTTCAAGGTAAACTCAATGCGTATCATTGGAGTGCGCCTGCAAGTTCGGACAAGCTCTTCTATCTCACATCACTGCTTGAAAATGGTTTGCTGCCGCATAGAGTAATGCTGCCATTATTAGCAGTAACATTTCTGTCGCCGCTGGAGCACTTCCTGAAAGCGGCAAGCTGTGAACCAAAGTTCATAACTGCACTTGTCGGTAAAACAGGTACGCGCAAATCCACGACGGCCGCGCTGATGTGTTCGTTCTTCGGGAGCTTCACTGCTAGCACACTTCCGATGTCATTTCATGACACCGCCAATAGTATCCTCAGCAATATTTATTCGCTGAAAGATGTTCTCACCTGCGTCGATGACCTGCATCCCAACGGTACATACGGCGACTCGGAAATGAAAAGCACTGCGCAGAACCTCGCTCGCTTCTACGGTGACCGCATTGGTCGTGCGCGCCTCAATAGTAAAATCGAATTACAGCCGTCGCGTCCGCCGATAGGAATGTGTATTGTCACTGCGGAGTACGTTCCTGAAATATCTCAGAGCGGCCTTGCGCGGTACTTCATTGTCGAAATGAAAGCAGATGACATCGACCTTGCGTTGATGACTGAGTATCAGCAGCTTGCGGCGGACGGAGTGCTCGCGTCGATAATGCACAGCTACGTTGACTGGCTGCGCGAAATATATCTCTGCGACGAAAATAAATTCGTGCAGAGACTGTCGGATACATTCAAAAAATATCGTACCGATGTTACAGAAGAGCTGCTTACGAGGTGCGAGTCGTTCCACACAAGAGTTCCCGATACTCTCGCGCACCTGATGATAGGCTTCGACTTTCTCCTCGCGTTTCTCAATGCAAAAGGAGAGATAGGTGCGCAGGACATAGAGAACTACAAGTTGTCGTTCAGAAATATTATTGTCAACAGCTCCGTGCGAAACAATTCCATTGTCGAGAACGAAAACTTTTCCTATCAGTTCTGCGACAAGCTGAAAAGTCTTCTCGACAGCGGCAGGTGCAGTGTCAACTTCATTGGCAGCGACTGTGACATGAACCGCAAGGGCTTCATCGGCTTCGAGGACGACAACTGCTACTACCTCATCATGAATGCTGCGCTGTCTGAAGTCGTAAAGCTGTCGAAAGAAATGGGCGAGAGCTTCTCCATTGGCAAGAACAGCCTGATACAACAGCTGGTCGATGACGGTATCATGGTCGTGAAAGGTAAGCGCAACACTACGACTGTCCGCGTGACCGATGACCGTCAGATGAGTGTTGCGGTGCTGGATAAGTCGAAGATGTTTGGGGACACGGAAGTGCCGAAAAACGGGTGATGACTGTCTGTTGCAGGATAAAGTTTCGGGGTCGCTGCCCCCGAAACGGTCACAGCGGACCGGCGAAGCCGACCGCAATTCGCCCAAAAACAAAAACAGGCAAAAGGAGTCGTAAATTACCTGTGTGTTACCCACAGGGAGTCGGTATCAAAATAGATGCCGATTTTCTGGTTTATGACACGGGTCGGATAGTAATAAAGGAGGGTATTATGGAGAAAAAGGAAAAGCAGGCGGTGTGGCTCTACCCCGAGACAAAAGAGCTGATGATCAGTCATTTGAAAGCGGCAAACGCACGTTCTCAGAGCGAGTTCATCGAGGACGCTATCAGGTTTTATGTTGGTTATCTCGACTGCAATTCGAGTATTGCAACTGAGTATCTCGCCCCCGTTCTGACTTCAATTATCGACGGAATAGTAAAAGGCTCAGAGTACAGGATCAACCGCGGGCTCTTCAAGCTGGCGGTGGAGTCGGCTATGCAGTCCCACATTATATCGGCAGTCAACGATATAGATGACGAAACTGTCGACGACCTTAGAGGTATGTGTGTAGACGAAGTTCGTCACATAAACGGCGTGATAAACTTCGAGAAAGCCTACGATTATCAGAACAGGAGTGATGACGATGAGTGAAAAAGTAAGAACGGGAATTTATATTTCCGAAGATTTGCTCCGCGAGTGCGACGAGTATCTCTCGAAGAACGACGGTAGCCGCTCAGAGCTTATCGAGTCCGCACTGAGATTATACTTGGCAACGAGAGCGATAAAAGACAAGACGAATGTGCTCGTGCCTGAGCTCGCGGAGTGCATTTCCGCAGCCAGTGACGAGGGAATAGTAAAAATATCAAAGGGACTTTTCCGATACGCAGTCGAGGTGGAAATGCTCATAGTGCTGCTGTCGGAGACCTTTGGCGTAAGCAAGAATCACCTCAAGGAAGTCCGCCGTGAAGCAGTCAACAACGTCCGCAGAACGAGGGGAAAGATCAATCTCGACGACCTTATCATGCGCTGTGAGCGCGAGGGTATCATCGACAGTGATGACTCCTCGATACAGGGAGTCGAATAAATGCAGCGCGAAAGCTATCGAAGGGAGTGATAAAAATGACCACAGCTTTCATCATTCGTGAGGACTGACGTTCGGCGAAAGGAGAATAGAATGGGTGAAAACAACGAGAGCAGAATAGTTATGCTGACCATAAAGGAAGCGGCGGCGCTGGTGGACGGGCTGACCGAATACAGAGTGCGTCAGATGTGCATAAACGATCAGGTGCCGCACATCATGGCTGGCAAAAAATATCTCATCAACAAGGACTTGTTCCTCAGGTATCTGCGCGGCGAGACTGCGTGAAAAAATAATGCAAAAGGCGCGTTTCCGCTGGACTTTCCTGCCGAGTTGTGGTAGAATGGTCTTGGTAGAAACGCGCCGTATTATTGAACGGAGGTTTTATATATGGCGGCTATCAGAAAAAGAAAAAACGGTTCGTATGAAATAAGAGTCTCCTGCGGTTACGGAGTCGACGGCAGGCAGCACAACCAGTACAGGAGCTACTATCCCGAGCCCGGAATGACTCCGCGGCAGATCGAGAAGGAGGTCAACAGGATTGCGGTTATGTTCGAGGAGGACTGCCTGCGCGGACAGATAACCTCGGCGGTGAAGTTCCAGCGTTTCGCGGAGCAGTGGTTCGAGGAGTACGCGAAAATAAACCTCAGACCGACCTCCTACGCACGAATGAAACAGCTCACCAAGCGCGTCTATCCTGCGCTCGGTCACAAGCGTATCGACAAGATAACTGCGCGAGACATTCAGCGTTTCATCACCGACATGATGATAAACGGCAGGAACGAGACTACAGGTAAACCGCTCTCGCGCAAGACAGCGGTCCACCACCTGAGCTTCATCAGCGACGTGTTTACATACGCGATACGAATGGGTATGCTGAGCGACAATCCGTGCAGACGAGTGTTCGTGCCGAAGCAGGAGCAGCTCGAAAAGGAGATATTCACGCTGGACGAGGTGAAAACGCTGTTCGCAAATCTGGACAGCGAGCCGACGAAGTATCAGCTCTACCTTATGCTTGCGATATACAGCGGCTTCCGACGGAGCGAGATGCTGGGACTGGAGTGGAAGGACATCGACTTCGACAACGACCTCATTCATGTGCGGCGCACCTCGCAGTACACCGCGGAGAAGGGTATCTACACGGACACTACCAAGACGCGGAGCTCCAAGCGTGTATCGAAGATGCCCGAGATAATAATGGACCTGCTGAGGCGGTTCAGAACGGAGCAGACTATCGAAGCACGACGGCTCGGGACAAAGTGGGTGGAGAACGACAGGCTGTTCACGAAGTGGAATGGCGAGCCCATGAATCCACAGACTCCTTTCGAGTGGCTGAAGGGCTACTGCGGACGTATCGGAGTGCCCTTCAAAAATATACACTCCCTGCGACACCTGCACGCGAGTCTGCTTATATTCGAGGGTGTGGACGTGGTGGCGGTCTCGGCTGATATGGGCCACAGCGTCGTAGGAACCACTCTGAATCTGTACTCCCATATGTTTCAGGAGGCGAGAGCACGCAACTGCGACGCGATAACGAACGCGCTGAAGTTCGCTCACAAGCCCACCGAATGCGTGAAGTATGACGTGCAGGACCGTACCGACAGCAAGCAGTTCGGGACATAAAAATGACCGCAGAGGCAAATCTCTGCGGCACACCTGAAAATAGTTAAAAGTGGTAATAAGTGGTCAGTAAGTGGTCACGGGTAGTTGGTTAAAATAATAAAAAACTGCAAATGGCTTAAATCAGCCATTTGCAGTAACCAATTAATGGTGACCCGTACGGGAATTGAACCCATGATTCCGCCGTGAAAGGGCGATGTCTTAACCTCTTGACCAACGGGCCGGTATGGTAGCGGCAGTAGGATTTGAACCAACGACCAATCGGGTATGAACCGAGTACTCTAGCCAACTGAGCTATGCCGCCATTAATGATAGCAGGGCGCACCTGCGACTCATTTATTATATTACAAAAGCGGACAAAAGTCAATAAGAAAAATCAGGAAAAACCCAAAAACGTAAGAATGGACAAAATAGGCTCGGATTGACGGAGCGGAGTTGTTGATGTTGACGTTGCGGCAGCGGTGGGGGACGTGACGGCAGGGCTCGGGAGCCTCTGTTATACAAATAGTAAATCAGACGTAGAATCTCCGGATTGTTGTTGACTAACTCGGCAATGAAAACACAAACTTATAGGGGCAAATTGTTTAAGTATAACGAACATTAAGATAAAAAAGAATTCAAATTCATATCGGCTTGACATTTCTGTGAGTATATAATATACTATTCTAAAGAAAGATAGGTGGACTATTACGGCGTACTGACTGCAAAATCATGAGCTGTCAGTATGTACGATAAGGTTAAGGAGGAGATATTATGAATATACGCAGACAAAAAGGCTTTACACTTATTGAAGTAATTGTTGTTATCGCCATAATCGGTATACTTATGGCAATACTTGTGCCGTCTATGCTTGGCTACGTCCGCAAGTCGCGCAGAACGCACGATATGTCTACGGGCAGAAGAATAATAGAGGACGCAAACGCGCTTATGGCTGAGAATGAAGATACATTCGTATCATTCTATAAGGAGAGCAATGAGACAAAGAATCCTCAGCATCATAAGATAGATCCTGTAACGAGTGATCCTTACGATCTGTATGTGGTAGCCGTGATGAACGGCGGTCCCGGATGCACAGGAAGTTATTATGCATGGCACGCTACAGAGCCGGAATATCAGGATTTTGTCGATGCTTTTAACGACGATCTGGGATATGACACCACAGATACCAAGACAAAGCTCAAGATAGCTTATAAGCCCAAGGGCGCAGCAAAGGACGTAAACCGCTGGTTCCTTTGCTACCGCAGCGACAATAACGACATAGAAATCTGGGTAGGAAACGGCGGAAGCCAGAGTAATGGTTTGGGTGATCCCATGTACAGAGCTTATCCCAAGCCCGCATATTGATGAATACTATCGGAAGAAGAGCCTGTCAGGGCTCTTTTTTTTTGGCAAAATGATGGTTAACCGCTCACGTTGACTGGCATATTTTCACAAAATCAAATGCAAAATGTATATATTTTGTGAACATTATTGACAATGAATACAGAATGTAATATAATAGAGTTACGATAAGAAACAGATATTGATAAATTACAGCAAAGGCGGGGAGAGTATGAATAAGATCAGAAAAGCAGGCTTCACTCTTATAGAGCTGATAGTGGTCATCGCTATCATAGGCGTACTTGCGGCAATACTCGTTCCCTCCATGCTGGGATATGTCAGAAAAGCCCACCGTGTTGCGGATATAGCCGCCGGCAAGGAGATATACAATAATGTCATCCAGATAATTGATGCAAACGATGAGATAGGCTGGTCGAGCACCTCACGCAACGGCACTTACGTTTACACGAACGCAATGGACTCTTTCTATGATACAAACGGCTCTTCCTATAAGGCTATCTGTTATCAGAGATACAAGGCGAAATTTTTCGGCAAGATCGATGAAAACGGGGATCCTTACTGCCTTGTACCGGTCTGTTCGCTGGGAAAGCGGACGAACTGGGAGTGGAAGCGGATAGATGAGGAGCAGACTCCCTTTGCACAGGAGCTTACCGAGCAGATGTGCAATTCGTCCAGCGGAAAGGTCAAGATAAAGATAAAGTATCAGCCCAAGCACCAGAGCCCGAAGCTGAATACATGGTATGTATGCTACCGGAGCAATGATCCGTCGCAGATAGAGGTGTGGGTGGGCAACCAGTCATCCGGAGATTACGGCGGCTCGGGAGTTCCACTCTACCGCGTATATCCTGATACCACATATTAAAGGAAAGAACTGCTGTAAAAATATTACAGCAGCTCTTGTTTTTTCAGCTGTTGTCACGCTGACGGAAGCAGGCTGCGGCTGTGAGCCCGAACACCAGCGCGGCGGTTATACCTCCTGCGGCGGCGGTGATGCCTCCGGTGAAAATGCCGGAGAAGCCGTCCTCGTCCACTGCCTTGCGGACTCCCTCTGCCAGCAGATGCCCGAAGCCTGTAAGGGGCACGGTAGCTCCTGCGCCGGCATAGTCAGCCAGAGGTCCGTAGAGCCCCATGGCGGAGAGTATAACTCCGGCTACAACAAAGCCCGTGAGTATCCTTGCGGGAGTGAGCCTGGTGCGGTCGATGAGCAGCTGTCCCACGGCGCAGAAGGCGCCTCCTGTGATAAATGCTTTCAATATGTCTGCGAACATGATATTCATCCTTTCAGTTGATCTCCAGTCCGAAGCTTATGGAAAGAGCTGTATTCACCTTGTTCATGGAGCTAAGGTCCAGCTCGCCCATTTTGTCCTTCAGACGTTTTTTGTCGATAGTCCTTATCTGCTCCAGCAGCACGATACTGTCCTTGGCAAGACCGCAGGCAGCTGCCTGAACCTCTATGTGGGTGGGAAGATGAGTCTTGTCGCGCTGACTGGTTATCGCTGCGGCGATGACGGTGGGGCTGTGTCTGTTCCCAACGTCGTTCTGGACTATAAGTACAGGTCTGACTCCGCCCTGCTCAGAGCCCACAACGGGACTGAGGTCGGCGTAGTATATCTCTCCTCTTTTTACAGGCATAATAAAAATCTCCCGAATCTATATAATATTTCGTTGCTGTCATTAGTATTGCCTTTGCGGCGGAAATTTATACAACTTCGATCTATTATATGCGATCCGGGAGAATCGGGTTATTGAGAGCAGGTCAGATACCTGCGGCGAGGTCGGGAAAGATGCTTATGCTGCGTTTGAGTATACCGTTCATCATGGCAAGGGCAATGCCGTAGTTGGTGAAGGGGACGTTCTGATCCTCGGCATTTTTTCTGCGGAAGACCATTTCACGCTCGCCCAGCATACAGCCTCCGCAGTGTATCACAAGGCTTATGCCGGAGAGATCCTCGGGAAATTCCCGTCCGGAGCTGAGAGCGATGTTGAGCTCTTTGCCGGTGGTTTTTTTCAGAAGTGCCGGGAGCTTTACGCTGCCGATGTCGCCGCACTGGCGGTGGTGGGTGCAGCCCTCGGAGATGAGGACGGTGTCGCCGTCACAGAGGCGGGATATGGCGGCAGCTCCCTTTACGGAGGTCTCGAGGAAGCCCTTGTATCTTGCCATGAGTATGGAGAAGGAGGTGAGGGGAACGTCCTCCGGCACTATTCTGCTGACAGCTGCGAAAGCCTGACTGTCCGTGACCACCATTTTCGGCTTTCCCGCAAGGCTTGCGAGAGTTTTTTCAAGCTGAGTCTCCTTGGTGAACAGAGCCATTGCGTCGGCGTCGAGGACGTCCCGGAGAGTCTGCACCTGCGGCAGTATCATTCTTCCCTTGGGGGCTGAGGCATCTATGGGAGTGACCAGCACCACCACGTCCTCCGGGGACAGGAGGTCTGCGATAATGTGTTTAGGCTGGGAGTCGTCCTTGGCGAGGGCGGCTATTTTTTCTTTCAGCTCCCGGATATTGGTGCCGTCCACAGCGCAGACCGCTATGCCGTTTTCATTGCTGATGACCGAAGAGGCGATGTCTGATTTATTATACGCGATAATATAGGGGATAGACTTCTCGGTAAATATTTCCAGAAGCTGGCGGTCAGCGGTGCCGAGCCCCTCGGAGGAATCCACCACGAGCACCGCTATATCCGTGCGGTTGAGTATCTGCTTGGTGCGGCGGACGCGCATTTCGCCCAGCTTGCCCTCGTCGTCGAAACCGGGGGTGTCAATGATGACCACAGGTCCCAGCGGAAGGAGCTCCATTGCCTTGGTCACGGGATCGGTGGTAGTGCCCTTCACGTCCGACACTACTGACAGCTCCTGACCTGTAACGGCGTTCACAAGGCTGGATTTACCGGCGTTTCTTTTTCCGAAGAAGCCGATGTGGACTCTTTCTCCGGAGGGTGTATCGTTAAGGCTCATGAAATTGCTCCTTTACTGCAAAATAAGGGCGGAAGAATCCGCCCTTTGAGTTCGTATATATTATGCTCAGAATTCGATCTGGTCGATGACTGCTCTGAGAGCCTTTGCGCTGGCACGGAGCTTATCCTCTTCCTCCTCGGTGAGCTTCGGGAAGACCTCGCGCTCGATGCCGTTGGAGCCGATAACGCAGGGAAGGCTGAGGCATACGTCGTTTATGCCGTACTTATCGTTGATAAGAGTTGAAACTGTGATGATGTTGTTTGTATCGCGGAGAATGGAATCGCAGATCTTGTTAACGGTCATTGCAATGGCGTAGAAGGTAGCTCCCTTGCGCTTGATGACCTCGCTTCCGGCTTTGCGTACCTCGTCGATTATCTCGTCCTCGTCCAGGTCTGCGTGGTTCTGGTCGGCGCAGTATTCCTCGGTGGGGATACCTGCGATATTGGTGAGGGACCACGGGATGAATGAGGAATCGCCGTGCTCTCCGAATACATAGGCGTGGATGCTGTTGGGGCTGAGACCTACGTGGTCGGCGATGCACGAACGCAGACGGGAGGTATCAAGAGATGTGCCCGAGCCGATGACCTGACGGGGAGAAAGGTTCGTACACTTCAGTATGGTATAGGTGAGGATGTCCACAGGGTTGCTTACAACGACGTATATTGCGTCGGGAGCAAAGCGTGCTACCTGAGGCATTACCTCCTTGATGATGTTTACGTTTGCCTGAGCGAGGTCGAGACGAGTCTGACCGGGCTTTCTTGCAAGACCGAGTGTGACTACGACTATGTCAGAATCCCTTGCGTCCTCATAGGTGCCGTCGAAGACCTCGACGTTCTGACCAAAGGAAACGCCCTGACGGATGTCCATAGCTTCGCCCTGAGCCTTGGCTTTATTTATATCCACCAGCACTATATCGGAGCAGGTGCCGGCTACTGCAAAGGTATAAGCAACAGTAGCGCCCACGTTGCCTGCACCGAGAATGGTGATCTTGGTTCCGTTTTTATTTTTATCTCCCATTATATAGCCTCCGTAAAATATATTGGTGCAAGTTTATTATAACATAAACACAAAAAATAGCAAGTAAATTAATGCAGTTTGCCGAAAAATCGTAAATTCGCACAAAACAAGAGAGGTTACAACGCATAATTTTCACTATTTACCACCCGTTACAGCGCGGAGGAAGACTGTCTGTGCTTTATGGGGATACTGCGGAGCTTCCGTGGACGGGGAGCGCGTCCGGGAATTGTGAAAGTGAATATTATGCGGCATAAGGTGCATATTTTTGGAAATAATGAATATTTATTCAATAACCCTTGACATTATCTTCCATAGGTGTATAATAGAAGCATAACGATCATTCGCGCTGCTCTTTATTCAGCGCTTTCAGGAGGTAATCACAATGGCTAAATCCAAAAAGGACATCAAAAAAGTAGTTCTCGCTTACTCAGGCGGTCTCGACACATCTATCATCATCCCGTGGCTCAAGGAAAATTACAATAACTGCGAAGTTATCGCTGTTTCCGGTGACGTCGGACAGGGCACTGAGCTGGACGGCCTCGAGGAGAAGGCTATCAAGACCGGCGCTTCCAAGCTCTACATCGAGGACCTCAAGGAGGAATTCATCCAGGACTATGTTATCCCTACCGTTCAGGCAGGCGCTATCTATGAGAACAGATATATGCTCGGCACTTCCTTTGCACGTCCTATCATCGCAAAGAGAATCGCTGAGATCGCTATCAAGGAGGGCGCTGACGCTATCTGCCACGGCTGCACCGGAAAGGGCAACGATCAGGTAAGATTTGAGCTGGCTATCAAGGCTTTCGCTCCTGAAATGCACATCATCGCTCCCTGGAGAGAATGGGACATCAAGTCAAGAGATCAGGAGATCGACTACGCTGAGGCTCACAACATCCCCCTCAAGATAAACAGAGAGACAAATTACTCCAAGGATAAGAATATCTGGCACCTTTCACACGAAGGCCTCGATCTGGAGGATCCCGCTAACGAGCCCCAGTATGAGAAGAAGGGCTTCCTTGAAATGGGCGTTTCTCCTATCGACGCTCCCGACAAGCCCACCTATGTTACTATCCACTTCGAGAAGGGTGTTCCCACTGCTATCGACGGCAAGAAGATGACAGGCGTTGAGCTTGTTGCCACACTCAACAAGCTGGGCGGCGAGAACGGTATCGGCCTTGCAGACCTCGTTGAGAACCGTCTCGTTGGCATGAAGTCCAGAGGCGTTTACGAGACTCCCGGCGGCGCTATCCTCTACCACGCTCACGAAGTTCTCGAGACTATCACCCTCGATAAGGAAACTGCAAGAGTTAAGCAGTACCTCAGCATCAAGTTCGCCGACATCGTTTACAACGGTCAGTGGTTCACACCTCTCCGCGAGGCTATGAGTGCTTTCGTTACCGAGACACAGAAGACCGTTACCGGTGACGTTAAGCTCAAGCTCTATAAGGGCAACATCATCAACGCCGGCGTAACCTCACCCTATACCCTCTATGATGAGGAAGTTGCTACTTTCGACGAGGACGAGGTTTACGACCAGAAGGACAGCGCAGGCTTCATCAACCTCTTCGGTCTCCCGATAAAGGTAAGAGCTCAGCTGGAAAAGAAGAGAAACAACAAGTAATTGCTTTTTGAAGTTTGACTATTTACAGGCAGGGGAGATGTATCTCCTGCCTGTTATAACTTTTTATGAAAGAGGTGCAGGAAATGGAATTTATAAGCGGAAGTGACATCAGAGAGCTCTCAAATCCGGGAGTCGTTTCAAGACAGCTCCTTAACCCCGAGAATTCGACAAGCGAAAGAGTCACCATAACTGAGGTGCATCTTGAGCCCGGCGCAAGCCAGCCGAGACACACCCACGACGCCTCTGAGCAGATATGGTACGCCACCAAGGGAAGCGGAAAGCTCCTCCTTACTGACGATAAGACCAAAGAGTTCAAAGCCGGCGATGTTGTACGCTTCGCTGATAAGGACGTTCACGGTCTCCTCAACGACGGCGATACCGAGTTCATTTATGTTTCCGTAACAGCTCCGCCTATAAATTTCGGCTACGCCTATAAGGATAAGAAATAAAGCTCCGGAAAAGGAGGGAAAAATATGGTGAAAGTAAGAGTAATGGTTCCGGAGGACTGGTACGGCATCGCCGCTGTCTGGGAGAATCACGAGGGTACCAACCCGGTGGACGACACTCCCGAGGGGCTTGCAAAATACCTCCGCCGCAATCCGACCACCAGCTTCGTTGCTGTGGACGGTGACAGGATAATCGGTACTATCTTAGCAGGTCACGATGGACGAAGAGGTATCTTCCACCATGTTTCCGTCCTTTCCGAGTATCAGAAGCAGGGCGTCGGCAAAATGCTCGTCGATGCGGCTATGAAGGCTCTCCGCGCGGAGGGCATAAACAAGGTGCTGCTGGTGGTGTTCGACCACAACAAGAACGGCAATGAGTTCTGGGAGCATATGGGCTTTACCACAAGACCAGACCTCATCTACCGTAACAAGTATACCGGTGTATGATATGGATAAGTTTATGAAGACAGCCATTGACGAGGCAAGACGCGGTATAAACGCCGGCCACGGCGGACCGTTCGGCAGCGTTATCGTCAAAGACGGCGAGATCGTGGGCAAGGGACACAACGAGGTCATAAAGCGCGGCGATCCCACCTGCCACGGCGAGATTATGGCTATACGAAGTGCCTGCAAAAAGCTTGGCACCTACGACCTCAACGGCTGCGAGCTTTATACCACCGCGGAGCCCTGTCCTATGTGCGCGGGAGCGATAAAATGGGCGAATATCGCCAAGGTCTGGTACGGCTGCAATATCGCGGATACCGACAGCATAGGCTTTCGTGACAAGGTGTTCTATGAATCGGAGGATGATACCTCCGAGGAGCTTGACCGTGCCGAATGCCTGAAGGTCTTTGCGGAGTACAGCGCGATAGCGGATAAGATAAATTATTAAATAACTGTGTAGGGGCGGCGTTCTGCCGCCCGGACGGCAGATAATGAAGAAAAGCGGGCGGCGGAACGCCGCCCCTACATAAGCTTCATTGAAACGATAAGGAGAATAACTATGGCAGATATGATGTGGGCAGGAAGATTTTCTAAGCAGGTGGACGCAGGCGTCAATGCTTTCAATTCCTCCATTGCCTTTGACGGTCGTATGTACCGCCACGATATACAGGGCAGTATCGCCCACGCTACCATGCTTGGAGACTGCGGTATCATCCCCAAGGAGGACAGTCTTGAGATAATCGGCGGTCTGAAGGAGATACTCGCGGATATAGATTCCGGCAAGCTGGAGCTGGATCCCAACGCCGAGGACATCCATATGTTCGTAGAGGCTGAGCTCACAAAGCGCCTCGGGGACGTAGGAAAGAGGCTCCACACTGCCCGTTCAAGGAACGATCAGGTGGCTGTTGACCTGAGGCTCTACCTCCGCGACGAGGTAAAGGAGATACAGTCCCTCGTGGTTGAGCTCATAAAGACTCTCATAAACATGGCTAAGGAGCACACCGAGACTGTAATGCCCGGCTACACTCACCTCCAGAGAGCCCAGCCCATAACCCTCGCTCATCATCTTATGGCGTATGTCTGGATGCTTCTCCGTGATCTGGGAAGATTCCGCGACGCAGCAGAGAGAATGAACTACTGTCCCCTCGGCTGCGGAGCTCTTGCAGGCACCACCTACCATACGAACCGTCAGCAGACCAGCAGCCTTCTTGGCTTCACAGCCCCCATGGAGAACAGCCTCGACGGCGTTTCCGACCGCGATTACTGCGTGGAGCTCTGCTGTGCAATGTCGCTGCTGATGACTCACCTTTCACGCTTCTCGGAGGAGATAATCCTCTGGTGCAGCTGGGAGTTCAAGTTCGTTGAGCTGGACGACGCATTCGCAACCGGCTCTTCCATAATGCCCCAGAAGAAGAATCCCGATGTTACTGAGCTTATCCGAGGAAAGACCGGCAGAGTCAACGGCGACCTTGTTACCCTCCTCACCATGATGAAGGGTATACCTCTTGCCTACAACAAGGATATGCAGGAGGACAAGGAAGCTATATTCGATGCTCTTGACAACGTAAAGCTCTGCGTAAGGACCTTCACCCCCATGCTGGCGACCATGCGCGTTATCAAGGATAATATGCGAAATGCCGCCGCAAGAGGCTTCATCAACGCTACTGACTGCGCTGATTACCTCGTGAAGAAGGGAATGCCCTTCCGCGACGCTTACAAGATCACAGGCACCCTTGTGGCACAGTGCATAGAAAAGGGACTCACCCTCGAAACACTGCCCCTTGAGGACTACAAGGCTATGACGGATAATTTCGGCGAGGACGTTTACGAGGCTATAAGCCTTGATACCTGCGTCAAGGAGAGAAAGTCATTCGGTGGACCTTCCCCGGACGCCGTTGCCGCACAGATAGCCTCTGCCGAGGGTGAGCTTGAACGCTTCCTCAAAGGTGAATGAGCTGAGGCATGAAGAAAAAAGACGTTGTTTTCACTATCGGTCTGAGCATATTCATGGGAGTTCTATGGATAGCCGGAGAGCTGGTCATGGGACTGTGGATACCTGTAAGACCGAAGGCGCACCTGTGGTGGCTGATATTCGTGGTGGGCTTCACACTTGTAGTGAACGTATGGCACAGCCTCCTCGAGGACACCTCGGACGCCAAGGATCCCCGCCGGGAAAAATACGACCGCAAGGTCAATAAACGGAAAAACAGGAAGAAAAATAAAAAAAGGAAATGAGGGTACTGCTATGTCAGTTAAAATATATATAGACGGTCAGGAAGGTACTACCGGTCTCAAGATACTTGAGCGCTTCGAGGGCAGGAACGACATCCAGCTTCTCAGGATAAGCGAGGATAAGCGCAAGGATCCTGCCGAGCGTGCAAGACTTATCAATATGTCTGATTTCACTTTCCTCTGCCTCCCGGACGACGCCGCAAGAGAAGCAGTATCCTTCGTGGACAACGACCATGTGCGTATCATCGATGCTTCCACAGCTCACCGCACCAATCCCGCGTGGGCTTACGGCTTCCCGGAGCTCTCACCGGAGCACAGGGAAAAGATAAAGACCTCTAACAGAGTAGCCGTTCCGGGCTGCTATGCCAGCGGATTTGCTTCCATAGTATATCCCCTTGTGAAGAGCGGTATCATACCGGCAGATTTCTCGGTATTCGCATACGCCACCTCGGGTTACAGCGGAGCAGGCAAGAAAGCCATTGCGGTCTATGAGGGCAGCGACAAGCCCTTCGAGTTCAACAGTCCCAGACAGTATGCGCTCTCTCAGCAGCACAAGCACCTGCCGGAGATGAAAGCCGTATCCGGTCTGACCTATACGCCTATGTTCAACCCTATGGTATGCGATTATTTCAGCGGCATGGTGGTGAGCGTACCGGTGCAGACAAGAATGCTTCCCAAGGCAGTTACCGCCGCGGAGGTACACGAAATGTACGCGAAGCATTACTCCGGAGCAAACATGGTGGAGGTAATGCCTCTTATGTCCGCAGACGAGCAGAAGAGCTTCTTCCTCGCATCAAACACCCTCAGTGGACAGAACAAGCTTCAGGTATTCGTTTTCGGCAATGACGAGCAGATACTTCTCTGCTCAAGACTCGATAACCTCGGAAAGGGCGCCAGCGGAGCTGCCGTACAGTGCCTGAACATAATGATGGGTATCGACGAGACCACCGGACTTATTTGATTTTCCTTTTTATCGTGCAGGGAGGTTATGTTTATGCAAAAGCAGAAACTGAAAGATATATATGAGTTTGATTATATACCTGATAAAAGTGAGATCTATCCCCTTGAAGAATGGTTCAATGCTCTTATGGAAAAGACCGAGGACCAGCTTACCGTGTCCGACGTCTGCCGTATGCTCAGACAGAGAATGTGCTCAAAGTGCGCCATGCACCGCGCTGTGGAGATGTTGACGGAGGATCCCTTCACAGGCGACCTCTACGAAGGTCAGCTCCTGAGCACCCTTTACGGCTCAAAGGAAAAATATCTATGCCTTTTCTACGAGGAGCTGAGACCTATCATAGAAAAAGCCGAGCTCTCCGCTCTGAAGCATGAGTGGACCAGCAGCGACGAGAAAACTGAATACCTGAAGATAGCTTCAGCTTTTATCCAGAAGATAGATCAGGCAAAGAAGTAAGGAGAGATATTATGGACATCAGACAGGTGGAGAATATAAAATTCATTGAGGGCGGCGTGTGCGCGCCCAAGGGCTTCAAGGCAAACGGAGTACAGTGCGGACTCGCCCATGCCGGAGCTTCTATCACAAAGAAGAAGAACGATCTTGCAATGATCGTTTCCGATACTGAGTGTACAGCAGCGGCAGTTTATACTACCAATAAAGTAAAGGGCGCTCCTATCCTCGTTACCAAGGAGCATATCAAAAACGGCAAGGCAAGAGCCGTTATCGTGAACTCCGTAAACGCCAACACCTGCAACCCCGACGGCGTTGAAAAGGCACAGAAAATGTGCGAGCTCTGCGCCAAGGAGATAGGCATAAGCCCGGAGGACGTTATCGTAGCCTCCACCGGCGTTATCGGTCAGGTGCTGCCCATCGAGCCTATCGCAAAGGGTATGCCCGAGCTTGCAAAGGGACTTACCTATGACGGAAACAAGCGTGCTCTTGAGGCTATAATGACTACCGATACAATGCCCAAGGAGATAGCCGTTCAGTTTGAAATGGGCGGAAAGACCTGCACTATGGGCGCAATGCTCAAGGGCAGCGGCATGATACACCCCAATATGGCTACAACGCTTACCTTCATCACTACCGACGCCGCTGTTTCGGCTGAGCTCGTCCAGAGAGCCCTCAGCGACATCGTAAAGGTAACTCTCAACCGCGCCAGCGTTGACGGAGACACCTCCACAAACGATATGGTCTGCGTAATGGCTTCCGGCACGGCAGGAAACGCTCCCGTCGTGAAGGAGGGAGAGGACTTCGGCAAATTCTGCCACGCTCTTTACGCTGTTATGATGAACCTCGCCCGCATGATGGCAAGGGACGGCGAGGGCGCTACAAAGCTCGTTGAGTGCGCCGTATGCGGTGCCGAGAACGACAAAATGGCTGAGACAGTTGCCAAGTCAGTTATCTGCTCCAGCCTCTTCAAGGCTATGATATTCGGCGAGGACGCCAACGCGGGACGTATCTACTGCGCTATCGGCTACTCCAACGCTGATTTCGATGTGAACAAGGTGGATATAGATATTGCTTCAAAGGGCGGCAGGATAACAGTAGGACATCAGGGCTGCCTTACAGAATTCTCCGAGGAGCTGGCAAAGAAGGTGCTCGCCGAGGAGGAGATACAGATACTCATCGACCTCAACTGCGGAAACGGCAGAGCTATGGCGTGGGGCTGCGACCTTACATACGATTACGTAAAGATCAACGGAGACTACCGTTCATAATATGTTCGGCAGACACGATTCCGACGATTACGAGGAGTACAACCAGCGGCAGAATGCCAAATACGATGACGACTATATCCGGGATACGGAAGAATACCGCGAGGAATGCCGTCACAGCCACGAGCAGACGTACAGGGACTATGACACCCGTTCTGTCAGCGACTACGACGTGAGACCTGTCAGCGAGGAATACCGTGAGGAATGCAGCCACAGTCACGAGCAGACCTACGAGGACTTCAATTCGGAGCAGCGCGTATACGATGAGCGCAGCAAGGAAGAGGCGAAATTCGCGAAATACCTCAAGCCAAATGAGCATATAATATGGAGCGGAAAGCCTGAAAAGAATGCCACTCCGGAGGAAACGCAGACTCAGGGCTGCGGCTGTGTATCTGCATTTATGATCGGCGCAGGCGTCTCATGCTGTTTTCGATCTTTGCGATGTTCGGTATAATGCTGCTGATGTTTGGTGCGGTAATAATGAGCTCCACAAACGTGAAAAAGCGCAGCTACGCCATAACCGATGAAAGGGTGCTCACTTTCAACGGCAAAAGCCTACGCTCAGTGCCTCTGAGACAGGTGCGGGGCGTACACTACAAAAGCAGCAAGCGCGGCATAGGCAGCGTTACATATGTAAAGGGAGCGGGCTCTCAGGCAAGTTCCTCTCTCTCAGACGGAATCTTCGGCATAAAGGATCCGGAGTCGGTGTGCCGCATACTTCAGAACGCGGCGGCTTCGGCAAAAAGCATACAAGGGGTAAGATAATGGAAAAGATATCAAATCAGAACAAGGCGCAGGTGCTCATAGACGCCCTGCCCTACATCCAGAAATACAATAACAAGATACTCGTTATCAAGTACGGCGGAAACGCCATGACAAACAAGGAGCTCAAGGACGCTGTTATGACCGACATCGTGCTCCTTTCGCTGGTAGGCGTAAAGGTAGTTCTGGTACACGGCGGCGGTCCCGAGATCAGCGATATGCTGAAAAAGCTCAATATAGAAAGCCGTTTTGTGAACGGTCTGAGATACACCGACGATGCCACAGTTGACGTGGTGAAGATGGTGCTCTCCGGCAAGGTGAACAAGGAACTGGTGCAGCTCCTTGCACAGCATAAGGGCAGCGCGGTAGGTCTTTGCGGTATCGACGGTGAAATGCTCATGGCAGAGAAGATGACCTCGGCAGACGGTCAGGACCTCGGCTGGGTAGGCGAGATCAAGAAGGTGAATACCAAGCCCATACTGGATGCCCTTGCCAACGGAAACATCCCCGTTATCGCTACCGTAGCCACCGACGAGGAGGGCAACACCTACAACGTGAACGCCGACACTGCCGCAGCAAGGATAGCTGCTGAGCTGGGTGCCGAGAACCTCATCCTCATGACCGACATCGCCGGTCTGCTCAGGGACAAGGATGATCCCTCCACACTCATCCCCGAGGTAAATGTCAGCGAGGTGCCTTTCCTGAAGAGACAGGGTATCATCTCCGGCGGCATGATACCTAAGATAGACTGCTGTGTAGAGGCTGTCAGACGAGGAGTACACAAGACGGTCATCATCGACGGCAGAGTGCCCCACTCGATACTTATCGAGATACTTTCCAATGAAGGAATCGGCACACAGTTCACATGATCTGTAAAATAATTTACTTGTATACAAAAAATTTACTTTAAACTAAATCTGAATCGTTGATTTTGGCGGCAGTACGGCGTTATAATTAATATGTATCAACTAATGCGTCAACTATCAAATAACATTGCTGCTGCCGTCCGGGATAGAGAAGGAGCCAGACATGAACAACAACGAAAAAACTATCGAACAATTCAATAAACACGTTATCCATTCCTACGGACGTTACCCTCTTGCTATGAAAAAAGGCTCCGGCAGACGCTGTGTGGATGAAGACGGCATGGAGTATATAGACTTCGGAAGCGGTATCGGCACAAACTCTCTCGGCTACTGCGACGAAAAATGGGCGGACGCCGTCTGCGCTCAGGTGCGTACTCTCCAGCATAATTCCAATTATTACTATACTCAGGTGCAGGCTGACTTCGCTGAAAAGCTCTGCGATATAAGCGGCTATTCGGCAGTATTCTTCGGAAACAGCGGCGCGGAGGCAAACGAGTGCGCTATAAAGGTGGCAAGAAAATACAGCTTTGATAAATACGGCAAGGGCAGGCATAATATTATTACCCTCGTTAATTCCTTCCACGGAAGGACGATAGCTACCCTTTCCGCCACAGGTCAGGATGTTTTCCATAACTATTTCTTCCCCTTCCTTGAGGGCTTCGTAAATGTTGAAGCCAATAATATCGCTGACCTGAAAGCTAAGCTGGACGATACCGTGTGCGCTGTCATGATAGAGTACGTTCAGGGCGAGGGCGGCGTGAATGCACTGGAAAAGGATTTCGTGGATGCGGTCTTTGAGCTCTGTGCTCAGAAGGATGTTCTCGTTATTGCCGATGAGGTGCAGACCGGTGTGGGAAGAACAGGCAAATTCCTCGCCGGAGACTACTTCGGCAGAAAAGCAGATATAACCTCTCTTGCCAAGGGCATTGCCGGCGGCATACCTATGGGAGCCTGCCTCGTGAATGAAAAATGCAGCGGAGTCCTCACAGCAGGTACCCACGGTTCGACATTCGGCGGAAATCCCATTGCCTGTGCAGGAGGTCTTGCGGTGCTCGAAAGAGTGAGCAGCGAGGGCTTCCTTGACGAAGTGAATAAAAAGGCTGAGTTCATAAAGGGCGAGCTCCTGAAATGCAGCGAGGTAGACTCCGTAAGCGGACTCGGTCTTATGATAGGCATAAAACTCAAAACGAAAAAAGCGGGAGATGTAGCGAAGGAAGCCCTCGGAAAGGGACTCCTCGTGTTAACGGCAAAGGATAAGGTCAGACTGCTGCCGCCGCTTACTATCTCATACGAAGAGCTGAAGGATGGGCTTGATATTCTGATAGGTATACTGGAGGAGTAATAATGGAGCTGTTAGTTTACCAGAAAGGCAACAAGTATACAGTTGAAGACAAGAACGGACGAATGCTCTATTCCATAAAGAAAAAAGGCTTCGGACAGAAATACAACCTTATAGACGCCCAGAACTATGTACTGTATACTTTCGTGCAGACCACTGAAGACAGAAAGCCGGCTTTTACTATAATCCTTAACGACGTGACATTCCTGAAGCTTGAATGCAAGTCACTGTTCCTCGATCCTACTATCACCGCCGAGAGCAAGAAAATGAAGTATGCCATAAGCGGCAAGGACCGTATGGACTTCGATATGTTCCTCGACGGGGAACATATAGGTCATATCAAGACAAAGGTCACCGTCGGCGGCGAACTGCACTACGCCATAGATATAGACAATAAGGCTTTCGACGACTATATACCGCTGTTTGCCGTAGCGATAGACAAGGCTTTCGGCGATATGAACAGACAGAAATAACCCAAGGCACAGCATTGCCTCAGAAAGGATATTGAACATGAAACACCTGCTTAAAATGCTCGATCTGAGCACAGAAGAAATAATAGACATCCTCAACCTTGCCGACCAGCTCAAATATGAGCTGAAGCACGGCATTCCCCACCCCCACCTCAGGGGAAAGACTCTGGGAATGATATTCCAGAAGGCTTCAACACGTACAAGAGTCTCCTTCGAGACCGGTATGTATCAGCTTGGCGGATACCCGCTGTTCCTCTCCTCAGGTGACCTCCAGATAGGACGCGGAGAGCCCGTTCAGGATACTGCGAGAGTCCTCTCACGCTACCTCGACGGCATAATGATTCGTACCTTTGCCCAGAAGGAAGTCGAGGACCTTGCCGAATACGGCAATATACCGATAATCAACGGCCTTACAGACTTCTGCCACCCCTGTCAGGTCCTGGCTGACCTAATGACTATACGTGAGTTCAAGGGCAGCTTCGACGGACTTAAGATGTGCTTCATCGGCGACGGAAACAATATGGCAAACTCGCTTATCGTAGGCGGTCTCAAGGTAGGTATGTCCGTTTCGATCGCTTGTCCCGATGATTACCAGCCACCCAAGGAGATACTTGACTTTGCAAAGGGCTATGGAAATAAGTTCGAGATGACCAATTCTCCTGCAAAGGCAGCCGCCGGTGCAGACGTGCTCATCACCGATGTATGGGCTTCCATGGGACAGGAAGAGGAGGCTGAGAAACGCCGCAAGGCCTTCGCAGGCTACCAGATAAACGACGACATAATGAAGCTGGCAAATACCGATGCTATGGTGCTCCACTGTCTCCCTGCACACCGCGAGGAGGAGATCACCACAAAAGTATTCGAGGCTCATGCCAACGAGATATTTGAGGAGGCTGAGAACCGTCTCCACGCTCAGAAGGCAGTAATGGTAAAGCTCATGGCTTAAAGTACATAAAAACGGACATCTTGAGATGTCCGTTTTTTAATTTGGAATTATTGGTGTCGTCCCCTACAAATGCTTTCCGATACGATAGCTGAATTGCCTTTTGTACAGTTGGAACGAGCTTGTGAGTGGCAACGTGGAACGCGCAGCCTTCGGTTGCTTTATTGACAAATCACGCGAAAAATGCTATCATAGCTAAGAGGTGATAGCATGAAAGACTTGATATGGGGAATTATCGGTATAATTATGATGACCGTTGCGGCAGTCTATATAATAAAGCTGCTGCTTCTTAAAAAGAACGGTATAGTGGCGCTGGCGGAGGTGACTGCGGTCACGGAAAAGACTCGCGGCAGGGGGAAAAAACTGGACCACTATGTCCATACCCTGAAATATAATGTCGCCGGAAAGGACTACGAAGTGGACGACAGGGCGGGCTACAACCAGCCGTTTGAGATTGGTTCCACTCAGCTTATAGTCTGCGACAGGCGCTCGCCGGAGCGCTTTGAGTACGAAAGCGACCTGAAAAAGAATATCACTCTGGGAGCTGTGCTCATCGGGGTAGCTGCAGTGTTCTCGGTTAGGTGGCTTATCTCCGGCATATCATCGCTGTAAACTGAGCTGCGGAGGGCTTTGTGAGCCCTCCGCTTTTTGCTCGATGGTGATGTTGCACAAAAGTGATAGACTAATTATAGAGAATTATTGGCTTGACATTTGCTGGGAATGATGATATAATAAATATACTCTCCCGCGAGAGTCGAGAAAAATTTTTCAAGAAAAAATGAAAAAAGTACTTGACAAGCGGAGAGAACAGTGGTATAATAGTTAAGCTGCCTCAAGAGAGGGAGC
>Ga0265298_10002118_pt1 | contig 28326 bp, 25 predicted proteins | sample AusTroGonzalo_MG_3_FD_193486 | JGI IMG/M metagenome (GOLD analysis project Ga0265298, IMG submission 193486) | Bovine rumen microbial communities from tropical cattle in Woodstock, Queensland, Australia - Gonzalo_01 | ecosystem: Host-associated > Mammals > Digestive system > Stomach > Rumen ...
CCGTGACGGCCACCACCTACTACGTCGTCGGCACGATGACCGATCCTGCCTGGACGATTAACACCGCCTACCAGCTGCAGCCCAATACCGAGAACGCAGGTGAGTACTACATCCACAACATGACGCTGGACGAAGGTACAGAGCTCAAGGTGGTCTCATCAATAGACAACGGCGCAACCATCAAGGACTGGTACCCCGCTTCCGGAGGCAACTATCAGATTCCCCTTGACGCTACCTACAGCATCTACTTCCGTCCCGACGGACAGGGCGGCGACGACTGGCACTACGGCGTCATCTATGCTCAGACAACCGCAGTCACCCTGGACGAGGAAAGCGACAACACCGACATCCTCGCCGAACTGGACGGCAAGACGGTTGACGTCACCCTGAAGCGTACGCTGAGGGAGGGCGGATGGAACACCTTCGCCGTGCCCTTCAGCATCAGCACAACGGACTACAGCGCACTGCAGACCCTGCTGGCAGCCGTAGGCGGCAGCATTACCGTGAAGGAACTCACCGGCTCGTCGTTCGCCAACGGCAAACTGACGATGAACTTCGCTACAGCCACAAGCATTGAGGCTGGCAAACCCTACCTCGTCAAGGTGTCGGGCGATATAGACCTCGCGACGCTGCCCGCAGCTATCGACGCCTACATACAGGCCTACAGTCTGGGCATCACCAATCCCTTCAAGGGTACCCTCGTCAGCAAGACGGTCGCACCTAAGGAGACCGATGCCGTAGACTTCATCCCCACATTAGGCAAGACCACCATCATGGGCGACAACCCGAAGAGCGTGCTCTTCATCGGTGCCGGCAGCCAGCTGATGTCTCCCGAGACGCTGCCCGCCGACATGATGGGCTTCCGAGCCTACTTCCAGCTGAAGGGTGACGCCGCACAGGCACAAGCGTTCACACTGAACTTCGGCGACGGGGAAACAACAGGCATTACCACGTTGAACGTAGAACGTGGAACGGTGAACGGTGAGATATTCGACCTGCAGGGACGCCGCGTCAACGGCACTGCCCAGAAAGGCGTGTACATCGTGAATGGTAAGAAGACTGTCATTAAATAAATGGAGGACACAGCTATGATCAAGAAAGAATATATCATGCCCGAGATAGAGGTTTATCAAGTCCAGACACAGGTGCAGATGCTTGCAGGCTCGCTGACCAGCGTCACCACCAACGGCCTTGACGACGACGAGGAAGAGGACGACGACGAGATCAAATACGATCCTAACAATCCCCAGTCAGGCAACCCATGGGGCAACGCTTGGTAAGGGAAAGGTAAAAGGCACACCCACCCCTGCCTTTCCCCCCGAAGGAGGGGCAGGGGGCTACTGAACATCGCCGGTGACCAGGCGGACAGTCTACGAAGTATGAGTCCGGAAATCGTCCCAATAGAGAAATGAGTAAGTGATTACTCACTGTTAATAATAGTTTTAGTTAATAATTTGACGACTCTGGACAGACCAAGGTGACTGTCCCTGCCAGGGGGAGCACGCAGACGAGCTATGACAATAGTCTCAGCGCAGGCTCCCGGCTGGCTGGTCATCGGGATTTTATTTTATTTCTATGCAAAAGTCATTTTTTTAGCGTGACAGGCTTTTATTTCGATTTTTTTACCTAAATTTGCACCATGATGCAGACTGTGGTGTTGGAAAACCTAACGATTGGCTATATTGGCAAGGGGCACCGGAAGGTGGTGGCCCAGGGGTTGAACGCCGCCATTAACAGTGGCGAGCTGACGTGTCTGTTAGGACAGAACGGCATCGGCAAGTCGACGCTGTTGCGCACGCTGTCGGCCTTCCAGCCCCAGATAGACGGGCGAGTGGTGATGAACGGTCGCGAGATTGGCGACTATACCGACCGCGAACTGAGCCGCGCCATCGGACTGGTGCTGACCGAGAAACCTGACGTGCAGAACATGACGGTGTGGGAGATGGTGGCTATGGGAAGGTCACCCTATACGGGGTTCTGGGGAACGCTGACGGACGAGGACAAGAACATCGTCGACGAGGCCATCCGACTGGTACAGCTGACACAGCTCGGCGAGCGTCTGGTGCATACGCTAAGCGACGGCGAACGCCAGAAGGTGATGATAGCCAAAGCACTGGCGCAGCAGACGCCTGTCATCTACCTAGACGAGCCTACGGCCTTCCTCGACTTCCCCAGCAAGGTAGAGATGATGCAGCTGCTGCACCGGCTGGCAGCTAATGAACAGAAGACGATCTTCTTGTCGACACACGACGTGGAGCTGTCGTTGCAGCTGGCCGACTGCATCTGGCTGATGGAACCGCAAATGCTCCATGTGGGCACTCCCCGACAACTGGCCGCCAACGGCGTGCTGAGTCATTTCATAGCGCGTGACGGCATCACATTTGATACAGAAACTCTAACTATAAAAGTAAAGAATAAAACATGATAGAAGGACACGGAGACGACATTTACCGCTATGAGGGACTGGTGAAGATGAACTTCAGTTCGAACATCTACCAGCATGCTGACCTATCGGCACTGAAGGAGCATCTGATGAGCCGATTCAACCTGGTAGGCAACTATCCTGAACCGCAGCCGCACAGCTTAGAGAAGTTGATAGCCCTGCGGGAAGGCATCTCACCGGAAAGCATCATGGTGACGAACGGTGCCACAGAAGCCATCTATCTGGTGGCTCAGCAGTTTCATCACAGTGCGTCGATCATTCCGCAGCCAACCTTCAACGAATATGCCGATGCGTGCCGCATCAATCATCACATCATTTCGTTCGAGAACACAGAGGACCTGAGCCACCTGCCCAAGGACCGCATCTACTGGATATGCAACCCAAACAACCCGTCGGGCAATGTACTCATGAAGGGATTCATAGACTATGTCATCAAACGTTCGCCACGCTACATCTTCGTGATAGACCAGTCGTACGAGGGCTTTACCCGCGAGCCGCTGTTACAGTTCCGCGAGGTTCAGGGGATACCCAACATCATCATCATCCATTCGCTCGGCAAGACATACGGCGTCTCGGGACTGCGACTGGGCTACATCACGGCACATCCCAGTACCATCCGACTGCTGCGCGACAGACAGCAGCCGTGGTCCGTCAATGTTATGGCCATCGAGGCCGGCAAGTTCCTGCTGAAACACAACAAGCCGGCAGTGGACGACTTAGACGCCTACCTGGAGGAAACGGAGCGGCTGCGTGAGGCGTTGCTTCAGATAGAAGGCATCCATGTCTTCGAGACCAAGACCAATTTCATGCTCTGTGAGATTAATCCCCAGACGAGTACTGACCTGAAGTATTACCTGATTCACAAGCACGGCATCCTGATACGCGACTGTTCCAACTTCTACGGTCTGTCTGATCACTTCTTCCGTGTCTCCACCCAATTGCCGGAAGAGAACGATGCACTGGTGGAAGCCATCAGGGAGTTTGTAAAAGAGAAAAAGGAAAAAGAGGAAAAAGTTGACGTTAGGGTAAACGTAAACAAGGAATAGACGATATGAAGAAACTACTTGCACTATTATTCACCGCATGCCTCGTGCTGACAGTCAGCGCCGAGGACGGACACCAGCTGTGGCTGCGCTACCAGCCTGTCAACAAAGCCAAGGTCAGCGTGGAGAAGACATCGCCCACCATCGACATCGCCAGGCAAGAGTTGGAAACCTACTACGACGGTGAGAGCGTCACGCTGAAGCTTGACGGCTCGATGCCCGACGACGACGGTTACAGCATCGACGGCACTACCATTACAGCGCGTCGCGACATAGGACTGCTCTATGGCGCCTACCAGCTTTTACGCGAACAACACCTGGACGCAGACTATGCAAAATTCACTACTCATCCGGCTTTCTCGCTGCGCCTGCTGAACCATTGGGACAACCTGGACGGCAGCATCGAGCGTGGCTATGCAGGCAAGAGCATCTTCTGGGATGGGAACAATGCGGAAGCAAATGCTTCATTCATCACACTACACTCCTCACTTATCAAGGAGTACGCCCGCGCCAATGCCTCAATAGGCATCAACGGCTCGGTGCTGAACAATGTGAATGCGTCACCGAAGATGCTGACGACACCTTATCTGAAACAGGTGAAGCGTATCGCCGACATCCTGCGTCCCTACGGCATCAAGGTGTATCTGAGCATCAACTTCGCCACACCGATGGCCTTAGGCGACACGAAGACGGCCGACCCGTTGGACAAGAGCGTGATTCGCTGGTGGCAGAAGAAGACGAAGGAAATCTACAAGCTGATTCCTGACTTCGGTGGTTTCTTAGTGAAGGCCAACAGCGAAGGACAGCCAGGACCCGGCGACTTTGGCCGTACGCATGCCGACGGTGCCAACATGCTGGCCGATGCACTGAAAGCAGCAGTTCCAAGTTCAAAGAACATCGGCATTGTCATGTGGCGCTGCTTCGTGTATGGCGCAAACCATAAGGGTGAAGACCGTGTGAAACAGGCGGTGTCGGAGTTCAAGCCGTTGGACGGCCAGTTCCGCGACAATGTCATCCTGCAGACCAAAAACGGTCCATTAGACTTCCAGCCGCGTGAACCGTACAGCCCCATCTTCGACCAGATCAAGCAGACGCCTAACATGGTGGAGCTACAGATTACGCAGGAGTATCTGGGCCAGAGCCGCCACTTAGTGTATCTTGCACCGATGTGGGAAGAGTTCTTCTCATTTGTGGAGCCCTCTTCGCTGAAAGGCATTGCCGGTGTGGCCAATATCGGACTCGACCAAAACTGGTGTGGTCACCACTTCTCGCAGGCCAATTGGTATGCCTTCGGACGACTGGCCTGGAATCCGGAGCTGTCGGCACGGGACATCGCCAATGAGTGGCTGGAACAGACCTTCACCACTGACAACGACTTTGTAGAGTCGATGTCGGACATGATGATGATGAGCCGCGAGGCCTGTGTCAACTACATGATGCCACTGGGCCTGCACCACATTTTCGCCTTCGACCATCACTACGGTCCTGAGCCTGACGGATTCAAGGCACACTATCCGTTGGAGTGGTGCCCGGTGTATTACCATAAAGCCGATAAGGACGGCGTGGGCTTCGACCGTTCGAGCAAGGGAACGAATGCCGTCAGCCAGTATCGTGAGGAATATGCCCAACTCTATGACAATATCGAGACATGTCCGGAGAACCTGCTGCTATGGTTCCACCACGTACCTTGGAACTATCGGATGAAGGATGGCTCGACGCTGTGGGAGGCGATGCAGGCAGACTATCATGCCGGTGTGCTGGCCGTGGAAACCATGCAACTGTTATGGCGCTACAAACTGCGCCACTTCGTTGACGAACAGCGTTGGCGCGAGGTGGACGAGCGTTTGCAGCATCAGGTTGAAAATGCCTGCGAGTGGCGCGATGTCTGTCTGAAGTATTTCGGCCAGTTCGCTGAAGGGAAATAGCCAACCGTCATCATGGCTGGCTCTCGCCTTCGACGTACTCCTCCAAGAACATGTGTTCACCGTCGTAAACCGCATAGGTGAACTGATTGATCCAGTCGCCCAAGATCATCAGGCGGGTGTGGCGTGCCAGCTTGATATCGAGCTCTATATGACGGTGACCGAAGATGAAGTAATCGATATTGGGATGGTCTTCCACATACTGACGGGCAAACAACACCAGGTGCTCCTTGTCTTCACCTAAGAAGACTGGCTCGTTCCTCTGTTTGTGACGGGCATAGCTATAGCTTGCCCACGTCAGTCCGAAATACATGCCCCAACGGGGATGCAGGCCTGCGAAGAGCCACTGGCACAGCCGGTTATGGAAGATGGTACGCAGGAGTTTAAACGACTTGTTCGGGTCGCCAAGACCATCGCCATGAGCCAGGAAGAACTCATGGCCGTAGATTTCGGTGGTCTCAGCCTGTTTGTGCAGCGTGACGCCACACTCTGTGGCTAAATAGTCGTAAGCCCAAAGGTCGTGATTGCCCGTGAAGTAGTGAACTTCCACCCCCATGTCGGTCAGCTCGGAGATTTTACCGAGGAAACGTGTAAAACCTTTCGGCACCACATACTTGTATTCATGCCAGAAGTCGAACATATCGCCAAGCAGGTAGATGGCGGCAGCCTTTTCCTTGATGCTGTCGAGAAAACGCACCAGCCGGCGTTCCTGCATGCGCTGATGTGGTATCGCCCATGAACCCAAGTGGGCATCGGACAGAAAATAGACGTTCTTCACCTTATTAATTTTTTTACTGTTTACTTTTTTCAGTCAAACCCCAGTTCGACGCGTGCTTCCTCACTCATCATGCTTTGGTCCCAGGCCGGTTCGAACACCAGGTTGACGTTGGCGGTGCTGATGCCTTCGACACTCTCCACCTTCGTACGGACGTCTTCCAATATGTAGTCGGCGGCGGGACAGTTAGGTGCTGTGAAAGTCATATCCATATCGACGGTCCCATCGTCCTGCACGTCGATTTTGTAAATCATGCCGAGATTGTAGATGTCGACAGGGATTTCAGGGTCGTAGACAGTCTTCAGCACGTCTACGATGCGTTCTTCCAATAGAGTCTTTTCTTGCTGTGTCATCGTCTCATTATACAGTTTGGGGGTACAAAGATACGAATAAGTGAGTAAAATGCAAAAGAAAAACCTGATTTTTCTTTTCATTGTCGAACAAAAGTATCATCGACCAAGGGTCAAAGATACGAATAAATGAGTAAAATTTTCCTTTTTTTTGTTCTTTACAGCGTTAAATTTTCTTAGTGAACACTTTCTGCGAAAAAACCAACGTCGATTTCTTGCAGGAAATGTTTAATTTTGCCTCTAATTTGTAATGTGCTACTGAGAAATGACAACTACAAATACATTATTGGCTCATCAGAAGCCGGCTTTAACCATGGGCAGCGAAGTGATGTATTTCGACAGCCTGAAGGAGGCACAGACCCTTTTGACGGACATGCTGGTGAGGATAGACTATAACGCTATCGTTCACTGCCGGAAGGGGGAGGTGCTGCTTGAAATAGGCGGCAAGGAACAGGTTCGCGTGCAGGCAGGGCAGTTGCTGCTGGTGCCTGAACAGAAGCTGCTGCAGTCATTGATGGTGAGCAATGATGTGGATGCCTGGGTGCTGCTGGTGAGCGACCGCGTACTGAAACGGGTGTTAGGGGCACAGATAGACATCTGGAACAGGGCGATGTACCTGAACAACACCTATGTGATAGACTGGCAACGATGGACAGAAATGATGTGGGCCAGCAGCGAGGTGTTCAACGACAAAGAGCTGGAACTGTTCGACGAGATTGTGCTAAGTTGCTTGCGCATACTGCTGCTGATTATCTGCGAAGAGCTGTTAAAACAAGAGCAGCCGATGACAGCTGCCGAGACGTCTACCGACCGCGACAAGACATTCTTCCGCCAGTTTCTCTTCCTGCTGTCGCACGAGCAGCTGAAACGCCAGCAGGTGGGCTACTATGCTGACAAACTGCACATTACACCGAAATACCTCTCGACAATCTGCCGCAAGGTCAGTGGCAAGTCACCCATACGCTGGATAACGGACAGCGTGATGGAGGACTGCTACGAGATGCTACGCTCCACTAACCTGACGGTCAAGGAGATTTCGAACAAGCTGGGATTCCCCAACTCGTCGTTTTTCGGCCAGTATTTCCGTGAACAGGCGGGAATGACACCCGTGGAGTATCGGACTAAAAACGCTATATGACAGATGGAGAGAATAGACGTTGTGAAAATCGGTTGTAAGCGTGAGACGGATGATTTCATTCGTTTGCCCTACCTCATCTATAGCGACTGTCCGCAGTATGTGCCCGACTTGGAGGGCGATGTCCGCGAACTCTTCAACCAGCGGAAGAATCCTGCCTACGAGTTTTCGCAGATACAGCCTTTCGTGGCTTATCGGAACGGGGTGGCTGTGGGGCGCATTGTAGGCATCATCAACCGCAAGGCCAACGAGAAGTGGCAGACGCGGAACGTCCGATTCTCCATGATAGAGTTTATTGACGATCTTAGCGTGTCAAAGGCTCTGATAGAAGCCGTGAGCCAGTGGGGGCTGTCACAAGGCATGGACACGATACACGGACCGTTAGGCATCACCGACTTCGACAAGGAGGGTATGCTTGTGGAGGACTTCCATCTGACGGGCTCGATGAATACCGTCTATAACCTCGACTACTATCCCCGCCACATGGAGGCGTTGGGTTTCGAAAAGGAGGTGGACTGGGTACAGGTACATATCAACATTCCCCAAGAGGTGCCGGCTAAGTATGCCCGTGTGGCGCAGTATGCCCGTGAGCAGATAGGGCTGCGCATCATCAATCTACCCAAAGATGGCAAGGCAAAACAGAACATCGGCAGAAAGGTGTTCGAACTGCTGAACGAGGCATACGCACCCATCTTCGGTTTCTCGCAATTTTCGGAGGCACAAGCAGATCTCTTCCTGAAGAAATATCTCAGCCTGATAGACAGAGAACTGATTCCCATCGTGGTGAATGCGCAGGAAGAGATTGTTGGAGCAGCAGTGACAATGGGCAGTCTGTCAAAAGCCATGCAGAAGGCCAAAGGCCGGCTATGGCCTTTCGGCTGGTGGCCTCTGCTGAAAGCCCTGAAGTGGCAGCCTGAGGATAATGCCGAGATGCTGTTGATTGCTGTCCGTCCCGACTATCAGGGGCTTGGGGTCAACGCCATGTTCTTCGACAACCTGATACCTATATATAATAAATATGGATTCCGGTGGGCTGAAACGGGTCCGCAGTTGGAGGACAACGTGCGTGAACTGACACAGTGGAAGCCGCTGAAGCCGGATTACGTCAAGCGCCGAAGGTGCTACAAAAAAAGATTTTAAGGTAAAAGTGAATAGTAAATAATTTGCTTCCGCAACTAATGATACATTGAAAAGATGGAAAGAAGAGTAGTGATAACAGGCATGGGCATCTGGTCATGCATAGGCGTGACACTCGACGAGGTGCGCCAGTCGCTGTATGAAGGAAAGAGTGGCATTGTGTTCAGTCAGGAGCGCAAGGATGCGGGGTTCCGTTCCCCCATCTGCGCCAACGTACCCAAGCCCGAACTGAAGAAGGTATTGAGCCGCAACGTGCGGCAGATGATGCCCGAGGAGGCACAGTATGCCTATATGGCCACTGTCCAGGCGTTGGAACAGGCAAAGCTGACGCAGGACTATATAGACAGCCACGAGGTGGGTGTCATCTATGGCAACGACTCGGTGGCTGAGTCAACGATGGTGGCTATGGACAAGTTCCGTCAGGCTGGTTTGACAGCTGCCTGCGGCTCAGGAGCCATCTTCCAGTCGATGAACTCGACGGTAACGATGAACTTAGCCACGCTGTTCCACCTGAAGGGTATCAACCTCACGGCATCGGCAGCCTGTGCCAGCGGTTCACAGTCGTTAGGGTTAGGCTTCCTGCTCATCAAGAACGGCTTGCAGGACTGTATCGTCTGCGGTGGTGCTGAAGAGAACAACATGTATGGCATCGCCTCGTTTGACGCCCTGCAAACATTCTCTACCCGCATCGACGAGCCTACGAAAGCCAGCCGTCCCTTTGACCGCGACCGCGACGGATTGGTGCCCAGTGGTGGTGCTGCCACGCTCATCATTGAGAGCTACGACCATGCCGTACGCCGTGGTGCTCCCATTTTAGGCGAAATCCTCGGCTGGGGATTCTCAGGCAACGGTGACCATATCTCCACACCTAACGTAGAGGGTCCCGCCCGTTCGCTGTTCCGCAGCTTAGAGAGTGCAGGTGTTTCGCCAAAGGACATCGGCTATGTAAATGCCCATGCTACCTCGACACCTATCGGTGACAGTCGCGAGGCCGAGGCCATCGCACAGGTGTTTGGCGACTACCGTGTGCCTGTCACCTCGACGAAGAGCCAGACGGGTCACGAGATGTGGATGGCCGGAGCGTCGGAAATCGTCTACTCGATGTTGATGATGAAGAACGACTTCATAGCAGGTTCTCTCAACTTCGAGCATCCTGATGAGGTGACGCAGTGCATCAACGTCATCCCCGAAACCCGCCAGCAGCATTTCGACATGTTCCTGAGCAACTCGTTTGGCTTTGGCGGCACTAATTCGACACTCATTGTAAAGAACATTAAAGATTAAACATTAAATATTTAAAATGAAGACAAGAGAAGAAATCATTGCACAAGTAAACAGCCTGCTGGCTGAAGAGTTTGAAATCGAAGAGAGCGAGTTCGCACCTGATGCCAACCTGAAAGAAACGCTCAACCTCGACAGTATCAATCTGGTGGATCTCATCGCACTGGTACAGTTCACCTATAAAATCACCATCCCCGTAGAGGACCTGAAGAAGATTCAGACCTTCACCGACTTGTACGACTACATTGAACAACACCAAGGCTGTGATTAAGCAAGAGAAGTCGGAGCCCGCTTCGACTTCCGAGCGTGAGCAGGCTCGACCAATGGTCAAGGCTGTGATTAAGCAAGAGAAGTCGGAGCCCGCTTCGACTTCCGAGCGTGAGCAGGCTCGACCAATGGTCAAGGCTGATATTAAGAAACTGATTCCCCAACGCGAGCCATTCATCATGGTGGACGAGTTTGAGGAGCGCGACGACAACAGTGCTGTCACAGCATTGAGTGTCCGTCCGGACAATTATTTTATCCTGCCCGACGGCACGATGGCAGAGACAGGATTCATAGAGCACCTTGCCCAGTCGTGTTCTGCCCTTACCGGGTATCAGGCCTTGTCGCAGTCATCAGAGACTCCTCCAGTCGGACTGATTGGCGAGGTGAAGCATTTCGAGTGCCGTCGCCGTCCACGGATAGGAGAGAAGCTGAAGAGCACCATTACGTTTGGCTTCACATTCGCAAACGTCAGACTGGCAACAGGTCAGACGTTTGTGGATGGAGAACTGATAGCTGACATCCGGTTAAAGTTATTCATGCAATGACAGGACTGTTTATTCGTCTATTACGGTATTTCCGCAGCCATCGGGCAATCTGCTGGCTGTCGATGGTTGTCCTTTTTGCGTTCTTCGGATTCTTTGCCGCTCAACTTCATTTAGAGGAGGACATCAACAAGCTGATGCCCTCGTCGAAGAATGAGGACGGCACGACGAAGTTAGCCTTTGCTGACCTGAAAATCAAGGACAAGGTGTTCCTGTTGTTCGAGGGCAAGAATACGGAGAAACTGATAGAGGTGTGTGACGAATTTGTCGATTCGCTGCTCATGCGTGACTCAGTCAGCCAGACCGTCGGCGATGTCTTTTACCGATTGGACGAAGACCTGTTACCTGACGGCATAGACTATCTGACAGAGCACCTGCCTGCCTATATCGACACCTCGGCCTATGCACGGTTTGACACGCTGCTGACACGGGAACACTTTATCCGTCAGATGCAGCAGAACCGAGAGGACCTGACGGGTGAGTTCGGTGAAATGTTTCCTGAGCTGATCCAGATGGACCCGATGGGCATGCGCAACGTGCTGGCTGACCAGTTAGAGCCACTGACCAGTGCTGCTGGTAGCTATAAGACCATCGATGGCCACTTCTTCGTGCCTGACTCAACGGTATGCGTTGCCTTCATTACGCCTCGCTATTCGTCCACGAACACAGGACAGGGCTCGGCCATGTTCTACCTGCTGAACACACAGATAGAGCAGTTTGCCCAGCAGCACCCAGAGGTGGACATCAGTTACCACGGCACACCCGCCAGCGGTTTCTATAACTCCACCCAAATCAAGCACGACCTCACCACCACCATCGCCGGCGCTCTGCTGCTGGTGCTGGTGTTTCTACTGGTCTGCTTCCGTCGTTGGGATACCATCCCGCTGCTGTTGTTGCCCGTTGTTTTCGGTACTTTGTTTGGGCTGGCCATGATGTACTGGCTGAAGGGTGAGTTCTCGCTGTTGGCACTCGGCATCGGTGGTGTGGTGTTAGGTGTGGCACTCAGCTATGTGCTGCATGTGCTGACGCATCATCAGTTTGTAGGCGACATGGAGCAGCTGCTCCGCGACCAGGTGAAACCCGTGCTATTAGGCTGCCTGACTACCATCGGTTCCTTTGCCGGACTGCTGTTTGTCAAGACCGACCTGCTGCGCGACTTCGGGCTGTTTGCCGCCTTCGCCATCCTCGGTACCACGCTGTTCTCGCTGGCCTATCTGCCACAGTTGCTAAAGGAAAAAGTAAAAGTTAATAGTGAAAAATTTGCTACCGCGCAACCTTCTTCCTTCTTCCTTCTTCCTTCTTCCCTCGTCAATTATCCCTTCGACCGAAAGAAGCCACTGATTGTTGTCATCCTTCTGATTATCGTGGTCTGCATTGGCGCCTTTATCGTGGGCGGCACCCGTTTTGATGCCGACATGCACAACCTGGGCTACGACCATCCCATGACGGAACATTCAGAGCAGCTGTTGCGTGCTAAAACCTATACGAATGACAAGGCTGCGAGTAAGCGAGAGAAATCGGAGCTCGCTTCGATTCCCGAGTGTGAGCAGGCTCGACCACAGGTCAAGACCAAGTACTTCGCCAGTCAGGGACGCACGATGGAAGAAGCCATCGACAACTTTGCCCTGCTCGACCACAAACTCGACTCGCTGGAACGCTTGGACCTCGTCAAGAGCTACACCCACACCAACCAGATTTTCGTTCCGTTACACCAGCAACAGGAACGCATCGATGCCTGGAAACGGTATTGGACTGCCGAACGGCTGGCACAAGTCAGACAATTGATTGCCGGGACAGCTCCACAGGCCGGCATGAATGCCGACGCCTTCGAGCCTTTCTTCGAGGCTGCCACCCGCGACTATCAGCCCGATGCCCTCTACGATGCCAGTATCATACCCACAGGCTACCAATCAACACTCACCGAACAGTCGTATGGCGGCGACTACCTCGTGTTCACCTCCGTGCGCTGCCTGAACGACTCCGTGCGTAGCAGTGAGAGTGACTATATGCGCATCTGTGATGCCATTGCCAAGGAGCCTCATCTGTTAGTGCTCGACACCTATTATTATACCACCGACACGCTGAGAGAGATGAGTGAAGACTTCAACCTACTGCAATGGCTCTCGATGATCTTTGTGCTCATCGTGCTGTGGCTGTCGTTCCATTTCAACATCCGCCATACGCTGCTGGCCTTTGCACCCATCCTGCTTAGCTGGCTCATCGTACTGGGTGTGATGGTGCTGTTCGACATGCAGTTCAACCTCATCAGCATCATCATCTCCACCTTCATCTTCGGCATAGGTGTCGATTACAGTATCTTCATCATGCACGGCCTAATCGGCAGTGAAAAGAACTTGCTGCATTACCATAAGACCGCCATCCTGCTTAGTGCTGTCGTGCTCATCACCACCGTCAGCAGCATGCTCATTGCCCGCCATCCAGCCATCCGCAGTGTAGGCTTCACCACCCTCGTGGGTCTCCTTGCCGCCGTTATCCTCTCCTACATCCTCCAACCGGCCATCTATAGGAAATTTAAAGGTAAAAGTGAAAAGTGAAAAGTGAATAATTTGCTTCCGCAATTAATGATGCATGATGAAATATGATGTGGTGATTATAGGCAGTGGACTGGGCGGACTGGTGTGTGGCTCGCTGTTGGCACGTGAGGGCTATCAGGTGATGGTACTGGAGCGGCAGGCGCAGCCTGGAGGCTGTTTGCAAAGTTATCAGCGCGACGGATTAACGTTCGATACGGGATTCCACTATATCGGCGGGCTGGCAGAGGGTCAGCCTTTGCATGGTGTCTTCTCCCAGTTGGGTCTGTTGCAGCTGCCGTGGGTACGGTTAGATGCTGACGGCTTCGATCGTGTGACCATCGGACACCAGACCTTCCCGTTGGCTGAGGGTTACGACCATTTTGCCAATATGTTGGGAGACTATTTCCCCCAGGAGCGAGAGGCGTTGAAACAGTATGTGGAGTTGATGCGCCACCTGCCGCCGATGGAGGAGATCGGGCATGTCAGCGCATACGCCTGGTTGGAGTCGCTCTTCCACGACCCGTTGCTCATCAATGTAGTGTCAGGACCGGCACTGAAAATGGAACTGCGCCAAGAGTCGCTACCGCTGTTCACCTTTGCCCACGGCATGAGTAGCTACATCGGAAGTAGCTGGCGACTACGCGGCGGCGGACAACTGATTGTCAACACGTTGGTGAACGACATACGTAGGTTAGGCGGCAAAGTGACCTGCCATGCTGAAGTCAATGAGCTGGTGGAGAAGGAGGGACGTATCGTGGCAGCCCGTTGTACAAACGGCGACACCTACGAGGGCAGCGTATTTGTCAGCGACGTCCATCCGCAAGTGACATTCAGGTGGTTGCAAGAGTCGCAGCTGGTCAGGAACACCTTCCGCCGGCGCATCAACATGTTAGAGAACAGCTTTGGCATGTTCACCGTGTCGTTGGTGCTGAAACCAGGCGTATTACCCTACTTCAACCACAACAAATATGTTTACAGGAAAGCCAACGTATGGACGTTCCACGAAAGGCGCCGGAGGGGCGACAGCACGTCGGGAACCGACGTGGGTGGCATCAGTGCCGTGATGGTGAGCTGTCGTGTGCCGGAAGATGGCAACGACGCACGCCAGATAGACCTGCTGACTCCAATGCCCTGGACGTTGTGCGAACCTTGGGAGAACACCACCGTAGGGCGCCGTGGTGAAATATACGGACTGCTGAAAGACCGTCTGGCCGACGAGTGCATCCGACTGGCAGAAAGGGTAATCCCCGGACTACGTACCATGGTGGAGAAGCGCTATACCAGCACGCCGCTGACTTATCGTGACTATACGCTGACACCCTGCGGTTCAGCTTTCGGTTTGCGCAAAGACTTCCGTAATCCACTAATGACTATGCTCTCGCCACGAACCCCTGTCCCCAACCTGATGCTGACAGGCCAGAACCTGATGCTACACGGCGTAGAGGGCGTGACAATGACAGCACTTCAAACGTGCGAAGAAATTAAAAAAATAAAGATTAGAATAGCTAAATGCTAAGGTTAGAATTATGAAGAGAATTATTTTCTGTGGACGATTGGTGCTCACCATCGTCTTCTGTACTTTCTGTGTAATAACAGCTTCTGCACAGACCGTGACCCGCAGTCGCCATCAGGCCGCCCTGACCACCGATGCCGTCACCACGGGGACACTGACCATCCGCAAACCCGACTACATCTGCATCTCGACTGACGGCGGACGTGAACAATTGCTGATGGACGGCACGCAGTTTACAATGACCACAGGAGGGAAACGTCATGTGACAGACAGCCGACGCAACGCCCAGTTCGCCACCTTCCAGCGAGTGCTGCACGCCGTCATCAATGGTCAGCCCATACCCCTTGGCGACGACCTCACCGTCACCACGAAAGCCGGACGGCAGACCGTCACCATAACACCGACAGGCAAGAAGCGGCAGATGTTCACGTCGTTCGTACTCGTCGTTGACGCAAAAACCTCCGCCATCCTTCAGCTTCGCATGAATGAACGTGCTGGCAACTATGTCAACTACGACTTCAAATGACCCTGTTTTCCCCTTCTTACTTCCTGACAATCACGCTGCCGCTGGCCTGATGGGTAGCTAATATCAGCACCTCGGCTATCTGCACGTGAGCGGGAGCATTGGCGGCATAGACGGCAACGTCGGCAATGTCGTCGCCCGTCAGTGGCTGAATGCCCTTGTAGACGTTGGCAGCACGCTCGTTATCGCCATGGAAGCGGACATTGCTGAAGTTGGTTTCCACGAGTCCCGGCTTCAAGTTCGTAACACGAATGGCCGTGTTAGCCACATCGATACGCAGACCGTCGGAGAGAGCCTTCACGGCAGCCTTCGTGGCGCAGTAGACGTTACCGCCGGCATAAGCAGCATCGCCAGCCACAGAACCTACATTGATGATGTGTCCGCTGTTTCGCTCTACCATGCACGGCACGATGAGGCGTGTCATGTTGAGCAGTCCCTTAATGTTCGTGTCAATCATCGTCTCCCAGTCATCCATACTGCCTTCATACTCAGGCTCCAGTCCTAAAGCCAGTCCAGCATTGTTCACTAACACATCAATGTGCTGCCAGTCATCCGGCAGGCCGTTCATATACTTCCTTGCCTTCTCGCGGTCTCTCACGTCGAAGGTCAGTGTCAGCACATCAGTCCCCTTTGCCGTCAGCTCCTTGCGTATCTCAGCCAGTCGCTGCTCGTTTCTCCCTGTCAGGATCAGTCTGTCGCCATTTGCAGCAAACTTCCTTGCACAAGCCAGCCCTATGCCGCTTGTCGCACCTGTTATCAATACAATTTTATCCATATCTTAACATTATAACAGTTCATAGTTCACAGTTCATAGTTCATAGTTTTTATTCATTGGCAAATTTACATAAAAGCTTTATATGTCATGACAAAACGACAAGAGTTTAACAAAGTTTAAGGGTGAAAGGCAACCCTCGTTCCTCTTTTCTTTGTATCTTTGACTCGTCAAATTGCAAAGTATATGATGATGAAAAAGCTGTTTCCCTATTTTGTTTTGTTCGCTATCTGTGGTTTCACCACCGTGTGCCATGCAAAAGATATCACGGTTAGTTCCCCCGATGGTGCCGTGACACTAACGGTCGGCGTGAAGTCCGACAAACCCTATTACACCGTAGCCTGGCATTCCACGACCGTTGTCTCCCCCTCACACTTAGGGTTCCTGCTCGACAGCGGTGAGTTGGGCCAGCATGTCAAGATGACAGGCAGACAGACAGCCTCGAACGACGAGACCTGGCACCAGCCGTGGGGTGAGGAAGAGACCGTCCGTAATAACCACAATGAGTTGACCGTCAGCTTTCAGGAGCAGACAGGACAGCGGCGGCGCATGAACGTCCAGTTCCGGGTGTTCAACGACGGCGTTGGCTTCCGCTATCTGCTGCCCCCCGTCAGTAAAGGTGAGAAATACTGTGTCATGGACGAACTGACCGAGATCACCCTGGCACACGACGCCAAGGCTTGGTCCATACCGAGCAACCGCACCGAATACTTCGAAGGCATCTACACCTGCGACCTCCTGAGCCGAAAGGATACCGTTTGCACACCCCTCACCATCGAGTACGAGGACTCGCTGTTCCTGACCATTCACGAGGCCGCCCTTGAAGACTATGCCAGCATCAACCTGACACCGATGCCAAACGCCCGACAGTCCTCAGCCGTCTGTCTCCGCACCGCCCTGACTCCTTGGCAGAACGGCGTGAAAGTGTATGCCGAGGGCGAGCTGCGGTCACCGTGGCGCACGATCATCGTCGGCAAGACAGCCGGTGAACTGATGACGTCACGGCTGATGCTGAACCTGAACGAACCGTCGCAAATCGAAGACACGTCGTGGATAGAGCCTGGCCGCTACATCGGCATCTGGTGGAGCATCCACAAGAAGCAGAACACTTGGGAGATGGGACCACGGCACGGAGCCACCACCGCCAACGTCAAGCGCTACATCGACTTTGCCGCACGCCACGGGTTCAGCGGTGTGTTGGCCGAAGGCTGGAACCCAGGGTGGGGAGAGGGCGAACAGGTCACCTACCTGAAGAGCTATCCCGACTTCGACATCGACGAGGTATGCCGCTATGCCCTGTCGAAGGGCGTGTGCTTCATCGGACACATGGAGTCGTGGGGACGAGCCAACCTGATTGAGCAGGAGATGGACCAAGCCTTTGCCTGGTACCATCAATTAGGCATCCGCGTCGTGAAGACAGGCTACGTAGGTCACCTGCTCGACGGCCGTGAACTCGCTAAGTCACAATACGGCATCCGCCATTACCGTAAGGTCATAGAAACCGCTGCACGCCATCACATCATGATAGACAACCACGAGCCCGCCATGCCGACAGGCATCCAGCGCACGTGGCCAAACCTCATGACCCAAGAAGGCGTACGCGGACAGGAGTATAACGCCTGGGACACCCACGGCGGCAATCCCCCCGCCCATACCGTCACCCTTCCGTTTACGCGCGGTCTCGCAGGTCCCACCGACTTTACTCCTGCCATCTTCAACTTCTCTGAGATTGTACCCGGCACCCATCCGCACTCCACGCTCGCCAAGCAGCTGGCAGAGTTCGTCGTCATCTACAGTCCCCTGCAGATGGCTGCCGATGCCATTGAGAACTACGAGGGACAGCCCGCCCTCACATTCATCGAACAGTGCCCCACCACCTGGAGTGCGACGCTGGTTCCCAACGGAGAGATCGGCCGCTATGTCACCGTAGCCCGCAAGGAGCGAGGCACCGGCGGCCGCTGGTTCGTCGGTAGTATCACCAACGAAGACGCGCGTCAGATAGACCTGCCCCTCGACTTTCTCGATGCCGGCACCACCTATCGTGCCATCGTCTATGAAGACGGCCCCGGCGCCGACTTCGAGACCAATCCCTACTCCATGACCATCCGCCAGCTTGTCGTCACTCGTCAGGATGTCCTCCCTCTAAGTCTGGCACGAAGCGGAGGAGCGGCAGTCATGCTAGTTCCAGAGAGGTAATTTGTCTATACACTTCGAGTTTTTATGACCTATGTGAGGCGTACTTTTGCCGTATGATTACAAACAATTAAACTGTAGCTGAATGATAAGACTTGCCAACAAACATGACATCAAGCAGATCATAGGACTGTTGCATCAGGTGAACATGGTACACGCCGTGTTGCGACCTGACTTGTTTAAACCACACACCACGAAGTATGACGAACAGGAACTGGAGAGGATGATGGGCGACGAGCAGAAGCCGATATTCGTATTTGACGACGACGGACGGGTGCTGGGCTATGCCTTCTGCGTGATGACCGAAGTGAAGGACCACCGGCTGCTGCAGGACGTGAAGTCACTGTATATCGACGACATCTGTGTGGACGAGCAGGCACGCGGCAGGGGTGTGGGTAGGGCACTCTATGAGCATGTACACAAGTATGCAAGGCAGACGCGTTGCCACAACATCACGCTGAACGTGTGGACTGGTAACGAGGCGGCCATAAGCTTCTACCGCAACATGGGGATGCGGGTGCAGAAGACGACGATGGAGGTGGTGCTGCGAGCTGATTAGAACTCGTAACCGACCTTCAGAGCGAGGGTGCTGACCATGCCGTCAACGGTTCTGACGGAATTGAGGCCATAGCTCAGTCCTACGAGCCACGAGTCGCGCTTCTCGCCAATGCGGAGGCCGATGGTGGGCGAGAGGAAGAAGCCGTCGCGGATGGCTCCGCCGATGTCAAACGACCAGTAGGGCACTACCTCACGATCCTCCTGCGAGATGAGATTGCCACGAACGTCAAGGAACAGGGGCAGGGTGAAGGGAATGTCTTCGTCAACACGCACTTTCTTGTTGTTCACTAAGTAGATGTTGACACCAAGGCCTACACCGAACTTCAGGTACTCGTTCATCATGTAACCGCCGACGACAGCAAGTCCGGAACGGAGCGTGTTGGTGTTGTCGAACATGATGGTACTACCTGCTGTGGCTTCACCTGCCAACCAGAAGCCGCTGTCCTGACCAGAGTGGTCGAGATAGGAGGGACGATTTGGACGGTCGGGCACACTGATTTGTGCGGAAGCTACTGTTACACAGAAAACACAGATAACAAAGAAAATTGTTTTTTTCATAAGTTTATAATTAAATTATTAATTGTTTTTGTTTCAAAAGCTACGAAGCCAGGCTTTGAGATCGAGCATCATCTCGAAGTGGTAGGCAAATGACTGGAGGATGCCGAAGCCGTGACCACCAGAGGGGTAGACGTGGAGGGTAGCCGGCACATTATGGTTGTAGAGCTCTTCGTAATAGTTCAAACTGTTGATGGGTAGTACGGCACGGTCGTCATGTGCCAGTGCGATAAAGGCGCGGGGAGTGTGCTTACTGACGTGCTGCTCGTTGCAGTACTCGTTGACAAGCTTACGCTTGGGGGCTTTGCCCAAGAGGTTTTCGCAGGACGCTTTGTGGGTGATGCCGTGCTCCATGGAGATGACGGGGTAGAACAGTATCTGGAAGTCGGGCAAGGCATCGCCGGAGGCATGGGTGGCTACCGTGGAGGCGAGATGTCCTCCTGCGGAAAAGCCCATAATGCCAACATCCTTCGGATTGATGTGCCACTCGTCGGCATGACGCCGCACGAGTCGCATGGCTTCCTCGGCATCCTCTGCAGGCACCTTGTAGGCTCCGTGCGGCATGCGGTATTTTAGTACAATGAGGGCTATGCCCTGACCGTTGAAAAACGGTGCCCATGCCGTCCCCTCCTTCTCCCATGCCAGATGGGTATAGCCTCCACCAGGACAGCAGACGACGGCTCGTCCGGTGGCCTGTTTCTCGTCGGGCAGGAAGACGGTGACCTTGGCCATATCCTGTGGATCGCCATTACTGGTGCGAGGACCGTCAGGCCACAGGTTTATCTCTGTTCCGCTTTGTGCAAAGGCTGTTGCCAAACAGAAAGCACAGAAGACGATGGTGAGCACCAATCGTCCACAGAAAATAATTCTCTTCATCTTTGGACGGTGAACGTTTTCGTTATCGTTTTCGATATTTTTAATCTTTAATCTTTAATTTCTTTGCAAAATTACTCATTTTTTGTAACTTTGCAAAAAAAATAGGATAAAACTTTCAGCAATGAGTAAAAAGATGCTTACTTTGGCCGTGTTAGCGGCATGGGCTGCAAGCATGCAGTCGAAGGTGACGTTGCCCCACTTGATCAGTGACAACATGGTGATTCAGCAGCAGACCGACGTCCGTCTGTGGGGGTGGGCCAAGCCTGGCAAGAAGGTGGTGGTCACCACATCGTGGAACACTGAGCGTTCGGAAGCGAAGGCCGACAAGCAGGGGCACTGGCTGCTGACGGTGCGTTCGCCACAGGCCAGCTATACACCGTTGAGCATGACCTTTGACGACGGTGACGGACAGGTGACTATAAATAATGTACTCGCAGGCGAGGTTTGGGTGTGTGCCGGCCAGTCGAACATGGAGATGCCTGTGAAGGGCTTCTGGGGATGTCCTGTCGAGGACTACAACTCGGTGGTGCTTGATGCTGCCCGCCACAGTGGTGTACGCAGTGCCAAGATTCCGAGCACGATGCGCATGGAACCTCAGGAGGATGCCGATACGGAGTGGCGTGACTGCTCACCCAAGACTGTTGGTGAGTTCTCGGCAACAGGCTATTTCTTTGCCCGTGTCATGCATCAGGCATTAGATATCCCCATCGGACTCATTGAGGCCAACAAGGGTGGTAGCCGTGTGGAAAGCTGGCTGACGAAGGAGAATCTGGAGAAGTACACTCAGGAGCCGACGGACACCATGGGTATCGTCAACTTCAAGTCAGAATGGGACTACAACCGTGCCTTGGTGTGGGGTAATGGCACGTTCAACCCCATCGTGAACTACACCGTCAAGGGTATCCTGTTCTATCAGGGTTGCTCGAACGTCGGTGACCCTGGCAACCAGTATTCGGAACGGCTGAAGCTGCTGGTGGAGCAGTGGCGCTCACAGTTCAGGCTTGGTGACATTCCCTTCTATTTCGTGGAGATTGCCCCATACGCCTACGACGGTGACGACGTGAACGGGCTGAGCGGTGCCCTGCTGCGCGAACAGCAGTTCCGTGCCTCGCAAATAATACCCAACAGTTCGCTGGTATGCACCAACGACTTAGCATATCCCTACGAGATGACCCAGATTCACCCTACGCAGAAGCGGCAGGTTGGCGAACGGCTGGCATGGACGGCCCTGAACCGTGACTACGGTTTCGAGCAGGTGCTCTACAAGAGTTCGTCGTTCAAGGATATGACGGTGCGTAACGATACGGTCTTCATCCACCTGCAGGACAACTATCATGCCGATGCTCCCTACGAGATGATCAAAGGCTTCGAGGTGGCTGGCGACGACCGTGTATTCCATCCTGCCGAGGCGCACCACTTCTGGCGTCCTGGGGGCGACTACTGGGACGATGCTATGATTATTGTCAGTCCTGAGGTGAAGAAGCCTGTGGCCGTCCGCTATTGTTTCCGCAACTTCCAGCTTGGCAACGTTAAGAACGCCGCTAATCTGCCGCTCTTCCCGTTCCGCACGGACGAGTGGTAGTTCACAGTTCATAGTTCACAGTTAATGAGATGGAGCATCCTTTAGAGATATTCAAGTTCTGCCCGGTGTGTGGCAGTGAACATTTTGAAGTGAACAACTTCAAGAGCAAGAAGTGTCAGGACTGCGGTTTTACCTACTATGCCAATCCCTGTTCTGCCACTGCCGCCTTTATCGTCAACGACAAGAACGAGATGCTGGTGGTACGACGTGCCAAGGAACCTGCCAAGGGAACGCTGGACCTGCCAGGCGGCTTCTGTGATATGTTAGAGACGGTTGAGGAAGGCATGCGCCGTGAAATCAAGGAGGAGACCGGACTGGAGGTCAACGAAATACACTATCTTTTCTCCTCACCTAACGTCTATCAATATAGTGGCATGGGCGTCCATACACTCGACATGGATTTCCTCGTCAGGGTACATGGCGATGTTATCGCTGTGACTCCCGCCGACGATGCCGCAGAGGCTTTCTGGCTCCCCATCGACAAGGTGAATCCTGCCGATTTCGGACTCACCAGTATCCGTCATGCTGTCATCCGCTTTTTGGCCGAAAACGTTAATAAAACTAAAAATCTACTATATAAATAAGGTGTAACCAAATCTTTTGCATACTTTTGCAGCCCGAATAGCGAAAAGGCTGTTAGCAAAAAGTAAAAGATATGCAAAAGAATTTGGTAATAGTAGAGTCGCCTGCGAAGGCAAAAACTATTGAGAAGTTTCTCGGCAAGGACTACAAAGTCATGTCGAGCTATGGTCATATCCGTGACCTGAAGAAAAAGGAGATGAGCATCGACACACAGACGCTCGAACCCGAATATGAGATTCCTGAAGAAAAGGAAAAACTGGTAAAGGAACTCAGGTCGAATGCCGACAAAGCCGAACAAGTTTGGCTGGCAAGTGATGAAGACCGCGAGGGAGAAGCCATCTCATGGCACTTATGTGAAGTGCTGGGATTGGACGAGAAGAAAACCAAGCGCATTGTATTCCACGAGATTACCAAGCCTGCCATCCTGGAAGCCATCGCCCATCCACGTCATCTGGATATGAATCTGGTGAATGCCCAGCAGGCTCGTCGCGTGCTTGACCGTCTGGTAGGGTTCAAACTGTCGCCAGTGCTATGGCGCAAGGTGAAGCCGGCACTCTCGGCTGGTCGTGTACAGAGCGTGGCAGTACGACTGATTGTAGAGCGTGAGCGTGAGATACAGGACTTCAAGAGCGAGGCTTTCTATCATGTCAGTGCCATTTTTGCCATGACACACCCTGACGGCTCACAGCAGGAGGTGAAGGCACAGCTGTCTCAGCGTCTGAAGACCCACGAGGAAGTGGAGCAGTTCCTACAGCAATGTATCAATGCCACCTTCACGGTGGACACCGTCAGCAAGCGTCCTGTGAAACGTACACCCGCTCCCCCCTTCACTACATCAACACTACAGCAGGAGGCCGCTCGCAAGTTAGGCTTCACGGTCAGTCAGACCATGATGGTAGCTCAGCACCTGTACGAGCACGGACAAATTACCTATATGCGTACTGACTCTGTGAACCTCTCCAGCCTGTGCATTAATGCATGCAAGGAAGAAATCAGCCGCCAGTATGGTGCAGAATACAGCAAGGTACGTCAATATCACACCAGTTCCAAGGGTGCCCAGGAGGCTCATGAGGCTATCCGTCCTACCTATATGGACAAGACAGAGATTGAGGGTACGGCTCAGGAGCGTAAGCTCTACGAACTCATCTGGAAACGCACGGCAGCCAGTCAGATGGCCGATGCCGAGATGGAGAAGACGACAGTGGAGATTGGGTTAACTGTTGAAGGACAAAAGCTAACAGCCAATTTCGTTGCTCAGGGAGAAGTCGTCAAGTTTGACGGTTTCCTGAAAGTCTATCGTGAGAGTGTCGACGATGACGAACAGCAGGACGAGGAAAACCACATTCTGCCACCTTTGGAAGAAGGCATGCCACTGACACGTCGTGAGATACAGGCAACGGAGCGTTTCACCCAGGGACCACAGCGCTATACCGAGGCCTCACTGGTTCATAAACTGGAGGAACTCGGCATCGGCCGTCCCTCTACTTATGCACCCACCATCTCGACCATCCAGCAACGCGAGTACGTACATAAGGGTGACAAGAAAGGTGAAGAGCGAACCTTCACCATCGACACGCTGAAGGGGAAGCTCATCATTCAGAAAGTTCGTAAGGAACTGGCAGGCTCTGACAAGGGAAAACTGCAGCCTACTGACATCGGCATCGTGGTAAACGACTTCCTCATGAAATATTTCCCTGCCATCATGGACTACAACTTCACCGCCAAGGTAGAACAGGACTTCGACAAAATTGCCGAAGGCAGCGAGAAGTGGAAGAGCATGATGAAAAGTTTCTATAAGGAGTTTGCCCCTACGGTGGAGAAAACCATGAATACCCGTCAGGAGCGGAAAGCCGGTGAGCGGATGCTGGGTAAAGATCCTCGCAGCGGCAAACCTGTCTTCGTCAAGATAGGCCGTTTCGGCCCCGTTGTACAGATAGGTTCTGCCGACGATGCCGAGAAGCCCCAGTTTGCACAAGTCCCCTCCGACAAGAGCATGGAAACACTGACGCTTGAGAACGCACTGGAACTGTTCAAGCTGCCTCGCACTGTCGGCAACTTCGAGGGAAGCTCCGTCGTCATCGGTGCAGGCCGTTTTGGCCCTTATGTCCTGCATCAAGGCAAATATACCTCACTGCCCAAGGACACCGACCCGATGGCCATTACGCTTGAGGAAAGCATTGAGCTGATTATGGAGAAGCGCAAGCAGGAGTCGCAGAAACACCTGAAGACCTTCACTGAAGATTCCAAACTGGAAGTGCTCAACGGCCGCTATGGTCCCTACCTGACCTACGACGGCACCAACTACCGCCTGCCTAAGTCGATGCATGCCCAGGCCGCTGAACTGACCTACGACGAGTGCATGAAGATCATCAATAAAAACAACTAAGAATGAGAAGAATCATTCTTATCGGCTACATGGGCTCAGGGAAGACAACGGTGGGCAGAGCTTTGTCGAAAGAGACGGGCATGATGTTCTACGACCTTGACTGGTATATCGAGAGCCGTATGCGTAAGACTGTGGCACAGCTCTTTGCCGAGCGTGGAGAGGAAGGTTTCCGTAAGATAGAGTACAACATGCTCCACGAGGTGGCTGAGTTCGAGAATGTCATCATCAGTTGTGGTGGCGGAACCCCCTGCTTCTTCGACAACATGGACTATCTGAACAGTCAGGGCGACGTGGTCTATCTGAAAGCCACTCCCGAGGTGCTCTACAAACATCTGTTGATGGCTAAGGTAGAGCGTCCGCTGCTGAAAGGCAAGAGCCAGGAAGAGCTCATTGACTACATCACCCAACACCTCGAAGAACGTGAACCCTTCTACTCAAAGGCAAAGCATACGCTTGACGTCAGCCTGCTTGACAATATCGACAAGATTGCCGAAAGCGTAGCCCAGCTGCGTTCCATGCTATTCATATAAATATAATATAAAAGGTGAAAAGCGTATTAATTACCGGAGCAAGCGGCTTTATCGGCTCCTTCATCGTAGAAGAGGCACTTCGGCGCGGATTCGAGGTGTGGGCTGCCATGCGCCGTAGCAGTTCCAAGCAGTTCCTTACAGACCCCCGCATTAAGTTCATTGAGCTGAACCTCTCGTCGGAAGAGACGCTGCGTGAACAATTGAAGGGTCACGACTTCGACTATGTCGTGCATGCTGCAGGAGTCACAAAGTGTATAGACAAGCGCGACTTCTTCCGCATCAATACCGAGGGAACACAGAACCTGGTGCGTGCTATCACAGCACTACAGATGCCACTTCGCCGCTTTGTCTATATCAGCAGCCTCAGCATCATGGGAGCTATTCGCGAACAACAACCCTACACGGAGATTCGCGAGGACGACCATCCACAACCCAATACGGCCTACGGCAAAAGCAAGCTTGAAGCCGAACGTTGGCTCGTTCAATTTAATGAGAAATTAAAGATTAAAAGCGAAACTTTCCCTTACGTGATATTACGGCCAACAGGTGTCTATGGGCCACGCGAGCGCGACTACTTCATGATGGCCAAGAGCATCAAGTCGCACACCGACTTCGCCGTGGGCTACCGCCAGCAGGACATCACGTTCGTCTATGTGACCGATGTCGTACAAGCCGTATTCCTGGCCATGGAGAAGGGAGAGACGGGACGTGCCTACTTCCTGTCTGACGGCGAGGTGTACCAGTCGACCACCTTCAGCGACCTTATCCGCCGCGAGTTGGGAAATCCCTGGTGGATACGCATCACGGCTCCTGTCTGGGTGTTGCGTGTGGTAACGTTCTTTGGTGAGTACATCGGCAGGCTGACTGGAAAGGTGACGGCACTGAACAACGACAAATACAACATTCTACGCCAGCGTAACTGGCGATGTGACATTGAGCCGGCACGCTGGGAACTGGGCTATGAGCCACAGGTGAAATTAGAGGAGGGCGTACGCCGCAGCATAGCGTGGTACAAGCAGGAAGGATGGTTATGAAGAAACGGCGCGGACTATTGGCAGCAGAGTGGATCACCATGGGTTACATGGTGCTGACACTCCTCATGATGGCCATACTCCGTGACCGGATTGCAGATCCGTGGCCCATGCTTTGGTGCCGACTTGCATACGTAGTTGCCACACTCGCCATGTGGGCACTCTATCGTGTACTGCCAACCCGTCTGACCATGCTGGCACGCATCGTCGTACAGATGCTGTTCCTCTCCTGGTGGTATCCTGATACCTACGAACTGAACAGCCTGCTGCCCAACCTCGACCATCTCTTTGCCTCGTGCGAACAGATGCTCTTCGGTTGTCAGCCAGCACTGCTCTTCGCCAAGGAAGCACCATGGCCGTGGTTCTCTGAACTGATGTGCCTCAGCTACATCAGCTACTTTCCGCTCATCGTCCTCACCACCCTCTACTACTTCTTCTGTCGTTACAAGGAGTTCGTCATGGTCACCTTCGTCATCCTCGCCTCCTTCTTCACCTATTACCTCATCTTCGTCCTACTACCCGTCACTGGGCCTCAGTTCTACTACTTAGCGGCAGGTACCGACCAAATAGCTGCCGGCATTTTCCCCAATCTGGGCGACTGGTTCCTGACCCATAGCGAACGTATGGCTGCGCCAGGATGGAGCGACGGATTCTTCTACCATCTGCTTGACATCACCCATGAGAGTGGCGAACGTCCCACGGCAGCCTTCCCCAGCAGTCATGTCGGCGTCACCACCATTCTTCTGCTGCTCGCCCTGCGCACCCGATCCCGCTGGCTCATAGCCGTCATCCTAACCTTCTTGGTGCTCATGTGTTTCTCTACCGTCTACATCATGGCCCACTATGTCATCGATGTCTTTGCCGGCCTCCTCACAGGAGTCCTCTTCTATGTTGCACTGATAAAAGTTCATAGTTCATAATTCAATGGTTCAAAGTTCTTGGACGGAGCCAAGTGTGGCGTTGCAATCTCGGACGGAGCCGAGTGTGGCGTTGCAATCAAAGTTCAAAGTCATTGCCTTCGACGCTGACGATACCCTGTGGGACTGTCAGTCGTGGTTCGACCGTGTTGAACAGCAGTGCTGCGAACTGCTGAAGCCGTGGGCTACAGCCCGCGAGGTCAGTGAAGGGCTGTTTGCCACTGAACGCAAGAACCTGTCGTTGACTGGCTATGGCACCAAGGCCTTCACCCTGTCACTCATAGAGAATGCAGTGCGCGTCAGCCATGAACAGCTGACTGGCGACATTGTCAGGCAACTCATTGAACTCGGCCAACAGCTGCTGCTCTTCCCCACCACCCCACTGCCAGAAGTACAGGAGACACTTGAACGACTCTCCCAGTCACGCCACTATCGCTTGGTGGTGTTTACCAAAGGTGAACTGCTTGACCAGGAGAACAAGCTGCGTCGCTCAGGACTCGAGCAATATTTCTCACACATGGAAACGGTATCGAACAAGACGGAACGTGAATATCGTCAACTATGCGAAAACCTCGACGTGGCACCTGAGCAGACCGTCATGGTGGGTAACTCCTTCCGCTCCGACATAGCACCCGCTTTGGCTGCAGGAGCATACGCCATTCACATCCCCTTCCACGTCGTCTGGGAATTAGAGAAGAGCGAGGAATTCCCCCACGAACGCCTACAGAAAATTTCCCATTTCGGACAAATCGCAGCTACTATTCTAATGATGAAGACAAACGTAACAAAGACTATTCACGACTTGAGGGTTAAGTGCCAGATCATGGTGCTGACCATGCTGGTGCTTTTAGTGTCGTGCGGCCAAAACGAGAAGCACAG
>Ga0265298_10002119_pt1 | contig 28317 bp, 27 predicted proteins | sample AusTroGonzalo_MG_3_FD_193486 | JGI IMG/M metagenome (GOLD analysis project Ga0265298, IMG submission 193486) | Bovine rumen microbial communities from tropical cattle in Woodstock, Queensland, Australia - Gonzalo_01 | ecosystem: Host-associated > Mammals > Digestive system > Stomach > Rumen ...
CCTTAAGGTTACGCACCTTGAAGTGGCGGTTGAGTTTCTCGCGTGCAAACTCCTCTGTAAAGACCCAGTCATCCAGTTCACGCAGGCAATAGCGTGGCCCGAATGACTGCTCAAACTGCTGGCGGCGACCGCGTTCTATGAGGGTCTCCTTGGGAGCAAAGTTTGAGAGAAGTTTGTCTATGTGGTCAGCGGGGCCCTCTGCTATCAGATATTCACCGGTAGATATATCCAGAAACGATATACCCCAAGCTCCTTTGCCAAAATGTACAGCAGCCAGAAAGTTGTTCTCTTTGTTTTGGAGAACATTGTCACTCATGGCTACACCAGGGGTTACAAGCTCAGTTATGCCACGCTTGACGAGTGTCTTGGTCAACTTAGGGTCTTCAAGCTGGTCACAGATAGCCACACGGCGGCCTGCACGGATAAGTTTGGGCAGATACACATCAAGTGCATGGTGCGGAAATCCGGCCATCTCAAGTGCCATGGCACCGTTCTTACCGTTGTTGCGACGCGTCAGGGTTATACCAAGAATCTCACTTGCTTCAACCGCATCCTGGGCGTAGGTCTCATAGAAATCACCGCAACGGAACAGCAGGACAGCGTCAGGATGTTTCTCCTTAAGACTGTAGAACTGCCGCATCATGGGCGTCTCTTCGGGCTTGTTCTGTGCCATCTCTGTCAGGTATTATTTCTTGCGTTTTCTGAAAAGGAACAGGGTTGCTATGATAAACAGGGCTATTAGTATTCCAAGTGTTATCAGTGTGGCCTGCATACTCTTGGGTGCAAATCCCAACAGAAGCAGTACCGGAAATCCCATTATCATGGCCGGAATGTTCTGAAGCACCAGATTGTTTGCTGCCGGAGTCTGATAACGCGGGTCTATCTCACGCAACAGGATCATACCGTTACTGGCAGTACCGGTAAGCATTCCGAACATTGAGAAGAAACCTTCATACTTATAATCGGGATAGATGTGGAACGATACCCATCTCACATACACAAAAGTGGCCAAGGCGCCAAATATGCATACAAGAGTGAGCGGCAGCCAGATAGACTTGAGGTTCTCAAAGCTGATAGCGGCGGTACCTGCTACAATCATTATGTCAAAACAGAATCCGCTCACACGGTTTAGCAGGAACTCATTCAGGTACTCGCGGGTCATCCAGCCTCTTTTGCGCAGACCTCTTATTACAACTTTTACAAGTGAACCGAACAGTATGCCCCAGAAGAAATTGAATCCGTAAACCAGCGGTTTAAGCGTCTTTTCACCAAAGTTACCCAGTTCCAGCTTGCCAATGAATGACATGAGCAGATAAACCAGGAAATATGTAAGAAGCACCAAACTCACCACGATTGTGAGTTTATCCACTGATTCTGAGTGAGGGAGCTCATTCTCCTGCTCATAGTCCTTAATGGTATGACGGCTTTCAGAAACGTTCTCATGTATGGTCAGTTTCTTCTTCCTGTTAAGGATATTCATATAAATCACTCCTACAACACTACCCACCAGAAATCCGATAGCTGCAATGGAGAGCCCGAAATCTATACCGTGAAAAACTATCTCCTGATCGGCAGCACCCAACTGATATATGGTTCCGAAATTGAGTGCCTGACCGGGACCCTGGCCGTAACCCATAGGCAGCAATAGTCCACCTGAGTAGAATATGTCATTTCCTGCAGAGGGATTGCGCCACCAGAGGAACATAGGTATCGTTATCAGGAGACCTATTATGCCCTGAATGATATATGTGCCAATGGTCAGCGTTCCGGTATCAATGACCGTGCGGGTATTGGAACGGTCTGTCTCCTTTGACGGACGCAATGACATGGCGATGAATCCCATAGCCAGAGCATGGTAGGTAACAATCTCCATGAACTTCTTGTCTATTATTCCGTTGAAATCGGCCCAAAGCTTGAACAACAGGATGATGAGACCTCCTAGTAAAGCCGATGGAATAAGGCTGCGGCGCAGTATCTTAACCTTACGTCGCAGAATATTACCTGCCAGTACCGCCAAGGCAATAATAAACACCTGAACCAGTGTGCTCCACACTTCAGGAGCAGCGAACGACGTCACCGCAATACCATTTGAAGACAAAAGCATAATAGTAAATCCTTATTGAACTTCAAAGGTAAAAAAAGAATAGAACAAAAGGTCTATTTCCTGCGATAAAAGAAGCTCAACAAAGCAATAAGGATTACAGCGGCTGACAGGATGAACGCCCATACGTTAGCCACTCTTGACGAGGCACTTATAGTGTAATCACCAGGCACCAGGAATCCACCCTCAAAACGATACTGTATTAAGCCGTCAGCAAGTTTACCACGACCTGTATCAGTGACGCGGCCGGGCATCTTGAGCAAATAGGGTGCTTTTAAGAAAATTATGTTGACTACAGGATAGATAATACTGTCAGACTCAGCCTCATATTCATCCTTGACATCACCAGCCTTAGAATAGAATACGCTATAGGCATCTGATTTGAAGAAATCCGTGAGCAATTTGTTTACTTCACTGAATTCATCATATTCATTATCATAGCCAAATCTTGTTATGGAATCCCTCAAAGAGACAAAAACGTCCCTATCCACCGGCGGATTGGATATGTCATCATAATTGTTTCCAATAAGTTTGAAATGACAATTCAGGATAATGGAATACTCCCAGTATTCAAGGTTCTCCTGAATCTTATCCAGCTTTTCAACCATATCAATACCCGTCATCCCCTCTACCAGATTAGGATATCCGGTCCACATGAAACTGGCTTCATCCTGGCTTACATACTTTGTAATTGGGATGTCAAAATGATCTCCCCAACTCACGAACGTTTCCGTAAAGGTGTAATCAGTATAGAACCATTTAAAACGTTTCTGCAATGATGCCTCTGAGCGTATTGGCTCTCCATAAACGCTAAGAATAGGATTGGCGGCCATCGCCTCAACACTGCTGAATGAACGGCGCAAAGTAACTTTTTTATGGTCAACAGTATCCTGAGATACTACCTCCTCCCATGATTCAACATCAAGGAGACAATCATCGGCAGTGGAAACCTGTCTTGTACAGGTACCGTCACGGTTTATCTCTGTAACCATAGTTACATTCTTGTCACATGAAGTGATCATCAGGGATGCTATCGCAACCAGGATGGATATCTTAAAACTTTGCATACAGATTCTTTATTTGAGTTTGTCTAATTTGTCTTGCTTTTCTCTTTTCACTATGGGTTTCCATAATCCTGATGGCAGAATTCACATCGGTTGCCATAGGCCGATATATCTGCTCGACATTTTCAACTGCTGCAACATTCCCTGAAAGTTCAGCATCAGGACCTTTCAAGCCGATTAACAACGCTATCAGGAATACTGCCGCTGCCGACGAAACCACTCTCAATACATTCAGCCATAGCGGTACAATCCGGCCGGGTTTGGCAGCTGCACCACCCGCGATAGCCTGCATTATGTTTTCTGTCAGCAAGTCACCGTCAGGAACCTGCGGCATCTGCCCTTTTAGGCGTTCAAGTATGTCTTCAGTCTTTTTCATACCCAAGTTTTATAAGTTGTTCGCGGACACTCTTCTTAGCCAGTGAAAGGTTGCTTTTGATTTGAGTGGCATCCATTCCTGTTATCTTTGTTATCTCGTCAGAATCCAGTCCTTCAAGCTGACTCAAAGTGAATACAAGCCTTTGTTTATTGCTCAGTTTAGCTGCCAGCACACGCACTACCGATACCCACTCACTGCTTTCCAGTTGCCGCTGCGGATTTGAATCAGACGCATATCCTTCAAAAACCGCTATATCATCATTCAACGGTTCACTGAAACTGAGTTTCCTTATACGGTCTATGCAGAGTCTTGAAGCTATGGTGTAAAGCCAAGTTGAGAAGCTGTACCGTCCATCATAGGCTCCTATTGCCTGCCACGCTTTGATGAAAGCCTCCTGAACAATGTCCTTGGCCTCTTCAACATCGGCCAGCATCTTGAGAGACAGCGAATATATCATAGGCTGATAGGTCTCCACCACAGTCCTGAAAGCGCTACTGTCACCGCGGCGGCATCTCTCTATTATTTCGCTGTCAATCTGGACCATCATCTGTCAATTATACGGACGTAAAGCAAAAAGGTAAAAAAACGCCTATAAAAGCAGAGTCTGGAGATTTATGGCCAGGGGGTAAAGCGGCCGGTGCGTTTCTTGTAATCCAGATATTCCTGACCAAAGTCACGTTCCAGACGTTTCTCCTCAGATGCCACCTGGAATGACATAATGATTACAAATGCAACCCAGACTAAGGCTGACAGCCAAGACAAAAGCAACAGGGCTATACCTGCCAGATAAAGGAATGTACCCAGAAGCATGGGGTTGCGGCAGATGCGATAGACGCCCCCGGTCATCAGATGTTGGGTATGGGGAGCTATCTCGTGGTCAAAGGCATCCATCGGATTCCCTCGACCCACAACTTTCATATAGATGATGGTCCAGATACTCAGTATCAGTCCGGCAAGGCCGATGATAATGCCGATAATGCTGTTCCAACTACATGCAAGAGCAAATTCCGGTCGGCCTGACACCAGCCACATGATTGCAGGGATACCCACAATGAACATTAGGAATCCAAGTAGGTAACCTAATATCTCTCTGATTTGTTTCATTAGTTAACCCTTATTGTTTGTACAAAAGTAATAAATGACCCAAAGGGGCACAAAGGGGACGGTTCTTTTTGTGCCCCTATAAAAGGATTTAAATTAGTTAACTGTTATCAGGGGCACAAAAAGAACCGTCCCCTTTGTGCCCCTTTATTTTAACTTTCCGCTGAGGATGCGGTTGCGGACGCAGTTTACCGCTGGCTTGTAAAAGTCCGGCTCCATGGATTCAAGAGTTGCTTTGAACTCAGCCAGAAGTTCCGGATAGAACTTGCACATGCGATATGCCAGCTTCATGCTGATGGATTGGATGCCGGGCAGTTCATCCACATCGGCCATATGCTCCAGACAGAAATCAAGAAAATCAGTGCGCAAGTCTTCCTCCTTCATCTCCAGCCGTTCAATGATATTGAGTGAAAGTCTACGGACCGATGACCAAGCAGTGGTCATAGCCAATTCTATAAGTTCGTTAAGGATAACCTGCAACTGGGACAGTTCCTGGTCTGTTGCCTTTGTCAACACCCAGAAAGCATTCCGCGCCACCCGTTCATCATCACTATGCATAAACTGGCGGGTAAAACCCAGGAAATCATCCGATTGCTTTACCTCCCGATAAACGGCCTGTGCATCAAACTCGCCAAATACAGCCCTCACCCTATCGTCTGTCAACGCCTCCATCTTTTGACTTCGTCTTACTCTGTCGCGACTCGGCCATCTCCAAGCGAGCTTGGATGGCTCTCACTGCTCCATCGTTTAAGCATAGGGAAGAAGCCGTACATCATCTGCTTGTACTCCTCCTTGGTCAAAGGCTTGGGCATATTTTTGTTTACCTCATCCACAAACTGGGCGCAGTGCTCAATCATCTGGTCCATTGTCATATCCTGCAGGAAATGCCCATCCTTGTAGCAGTATTGGCAATAATCAAAGTTTGTGCTGCCGTCAGCATTTGTTCCGCAATCCTCTATGCGGGTAAGCGGCATTCCGCAACTCTGGCAGAACTGCGGTAGCTGTCCTTCAAGGAAAGCCTTCTCTTTCTTAGGGAATGTGGCATCATAAGCCTCAAACGCATCGGGATTGGCATCGGCCACAAAATAACCCTGGGGAGGGCAGTATGTTGCCTCAATGCCACCAAGCCAGCCCGGAATCAACTCCTGTGCCAGGAAATAAGGAACCTCAGCATCCTTAGGTTCCGAATGATAGTGTATACCCATCTTGCTGGCCTGCCCAAATCCCGCATGCTTATAGAAATCAATGTTTCCCTCCATGCAGATAAAGCCCACACCCATCTGGCGAGCCTTGTCCAGAACATAGTTCAGCAGCTTAAGCCCATATCCCTTACGCTTGTAGTCAGGATGAATGCTGATAGGCCCGAATGTCCATGACGGCCTACGTGAACCATCGGCCAAAACAAGTTCCGCCTTTGAGAACATCACATGTCCGATAATCCGTCCATCCTCCTCCATCACATAGTCCAGTTCCGGGATGAAGTCAGGATTGTTCCTATACTGATTAAGTACATAATGCTCCACGCATCCCGGCTTATAAACATTCCAAAACGCCTCACGGGTAAGTTCCTCAACCACCCGATAGTCCTCCGGCCTCTCTAATCTGATATTCATGCTTGTAAATCTTTATCTGTTGAACAAAGATAAAGATTATTTCCTTTCACTTTTCAAGTTTGAAAGAGCCTGCTTGTTATTTGATATAATCATAGCCAGCTTTGAACAGCCCTCCATTTCACCACAAGCACCGCAAGTCTCAAACCCCTTACCTTTAGCACACTTACGTATAGGACAGAGTGAGTCGCAGAACGGAGTCTTAACCCCCTCAACACGGCATCCGGTACAATTTATCATCTCCGGAGTAATCTCAACCTTATTAAGCTCCGACCACTCCCGAGCCACTTTTCTGCGCAACTCATCATCATTATTGACAGTAGCCAACCTTGCCTGGCAACTCTCACAATCCAGTCCACAATACGCTATAAAAAGTTTCATTTGTTTAACATTTTTATTCTGTCGACGATTTACAATACTCTATTGGAGATTCTGCCACAAATTTAGGCTCAGGTTCAATAGTTTTATACTCCTCAACAAAAGAAAGAGCAGACTTAATCAAATCTATCTCCAAAGCGGATTCAATTTTAGCAATTGTCTCCAAACTAAGATTCTCTTTTCCTTTGAGAACCTTTGATACATATTGCTGGGAGCACTCCATCTTTTCAGCCAAAGCAGCTTGCGTCATATGCAGTTCATCCATTCTGGACAGCATACGAATAGCAATGTACTGAGAATAACGGAGCCAATTCCTATTTGTTCTGCGCCAATCTGACTCCTCTTTCCAACGCGATGTAGTAGAAGACTGATGAGACTTTAGATAATCTATAACCTTATCCATTATTATGCTTGTAATAAATCAATAAAACCTTCGGTATCAACCACGCCCTCTGATATCAAATGACTCCTAACTTTTTCCATCTTCTGCAATTCAACAAGAGTGTGCTCTCTTTCCTGCATTGTAGCTGTGAGTTTAATCGCTCCACCTGTAATGATATAAGCACTTTCACTCACTTTAATAGCATAAATTCTCAACCAAGAACTATGTTGAACCGGCTTACCTTTAGCTTTCTCCTTCCCTAACAGAACATCTGCAGTTCTGGATGGTTCAAGCGGTCGGAAAACCTGTTCCAGGTTTGACTCTAAAGCCAAGTCCAAAATCAAACACTGCAATCTGTCAGCCTCATCAATCGTTTCATATATTGCCTTATCAATATTGGTAACCTTAAATTGTTCGTTCAAATCATTCTTGTTTTGAAAGAAAAAGTCACGCAACCAAATAGGATCACTCCATTGGTCAAATGCCTGATAAAAAGCATTTTCCTCCTGTCCGTCATATCTGACAGACCACAAACTGTTTGGTATTATTTCATCAAAAGTCATATCTTATTTTTTGCAAAGATATAACATTTTATTAAAATTCACAACTAATAGGTTGTATATTTACCTTATTACAGATAAAAACGATAAATACAATTATGAACTTATTTTCTTAAAAGATATGACAAAGCAACGCTCAAATCATTAACAACACTTTTGTCTGTTTCAAGATTAAAACACAAATAATTCGATGAGTCATTAATGGAATGTATTTTACCTTTCCACAAAACAGTACCATTATATTGTGTTTTTCCTTCTAATGATATGAAATCCTCTATCACATTGAAACAGATTTTCAACTTATCATCTTTTATGAAACCATCAATAGATTTCTGAAAATCCATAAGATCTGGTTTCCAAAACTGGGAAGATAATGATACCTCAAAGCAATCCACCTTAAGATTTAAACAACATTTTATCCATCCCTCTTCATTGAAAGAAGAGGATTCATAATCAGAGATTTGTATAATCCCAGGATTGGATTTAATAATTAAACAAACACCCATATTGTGAAACTATAATTCATTGTTATGATGAGTATATTAAAAATTCTCATACAACAAAAATAATCAAAATATCTTATACTGATTTGATTAATCAAACAGTCTTAAACGGAGGGAGAAAGTGAAGGAATTGGAGTAACCACTCAAATCCGGTGACGTGAGGCGGTCTGTGAGTCCTCTCTTGTAGCCCAATGAAAAATCAAAGTTCCCGAACTCAAGGAACAGGCTTGTTTGTACCCCTGCTTCACACTTGGCGTAATCCTGCCTGAATGCCTCTTTTACGAATGTACGTCCACCCCACACGCCTACACGGCATTTTATTTCGGGATACATTCTTACAAGCAGGATCTCTGCTTCAATTGGTATGCTCAGCCGGGTCTGTGCCGGTTCATCAAACACATGGTCCAGTGCCAGTCCGGCGCCTAAAGACACCCTGCGTTTTGGGCCGATGTCCTGCCTGAATCCTAAATTAACCGTAACAAGTTGTGAACTGCAGTCTGTCTCATTGTTGCCGGACAAAACATAGAGTCCGTATCCGGCGTTCACATCAACATGATGCCCGGCATCTATCATGCTGTAATAACGCATCGCAGTTTGTTTCTTTCTCTGGAATTTATTGTACTTCTTTTCTGTTAACCTCTGAATCTCCTGGGCTTTGAAGGTGGTATCAATACTGTTTGACAATATCGCTAACGCCACAAGCCTCTCTTCAGAATTGTATCCTATATCGAAACCCGGTTTCATGTTACCTTCCTTGTCCAAAACCATAAAAGAGGGATATGCTTTAGCCATTTTAATGAAATAATAGTAGTCAGACATTGAGTCGGGGATGGAATCCGGATTCACTGTCAATAGATTGTATCTTTCCATAAGCGTTTTAAGCACCCGGGATGTATCGGCAGCTTCCATAAAATCCACAAACTGCATGTATCTGATATTGCCTATGCATATCATCCTGTTCCCTTGTCCGTTTTCCGGAATCTTACTGATAATCTCATCTGTATCCATTGTACTGAGCCATGAAGAAACATTGTCAACGGCCGATTCCAAAAGATTATCCTTGTTCTGTCCATAAGCTGATAAAGTTGAAAAAACGGACAGGAGCATTATCGGAAATAACTTATTTGTTTTCATCTTCATTTTCGTTTTTATCGGTTATCAATGCTATTCTTAAGAATGAAAGGAACGTCTCCTTATCGGCAAGTCCTTCATGATGGCCGATGCAGTTGCCCTTGGTATCAAGCAGTGCAAAATAGGGGATTGCCTGTTCATAACCTGCGTCAGTGAACTTGCTTGCATATATCTTTCCATCGTTATCGTCTATATCGACTATCAGGACGTTCAGACTGTCAAGGCAACTCTTTACATCGGGCCGTTCCATAATATCGGTCTTCATAATCCTGCAGGGGCCACACCAGGTTGCTGTCAACATAACCATGGTAGGCTTTTTAATATCCGCTATATATTTCTTGGGAATATACTTTCCGGAGTAACCGGACTCCTTGTTTTGAGACAAGGCGGGTGCTGTCCCGATCATCATGATCAGGACCGAAAGGAAAAATCGGTTCATATCAGTTAATTGTTATTTGGTTTGGAATTATATCTGTACAATGGATCTGGACCAAAGATATTGGGCCCTTCGGTTCCTTTTTGGCAGTACCAGATGATGGTGACCGTAAATGCGACTATCAGTATTATCAGATCTATTGCATACATGACGTTAGCCCAGTTCATTACGAAAGTATCAGGCAACTTTCCGTTCTCAAAGTTTCTTAGATGGACATCATACTCTATCCTCCAGATGAACATGACGATAAACACTATCCAGGGTATGAGATAAGTCACACACCACATCCATCCGCTCTTTTCGGTATCCTGAATTCGCCTGACCGATGAAGCGGAGTGGGATATTGCCAGCAATGCAGCAATGACTATCCAGCTTCTCATTACAATATGGTCATATTGATAAGGAATGAAACTGTTGACCGATGTAAGCAGCAAAGCAAGAGAGAAAACTGTAATCTGCATTATAAAGCAGAAAAGAGTGTAGTACCAGAATTCCGGGCGTGACGCGCGTCCTCTGAATCTTACGGTTCCGCAAAGCCCTTTAAGGATTGCTTTGCCAAATGTCATTCTGATTGGTTCGTTTTGTTCCATAACAGTTTCGTTTTGAGTTTCTGACGCCAAAGGTATGGCGGCATCCCCTGCACCCGAAACTTTTTCCGTAACACAATCGTGACATTGCTCCTGATACATTTTTGTTACACTATGAAAAATCAGCGAGAACCACTCCTGAGGCAGTTTTTCACGCAAACGACTCTTACGCATGCGTACCGCATCGTTCGATACCGAGAAGCATTCAGCAATGACCGATACCGAGAAACCCTCGTAAGAAAGCACGCTGAGCATCAGATCCCAGTCGGTAAGCGAGGGGTTTACATTGCGCAGTTCAAGAAAAACCGGATAGAACACCTTTTCTATCTCCTTTGTAATGGAGAGGCGTTCATCAAAAGAGAGGCGGTTATCGCGACTGCGGTAAAGTGCAAGAATACGTGCGCTCTCCGTTTCCCGGAAAGCGGCATGACACTCGTCAAGAAGCTGCTGTCTGTTATCCATAATTATTGAAAAGACTGTCTATTTAGGACCAATGGTCAAATATAGTCACAATTTGCCGTTAAAACCCACAAACAAGGCATAACAGAAACATAACAACCACTCTGAACTGAATCAATCACGATACTCCAGAATATCACCGGGCTGGCAGTCCAGCGCCTTGCAGATTGCATCCAAGGTGCTGAACCGTATGGCCTTTGCTTTGCCGGTCTTAAGGATTGAGAGGTTGGCTTGTGTAATGCCAATCTTATCGGCCAGTTCGCCCGATGACATCTTGCGCTTGGCCATCATAACGTCAACATTAACTATTATGCTCATAACAACTGCATTTTAGATTGTCAGTTCCTGTTCCTCCTTAAGGTCCTTGCCCATAAGAATGATCTGTGAAATTATCATCAGGCCCAGACCGGTAAGGATGAGCATGATGTTTGCGTCATTCTTGTACACAACATAATACTGGGCCAATTGAATATGGTTGATACAATATATGTTGTAGACAAATGAGAAGATGAATTGGAAAAGATACAATCCCACAAGCAGCTTGCCCGCAATATCAAGGAACCGTGACACCTGGCTCGCAAATATTTCTCCCTTGCGTATGTTGCCCACAATCTTAAAAATCAGAGTAATGATATAGACTGCTACAAAAAAGCTGATCAACGTCAATATGAATGAAAGGGCAGCAAAGAAAGTAGACACCTGACGTGAAGGAGTAACAATCCTGACAGATTGCAACAGAATCTTGTTGACTTGATTACCTGATATAGAATACAAATCCTTATCCTTCATAATGTTGCTATTCTTGGGCATTACATTCACGTCAAAATTAACAGTCTTGACACTGGAATAGTAATGTTTTCCGCCTTCATGGCTGAGAGTGTCATAAACATCATAGAACTCACCGGGCGCCTCCATGAACTCCAACTTGTCATCTCCGTATGAATAAGTTGAACACGGAATAGTAACATGCACGAAATTAAACACCATAAATAGAATCAGTACCGTTACAAACAGGGTACAGTAAAACTTTAGTTTTTTGTTCATAATTGAAACAGTTTTATTGTTAAACGATAAATATTTTCGGCACAAAGATAAATGCACTTTTTCATTCCGCAAAGAAAAACACAAAAAAATTATCGAAAAACAATAAATACCACTCTTTCCCATTGCAGGAGCAGGATATGCGGTGCTTGCTATATCAGAAAAACACATTAGGGACGGTTCTATTATGTATCGGGCTAAACAATGCCACATTAGTAAACCATATCAGGACACAAATAGCACCGTCCCCAATGTGTTTTTGCTTGAAATTGTGTAATTTTGCGACTTGAAAATAAAAGCTAGTCTGTAATGGAATACGATTTCAGAGCAATTGAAAAGAAATGGCAGGAAAAGTGGGCCAAAGAGGGCACTTATAAAGTAGTTGAGAACCCCGCAAAGCCCAAGTTTTACGTACTAAACATGTTCCCCTACCCCTCAGGCGCCGGCCTCCACGTAGGTCACCCCCTGGGCTACATAGCATCCGACATCTACGCCCGCTACAAGCGTCAGTGCGGCTTCAACGTCCTGAACCCCATGGGTTACGACGCATACGGCCTGCCCGCCGAGCAGTACGCCATACAGACCGGCCAGCACCCCGCCATTACAACTGAAAAGAACATAAACCGCTACCGCGAGCAGCTGGACAAGATAGGATTCTCATTTGACTGGGACCGCGAGGTACGCACCTGTGAACCCGGTTACTACCACTGGACCCAGTGGGCATTCCAGAAGATGTTCAACTCATTCTACTGCAACAAGTGCCAGAGCGCACAGCCCATTGAGAAACTCATTGAGCGCTTTGAGCAGAAGGGCACTGAGGGGCTTGACGTAGCCCAAAGCGAGGAATTGAGTTTCACCGCCGCCGAGTGGAAGGCAATGGACGACAAGCAGAAGTCTGATGTCCTGATGAACTACCGCATAGCCTACCTGGGCGAGACCATGGTAAACTGGTGCGCCGGACTGGGCACCGTGCTTGCCAACGATGAGGTTGTTGAGGGTGTATCGGTCCGCGGCGGATTCCCCGTAGAGCAGAAAAAGATGCGTCAGTGGTGCTTGAGAGTATCAGCCTACGCACAGCGCCTGCTTGACGGTCTGGACAAGATAGACTGGTCAGATTCCATCAAAGAGACCCAGCGCAACTGGATAGGCCGCTCTGAGGGTACTGAGATGCAGTTCCACGTAAAGGACAGCGACATAGAATTCACCATATTCACCACCCGTGCCGATACCATATTCGGTGTAACATTCATGGTATTGGCTCCTGAGAGCGAGCTTGTAGCACAACTTACAACCGCAGAACAGAAGAAGGAGGTGGATGCCTACGTGGCAGCCGTAAAGAAGCGTACCGAGCGCGAGCGCATAGCCGACCGCAAGGTAACAGGCGTATTCAGCGGCTCATACGCAATCAACCCGCTGACCGGAGAGGACGTACCAGTGTGGATAAGTGATTACGTACTGGCCGGCTACGGAACAGGCGCCATCATGGCCGTACCTGCTCATGACAGCCGTGACTACGCATTCGCAAAGCACTTTGGCCTGGAGATCCGTCCGCTTATTGAAGGTTGCGACGTATCCGAGGAGAGTTTTGATGCCAAGGAGGGCATCATGATGAACTCTCCCCGTCCCGACCAGATCCGCGAGGGCGGACTCAACCTGAATGGACTGAGCGTTAAGGAGGCCATTGCAGCCACCAAGAAATATGTAAAGGAGAACAAGCTGGGCCGCATCAAGGTCAACTACCGTCTGCGTGACGCCATATTCAGCCGTCAGCGCTACTGGGGTGAGCCGTTCCCCGTTTACTACAAGAACGGAATACCCACAATGGTACCCGAGCAGTGCCTGCCGCTGGAACTCCCCGAAATCAGTGAGTACAAGCCCACCGAGACCGGCGAACCCCCACTTGGCCACGCCAAGGTTTGGGCCTTTGATGAGAAGAACAACAAGGTTGTTGACAAGTCACTCATAGACAACAAGACCGTATTCCCGCTTGAACTCAACACCATGCCCGGATTTGCAGGCTCATCGGCCTACTATCTGCGTTACATGGATCCCCATAACAATAAGGCACTTGTTAGCAAGGAGGCCGATAATTACTGGAAGTGCGTAGACCTCTATCTGGGAGGTTCCGAGCACGCCACCGGTCACCTTATCTACTCCCGTTTCTGGAACAAGTTCCTCAAGGACCTGGGCGTAAGCGAGGTGGAGGAGCCGTTCAGCAAACTGATCAACCAGGGTATGATACAGGGCCGCAGTAACTTTGTATATCGTATCAAGGACACAAACAAGTTCGTATCATACGGCCTAAAAGATCAGTATGACACAACCCCAATACATGTTGACGTAAACATTGTAAGTGCCGATGTACTGGACGTTGAGGCATTCAAGAACTGGAGGCCTGAGTACAACAACGCCGAATTCATCCTTGAGAACGGCAAGTACATCTGCGGCTGGGCTGTTGAGAAGATGAGTAAGTCCATGTTCAACGTGGTAAATCCCGATGATATCATTGAGAAGTACGGTGCCGATACACTGCGTATGTATGAGATGTTCCTGGGCCCGCTTGAGCAGTCCAAACCCTGGGATACCAACGGCATTGACGGCTGCCACCGCTTTATCCGCAAGATGTGGGCTCTCTATTTTGACCGTGAGGGCAATCTTGCAGTAAGTGATGAAGCCGCCACAAAGGATGAACTCAAGTCAATCCACAAGCTTATAAAGAAGGTAACTGAGGATATTGAGAACTTCTCATTCAACACATCAGTTGCCGCATTCATGATATGCGTAAACGAGCTGTCAGGCCTTAAGTGCAACAAACGCGTTGTGCTGCAGGATCTGGCCAAGGTAATAGCTCCGTTTGCACCTCACACTGCAGAGGAACTCTGGAGTTCACTTGGTAACACAGGTTCTGTTTGTGATGCCGCATGGCCCAAGTTCAATGAGGAGTATCTCAAGGAGGACAGCATCACCTACTCCATCTCATTCAACGGCAAGACCCGCTTTACGCTTGACTTCCCGGCCGATGCAACCCAGCAACAGATACAGGATGCAGTACTGGCCAATGAGAAGGCACAGGGCTACATTAACGGTCAGCCTATCCGCAAGGTGATTGTAGTTCCGCGCAAGATTGTAAACATAGTGCTTTAAGCCGTATGAAACTGGTCTTTGCCACCAATAACAGCCATAAGCTTGAAGAGGTACGCCAGATACTTGGCGACCGCTTTGAAGTGCTCTCCCTTAACGACATAGGCTGCCATGAAGATATCCCTGAAACCGGTAATACCTTTCAGGATAACGCCCTGCAGAAAGCCCGTTACGTCAAGGAACACTACGGCTATGACTGTTTTGCCGATGATACCGGCCTGGAGGTGAAAGCCCTGAACGGAGCACCCGGTGTACACTCGGCCCGTTATGCAGGAGACCACGACTCTGAGGCAAATATGACCAGACTTTTGGGTGAACTTGAAAAAAAATCAGACCGCAGTGCACAATTCCGCACAGTTATTGCGTTATTACTTAACGGACAAGAGCTTCTGTTTGAAGGAATTGTAACAGGAAAGATAGGAACCGAACGCCATGGAGAGGGTGGATTCGGGTATGATCCCATCTTTATTCCTGACGGTTATACCCAAACGTTCTCTGAAATGGGGGCTGAAAGCAAGAACCTGATAAGCCACAGGGGACGCGCCGTAAGGAAACTGGCAGAATATCTTAAACAATTATGATAAAGAAACTGACAAGAGGAATCGTTACCGCACTCATTGCGATAACGGTTCTTTTGCCTTTTAATAAGGTTAAGGCAGGTATCCCTGTTGGTACCTGGAGAGCACATCCCGCTTATAACAATGCAACTTTCTCACTCAAAGCTTTTGGTAAAATAATGGTTCTGAGTGAAGGTGCCATATACTATTATGATCCATCTGATAATTCTATCTACACCATTGACAAAGTTGGTGGATTAAGTGATACTGATATTGCAGCTATTGGTTTCTGTAAAACTGAAAACGCTGTTCTGATAGTCTATTCAAATGGTAATATTGACATACTATACAGCGATGAAACAATATATAACTGTACAGACCTAAAAAACAACAATATTGGAAGCGTTCAAATCAATGAACTCAGATTCATTGATAATTTTGCTTACATTTCTACTAATATAGGACTTGTAATTTTTGATGTAAAACGTAGAGAAATCAAGAATACATACCGTTTTGATTCACCTGTCAACTCTTTTGTTTTAATTAATGACTCTCTTTTCTGCGGAACTGATAAAGGTATTTACTTGGGCAAAACAGATGATAATCTTCTGGATTTCAGTAAATGGAAAATGTTCAGAAATATAAAATTCATTGATTTGTTTGAATTTAACGGTTATCTGTCAGGTCGCTCTTATGACAATAAGGTTTGGACAATAAACAAAATAAACGGAGGTTTAGCATTGATTACAACCAAAGTAAATGCTATATCATATTTAAACGATAATAAATTAGCCCTGATTCATGATACCGTAGTTTCTATCTATTCTGACTATAAAAACTATACTGATTACTCTTTCAAAAATACAGTTAACAATCTTGTAATTGATAATGATATATGGTGGCTTGCTCAAGGTATTGAAGGATTATGTCAATATAAGTTTACAGAAGAAAACGGATTAACAGTCATAAGTCAAGGTATTAAACCTAACAGTCCACGCAGAAATCTATTTCACTCCTTATCGTGGCCTGAACCCGGAAGACTTCTTATTGTTGGTGGATGTCATGATATTGTTTACAAATCTACTTTAGAATATCCCGGAACTGTCATGATTTATGAAAATGACAAGTGGAGTTATCTTGAAGATAATTTATCAGCAAAAACAGGTCTAAAATACGTAAATCTGACAGAAGCTGCACAAGATCCATTTGATAAAAACCACATATTTGTAGGTTCTACAGGACAAGGAGTTTATGAATTCAGAGATAATAAGTTTTATAAACTTCATTCATGGAATAACAGCGCCCTGAAAAGTATCATTAATGATAACGAAAAAAACAAAAACAATTACGTCCGTATCAGTGCCTTACAATATGATAACAAAGGAAATCTTTGGATGGCCAATAATGAGATTGATACAATAATAAGAGTATTGGAACCTAATGGAAACTGGTTCAGTCTATATTATGATGAATTGGAAGGTTTACCTACTTTTAAGCAACTAAGATTTGATAAAAAAGGACATATTTGGCTCAATTCATCCAGATATTTACCGGGAATATTTTGTATTGATACCAAATCAACTTTAAAAGATAACAGAGACGATATTGTACGTTTTTCAAGTTCATACTTCAAAAATCAGGATGGAACTACAGAAGAGATATATGAAGTTTACTGTTATGAATTTGATTTAGAAGGTCAGATGTGGATAGGAACAGATAAAGGTATATTTGTTTTAAAGAATCCTGATAACTTTATTTCAAATCCTGATCCTGTATTTGAAAGAATAAAAATACCTCGTAATGATGGCTCAGATTTAGCCGATTATCTTTTTAATGGAGTACCAACCACAGCTATTTACATAGACCAGGGAAACCGTAAATGGATAGGTACTTCTGATAATGGAGTTTTCTTTATGAGCGAAGATGGAACTGAGACATTGGCACATTTTACAGTGAGTAATAGCCCACTACCTTCAAACAGTATACTAAGCATTACAGAAGATGGGCAAAACGGCTCAGTTTTCTTTGGCACAAGCCTTGGTCTTGTTGAATATGGTGGCCAGGCCCGTGACCCGGAAGAAACTCTCTCAAAATCAAATATTCTAGTTTATCCAAATCCTGTGAAACCTGATTTTGACGGATATGTAACCATCACAGGGCTTACCTCAGAAAGTTCAATCAGAATTACAAGCAATTCAGGCAAGCTTATTAACCAAGGAACGTCAAACGGAGGTTCATACAGCTGGAATCTTAATGATTTCAATGGACACCCGGTTCCTTCAGGGGTCTACCATGCCGTTATCACGAATTCAGAAAACAATAAGAGTGAAAGTGCATCAATCACAGTCATAAGATAAAATATATACTTATGTTTTTTTTTATTTTAAATGATTATTTGGTGTATTAAGGGTGTTGAAACTGTTGATATCTTTCATTATGTTTATTGAATAATAGTTATTCACTTTATATAACAAATAATCAACAGGTTTATTTACAAGCTAATTATTTGTTATTGAATAATATATACTGATATAAACAATTTGTATATAAAGTTTTCATCTTAATTTGTAAGTAGTTTTTTTATAACGGTCTGTTTATTTCCGGTTAGAAAAAAAACAGAAAAAATATGGTTATTGACAGCTTGGTTACGATTTTTTTTCAAAACCAATCCTTTATTCCAATATTCAAATTCTGAAGCAGTTTTTTTCTTCATTTTTATCAACACCAATTAATACTGTTATGAACAGGTATAATGATAAAATGAACTAATTTTACACCGCAAATAATAGTTGTTTGTATGAGAAAGCTGAATGTAACGGAACTTGGCAGAATCAATGCTGAAGAATTTAAAAACAGTACTAAACTGCCTATTACTGTGATACTTGATGATGTACGCAGCCTGTATAACGTAGGTTCTGTATTCCGTACATCCGATGCTTTCAGAGTGGAAAAAATCATATTATGCGGTATAACCGCTACTCCTGATAACTGTCTGGTTGAAATTCATAAGACAGCATTGGGTGCTGAGGAGAGTGTGGAATGGTCTTATTCAAAAGATTGTGTCAGTGTTGTCAAAGAGCTTAATGAAAAAGGTTATGTAACCGTTGCAGTTGAGCAGGTTGAAGATAGCATTAAGCTGGATAACCTTGTTGTTGATAAGACCAGAAGATATGCACTTGTTTTAGGCAATGAGGTAAAAGGGGTTAATCAGAATGTTGTTGACTTGTGTAACTTTTCACTTGAAATACCACAATACGGAACAAAACACTCACTGAACGTATCAGTGAGTGCAGGTCTTGTTATCTGGGAGTTTGCCAGACAGTTTAAGGATATATTTTAGTGTGCCTCAAGCCAGTTGGTTCCCCAACCGGAATCCGCTACCAGCGGAACTGACATAGGCCATGCTTTCTGCATCTCCTCAATCACGATTTTTTCTACTTTCTCTTCTTCACCGGGCACCACATTGAAATTGAGTTCATCATGAACCTGCAGGATCATGGTTGATTTGATGTTCTCACTCTTGAATCGGCGGTATATAGCTATCATAGCTATTTTGATAATATCAGCAGCACTACCTTGAATAGGAGCATTTATGGCATTTCGCTCTGCAAAACCACGTACAGTAGCATTGTGTGAGTTGATATCGGGCAGATAGCGTTTTCGTTTTAATATGGTCTCGATATAACCTTTGGCACGTGCCTCTTCGATAGAGTGGTCCATATAGTTCTTTATTCCGCTATATGTCTTGAAATAGTTTTCAATCAACTCCTTGGCTTCAGTTCGGCTCACACCCATGCGTTGTGCCAGACCAAAGGCTGAGATACCGTATATGATACCAAAGTTGGCTGTCTTGGCTTTACTGCGTTCACTCTTGGTTACCTCATTGATGGATTTATGGAATACCTTGGCTGCTGTGGCCGCATGGATATCGTGTCCCTGACGGAAGTCTTCAATCATGTTCTGATCCTGACTCAGGTGAGCCATGATACGGAGTTCTATCTGTGAATAATCAGCCGAGAAGAACTTGCAGCCAGGTTCAGGAATGAAAGCTTTACGTACCTCCTTGCCGTCTTCATCACGTATAGGTATGTTCTGAAGGTTTGGGTTGCTTGAACTTAGGCGTCCTGTGGCTGTAACAGTCTGGTTATATGAGGTGTGTATCTTTCCTGTAGCCGGATTGACCAGTTGCGGCAGGGCATCAATATATGTACCTAAGAGTTTCTTAAGGCCACGGTACTTGAGTATAAGGTCCACAATCTTATGGTCTGCACGGAGTGACTCGAGTACATCCTCTGACGTTACGTATTGGCCGGTCTTGGTTTTCTTGGGTTTATCCACAATCTTCATGCGGTCAAACAGGATATCACCTACCTGTTTTGGTGAAAGGATGTTGAAGGGCTCACCTCCCGCCTCCTGGAATATCTCACCTTCAAGGGCTTTCATCCTCTCGGTAAAGAGTTTGGATGTCTCAGCCAGAGCAGCAGGATCAATCATTGCACCGTTGCGTTCCATATATGCAAGCACACTGACCAACGGCATTTCAACATCACGGAACAGTGGAGTGGTGCCGTCTTTTTCCAGTTCCTTTTCAAGAATGGATTTAAGCTGCAGGGTGATATCAGCATCCTCACATGCATATTCATAAACGGCGGACGGATTAAGGTCAGCCATATTACGTTGGTTCTTACCTTTCTCCCCTATCAGCTCTTCAATATGAATGGTTTTGTAATGAAGATATATTTCAGCCAGATAGTCCATATTGTGATGAAGCTCCGGCTGCAGGAGATAATGGGCTATCATGGTGTCAAACATAGGACCTTCAACGCTGATGCCGTAGTTACCCAAAACAAGAATGTCATATTTTATGTTCTGGCCTATCTTGAGCGATGAAGGATTTTCAAACACGGAACGGAAAATCTCAAGCATACGCTGCTTGCCTTCCCGCTCCCGGGGCATTGCTACATACCAGGCCTCATGTTCCTGTAGTGCGATGCTCAAACCTACTATTTCTGCTGCTATGGGGTTGGTTCCGGTGGTTTCCGTATCAAAACAGAAAAAATCCTGTGCAGCCATTTTATGGGCTAATGTTTCAGCATCTTTTTCTGTCTCAATAAGATAGTAACTGTGTTGTATGGATTTTATGTCCTCCAGATTTGAAAATTCCTCAGCAGGCTGTATCTCAGGCTGAAATATATCAAAGAGATCGCCGTGAAAACCGTCATTTTTGGCTGGTTTGGACGGAGCGGCCGCTTCAGGTTGTTCAGTTTGGGATGCTGACTCCGGGAAGAGTGTGGGAGCGGTTTGCCTGGATTTGAAACGGTTCATCAGAGTTCGGAACTCCAGGTCTTCAAAAATAGAGAACAGTTTCTGTTCATCGGGCCCTTCAAATTTCAAAGACTCCATATTGAGATCGATGGGGACATCGGTTCTGATGGTTGCAAGAAGACGGCTGAATTTGATCTGCTCGACATTGCCCTCAACTTTTTCCTTGAGTGCTCCTTTCAGTTTATCGGTATTGGCAAGCAGTCCGTCTATTCCGCCAAAATCATTTATAAGTTTAACGGCTGTTTTCTCTCCGATACCGGGACAACCAGGGATATTGTCAGAACTGTCACCCATCAGGCCGAGCATATCAATAACCTGACCAGTGTTCTGTAGTCCGTATTTCTCCATCACCTGGGCTGGTCCCATTATCTCATAACCGTTGTTTCCGTATCTGGGGCGGTATATGAGCGCCCTCTCCGTAACCAACTGACAGTAATCCTTGTCAGGAGTCATCATATATGTGGTTATGCCCTTTTCATCGGCTTTTTTGGAGAGTGTTCCTATAACATCATCAGCCTCAAAACCAGGTACTTCCAGGATAGGAATACGGTATGCCTCAAGTATCTCTTTGATTACGGGAACAGACTCACGTATTACTTCTGGCGTCTCCTCACGCTGCGCCTTGTATTCCTTATACAATTCATGACGGAATGTACCGCCCTTGGGATCAAAAGCTACGCCTATATGTGTAGGTTTCTCATTGTTCAGGATATCCTCAAGAGTATTTACAAAACCCAGTACGGCCGATGTGTTGAATCCCTTGGAATTGATTCTGGGAGCCTTTAGGAAAGCATAATATGCTCTGTATATCAGTGCGTAGGCATCAAGCAGGAACAGTTTCTCCATATAGATATGTATTGATACGTAAAAGTACAAATTTTTCCTTAAACGGACATTTATTGCTAATTTTGCGGTCGGTATGGATCTTAGAAAGCAGATATGTCTTCCTATTGAGTTTGAGTTTAAGGAGTTCTCAAAAAGATACTCCCAGTTGTTTGCATCGGCTAATCCCGGTGTTGACCTTTTGCTCAAATTCCTGCTTGAACGCAAGGGAAAGCTTATGCGTCCTATACTTGTACTTCTTGTGGCCAAGTGCTATGAAAATGTCAATGACAGCACTTATCATCTGGCCGCAGCCGTTGAACTTCTGCATCAGGGCAGTCTTATCCATGATGATGTTGTGGATGAAAGCGACAAACGTCGTGGCAAGAAATCAGCAAATGCGGTTTATGATAATAAAATGGCCGTACTTTTGGGCGACTATGTGGTTTCCATGGCACTCCGTGAGATTACGGCAACTGCCAATGTAAAGAGTGTTGATGCACTTTCCACACTTATAGGAACCTTGTCTGAGGGTGAAATCACCCAACTGAACGCCCTTGACCAGACTACCCTTTCAGAAGACCTTTACTTTGACATCATATCCAAAAAGACGGCTATCCTGTTCTCTTCATGCACATCACTTTCTGCCTTTTTGAGCGGTGCATCGGAGCAGGAGACCGGTGCTTTCAGACAGTTCGGTCATGTGGCTGGACTCTGTTTCCAGATAATGGATGATATACTTGATTATCATGACAGCAGCGAGACAGGTAAACCCTCAGGTAACGACCTTAAAGAGGGAAAATTCACACTACCTGCTATTTATGCACTGACTCACAGTGACTTGGATTGGTCAAATCACATCAGGGCCATACGTTCTCTTGAAGCTACACCGGATCAAATCCGAGAGGTTACTGAATACTCCGTTTCCAACGGCGGAATAGAGTATGCCCTATCCAAGATGGAGAAACTTAAAAAGCAGGCAATCCAAGGTCTGCCTGCTTTCATCTCCCCTGAACTCCGTAGCGCATTTATTGCCTATCTGGAGTTAATCACCAATAGATCTAAGTAATAATAAGGGTTTTTAAGTTTATGTATTTCAGGAGATAATCTCCTGTAAAAGGGTGTCTGCCAATCGGCTTGCGCCAATACGGAAACGGGTATTATTAAGCCAATCCTTACCTAGAACTATCTTTGCTATAGTCCAGTAGAGCAGAGCATCTTCAACAGTGCTGATGCCGCCTGCAGCCTTAACTCCTACAGTACGTCCTGTTTCATCGGCATATTCCCTTACAGTCTTGCACATTACGCAGAATGATTCAGGATCAGCTCCAGGTACTTCTTTGCCGGTAGAGGTCTTAATGAAATCAGCACCGGAGTACATTGCTAAAAGAGCTGCTTTCTTTACATTGTCAAGTGAGCCCAGCGCGCCTGTTTCAAGTATAACCTTGAGTGTCTTGTCAGCACAGAGTGACTTGAGTTCATCAATCTCATCAGATAGAGTCTCATAGTCAGAATTAAGGATATGTCCGGCATTCTGTACTATGTCTATCTCATCGGCCCCGTCATGAAGAGCCAGCGATGTCTCAGCTATCTTGACTTCAAAGAAGGTTTGTGATGAGGGAAAACCGCCTGATACACAGCATGTTTTAACACTTTCTACCTCAAGTGAACTGCTCACTGTCTTTGCGTAGAGCGGCCAGGTGCAGATGGATGCAACTGAAGGCAGATCAGGATACTTGTCCTCAAGCTGGTTGACTTTCTCAACAAATGCAAGAACAGTATCTTCATTATCTGTGGGTTTGAGCGTTGTCAGGTCTATGCAACTGTATATCTTTTTGAGGGTTTCCTTGTCATGAACCCCTGCAATCTCCTTTCTGGCTTTTTCAACGGTTGATTTTACCCATGCAGCATCAACGTTCATGTTGTACTTGCCGAAAGCTTCATTGAACTTGTCAGTAGTTGGCTGGTTTACTGACTGTTCCTCCATTTCGTCGTAGATTTCCATTATTTATTCCTTGTTTTTTGTATCCATAATAATTGTTACAGGGCCGTCATTGAGCAACGAAACCTTCATATCAGCTCCAAAGATACCTTTTTCAACCTTAATTCCTGACTCTTTTTCAAGTGTTTGACAGAACTTTTCATACATAGGTTCTGCAACAGGTCCTTTTGATGCCCTTATGTATGAGGGTCTGTTGCCTTTCTTTGTGCTGGCCATTAGTGTGAACTGGCTTACTGCAAGCAGACCACCCCCTATTTCCATGACCGATCGGTTCATTACGCCGTTTTCATCATTGAAAATCCTGCATCCGGCTATCTTTTTTGTAAGCCACTCTATGTCCTCCTGTGTATCGGCATCCTCTACACCTACAAGTATCAGCAGGCCCTCATTAATTGCGCCTGTAATCTTGCCGTCCACTTTTACGCTGGCCTCAGTTACTCTTTGTAATACCGCTCTCATTTATGAAACCAATTATATACTGTTTCTGCCTTGGCTTTACCTATCTCAATTGAAAGTTCCTCCAGATTTGCTTCTGAAATCCTCTTTACGCTCTTGAACTTCTTGATAAGAGCTGTGGCTGTATTCTCTCCGATACCCTTTATGTCTGTAAGTTCTGAATGAGTTTGGCGCTTGCTGCGCTTCTTTTTGTGGAATGATATCGCAACCCTGTGAACTTCATCCTGCATCTGCTCCAGAAGGCGGAACAGTTCGCTGTCAGGTTTGATTCCCACCTCCATCTGCGGGAATCCGTACAGAAGCCCTGATGTCTTATGGTGTGCGTTTTTAACCAGACCTGCTATGTTTATGCTGATATTAAGGTTATCGATCACCTCTTTTGCTATGGACATCTGTCCTTTGCCGCCATCTACAATCACCAGATCCGGCATGACACTCCCCTCCTCTACAGCTCGCATCCAACGGCGCATCATAACCTCATACATTGAGCCGTAATCATCTCCTCCGGCACCGCTCTTAATGTTGTACAGGCGGTAATCCTTACGGGAAGGTTTGCCGTTTTCATATACCACACATGCAGCCACGGCATCTGTTCCTGATATATGTGAGTTGTCAAAACATTCTATACGCAATGGTGTCTTATCCATTCCCAGCAGTGTACCCAATTCTTTCATCAGGCGTACATGTTTCTGTTCCGGGTTGAGCTTGTCACTGCGTTTCAGGCGGTCGGCCCGATACTGCTTGACATTAAGAGCAGAGAGTTCCAATAGTTTTTTCTTTTCTCCTTTTTGAGGTACGGTCCACGTAACGCCTGTTATTTCTGCTTCCGGTAGAAACGGAACAATTATCTCACGTGCTGTGCTATGATAACGGTTTCGCATTTCTACTATGGCCAGCATAAGCATCTCATCCAAGGATTCGTCCATCTTCCGCTTATACTCAAAGGTGAACGCCTGGTTTATGCAACCGCCTGCCACATGCAGATAGTTTACAAATACCACATCCTCATCATTGTCAATGCTATAGACATCAACATTGTCAAGACCTGTATCCACCACTCGGCTCTTTTCACGGAACTCCATGATTGTATTGAACCGTTCTTTTACAACCTGTGCCTCTTCAAACCGCATTTCTGATGCCAGTTGTTTCATTTCCTGCATCATTGATTTGGTCAGTTCCTGGCTGTGTCCCTTCAGAATCTCGCGGATCTCTGCAATTTGTGCGTTATATTCCAATCGTGAAATATGCCCTATGCATGGTGCTGGGCAGTTTTTTATGTGATATTCAAGACACTCCTTGAATTTTCCTGCTTTTATGGAATCCTCAGAAAGCGGCAGACGGCATGTCCTGACTTTATAAGCTTGCGATACAATCTGCAACAGGCCGTTCAGGGTTCCGGTATGACTGAACGGTCCGTAATACTCTGAACCGTTGCGTATTATTTTTCTTGTCTTGAATACCCGCGGATAATCCTCACGCGTAATACAGATTGAAGGATATGTCTTGTCATCCTTTAAAAGGATATTATAGCGCGGCTTATACCTCTTTATAAGGTTATTCTCTAGCAAGAATGCATCCCATTCCGTTTCTACCACTATATATTTAAGATCCGATATCTTGCTTACGAGCATTCGGGTCTTATCGGTCTGGTTCTCTTTTATAAAGTATGATGAGACTCTTCTTTTAAGGTTTTTGGCCTTACCTACATATATAACCGTACCCTGTTCATCCAGATACTGATAGCATCCGGGTTTTTCAGGCAGGTTCTGTACAATCAGTTTTAGCCTTTTATCGTATGCCTCTTTTCCTTTCAATTACTGAACTCCGTCAAATTCGTCAATTGCAATAAAGCTGTCCACGGGACAATCCTTTGGAAACTTCTCCTTTGCGTGAAAGTTTGTCAGTTCAATGATGCAGTTTACCATTACTTTCTTTGGGTTGAATGTCTTTACCAGTTCACATGAAGCCAGCAGTGTGCCTCCTGTTGCCAGAAGATCATCGTGGATAAGAACTATATCATTCTCTGTTATTGAGTCCTTATGCATCTCAATTCGGTCATATCCATACTCTTTCTTATATTCCAGGCTCACCTTTTCATATGGCAGTTTGCCGGGTTTGCGTATGAGAATGAATCCTGCTCCCAGTCTGTATGCCAACGCGGCACCGATTATAAAGCCTCTTGATTCTACTCCACATACTTTTGTTATGCCTTTATCCTTATAGTTTTCATAAAGTGAGTCAACTATCTCTGCGAGGTCTTCGGGGTTCATGAACCAGGATGTTACATCCTTGAACTGTATCCCTTCCATAGGATAATCAGGAATATTCCTAAGATGGCTGATAAGTGTCTCTTTACTCATATCAATATAATTGTTTCACGTGGAACATTTTATTTTTTATCTGTTCAGAAGTACCAGCAGGACGTTGATGTCACTGGGTGACACTCCTGGAATGCGGCTTGCTTCAGCAAGGGTCTCGGGATCATGTTTGATGAGTTTCTGACGGCACTCGGTAGAGAGTGACTGAAGTGTGCTGTAATCAAAGCGCCCCTTTATGCGTATATCCTCCAGGCGTTTCATCTTGTCTGCAATAAGCCTTTCGCGGCTTATGTATCCGCTGTATTTCATCAGAATCTCTGCAGCCTCAATGATTTCATCCTTGCGTCCGGGCTCGGTTTTATCAAGCTCAGTCTTAAGTGCTTTGATGTGACTTGAAAGATTTTCAAGTGTAAGCTGTGGCCTTTCTATAAGGTCGGCCAGTTTGCATCCTTCACGCAGAGGAGTTGTGCCCAGCTGTTCAAGAGCTGCATTGATAAGTGCGGGCTTGACGGAGAAATTCCTTGCAAAATCTATTATACGGTTTATCTCATCACGCTTGGTGCGCATCAGTTCATAACGCTCCTTTGTAGCCAGACCTATTTTATATGCACGCTCGGTTAGACGCAAATCCGCATCGTCCTGACGTAACAGTATGCGGTATTCAGCCCTGGAGGTAAACATTCGGTACGGCTCATCAACACCTTTTGTTATGAGGTCATCAACAAGTACACCTATATATGCTTCGTCACGTGCCAGGGTGAACGGTTCTCCTCCATGACAGCTTATGTGGGCATTGATGCCTGCCAGTATTCCTTGTCCGCCAGCCTCCTCATATCCCGTGGTTCCGTTTACCTGTCCGGCCATGAACAGACCGGCCACAACCTTTGATTCAAGTGTGTGCTTGAGTTGGGTGGGATCAAAGTAGTCATATTCTATGGCGTATCCAGGGCGATATATCACAAGGTCGCGGAATGCAGGAATCTCCTTCAATGCCTTTATCTGGATATTCATGGGCATTGATGATGAGAATCCGTTCAGATACATCTCATTGGTGTTTTCGCCTTCAGGCTCCAGGAACAGCTGATGCTGGTCCCGGTCCGGGAAAGTAACCAGTTTGGTCTCTATGCTGGGGCAGTAACGTGGACCGATGCTCTTGATCTGTCCGTTGAATAGGGGAGAATCCTTAAGCCCGGAGCGCAGAACCTCATGAACCCGCTCATTGGTATATGTGGTCCAGCAGCACATCTGCTTGAGATGGCGTTCCTGGCCCATGAATGAGAAACGGTGGAAGTCATTCTCACCGTCCTGGCGCTCCATCTCTTCAAAGTGTACGCTGCGGCTGTCTATACGCACCGGGGTACCGGTTTTCATGCGACCGGTGCGTATTCCGTGACGTGTAATGGATTCTGTAAGCAGGTATGATGCCGGTTCTGATATTCGTCCGCCAGGCATGGTTACGCGACCTATGTGCATGAGTCCGTTCAGGAATGTTCCTGCGGTCAAGACTACGCATTTGCATGAGAATTCTGCACCCTCAAGTGTCTTTAAACCTACCACCTGATTGTCTTTTACCAGCAGTTCAGTCACTGTGTCCTGCCAGATGTTCAGGTTAGGCTGGTTCTCCAGTACACTGCGCCAGGCCCAGATGAATTTGGCTCGGTCACACTGTGCTCTTGGGCTCCACATGGCGGGGCCTTTGGAGCGGTTCAGTATTCGGAACTGTATGGCTGTGCTGTCAGTTACCAGGCCCATATGGCCTCCAAGTGCGTCTATCTCTCTGACAATCTGTCCTTTAGCTATGCCGCCTACTGCGGGATTGCAACTCATTTGTGCAATCTTGTTCATATCCATGGTAATCAGACAGGTCTTGGAACCCATCTGTGCAGCGGCTGAGGCGGCCTCGCACCCTGCGTGGCCCGCACCAATAACTATGACGTCATACTTGAAATCCATACAAACTCCACAAC
>Ga0265298_10002120_pt1 | contig 28300 bp, 34 predicted proteins | sample AusTroGonzalo_MG_3_FD_193486 | JGI IMG/M metagenome (GOLD analysis project Ga0265298, IMG submission 193486) | Bovine rumen microbial communities from tropical cattle in Woodstock, Queensland, Australia - Gonzalo_01 | ecosystem: Host-associated > Mammals > Digestive system > Stomach > Rumen ...
GAGCCGATGGCGGTCTTGATGACCTCCCATGTCTCGCCGAATATCTCGCCGATGTCCTTGAAGGCGGCGGTGCAATCGCCCCAGAAGCCCGATATGGCCTCCGCGCAGATGTCCCACGCCCCCGTGAGCTTCCACACCACGGCGACCAGAGCGCCGAGGGCGGCGCCGACGATGAAGGCGGGCGAGGATATCGCCGCCCAGCAGGCCAGCGCGAAGGTCTTTGTGATGGCTATCGCCGCCGTGAGCAGGTGGTACGCCGCGATCAGCAGCTTCACCGCCGCTATCGGGGCGAGGACCACGAACTTCATCACGGTGAAGAGCGTGTTCAGCGTCCCCACGGCGAAGGCTATGACCTTGAACGCCACGCCCAGCGCGACCAGCGCCGCGCCCGCAGCCGCCACAATCCCTATCACCTTCGCCATCATTATGATGACTTCCCTGTGGGCCTTAGCCCACTCGGCCAGGCGGTTCAGCATCGCGGAAATCCTGTCCATGTACGGGGCTATCGCCTCGCCGAGGACTCTTCCCACGGATATCTGGACGCCCTCGAAGGCCGACTGGAGGCGGCGGAGCGCCCCTCCGATGCCCGCGTCCATCTCCTTGGCCGTGTTCTTAGCCGTCCCGTCCACGTCGCCCAGCATCTGGATGAACTGGTTCAGCTGCTCGATGTTCCCGCCGAGCTGCAGCCCCGCGAGGGAGCCGCGCAGGTCGAATATGCTCTCCGCGAAGGAGAGCCTTTCGGCGGTCGGCATCTTGTTCATCGCCCGCGCGATGTCGGCCATGATGGCGGGCATCGAGCGGAGGTTGCCGTTCCCGTCCACCGTGCTGATGTTCAGTTCCGCGAGCTTCTTCCTCACGTCCGTCTTGGCGAACTGGCTGTAGGCCTTTCTCAAGGCCGTGCCGGCGAGCGAGCCCTTGATGCCCATGTTCGCCAGCACCCCCAGCGCGGCGGAGACGTTTCGTATGTCGTCGCCAGCGGCGGCGGCCTGCGGCCCCGCCATCTTGAGCCCCTCCGCCAGGTCGGAGAGCGTCTGCGCCGAGCCGTTGGCTGTCGCCGTCAGGATGTCGGAGACCCCCGCCATCTCGGAGACGGAGATGCCGAACACCCTCATGTTGTTCGCCGCGATCTCGGCGGCGTCGCCGAGCTCCGTCCCCGTGGCGCGCGCCAGGTCGAGCACGGCGGGGATGGCGGCGTTTATCTCGTCCGCCTTGAAGCCCATCCGCCCCAGGGAGGTCATGCCCTCCGCGACCTGCTTCGCCGTGAAGGAGGTCTCGCGCCCGAGCTTCTCGGCGGTCTCGGTCATCGCCTTGAATTCCGTGGCGGTCGCGCCCGTGACGGCCCTCGCCGTCCTCATCTGGTCGTCGAAGTCCGCGAAGGTCTTCGCCGCCATCGCCAGCGGCGCGCCCGCCAGGGCGGCGATCCCGAGCATCTTCGTGCCCATCGACATGACGGACGCGCCGAAGCTCTTCAGCCTCGCCTGCGCCGCCTTCAGCCCGCGCTCCAGGCGGGTCTGGTCGAGCATGAGCTCCACGAAGGCGCGTCCCGCCCTCACGTTTCCGCTTGCCCCTGCCATTCCCGTCACCTCCTGTCGTCAGGCCTCTCTATCCTCTCCGTCCTCACAATCTCGCGGCGGCTGTCCTTCCTGCAGAACACGTCGCGCAGCACCGTCAGCGGGGCCTTCGCCCGCTTGCGCCTGGTCAGCTCGCTGTAGCGTCCGCTCCCCGCGTAGGGGTTGAACGCCTCCGGGCGCACCGTCGAATGCCTCTTCGGATCGCGGTGCGCGTTGGCGACCAGCGCCATAAGGTTCGAGAGCCGCCCCCACTCGGAGCGCTCGCGGCTCTCGGTCATCGCCAGCAGCTCGCGCAGCTTGAACGGGTCGGGGTCTATCCCGCAGACCCCTGCGCACTCGGCGACAAGCCTGTCAACCGCTCCAGCTCGGAGACCAGTCTCTCCTCGAACTTCCCGTCCGCCAGCATCGCCTCCATCCGCTGCCTCGCGGCCTCCCCGAAGCGGCGGCTGGCGGACAGGATTCTCCTGAAGGCCGCGCGCTTCGCCGCGGGGAAAAAATCGATGACCTCGTCCAGGAGGGCGTCGGTCGCCTGCTCGACGGCGTCCCCGGCCATCGCCGCGCCGAAGTCCTCGTCGGAGACGTTCCTCTGGTCGCACTCGGGCTTGCAGACGGCGTAGAGCACGTCCACCAGCAGCACGGGGTCGCTGGACAGCTTCTCAAGCAGCTTCGCGGACGGCTTGCCGTCCTCCACCTCCACGATGGTGTTCAAATCCACCCCGCAGAGGGCGCGGACGCGCTTTATCGTCGCCACGTTGACCACGAGCGTCCAGGCGCGGCCAAGGCTGTCGGTGAAACTCTTCATTCCGTCTCCCATGATTCAATATTAATAAAGGGAAATCCCCCGCAGGTTGCGCTTGCGTCAGAGGCGTGCGGGGGAGGCTTCGGGGTGTTCGCGCGCGTCCCCTATGCCCTAAAATCAGCCGCCGGTCCCCGTGACCCACTGCGGGGCGCGGGTGCTGGCGGTCGGCTTCGCCTTGACGGAGACCGTCATGGCCTCCTCCAGGTTCTGGGTGATGTTGAAGCCGGTGATGGAGAAGTCGGCGTCCAGCCCAGTCCCCGCGCCGTCCGACACGAACAGCGCCATCGGGGTGTTGCTGAAGTAGGCCGACTGGAAGGCCTGGAAGTCTGCGTCGGCGGTGTCGTACACCATGCCGAACTCGATGCTGCCCTCCTTGAGGGTCGCGATGGAGGCCTTCCACCCCTCGGTCGCGCGGGTGGTCACGTCGGCCTCGCCGCTCTCCAGGTTCAGGGTGAGGTCCTTCACGTTGGTGACCTCGGTGTTCCCGCGGGTCCCCGCGGCGCCGCGGTACAGCACCGCGTCAAGTCCAAGAACAACGGACATAGTTTCTCTCCTCTCTTCAAAGTCCTAACGGATCGCGTCCCGCCAGAGCTTCGGAAGCTCGGGCGCGGACTTCACAAGGGCGGGGCCCATGAGCTCCCGCCGCGGGTACTTGCGTCCCCGGTACATTCCGCCGAACTCGTGCGCGGTCATCGACAGCCCCACGAAGGACTTGGCGGGGCCGATGACGGCGCTCCTGCCGTCCGGCTCCACGCCGAACAGTATCGACCGCTTCAGCAGCCCCTTCCTCGTGTTCGGGGGCGTCCCCGCCGCCGAGGCCCTCCTCGACCTGTGGACGGAGTTCACCGCCACCCTGCGCACATACGCGGCGGCGGCCCGCATCGCCTTGCGGTTGGCGTATTTCACCGCCCCCATGAGGGGCTCGTCGCCGAAGTCCAGGCGGACATTGACGCCCTCGCTCATCCCGCCCCCTGGAAGGTCAGCTCCATCACGCTGACGAAGAGACCCTTGTCGCGTAGATGGGTGGGCGAGTACACGGGGTCGAAGGCGACGCCCGTGCAGGTCATGCCCGCCAGCCTGCGGTTGAGGAACGACCTCCCCATCGCCTGCGCGAACTCCATGAGGGCGGGCACGTCGTCCTCCTTGGCGCGCTTCAGCACGCCCACGTGGACGCACGGCCTCTCGTCGTGGAGGCTCCGCGACAGCGCGCGGAACTCCGTCCCAGCCGGGACCACGATGACCCTCGTCTCCTTCGTGCCCTTGAGGTCGAACTCGGGGATGAAGAGCACCTCCGCCGAATAGTCCGCGAGGGAGGCGGCGACCGCCTCCGCCAGTTCAAGTATCCTGCTCATGTCCCCCTCCTAATGCCTCATCAGCTCCAGCGCGATGCTCCCGAGAGCGGAGAGGAGCGCCAGTATGGACGCCCCCGCCGCCGTCAGCATCATCCGCTGGAGGTTCGCCGCCGGTGCGCAGGGCGGATGGTGGTGCTCCCCCTCGCGGAGGTGCATCGTCATCATGCCCTTGAGCTCGGCGAGGTCCATCCTCGCCTTCATGACCGCGTCCCATACGGTGCGGTCGCCGGGCGTGTTCGCGTTTTCAGCCATCGTCCTCCTCCTTTCCGACCTCCTTGGTGTGGATGCGCTTCATGTTGTGGTACGCGTCGCTCCACCGCCAGCACGGCGAGCCGTCCGGGGCGAGCACCTCGTACACCGTGCCGCGCCAGACTATGGAGTCGCCGCGCGACGGCTCGATTTGCAGCTGCGCGGCGGGGACGATGAAGTCGCGGGTCTCCGTCCTCACGACCACCCCGCCGCCGTCCTGCGCCTCGTAGACCGTCGAGCCGATCACGGCCCTTACCCCGAACGTCTCCCCGCCGCCCGTCCTGTAGAGGACGGGGACGGAGAGGCGCTCAAGAGTCCGCGAGGCGAGCCACGCCGCCGCGTCCTCCAGCATCGCCACTACTCGTCCTCCAGGATTCCGCGGGCGCGGAGGGCGGAGAGCACCGAGTTCACGGCGTCGCGGATGCCTGTGAGGTCGGCCACGAGGTTCGCGTTTGCGTCGCCGCCCGACCACGCGCCGCCCTCGGTGACGCTGCGCAGAACCACGTCGGAGATGGCGGCGGCGGGGGCGCTCTGCGCCTCTCCCGCCGTGCCGCCCGCGTTGCCCGCGTTGCCCGCGCCGCCGCAGCCGCCGCGCAGGATGACCCGCACGGTCGGGAGGGAGGCCTCCGCGTCCTGGACGCACAGGCCGAGCAGGACGCCGCCCTCCGCGGCGGCCTTGCCCTCGGCTGCGTTCCAGTAGACCTTGTCGCCCGCGGCGAAGGCGGTGTCGCCCTTCGCCACGTCATATACGCCCGTGGTGGCGACCGCGCCGAGCGTCCCAGCCTTGATGTCGAGCTTCGACACGCCGACCAGGCGTCCGCGGACCACGATGTCGCCCGCGCTCACGTCGGTTTCGGGAACGATGTCGATATACTCGCCTCTCTGAACATATGTTGCCTTCATGCAATCCTCCTGTTTCGGGGGCGCTTGTGCGCCCCCTGATGACTATGCCTGCCCGTTCGCCTTCACCATTCCGCGGTGGTCCTGTTCGCGGACGCCCACGTCGAAGTACACCCTGAACCACATCCCCAAAGTATTGAAGTCGGTCTCGCCGCGCTCCACGGTCGGGGTGCGGCGACCCGCGAGATACCCGATCTCGAAGGTGTCCACCTGTCCGGGCTGCCCGAAGAGGTACCAGGCCGCCGCGCTCGCGCCCTCGTAGGCCGCGTTGGCGAGGTAGGGGCTGGAGACCACCTGCAGGTTCTCGTCGGCGATGACGTTGAGGGCGGGGACGACCTTGTCGGTGCTGCCCGCGACCACCAGCGTCGCGCCCTTGGTCAGCTCGATGGCCAGGTGCTTGAGGGCGGTCGGCACGAGCAGGATGCGCGGCTCGACGCTGATGGGCTGCCCGTCGGAGTCCACCTGGTCGAGGAACAGCTGGATGGCCTTCTTGAGGCTCTCCGCCGAGAGCGCGCTGGACGCGCCCGTGAGCAGGTTCTTGTGGGCGGCGCTGAACAGCGCCTTGCCGTCGCCCTGCGCCGGGTTCTTCAGCAGACGCGAGAAGAAGAGCTGGTCGATGAGTCGGGCGGCGCGGTTGCCCATCGCAGCGGGAACTCGCATGAACGCCCCCAGGTCGTCGTTGATGATCATTTTCCTGGTCAAACAGAACTTCTTCCCGTAGGTGTCAATCTGATTTTTCGCGCTCTCCTCGGAGAGGCCTCCCTCCTTGATCTCGCCGTCGGGCGCGACGGGGAGCAGGTCGCCGACGTCGGTCAGGCGGAACCGCTCGCTCTCCTTGAAGTCGGAGAGGTCGCCGCTCGTGCAGAGGCGCTGGGCGATGACGGGCTGGGCGCGGTAGCTGTCGAGCAGCTTCTTGTTCGCCACGTTGCTCAGAATGCCCGGCAGGCTCACGGTGCTGAAGGCGGCGCGGATGGTCTCGTTGTCCATCGTGCGCCCGTGGGCGACGCCCTCCATGTCGAGGCAGGCGTGGAGAACCTCCTTGAGGGGCATGTCCATCGCCTTCTCCCCCGCCTCCACGGCCTTCGCGCCGTAGGACTTCTCAAGCGCGTCGGGGGACATCCCGCCGCGCAGGCAGAGGGCCGCCTCGATGGCCGCCCTCGTCTCCGCGCCGTCGGGGCGTTCGCGCACGATCACGTTCACACCTGCGGCGGGTCGGGCGGCGCGGAGGGCCGCCAGCACCTTCGTTGTGGTCTCCTGCGGAGTCCAGCCGCACTTGACGGCCTCCCGCTCGATTTCGGGGAACTCCCCCTTGCAGATTTCGGCGATTGCGGAGACGCGGCTGCGCTCGGCGGTCACCGCGCCCTCGGCGGCGGCCTTCGCGGCCTCCTCGATGTCGTTCTGGTCCAGCGGCTTCGCCGCGGTCGCCGCTGCCGGCGTGTTCTTGTTTTCCTCCATGTCCTCTCCTTTCACGTGTTCGGGGTGCATCATGTCGAAGCTCGCGCTGACGCGCATCCTCGTGGACTGGTCGGCGCCGACGGCGACGACCGAGACCTCCCGCAGGACGGACTTCGAGACCAGGTAGAACGGCGCGGGGGCCGTCTGCCCGTTGACCTCGCGGTCGGCCTTGACAAGCTCGCTTTCGCGCACGTCCGCGCCGATGGAGAGCTGCCAGTCCGCGCCCGCCTTGCACTGGGCGACGATGCCGCTCGCGGCCTCGCCGTCGGAGACGATGTCGCCCTCGATCTCGAGGACGCCGCCCGCCACCTTCGCCCTCACCATGCCCACGCGGGCGTCGGTGCGGTTCTCGTGGTTCGTCAGCAGCGGCACGGTCTCGGGAATCTCCATCCCCGACAAATCCACCACGACGGGGTGCCGCCATCCGGGCAGGCGCATCCCGCCGCCCGTGTACGCGGTGCCGGCCACTCTGGGGCGGGTCCCGGCGGACGCCTCTATCAGTCTGAAATCACTCATCTTCCTTCTCCTTGCCCGTCTCCGGGACGTTGTTGCCGTTGGCCGTTATGGGGATTCCGAGCTCGCGCATCACCTTGAGCTCCTTGCCCCTCTGGCGCAGGACGGCCATCCAGTCGCGCCCGTCCGCCGCGCACTCGGCGGCGAGGGTCGTCGTGCCGCTGGCGAGCCTCTGCGCCTGCGCCGTGGCCTCCTTCACGGGATCCACGTGGGGGAATCCGTCCCAGAACCACGTGTGCGAGTTGTCAGCCTCGGCGTTTCCGCCGCGCAGGAGCAGCCACTCCCTGAACCAGGCGTCGAACAGCCTGTCCAGCACCTCCGTCTCCCAGCAGGAGCGGTCGACGAGGACGGACTTGTGGTACACCTGGTTGTCGAGCCTGCCCGACGCGTAGTTGAAGCCGCTGAAGTCGCCCGCGACCGCCCCGTATGTGGAGCAGACGCACCTGGCGATCTCCGTGAGGTAGCACTTGACGGCCTCGGCGTGGGTCGAGCTCGGCTGCTTCGGGTCGAGCTGCCCCATCTTCCACCCCGCGGGCATCGTGACCATCATGTTCCTCTCCAGCGGGATCGTGTCCAGCGACTCGATGTCCTCGGTCTCGCCGTCTGGCGGCGTGTCCGTGTAGAGCACCGCCGCGAAGTCAGCCGCGGCCTCGGCGGCGGAAAGCACGGCCTTGCTGTACCTCCGCAGCTGCGCGAACAGGTCCAGCGCGGGCGTGAGCTCGGGGATTCCCCTGTGCTGCTCCGGGCGGTCGCGCCTGAATATGTGGAGCATATTGGAATGCGGCACGGTGAACGCCTCCTCGCCGGGCATCTGCATCGCGTCGCCCGGATGCGTCTTGAGGACGCGGTACGACACGGGGTTGCCCCACTGGTCGAAGGATATCCCGTCGACCGACCTGCCGTCGTCGAGCCACCTCGGCTCCCCGCACACGCGGTCGGCCTCCACGAGCGCGAGCCCCAGCTTCACGGGGTCCGCGAGCGCGGGGTTCGTGTGCATCACGGCGAACGCCTCGCCGTCCTGGCACCGCGCCATCCGCATCGTCCGCAGCTTCTGCGGCAGCATCACCGCCGCCGACCATTTCGCGAAGGCGGCCTCCGCCTCGTCGTTGAACTCCTCGTCGTCCGTCAGCATCTGCAGGCGCGGCCCCGTCCCGATCGTGTCGTTTGCCAGCATCTGCACCAGCCCCTTCGCGTATGAGTTGTTCGCCACCTCGTAGCGCGAGCGCATCCGCAGGGTGCGCCGCACCTCCGGGCTGGCCTCGCCGTCCGCCGAGAGGGCGTCCGCCGCCGACCAGTGGCGGGCGTTGTCCTTCGTCGTCTGGGCCGCGTCGAAGCGCGCCCTCACGCTCTTGAACACCGTCCTCTGGCGCGGGGCGAATATCGACTTGATTCTCTCGAACATCACTGCGCCCCCGAATGGCTCATCCTCGTGAAGCGCAGGCCGCCGTAGCGTCCGTGCCTCGCCTGCTTCGAGGCCAGGTATCGGTCTGCCTGGACGAGGTCGGGGAGCGAATGCTGCTCCACCCGCTGCCCGTCCACCTGCGCGGACTTCGGCCCGTCCGCCGCCTTGCGGATGGCGTCGTCAAGGCTCTCTTTCGTGTTCTTTTCGCCCATTCGCAAGCTCCTCCTGTATCTTCCTCTCCTCCGCCGCGATGCGTATGCCAATCCACCGCATCACGTTCACGCACATGCTGTTGCCGCAGGCCTTGTACCTCGGCGCGTCGGGGCAGTCCGCCGCTGGCTTCCCCTTCCACGGGATCTGCGTCCAGCCGTCGGGGAAGCCCATCAGCCGCTCCGTCTCCACGGGCAGCAGACGCCTCACGGTCGCCCTCCAGCCGACGCCGGGCGGATTCGCCGTCACCGTCGGCGCGGGCGCGCCGTCCTCCCCGACCCCCGCCCCCTGGCGGTTCACCTCGTCCCGCTTCTCCGCGTCCCTCGTGGCGTTCCTCATGTCTATGGGGACGCACTCCTCCTCCAGGACGCCCGAATGGTGGCCTGGGCATGTGCCGTTTGTCTGCGTCATCGAAAGCTCCCTCTCCACTGGGCAGCCGAAGTTCACGTCGAAGGACGCGCCGTAGGCGACCGCGTGGCTCTCGCCGTGGGTGGTCGCCAGCGTGGGCGAGACGTCCTCCCTCGATATGTGGCATCCCGTCTTGCCGCCCATCATGTCCACCACCGTGTCGATCTTCAGCACCGACGGACCCATCCGCCCCGGCGTGGCGCAGGAATGCGCGCCGAGCGTGGCGGCGACCTCGCCGGTCTCCTGCCCGTTGTAGAGGTCCGCGCCCGACTGGCGCTCGCCGTATGCCACGGCGTGGACGTCCTTGGCGGTCTGCGTGTACATCACGTCCTCCGTGTTCACGCCGAGGCCGCTGCCGCCCCCGCGCTCGGCCTTGCCCATCTTGTCGCCGTCGAGCGATATGACGGGCGGCTCGACCACGACGAGTTCGTTGGCCCTCGTCTCGCCCCTGTCCCAGAGGTTCAGCGTGTTCGCCACGCCCGTCTCCTCGAACTTCGGGCATCCTCCCGCCTCCGCGGGGCGGCCCGTCTTGCTGAAGGCCGTCTGCGCCCCCTCGGGCTCGACCACCACGGTCTCCGTGTTCGGGTTGCCCCTCGTGAGCGTCTTGCTGGCGTCGGTCGGCGTGACGTAGAGCCCGCCGTCGGGCCTGTCCTTCCGTGTTCCGTTGGCATCGCAGGGCGTTATGCTGAAGCACTCCCTCTGCGCGACCGCCGGGGTTATCTCCGTGCGGATCGTGGGGAACACGTCCTCCCAGTAGCCCTGCTGGACGCCGCCCGCGTCGTTCTTGATGAACGCCAGGGGCTTGTTCTCGTCATTGCTCTCCATCCTTCCCCTCCTGGTGTTCCGCGCCGTTCCCGACGCTCTGCAGCCAGGGGACGTTGTTCCCCCCTGTGCCCATCTGTCCCGTAAGCGTGGGCGACACGTCGCCCGACTCCTTCACGCGCCCGTCCTGCGGGTGGTTCTCGTAGGCGATGAGGTTCTGCTGCTTGGTGGCCTGCATGGCGCAGACCGAGCCCGCGACCTCGCCGTCGCCGCCCATCAGCCGCACCTCGTCGCGCTGGTTCTGCGTGAAGCAGACGGCCTTGTCCTCCCCGTCCCGCTTCTCGATCAGGAACTTGTCGCAGTCCTGGAACGTGTTCTTGTTGAAGAGGTTCGCCTCCAGCGTGGGGCAGACCGCCCCTTCGGCGTCCGCGCCCTCCGGCGTCTCGACGACCGCCTTGCCTCCCTTGTAGTCGGTGGAGAGGAGCGTCGGCGAGACGTTTCCGTCCGTCTCCGCCCCGAGCTGCCGCATGTCCAGGACGCACTGGAGACGCCCCTTGTCGGGCATCCGCTGCGCGTCGCCCGTGCAGGTAATCGTGTCGGCCTTGTCCGAGCCGTCCCACCAGCTCGCGCGCCTCCTTTCGAGGAGCGCCTGGTCGTTGGAGGTCGCCAGCGTCAGCGATACGTTCCTCGATATGAGCGGACCCTTGCCGCCGCCCGCGCACCCCTCGCGCATCCGCAGGGTCTCGGGCGCGTCCTCCTCGCCGTACACCATCGTGTCGCCCGCTCGGGTCGCCCCAAGGCAGGGCGAATGCCCCTTGCACTCGCCCGTGAACAGCTCGAAGTTGAAGCCATTCGCCTCCCTCGGCTGTTCCTCCTCCTCTTTGCACACGCACTGCGGGAACTTGGCGTCGATCCTCGCGATTGTCGAGGCGACGCCGTCCGTGTGCGCCCCAAGCCGCATCCCGTAGGGGACGAGCGTGGTCACTCCTCGTTCGCCTGGCGCTTCAGGGCCGCCAGCAGAAGCGGCGGAAGCTCCCTGTGCCGGCGCTCGGCGCGGCGGAGTATCCCCTTCGCGCACTTCTCCGTCAAGAAGTACCGACGCGGGATGGGTCCAGTCCATAGGACCTCCGAAAGCCCCGCCACGGTATCCGACCAGGAACACCCTGCGCCTCCGCTGGGGTATGGCGCGGGGGAAGCCGGGAACTCGGGTATATTGTGCGTCCAGCACTCGCCAAGCCAGCCCGAAGCATCCGGGGGCGTTGGCGACGATTCCGCACCGTCCCCATCCCCCCTTCGGCACGGGCACTTCCCATCCGCAGAGCAGCGATAGGAGGCTGGCAAAATCGCCTCCGGCCCCGCTTGACAGGACGCCCGGAACGTTCTCCCAGACAGTCCACCGGGCGCCCGTGCGGTAAGCCAGGCGCACAAACTCGAGGGCGAGGTTTCCCCTCGGGTCCGCGAGCCCCCGCCGCAGTCCCGCGATGGAGTAGCTCTGGCAGGGGGTCCCTCCGACAAGAAGGTCAATTGCTCCATCATAGTCCTCCTTCTGAATTTTCGTGAAATCTCCCAGGTTGGGCAGAATCCCGCCCATCGGCAGCCATTCCAGCTGCCGCATCCAGGCCTCGCGGTTCTTCCTGTCCTTCCCGTCCGCCGCCTCCGCGGGGTCGAGCGGGCGCAGGGGGCGCGTCGCGCCCAGCCGCTCCATCAGGACCGCCGACGGGAACGGCTCGACCTCGGCGAGGAACAAAGCCCTCCAGCCGAGCGGAGCCCACGCGGCAGTCGCGGCCTCGATGCCGCTGCAAACGCTTCCGTAGTTCATCCGTGCCTCCTGTTGTTCGCTTTCGATTCGTTCACCTATTAATTCGGTGTTTTTTCCCGGATAACAGGCGGGATCGAGGAAAAAAGTCGTTTTTTTTCACGCCTTTTTTTCGCGCAGCAGGTCGGAGAGGCGGATCTTCACCCGCCCCGGCTGCGCGGCGTGTTCGGGCGAGGCCAGTTTTTCCGATAGGCGCACGGGCTTCCCACGCCGTTTCAGCGGGGTGGCCGTGCCGAACTCGGGCATCGTCGCCCCCAGCATGGAGCCGCAGACCGCGCATCCCGCCAGGCAGTCCAGCCAGTGGTTGTCGCTCCTGTCGGGGCGCAGCTTCCACTCGTCGACCGTCCTCCCGCGCCCCTCCGTCCTCACGCGGTATTCGGCGGTCAGGTGCTCCGCCAGGAGCTGGTGGATGTCGGGACGCCGCCCCCAGAGGGAGAGGCAGCCGCGGTCGCCCAGAGGCACGGCAAGCCTCGCGTGGACGAAGGACTTCCAGAAGTTGGAGTCGAAGATGACGTGCCTGATGGCGCGTTTCCCCGCGACCGACGGCATCATCCAGTTGAAGCCCAGGCGGTCGCCCCTCTGGCGGCGGTACTCGGTCATCGGCTTCGAGGACGCGCCGACATACCGCCCGTGCGCGGGGAGGACCACGCCCGCCCAGCGCGAGCGTCGGCAGAACTCGTACACGATGTCGGTGGACGCGCCCCAGTTGGCGTCGATCATCGCCCGCTCGATCCGCATCTCCGCGCCGTCCTCGCGCTCCCACTCCCTGCCGAGGAGGTCGTCGGTCAGCGCCTCAAGCGCGCCGTAGATGCCGCCCTCCAGCCCCGCGTCGGGGAATTTGTCCTGTATGGTCGGACCGGCAGTTGAGAGGGAGAACATCCTGCTTCTCTGCTCGGGCCACGCGCCGTACTCCAGCACCGCGCCCGTGAAGTCCTCCGACCACGCCGCGACGGCGTAGAAGAGGAGCGCCTTCTGGATGTCGATGAACAGCGTCAGCCTGTCGCAGGCCAGCGGGACCTTGCCCTCGGCGAGGCCGTTCACCTTGGAGGCTATCTCGTCCTGCGAGAGCATGGCGTCGCCGCCGTAGTCCTCGGGCAGCGGGTCGTTCTGGTACTCGCTCTGGAACGCCGCCTCGTCCGTCAGCTTCAGGTCCATCGCGTACTGGACGGCGGATATCTCGTCGCGGTTGAAGCGCTCGGGCCAGGCCACGACCGCCCCCGCGTCCATCGCCTCGCGGTGCTCGCGGTAGAATTCCGTGGCGCGGGCGATGTTCCCGTCCTCGCGGAGGGCGTCGGCGCGTATCTCGGCGTACTCCTCCCACAGCGCCGTGTTCCGCGGGAACTCGTACACGAGCCTTGTCCGCTCGCCGTTCCACTCGGGGTGTTCCTTGCGGTCGAGCAGCTGCTCCGCCATGTCGCCGGGGCGGATGACCGTGCAGGGCATGATGCCCGACATCTTCTGCCCCGGGCCCGCGAGGCCGAGGATGTCGCCAGCCAGGACGCGGACGCGCTTCCGCGTCTGCTCCACGCTCCCCGCCGACTCGGTTGTCTGCGGGTCGTCCACGATGACGAGGCTGGGGCGCACGCTCCTGCCGTCCGTCCGCTTGAACTTCATGCCGCGGACGCGCCCCGTGATGCCCGCCACGCGGACCACCACGCCCGAGGCGGGGCTTCCCTTGATGGTCGGCAGCACGATCTCGTTGCTGGTCCAGGTGATGCGCGTCCGCTCCCCCTTGTGGAGCTGCCCCGCGCACCGGTTGGCGATGCCGTCGAGGCACTTTATCGGGAACACCGTCTCCGGGAAGTCCTCCTCCAGCCGCTCGTTGACCTCCAGTTCCGTCTTGATGCTGTCCAGCATCTCCAGGGCGGCGGTCTCCGTCGCGCCGATGAGGCACACGAACTCGCGGTGGCCGTACAGCATCGACCATATCGCCGCCGTCTCGGAGAGCTGCGTCTTGCCCGACCCGCGCGGCATCGCCAGCGCGAACAGCCCGCCCTGCAGCACCGCCGTCTCGATCCTGGATATCGCCTTGAGGTGGTCGGGGCTCCACGCGAGCGTGAAGGTCTCGGGGAAGTAGGTCTCGCAGAACAGCCGGAAGTCCGTGCGGCATTGCGCCTTGAGCCCGGGGTGCGCCACGGGCGGCAGCTCGCCGATGTCGCGCCCCGCCAGCGCGAGGGCGATGTTCCTCTTCCGCGCCGCCTCCTTCCTCTCCTCGTAGCTCATCGAGGGGGTGTCGTCCCGCTCCAGCCAGCGGCGGGTCAGCCAGGCGGCGTACTTGAATATGTTGACCGTCTGCCCCGCGTCGTCGGAGATGTTCATCCCCGCCGCGTCGCGGTGGCGCCGCAGAAGCCGCTCGCCCGTGACCGTGCCGACGGGCGTCGAGTTGAGAAGCCGCAGGACCTCAGTCGGCTTGAGCCTGAGCGGGTTGATAGCCATTTCCCTGCACCTCCTTCACCAGCCATGCGGTGTATTCGATTATGTTCAGCGTCCCGTCCGCGTTCAGCGGCAGGCCGCCGTCGATGAGGCGCTGGAGCGTCTCGTCAGACATCTGCGGACACCCCGACCTGCGGAGCATCCTGATGGCGTCCCCCGCGGGCAGCGCCAGCGGGTTCACCGTCGTGTTGTGCATATGTTTCCTCCTTTTCCGAAGAAAGATTCGATTTTTCCGCTTATTCTCCGAAAGCCGACTGGATTAACTCCAAAGGAGCGGCCTATTAAAGCCGCGTGCCCAAGGTGGGCGCGGATGAAAACGCAGACAGCCAGCAAGGAGAAACGAAGATGACGGAACAGCAGAGACTTGAGATTGCGGTCGGGATGAGGGTCATGGTCAAGGTCGCGGCGAGGGAGATTCCCGCCACGGTGGTCGAGGTCGGCGAAAACTGGTTCCTCGTCCGCAGCGACAGCACGGGGCGCGAGTTCAGGACCACCCGCGTGGTGGACATCCTCGACGCGCCCGAGACGGAGGATGCGGAAATCGCGCAGGCCGCCGCCGACATCGCGGACGAGGAGGCGGCGACCGCCGAACTCCGCAGCCGCGAGGAGAACGGCGAGGCCGCCGATGAAGCCGTCCCCGCTGAAGAGCCTGCCGCGCCCCCGAAGCCCGCGAAGGCGACGAAGGGCAAGGACGCAAAGGCCGCGAAGGGAAAGGGAAAGGCGAAGAAGGCGGAGGAGCCGCCGAGGAAGCTCTCCCTCGCCAACGCCGCCGTGGAGGTGCTGAGGCAGGAGAACAAGCCGCTCAACACGCGGGAGCTCGTGAAGCTCGCGACGGAGCGCGGCCTCTGGACGCCGACCGCCTGCAGGACGCCCGAGCAGAGCCTCTACGGCGCGTTCTTCCTCGAAATCAAGAACTCTGATTCGCCGCGCATCAAAAAGTCCGCCGAGCGCGGCAAGTTCGAGCTCGCGTAGCGGGACGGGGGGCGGCATCCAGCGCGGATGCCGCCCCTTCGCCTTTTCTACTTCCTGCCGTTCCGCCACTCGACCGCGCCCCATATCGCCAGCGCGAGCTGCACGAGGTCGAGGAACGCCCTTGAATACAGGCGGTTGGAGAGGTCGATGGCGAGCCACGCGATGTTCCCGGCCGCCCAGAGGTGGAAGCACCACCGCACCTTCTTCACGTTGAGGACCGTCCCCGCGAGGCAGGCGGCGGTCACCAGCCAGCCGATCGCGTCAGCGGATGCCATTGAACAGCCCCTCGCGGCACAGTTTCGTGAATATTGGCTTGTCCAGGCCGTACTTTTTGATGAGCTCCGACGGCTTCGCCACGGCCTTCTCGGTCTTGAGCTCGTTGCCGTGGACGTCCTGGTAGGAGACCTCGATCTCGGGCGAGCCGATGGAGCAGGAGACGGCGGTGCATACGCCGCGCAGGCGGTTCGCCCGCATGTAGTCGAGGGCGAGCTGCCGCGCGTGGATGTTCAGGGTGAGGTCGGCCTTGCTTCCGTCCTTCGTCCAGGGCGAGCCGCCGCCGATACGGCAGTTGCCGCCGTAGAGGTCAACGGCGAGCTTGCGCCCCGTCACGCCGCAGTCGGCGAGGGATGAATGGCGCACGTACCTCCCCGTGCCGTTGATTGTGATGTCGCGGCAGCCCGTGGTCTCCTCCGCCCTGCGGCGCACGGCGTCCTCGTTCACGTCGCCGTCCATGAGAGGGATGGCGATGGTAACGTGGCTGGCGTTGCCGTCCCTTGTCGCCACCAGCGTCTTGATGTCCAGCCCGCCGAGGCGGGAGCGGAACAGCGCGAGGCCGAGCTTCTTGGCGAGGTAGTGGTCGCGGGGCATGTTCCCGCTGGACGGGCGGTCGAGCGCCATCCCGAAGAAGATGCCCTGGTCGCCCCAGGCGTCCCGCTCCACTCCCTGCCCGATGTCGGGGGACTGATGGCCAAGGAGGGGATAGACCTCCATCTGGTCGCCGCAGATGGTGTTCTCGCGCCCCCATTTCTCCTGGTACATCCGCGTGTATCCGATTTCGTTGACGGCGTTCCGCACGAACTGCGTGATCTCGTCGTCGCTGAAGTCGGCCTCGCTGGCGATCTCCCCGCCGAGGGTCACGATCTGGTCCTTGACCATCACCTCTACCGCGAAGCGGGTCTTCGGGTCGCGCTCAAGATGGCGGTCGAGAAGGTAGCTGCTGATGTAGTCGGCGATTTTGTCGGGGTGGCCGAGGGAGACCCACTCACTGGTTCTGAGCATCCTGTTCCTCCTTGCTGTCTGTGTTGTTCCCTGTGTTCTCCGCATGTGCGGCGGAATTGTGTTCTTCTTCGGCGCTTTCCGCTGTGTCTTCCGTCTTTGTCTCTCCGCCCTCCGCAGGGGTGAGCGCCTGCCAGTCGCAGCCCTCGCCGTGGGTGAACTCCGCCCAGCGGCGGCGTATCACGTCGCAGTATCTCGGGTCGAGCTCCATCGTGCGGCACAGCCGCCCCGTCTGCTCGCAGGCGATGAGGGTGCTGCCGCTGCCGCCGAAGTTGTCCAGCACCACGTCGCCGCGCGCGGAGCTGTTCTTCACGAGATAGACCAGCATCTCGACGGGCTTCATGGACGGATGCACGTCGTTGCATCTCGGCTTGTCGAACTTGAGGGCGTTGGTCTGGCTGCGGTCGTTGAACCAGCGGTGCGCCACCCCCGGCGTCCAGCCGTAGAGGCAGGACTCCGTGATGTACTGGTAGTCGAAGCGTCCAAGCACCAGCGCGTTCTTGACCCAGTAGAGGGTCTCGTGTACCTCAAGTCCCGCCTGCGCGGCGGCGAGGCGGAAGTTGGCTGACTCGCTGTCTCCGTGGAAGATGTAGAACACGCTCCCCGGCTCCAGCGCGCCTGCCGCCGCCCCGAACGCCCTGTCCAGGAACGCCCTGAACTCGCCGCTCTCCATGTCGTCGTTGGCGATGGTGAGGCCGTTGCTCCCCTCCAGCGCGACGTTGTACGGCGGGTCGGTGAGGTAGAGCCGCGCCTTCGCGCCGCCCATCAGCTTCGCCGTGTCCTTCGCCGATGTCGAGTCGCCGCACATCAGGCGGTGGCCTCCGAGGAGGTAAACCTCGCCGGGGCGGGATGCGGGGACGTCGGGCGCGTCGGGCACTGCGTCGGGCTCGGTCTCGCCCTCCGCGACCTCGTCCTTCGCGTCGGACAGCAGCTTCTCGAGCTCCGTCGTGTCGAAGCCGAGGAGCGAGAGGTCGAAGCCGTCCGTCTGCAACTCCTTCAGTTCGACGGGCAGCAGCTCGTAGTCCCATTCGGCGATTTCCGCCGTCTTGTTGTCCGCGATGCGGAACGCCCGCACCTGCTCGGGCGTGAGGTCCTCGGCCACGACGCAGGGGACCTCGGTCATGCCGAGCGACTTGGCGGCGAGGACGCGGGTGTGGCCCGCGACGATTACGTTGTCCTTGTCGAGGATGACGGGGTTGCGGAAGCCGAACTCCCTGATGGAGCGGGCCACGGCGTCCACCGCCTCCTCGTTGTGGCGCGGATTCCGCTCATACGGGCGGATGTCCGCGATGTTCATCATGGTGATCTGCATGTATCTCCTTCTCCGTGGAAATGGCTCGAAAAAAAGGTCCGCCCCCTGAAACCAACTCTGCCCCATAAGGCGACTCCTTCCGGCCGCCTGCCCTGGGAGGGGGTCGAGGGGAGAACCCGCCCCAGGGGGGGCCTCCCCGCCCCCATCGCCCCATGCCCCCCCCCAGATTGGGGCAGAAAGGGGCGAATTTCGCGGTATTTCGCGCGTTTCCGCGCCCCGCGGGCGGGAAGGCGTCCCGTGGTTCGGACGCGGCGTGGCGCGATTGTGCGCGTCAGCACCAGACCGGCGTCGGCTGCCACGGCTGATGCCATGGCCATTGAGGCCATTGCGGCCACAGGGGCTGCGGTCGGCACGGGCACTGTCGGCACGGCTGGCACGGACACGGCCTGCAGGGTCTGCACGGCGGGCATTGCGTGTTGATGCGGACGGCGTGTGCGTCCGCCCGGTCGGTGATTGTGATTGCGTTTCTCATTGTCGTCTTCTCCCTTGATTGTCTTTCTTCCCTTTTTTCCCATGGGGTCGCGCATATCGAAGAATTCGCGCGTCGGCGCAGTACATGCAGGGGTATTGGGAAGAAAGGGAAGAAAGGGGGGATGTACGCATGTATTCCTGCTTGAAACAGGCCAGAACTTTCTTCCCAACTTTTTTCCCATGCTTCCCAAAATTCCCGTCGTTTTCCGCGCCATCCCGGACTTCCCGCCGATAATTCCCATGGGAAGAAAGGGCTTAATTCCCCGCGAGGCGGTAGGTCTTCCGGGTCCTCCCGCCCGTCGGATGCCACTCCGCCAAGACGCTTCCCGACTCGACGAGCGTGTCCATTATCTGCTGGAACGTCTCCTTCGATTCGTGCATCCGCTTCAGGAGCGCGCCGTGGTCGCATTCCCCGCCCGCCTCCGTCAGGTAGCGGACGGCCTTCTGGCACTTCTCGTCGAAGGGGTTCTCATACGAGTACCGCTGCGCCATGAAGAGCGCCTGCTCGGTCAGGAATCGCACGAACTCCTCCGCCCACGCCACTCCCTCCTCGGTTATGACCGGGTCCTTCACGTTGGAGCTTATGGCGTAGAGCATGGCGAGCTTGATGACCTTCTCGGTCGCTCGCGCCCAGAACGCCATCGGCACGAGGTCCCTGCGCTCCGCGCACTCGTTGTAGAGGGCGTCGTGGCGCTCGTCGATCTCGTCGAGCATCCTGTTCGCCCCGTCGGTCGCCGTCAGCAGCCTCATGCTCGGCCTGGTCACGCCCGCAAGGTTGCCCTCGTCCCCGCCGTGGTAGTCGCGGATTGTCCTGACGGCCTCCTTGAGGCTCTCGGGTATCGTTATGAACGCGGAGCGCTGGCGCGGACCGCGTTTCCCCGCGTCGAGAATGAGGCATCGCGCCACCATGCCGTTGGCCAGCATCCGCCTGTCGAGGGCCTCGAAGAAGAACTGCGGGACCGCCGTGCCGAACACCGTGAGATACGGGTTCAGCACCAGCGGCGCCGCGTCCTCCTCCCTGCCGTTCGCCTGCATGTCCTTCTTCATCCTCAGCAGCTCCGCCCTCGCCATGGAGAGGTTGCGTAGCTTGATGCTGCCGTTGGACGAGCCGTAGATGTTCAGGAGCCGCCCCATCAGGGTCTCCGCGTTCTCCTCCTTCGCCATCTTGAGGATCTTGAACAGCGTGTCTATCTCGTCGCGCTGGAAGAGGATGGACGGCTTGAGGAACAGCGCGTCCTCAAGGCCCGAGCCCGACTTGAAGTCCTCCGCCAGGCCTCCCGCGATGCCCGTCTCCACCGCCAGCGTCATGGCGACCTTCCTCGGGTGGTCCTTGCCCACGCCCGAGTTCGCCAGGGCGACGAGGTAGATGTTCGGCAGCGTGTTGCGGTCGCTGACGATCTTGCGTCCCGCCGCGTATGACAGGAACGCCAGCGCGGAGCAGAACGAGATGACGCGGTTCGGGCGAGGCGCGCTCGCCATCGCGCAGGCCACGTACTCGTCGATGAACCCCGGCACGTGGAGCAGCCTTTCGGGCAGCTCGCCTGGGTCCTTCGTCTCCGTCTCGCTGGCCTGCGGCGCGGGAGCGGGCGGCGTCCTCGACAGAAGCCCGCCCCAGTCTATGCCCGACGCGTCCTGCGCGGGGCCGCTTCCGTATCCCTCCCTTGAGAGGGCGGACGCGGCCTCGGCGCAGTCGCCGCCGTGCTCCAGCAGCGCGTATGCCATGAATGGCGAGTAGGACTTCCCCGGCTCGAATGGCGACGCGTTGGACGAGAACACGTAGAACGATCCGTCCTTAAGCGTCGCAGACGTGCCGTCGCCTTTCTTGCCGGGCCTCTGCCAGTGCTCGTTGCCGTCGGCGGTCGCGCGGAGCGGCTTCCAGCCGTGCCTCTGGAGAAGCGAGCGGAAGTCGCCCCTGGCGTTGAAGTCGTCGCCGGGGCGGACCTGTGTTCCGCACGGCGCAACCGGCTGCACGGCGCCGGGCGCGTGTTCCTGCTGCGGCGGCTCGGGCTGTTCTTCCTCGGCCAGTTCGTTGAGTTTCCAGGCTGCGTCGAGAAGCGTCTCGCGCTCCTCCTCCGACAGCGTCGGCAGGCTGGCGTAGTCGTTCTGGCACAGGGCGTACCCCTGGCTCGGCGCGCAGAGGATGAGCCCTCCTTCGCCGCGCGTCTCGATGAGGGTCGTCCGCTTTCCGTCCCGCATCCCGACCGCCAGCTTGAGGTTGCCGCAGACGGGCTCCGCGCATCTGTAGGAGACGTGGAATCCGCCCGACGGCGTCCTCTCGATGACGAGGCGGTCGAAGAGCCCCTGCGGGAGCGCCTCCGCCCATTTCGGGAACAGCTCCCCGCGGTTGTCGAAGTCGATGCACTCGAGGTTGCCGGACACCTTGCCGCATACGACGCACACGGCGTCGTCGCTCGCCCTGAACCATGAATCGACCTCAGCCTCCGTCGGGCGGCGCTCCTGGAACTCCTTCCAGGAGGCCACCGACGGGCATTTGCGCGTTCGGTCGGCGGGGAGCACGGACAGGCCGGACGCGAGGTACTGCCGTGGCTCCTTCATGGTTTCAGCAGCCTCCGCAGAAGTCGCACTTCATCGCGCCGAGCTCGTCGAACACGCCCTTCAGCCAGCCGAGAAGCGCGCAGTGGGCCGCGGTGGGGCGGATGCCTCCGAGGACGGCGGCGCACTCCTTCGGCGTGACCAGGCGCATCCGCTGGACGCCGCCGTTGGTGTCGGCCAGGCGGTAGCGGGAGGACAGGACGCCCGCCCGCTCCAGGCGGCGCGACGGGTTCTTGTCGTTGATGAGGGTCCCGATGTCCCTTGCCGAGATCAGGACTGCTCCGTCCTCCACGAAGAGGCGCAGCGTCTTCGCTCCGTAGTTCTTGCAGATTTCAATCATTTGCCTTCCTCCTTGCCGTCGTTCTCCAGCCCCGCCAGGACGGCGGCGGCTTCGGCCTTGACCTTCTCCAGTTTCGCGGCGAAGCGCTCGCAGTGGTCCACGAACTCGCGCCAGCATTCGAGCGGGCTTTCGCCGATGCCGATGGGCGAGCCGAGGACGTCGTAGTTGACCAGGGTGACGCGGCGGACGCCGTTGCGCTCCACCTTGGTGTCGAGATGCCAGCGCCCGTCAGGGCTGACCTGCTCGGTCTTGCTCTCGCTGGACTCGGTCTGCCATTCGATCGTGTTGTGTTCCATGTGTTGTTCTCCTATTTGCGTTGGAGGTTGGGGACAATCCACTTGAGCATGACCGTGGCGAGGATCGCGCCGACGGAGTAGCGCCAGTGGTACGGGATGTAGAAGCTCCAGCAGAAAAGGGCCGCTGCGAGGGCGATGACGGCGAAGGCGATGGCGGTCGCCGCCAGCTCCACCAGCAGGTCCTGCCAGCCGCTGTTCTTCCGCGGCGGAATGCGTGCCTGCATGTACGTGTGCATGTGTGTTCCTTGTGTTCAGAATAGCGAGAATCCGAAGATGGTGACGACGCCCGCGGGCTTGCGGTAGTCGACGGTCTTCACCGCCCCGTGCCCTGCGGACTGCTCCGCCTCGGTCGCGGGAGGGTAGTATTCGACCAGGGTCGGCCTTGCGGCGCAGCCGCCAAGCAGGACGGCCGCCGCCGCGATGATCACGGCCTTTCTCATTTGAGCTTCAGCAGATAGCGGTTGCTGACGGCCTTGAAGGAGCGCGGATATTCGCAGTCCGCCTCCTTGAACACCAGCCCCTCGCGCTCGTGTCCGCGGTCGGTCGTCCCCTCGGCGAACTTCAGCACGTCGTCCACGGACGGCAGTTCGGCGAACACGTCCATCGCGGGGTCGATGACCTTCACGTGCGGAAGGCCGAGGCGTTCGCACAGTTCCCTGCGCTCGGTCGAGCCGAGGTATCGCCCGCTGGCGATGTCCCAGATGCGGAACACGAGGAACTCCCTTTCGGGCAGCAGGTCGCGGTTGCCGTTCATGCCGGGGCCGACAAGTTCGCCCTGGACGGCGATTTCGCGGCCAAGGGCGGCGAGTTTCCCTTCGATGCCGTACTTGACCGCCGCCGCCCACCAGGCGTTGCTTTCGTCGCGCTCAAGCTCGAAGTTGCGGCTGCACACGCCGAAGGGCTTTTCGGGGCGCATGGAGGGTGCGTGGAACACGGTCATGGACGATCCGTCTGCCTTCTCGGTGACCTCCCAGAGGACGCCCTTGAGGGTGTCGGGCCAGTCGGCGAGGTTCTGGATGCGCTCCTCGTCGGTCTTGGGAATCCAGGAGGGGAAGTTGCCCTCCCTGCGCCCGAATCCCTGCGGGCGGCTGGCGTCGAGGGCGGCCTTCATCTCCGCGTCGATGTCGTCGAAGTGCTCCACCTTGAGGATATCGTCCTCGTCGTAGCCGTTCATGATCGCGGCGAGCTCGGGGAACAGCGCGACAGGCATCACCAGCCCCTGGCTGATGACTCCGCGCAGCTTGACGGTGCGGATGCGGATGGCCTGCCGCAGCACTTTTCCGTGCTTGTCGGTCCAGGAGCGGAGGCAGCGGTCGCGCAGGAAGGCGTAGCGTTCGTCGTCGGCGGGGAGTGCCGAGTCGATCTCGAAATAGACGGCGGTGTCGCCGGGCTTGAATTCGCCGCGGCCTGTGACTACGCGCCAGCCCTTGCCCTTCATGGTGACCACGTCGAGGCGGTCGGAGCCGGGTATCGGCTCGGCGGTGGCGATGGTGACGATGGATGCGAGTTTTCTCATGGTTTCTCCTCTTGGTTAGAAGGTTACGGTTGCCGTGAGGGTGGCGGCGGCGATCCAGTAGATTGTGCGCCGCCAGTCGCCGTTGACCGCGTAGGCGGTGGCCGACAGGACGTCGAGCGCCATCAGGACGGTCGGGAACAGTTGCGTGTATTTCATTGGTCTCCTTGCGGTTAGAACGGTATGTCGTCGGCTGTGGCGGGCGGCAGTCCGCCGGGCGGCGTGGTGATGGGTCCGCTCTCGATGGCGAACATCAGCTCGTCCGTCATCTCCGGCCTCTCGCCGAGAACGACCCTGTGGACGCGGTCGAACCTCTCGCCCGCCACGGAGCGGACGGTGATGGACTTCGGGACCGCCAGCGCGCCCGCGTCCGCCCATCTGACGGCCTCGTCCACGGTGTTCGGAACGGGGCATCCGTCGGCGCACCGCTCCTGCCACCACTTCTCGAACTTGCGCCGCGCGTATCCCGTGTGTTCGGGGCAGACCCACTCGGACTTGTAGCTGCCGGGGCCGATGTGGTATTCCACGCGCATCGTCCTCGGCGTCCCCGGCTCGGCGTCGCGTTTTACATGCGGCGAGTAGGAGACGTCCTCCACCTCGTGGTCCGTGTCGGTGATCTCGCCCGACAGGACGCCCTCGGTCGAGGCGTGCTCCGTGAGGTTCGACGCCTCCTTCGCGGGGAACACGTGCCCGCATTCGGGGCACTTGCCGTAGCCCGCGTGGATGAGGGCGTGGCAGTCGGGGCACTCCTTCGCGGGCGCGTCGCCTCCGCCGCCAATGCCCGGCTCTCGCGCCTTGATGGTGTCCAGCGGCCCGTGCCGAAGGATGTTGCCGCCGTAGTCGAGGAAGAGGCAGTCCCTCTTGCCCGTCTCGGGCGAGAGCCGCAGTCCCCGCCCAGCGATCTGGAGCAGCAGCCCCGGCGACTGGGTCGGGCGCAGCATCGCCACGCAGTCCACGTTGGGCGCGTCGAAGCCGGTCGTGAGCACCGAGACGTTGCAGAGGAACTTGAGCGGCGGCTTGGGCGTGCCGAAGAGGTCGGCGGGGACGTGCTCGCCCTTGAAGCGGGCGATGAGCTCATCCCTCTCCCAGGCGGGCGTGTCGCCAGTCACCACGGCGCATTCCTTGCCCGTGTACTCGGTTATCTTCTCGGCCACGTGGCGGCAGTGCTCCACCGACGTGCAGAACACGATGACCGACTTGCGGTCGCGCGTCAGGATCGCGATTTCCGAGCAGGTCGCCTTGACAAGCTCCTCGCTGTCCATCGCGGAGGCCAGTTCGTCCTGGACGAATTCGCCGCCACGGGTGTGGACGGACGAAAGGTCTGCCTCGGCGCGTCCCGCCCGCGACACGATGGGCGAGAGGTAGCCCTGCGCGATCATGTCCTTGAGCCCCGCCTCGTAGCACACGTGGTTGAGCAGGTTCTCGGGCTTGCATATCGCCCCGCCTTTCAGCCGGAATGGCGTCGCGGTCAGGCCGATGAGCCTGACGTTCGGGTTGATGACCTTCGCGTCCTTGAGGAACGTGCGGTACATCCCGTCTCCGTCGGGGGCGATGAGGTGCGCCTCGTCGATGATCACGAGGTCGAAGCGCCCGAGGGCGTCCGCCTTGTCGTAGACCGACTGGATGCCCGCCACGATGACCGGCTCCCTCGTCTGGCGCGACTTCAGCCCCGCCGAGTAGATGCCCATCGGTAGGTCCGGGCAGAGCCTCCGCACCTTGTCGGCGTTCTGCTCCAATAGCTCGCGGACGTGGGCGAGGATGAGGACGCGCCCGTTCCAGAGCGTCACCGCGTCGGTGGCTATCTTCCCAAGCACCAGGCTCTTGCCCGTGCCCGTCGGAAGCACCACGCAGGGGTTGTCGTCGCGGGTGCGGAGGTGGTTGTAGACGGCGTCCACGGCCTCCTGCTGGTATGGGCGCAGCTCAAACGGCATCGGCTGCCTCCTCGTCGGGCCAGTCCTCGGGCGCGAGCCCGAAGTTCCTCATCTCGATGGCCGTCTCCATCCTGATGAGGTCGAACCGCTCGCGGCTTATCCTCGCCGTCTTGCATATCTCGTCTGGCTCCTGGCCGCGCATCAGCAGGAAGCACACGATCCGCTGGTCGTCGCTGGTTATGGTCTCAAGGTACTGGCGGACCAGCTCCGCCCGCGCCTCGCGTCTCCGTCTGTTCATGCTCCGAAATCCTTATGGTTGCGAGGCCGTCGGGCGGCTCGGGCCGCCGCATCGTGGCCGTCAGTTTCCTTATCAGCGAATCGTCCTCGTACACCCCCGCGTAGGTCAGCGAGTCGAGGGTGCATTTGAGGGAGTTGTCCACGTCCCTCCGCCTGTTGTCGGGCGGATAGAGGTCGATGTCGACCTCAACGGGGACGCGGAACGTCGGGATGGCCGCCCGCCTGGCTATGCCCGCCACTGTCTCGCGGTACCGCCGACCGTCCTTCGAGATGAGGACGCGCGGGCCGACGTGGCGGTAGTAGTGGTTCACCGAGGGCGGCCAGGGCAGCGTCAGCGTGGCCTCCATCTGTTCCTCCTTCGCCGCTGGCGGCTGAAAACCCGCGCGAGTTCCTCCCTGCGCGGCGGCAGGGGGAACTGCCTTTCGCGCGGGGGCGGCTGCGGCCAGGCTATGGCCGTTGCCATGATGGCGATTGCGATGATGCTCATTTCCTTGCCCAGGGTGCTGTCGCGGGCTGCTGCTGGGCGGGCGCGGCGGTCTGCGCCGCCGCCTCCCTCGGCTTGTAGCCGCTGATGACGTTCTCGAGTTCGTCCGTGTCCTTGCGCCGCTTGCAGCGGACGGAGAGGACGAGGGCGCGGTTGTGCAGCTCCACGGTGTCCTTCGGGTTCGGCACGCCCGCCGCCTGGCACACGGCGGCGAACTGCGCGCGCCCGATCTCGACGGCTTCGCGGTTGGTGTTCTCGACGTTGTAGCGGCCCCAGAGGCGGCGGCCCTTGTGTTCGCCCGACACGATCTCGAACTCGAGCTGGATGTAGCTGCCGTTGCCGGCGCGGGTGGCCTTGACGTCGGAGTCGGAGATGACGGCTTCGTACTTGCCTTCGGGCAGGGGCTGGAACTCCTGGGCGGGCGCGGTTTCGGAGACGTTGAAGTTGATGGTTGCCATGGTGGTGTTCTCCTGTGGGTTAGTGTGAAAGTGCCATTGCTGGAAGTAGTCTCGGCGGGTTCGGGCGGACGGGCTCCGCCGTTGCGGCGGGGTGGTCGGGGCAGCGGAGGTGCTCGAACCAGACCAGCAGCGGCCAGAAGTCGTCGCGGATGAGGCGGCATCTCTCCCCCGCCTCGATGGGGCGCTTGCACAGGTCGCAGACCTGGCGGTGGCGCGCGGTCACGAGCTTCTCAGCCATTCCCGCCTCCCTTCGGCGCCATGTAGGCGTCGATGAAGGCCTGCCAGGAGAGCGGGATCTCGGACGGAAGGTTGAAGCGGTTCTTGGCGATGCAGGCGGGGCTGCCCACGGTGCGCAGGATGCGCTCGCCGCCGTCCGCGCCGATGGCGGTCGCGATGGCGCGGTCGCCCTGGAAGCCGTTGCCCTGTTCCTTGCTCACGCGGAAGCGCTTGGTCGCGAAGAGCACGGCGTCCGCCCACTCGCAGAGCAGGCTGGTCGCCGCCTTGTGCAGGCGCGGCGTGTAGCGGTCGTAGGCCGAGTTCTCGGGGTCCTCGAACCTCTCGACCTTGCTGTGCGCGATGACGATCACGATCATCCCGCGCTGCTCCCGCAGGTCGTTCAGCAGCGCGACCACCTTGCGCCAGTGGCCGAGGGCGTGGACGTAGCCCTTGCCGTAGCCGCCGTCCGCCTTCTCGATGGAGCGGACGCCGAACTCGGCGCACACCTGGTCCCAGATGAGGCGCTCAAGCCAGTCGGCGGAGTCCAGCACCACCGTCTGGAAGTCGTGCGGCTCCTCCCGCAGGGCGGTGAGCGCGGCGAGGACGTCGTTCAGGTTCTTCGCCAGAGGGAACTTGGCGGTGTCGATCTCGCCGAGGCCGTCCTCGGTCTGCACGAACACGGGGTTCGGGGCGGCGGCGCCGACGGTGGACTTGCCCACGCCTTCCTGGCCGTAGATGAAGAGGCGGGGAGGCTTGCTCTCGCGGCCCCTCTTGATGTTCTCAAGCATTGACATGGCTGTTCTTCTCCTTATAGGCTGGTGATGACCCTGGTCTCCTCGTAGCCCGTGGGCCACTCGCCGCTCTGGAGGCACTTGCGGTAGCGCGCGAGCGCGGCCTCGTTTACCGTCTCGGCCTGTTCCAGCACGTCGTCGGAAAGCTCCCACACGCCCGTGCTGAACGGCTCGTTCTTCTCGACGGCGACGAGGTGGACGGGCACGGTCTCGCCCGTTGCCTCGCGCAGCACGGCGCGGTAGAAGGCCATCTGGTAGATGTAGCCGAAGCGCCTGCAGTCGCCCTCGAACCACTTGAGGCTGTCGCAGGTCTTGAGGTCGACGATGCCGTGTCCTGGGGAGAACCAGTCAAGGCGTATCTGGCAGGGGACGCCGCGGTATTCGGCGCGGACGACGCCCTCGGCTGCGCCGCTGTCCAGCATCGCGCAGGCGGTCGGGTGCGTCCAGACCGACTTCTGGAGCTTCACGATGAAGCCGTAGTCCTTCGGGCTGACGATCTCGCGGGTCTGCGAGGACAGCCATTCGGCGTATGCCTTGGTGGACTTGCCGTATGGCTCGCCCGTCTTGGGGTTCACCGGTCCTTCGGCGATGAGGAACTGACCCTCGAAGGCGTCTTTCCCCTCAAGGATGAGGCAGTGGGCGGCGCGTCCGAGCGCCAGAGCCGGGCTTTCGGCCTCGGCGATTTCGCCATTGGTCTTGCGGCGATAGAGTTCGGGGGATTCGCGGAAGTCGGCCAGCAGGTGGCTCGACATGTACTGGCCGCTTCTGCTGGCGGCGTGGTACTCCTCCGCGGGGATGGAGAGGAATCTGTCTGTGTTCATAGGTGCTCCCTTGGGTTTTCCGACGGCCACACCTCGTGGCGTCTGTCGATTAATTCGGTGTTTTTTTCCGAATAACAGGTGGCGTTCCGCGAAAAAGGGGAATTTTCAGGCAAAAAAAATCCCGCCGGGGGGCGGGAAACGCGCCTGACGGGATTCATAAAGCCGGAATTCGATGTATATTAGATAAGATTAACGGTCGGAATGAGGGGGGCCATCCAACATTCTGCTAAAATTGGAGTTTCCAATGGGTGAAAAACAGTATTCAATGGGACGCATTGTTGATATCCGAAAGAAAGATCAACAATACGGCTACATCGTGCAAGGAGAAGAAGCCAAGAAGTGGCGTGATGGATTCGGCTGCACAGGTGGCAATGGCACATATCGTTTATGGGCAGGAAGCGGTGTCAATCATTGGTTGTTCTTGGATGTATCAGTCTATGCCAACCAAAATCACAAATCATCCATTGACATCCGCGATAAGGCATTGGCAGCCAATGGGCGTTCTCGTGTTACAGCAGGTTTTATTGATGCCCTTAAGGCTAAAAACGTTGGTAAGAAAATACACCTTGTCTGCGGTGAAGATACAAGTTGGCAATGGGCCATTGCCGACTGGAATGAACTGGATCTAACCATATGGAGAAAAGGAACATCTTCTTAACTTTCGTTTTGGCAACATTGAAAACTGCTAAATGCAGAGATTTATCAAACAGACCAGCAGTTCCTCTGGTCGCCTAATTAGAATTTGTGGAGATGATAAGAT
>Ga0265298_10002121_pt1 | contig 28256 bp, 28 predicted proteins | sample AusTroGonzalo_MG_3_FD_193486 | JGI IMG/M metagenome (GOLD analysis project Ga0265298, IMG submission 193486) | Bovine rumen microbial communities from tropical cattle in Woodstock, Queensland, Australia - Gonzalo_01 | ecosystem: Host-associated > Mammals > Digestive system > Stomach > Rumen ...
CTGGGTCACAGCAGCTACGTTGAACGGATCGGCCTGTGTGCCTGAGCCAGCTGGTGTGGCTACAGGAGCAGGCTCTGTGCTGGAGGCCACGATGTCGTTGTCGGTACGCATGAGCAACTGCCAAGTGTCGTTATAACGGGTGGCTACACCCGTGATGTCTACCAGTCCGGTAGGCAGCACCTTATTGGCAAAGTCTGCGTAGGTGCTGGTGCGCAGCACGACGTTGCTCAGTCCCTTGATGACACGGTTGGCACAGTTGGCGGTCAGCGTCACGCTACCGTCGTTGGGGGCAAAGACGGCGCTGCCGTCAGCCTCTGCCAGTTCGACACCTTTCAGTGTGATGAGCTTGGCACAGTCGTTGGCCAGGTCGAGGCCGTTGAAGTTCCACTTTACCTCGATGGGAGCCACGGAGAGACCGATAGCCAGTTCGTCGGAGGGTAGGAGCAGGCGGTAGTGCTGCTGCCAGATGTAGCGGCTCATGCGTCCTACCTGTGGGGTGGCACCCTCCTTGTTGGGGTTGGTGTAGGTGGTGCCTATCTGTGGCTGTTTGCCATAGCCGCCGATATAAAGTCCCTCAAGTTCGATGAGCACGACTTGTCCTACAGAGAAGGGACCGTAGAGACCGCCCTGGCCAACGCTGATGGCAATGGCGCCCGTGTTGTCCTGGATGTAGAGCGAGTTGTAGATGTTGCCGCCTTCGTCGTTGCCAGTGACAATACCCTTGATCTGCAGGGGCGTCTTCACCTCCTTCAGGCTGTTGTTGTTGATTTCGTTCTTATAGAGTGCCTTCACCTCGGCAATGCTCTTCAGGTTGGTGGCCTGGATGTTCTGGTTGCCGTAGGATTGTATGGATTGTTCAACGGCAGGGGCATCCCAGTCGCCGTCATGGCACGATGTGGTCAGTCCGAGGACTGCCAGCGCGAAGAGAATATATTTCTTGGTCTTCATAGTCGTTTGCATTTTAGAATCTGTAACCAATGTTCAGCATACCGTTGATACCGTAGGCGTAGTACTTCTTCGGGTTGCGGTCGAACTTGTAGATGCGGGCACTGCCCACCTCACCCGTCGTCGTATTCACTGAGTAGTTGCTTCGGCTCTGCTCGTAGCCGCCTGTCACCATGCTCGTGTTGTTGAGCAAGTTGGTCAGCTGCAGGTTGACGGAGAGCTGGCCTTTCTTCATACGGATGCTCTTGCCAATGGAGGCGTCGAGCATGAAGCCGCCCTTGCCTTTCTCCTGGGCAATGGCATCGGAGAGGAGCACCTTGTCGCCGGCTGCGTTCTTGCCATAAACCTGCTCGGCCTTGATGCCGCTGTTCTCGTATGACTTCTGGCGGTTCTCCAGTGTCGAGGCGTAGCGGTACGAAGGAGAGTAGTAGAGGTAGATGCGGTCGTACCAGTTGCCCTTGAGATCGATGAACCAGCCGCGAGAGTTGTAGCTCAGCGTCAGGTTCAGGGCAGTCAGCGGTGTGCCTCCCTCGCGCATGTTCTTATTATATACTATATCACCATAGTATTTTCCTTCTGTGGAGTTCATGTAGACGACGTTGGCGTTGTTGGTGTTCTTGGCCTCGCTAACAGTTCCTAAGGTCTTGATGGTGAACTCGGAGTTCAGTCTGACGCTGACACCCCATTCCACACCGTAGTAGGCTTTCTTGATGTCTGTCATGGAAACGTAGGAGAACGAGTTGATGTCGTCGTAGAAGAAGCACTGCCATTCAGTGGCGTCCTTGATCTGGCTGTAGTAGCCGCTGATGTTAGCCTTCAGCCAGGAGTTGACGTACTGGTAACCTAACTCAGTGCTGAGTACCTTCTCGTTCTTCAGGTTGTGTACGAAGTCGTTGTTCACCTCAGGAGAAACAAATGCATTCTGGGCCTGTGGAGCCATCAGCTCGTATCCGACACCCAGTGATACGGTGTTGCCAGCTCCAAGCAGGTAGGTCACACCACCCTTGGCACCGCCTTCGAGGAACTTGGCGGTTTCGCTCTTGCCGTAGGACGGGACGCCTAATGCCTCGGCCACACCGTTGCGCATCTTACCGTCGCGCTGCATGGTGACACCACCAATGCGGCCTGCCACGAAGGTTGCCAGCGCACCCTTCTTGTATTGCAGCGACTGCCACAGCTGTGCCTTCTGTACCAGAATGTTGTAGTCGTAGCCAAAACGGTCGCCTTCACCAACCTTGCCTTCCTTGTCGTTCAGGTCGTAGTAGACGCGTGGGTCACCCATCGGATAGTTGCCTAAGGCATAGGTGTTCAGGTTGTGGAAGGTGGAAGCACCCAACAGGTCTTCCATCGTCTGGTAGTGCATGCCGTTGTTGGTGGCTAACTGCAGGCCGAGGTTCCAGCCGGTGTACCTGCCTAAGTCCTTCTTCAACGTCGACGAGAGTGCGATGTTCAGGTTGTCGTTGTGCTTGGCTTGCACGTAGTACAGGGCGTCGCGGCCCTCGGCATTGCCTGCCTGGTTGGCGTAGTACAGACGGTCCCAGTTAATCTGGCGGGCTCTGTTGCTGCCGGTCAGGTAAGCATAGGCACGGTAGAAGTCGTAGTAGCCCGACTCGGTGCGGCCAACCTTGTCGTCATCATACCACACATCATAGTAGCTTGACGGCATGTTCTTCCAGTAGTCCGGCTGTGGGTTCTCGCTGTTGTTGTAGTTAAGCTTGGTGCTCTTGTACATCGAGTAGCGGCCTGACAGCGTCGTCGTCAGCTTTGTCTTCTCGTTCATGGTCCAGTCCCACGTCATCAGCAGGGTGGGGGCAAAGTCGTTCACGATGCGGGAATTACGCTTCTCGCCGTTCTGGTAGCCCCAGTAGGGATTGTAATGACGGTCGTTGGCCAGCCAGTACATCTCGTCGGTGGAAGCACCCTGAGCGGCACGTTCCGTAGGATTGCCCCAGGTGACGATGCTCAGAGCGTGGTGGTCGTTCAGTTTCTTCTCGGCTCCAAGGAAATAGGAGAGCGAGTTGTAGAACGTTCCTTCCACGTTGCTCGTTGCCATGCTGGCCCAACGGTAGGTAACGTTGGCCGAGAAAGCCCATCCGTCAGGACGCAGACCGCTGTTGTAGGTGTAGATGGCTCGCAGGGTGTAGTTGCGGTTGGCACCCATGATAGAAGCGTACTGTCCTGTCGGCATGTGACTGGGACGGAAGTCATAGTTGTTAGAACCGCCCATGGATGACATCGAGAAGTTGTTCGCTTCGAAGGGCAACGCACTTTCCCTACTGTTGTTAGTTACTCGGTTCAGACCACCAACGAGTGAATAGCGGAACTGGCCGCTCTCCATGTCGTTCATGAGTGCACCGTTGATGTAAATCTCATTGTACTTTTGATTAAAAGCACGGTAGCGGAAGCGCACGGGGCTGAACGTGAATCCTACCTGTGAGGCATAGATGTTCTGGTTCGACGAGATAATGGACACGTTTTGCGACATGTCGTCATCCTCGCCTAGCTGAGCTTCCGTGAAGGTGAAGGCATCTTCACTCACTGCGGCTGTCTGCTCATCCTGTTGCTTGGGAACATCAGTCTGGGCAAAGGCTGTCGGAGCGATGCAAAGTGCCATCATTGCTAATTTCAGCTTTTTCTGCATAATGTGTATTTTTAGTAGTGAATTTATTAGTTTGGTGCAAAGATAGCGAAATAAAATGTAAAAATAGATATAAAATGAGATTTTTTTTTGAAAAATTTGCGATATTTTCAAAAATAATGATTATCTTCGCCACAAAAATCTGAAACTGTATGAAAAAACTATTATCAATTATCAGCATTTTGTTCCTCATTGGAACGCTGAACGTACTGGCTCAGCAGAGAAAATACTCTGTTTATGCCATTGGTTTCTACAACCTTGAGAACCTCTTCGACACGCAGCATGACGAAGGTCACAATGACTACGAGTATCTACCCGATGGTCGCAACAAGTGGACGGAGATGAAGTATAACCACAAGTTGCGCAACATGGCACGCGTACTTTCAGAGATGGGCACCGACTATCTGCCGCAAGTGGGGTGTGCAGCCATCGGCGTGTCCGAGGTGGAGAACGCCCATTGTCTGACAGACCTGTGCAACCAGCCGCAGTTGAAGGCCAAGAACTTCAAGTTCGTGCATGTTGAGGGACCTGACCAGCGTGGCGTTGACTGTGCATTGTTGTACAACCCCTCGTTGTTCACCGTTCGCAGCCATAACCTCGTCCCATACGTCTATAAGCTGCCCAAGGATTCGGCACGTGCTACCCGTGGCTTCTTGGTGGTAAACGGTGTGCTGGGAGGTGAGAATGTGACCATCATTGTCTGTCACCTGCCATCGCGTGGTGCCGAGTCCTTCTATCGTGAGGAGGGTGGCCGTCAGGTGCGCATCGTCAAGGAACAGTTGCAGGCCAAGGATCCCAACGCGAAAATCATCATCATGGGTGACATGAACGATGACCCACAAGACAAGTCGATGGCAGTGTCCCTTGGCGCCAAGCGCAAGATTAGCGAGGTGGGTAAGGGTGGCCTGTATAATCCCTGGTGGGATGTGTTGGCCTCAGGTACGGGTACCTTATTATATGATGGTAAGTGGAACCTTTTCGACCAAATTATTGTTAGCGAAAACCTGTTGCACAAAGAGGGTGCCAATGACTATGGCACGCTTAAGCTGAGAAGACATCATGTGTTCCGTCGTGACTATCTGTTCCAGAAAGAAGGCAGGTACAAAGGCAATCCCCTTCGTACCCATGCTGGTGGCGTCTGGCTCGACGGCTATAGTGACCACCTGCCTACCGTTATTTATCTCATGAAAGAGAAGAAGTGATGACCGTAGAACAACACCCTTTCGTTCCCTTTCTGCCAGAGAATGCCAGGCTTCTGATGCTCGGCACTTTCCCACCGGCAGAGAAACGATGGGCTATGAAGTTCTACTATCCTAACTTTACCAACGACATGTGGCGCATCATGGGGCTGTGCTTCTATGGCGACAAGATGCACTTCGTGAACGAGGCGGCGAAGACATACGATCTGAACGGCATTATTGCCTTCCTTAACCAGAAGGGCATTGCCATGTACGATACGGCAACACGCGTCATCCGTACCAAGAATACGGCCAGCGACAAAGACCTGGAGATCGTTGAGGAAACAGACCTGAAAGACATGTTGCGACACTTGCCGCTTTGCAGGGCAGTATTGACTGCTGGTCAGCTGGCCACTACCATTGCCAGCCGGCAGTTCGGTATAGCCGAGCCCAAGGTAGGAACGTTTGGAGAGTTCACGCTCGATGAGCGTCAACTGCGACTCTATCGCATGCCTTCGTCATCGAGGGCCTATCCCATGAAGGTGGAGCAGAAAGCCGGCTTCTACTATCAAGTGCTGGATGAAATAGTTAATTGTAAATGATCAAATAGTAAATCAAGATGACAATTATTGGAATCGCAGGCGGAACAGGTTCAGGCAAGACCACCGTCGTCAAGAAGATTGCCCAGGCACTGCCGCCGCACTGTGCTGCTGTGGTACCCCTGGACTCGTACTACAACGATACGACGGGGATGACCGACGAGGAGCGCCGTAACATCAACTTTGACCATCCTGACGCCTTTGACTGGAAGCTGCTGACGGAGCATATTAAGATGCTGAAGAACGGACAGGCCGTCGAACAGCCCACCTACTCGTATGTGCTCTCCAACCGTCTGCCTGAGACTGTGCATGTCGAACCCAAGCCTGTCATCATCCTTGAAGGCATCATGACGTTGCACTATAAGAAGCTGCGTGACATGATGGATTTGAAAATCTTTGTCGATACCGATGCCGATGTGCGCCTCATCCGCAACATCCGCCGTGACGTCGTGGAGCGCGGACGTACCGTCGATATGGTGCTCGAACGCTATGAGCGTGTCCTCAAGCCCATGCACGACCAGTTCATCGAACCCACCAAGAAATTTGCCGACCTCATTATCCCCTCAGGAGGCGAAAACAAGACCGGCATTCATATTGTCAAGACCTATATCGAAGGCATTGTCACCAACGTGTGACCATGTTCAGATTTTCGGTTCTGCAATTTCCTTTCCACGGCAGAAGCGGTGCTTAATCTGGCGATCGTCGCCCAGATAGATAAAGCGTTCCAGACGCTCCTGCAGCGAGTATTCGGCAGGATAGAGCACGGCATCGTCGATGACCAGCGCGTCGAAATCGTAGCCAGGTTCGAAACTGCCTACCTTGCCGAAGAAACTGCCTGCCGACTTGGTGGCAATCCAGAAGGTTTCCGGCAGAGTCAGGAAGGCCTTGTTGTGGTCTTGCTGGTAGTGCATCTTGCTGACCTGGATGGCATAGACCAGCATGCGGAACATGTTCAGGTCGTGGCCGCCACTGATGTCGCTGCCCAAACCGATGCGCACACCCTCGTCAAGGAAAGTGCGGAGAGGTGCCATACCTGACGCGATATTGAAGTTCGACGTGGGACAGTGGGCCACCATCACCCCATTGCGTTTCATCAGTTCCAGTTCCTCCCCCTTCGTCCATACGCAGTGGGCCATGATGGTCGGTGTCTGTCCGAAGAGGCCGTAGCGGTTGTAGGCATCGCCATAGCTCTTGCTTTCAGGTTCCAGTTCAGCCACCCAAGCAATCTCTGACACATTCTCCGACAGGTGCGACTGTACGGGCAACTGGTACGTGGTAGCCAGCCGTCCACAGGCTTTCAGCAACTCTGGTGTACACGACGGCACGAAACGTGGTGTGATGATGGGACGTACCAAGGCATTGGGTTGGTTGAATTCGGCAATCAGCCGTTCGTTGCCCTCCACGGCGGCTTCCACATCTTCGCAGAGTGCCTCAGGACAGTTGCGGTTCATGGCCACCTTGCCGACCAGTGCCCCCATGCCGGTTTCCTGATAGAGTTTCATCAGCAGACGGGTACTCTCCGTATGAACGGTGCCGAAGACAACGCTGCGCATGGTGCCAAACAGCCACTGCGTATGCAGGAACCGGCGATACATGCGTTCGGCATAATTGACGTCGGCATACTTCGACTCCTCGGGGAAGGTGTAGTTCTGCAACCACGGCAGCAGTTCCAGATCCATCGCAACACCCTGGTTACGTACCTGTGGTGCATGCACATGCATGTCGTTCATGGCAGGAATCAGCAGGCGGTCGCCGAAATCCGTGACCTCTGCATCATGAGCGTCGAGGTCTGACAGATTACTTGCAACACCTGTCACACGGCCATCGGTGTCCACAGCCACATAGCCGTTCTCCAATACTTCAAAATGGCTTTGCTCCCTCGTATAGAGAATATGAGCTTTATAAATCTTCTTCATAATATTAAATTTAATATCTTTTTTGTTTCCTCACTTAATCGCTATCTTGCGGTGGTTAACGATGTAAATGCCCTTCTTGGTGTTGATGTCGACGTTAACCTTGCGGCCCTGCAGGTCGTACACCTTCGAATCATCCATGGTCCATGACTCGTTCTCCATTTCCTTGATACCTGACTCAGAGAACGACTTGACCTGAAGGGTGGCCATTCCCAGCACGAAGTCGGCATTCTGCTCAGCAGCGGTATAGACGCTGAAGACGTATTCGCCCGTCTCGGGTATTTCAAACTCGAACGTCTGTCCTCTGCCGTTCGAGAACTTGTTACCTGTGTCGCCACCAATGTTGACAGTGGGCGTGAAGGTTTGAGATGCCACTTCCTCGCCGTTGGGCTTTTCTATGGTGAATATGACGGGTGAAAACTCTGGCCTGTCCCAGTTGCACACCCTGCTCTTGAGTGCATACTGTCCAGCGTGCAAGGTCATGTGCGAGCGGGCGGTCATGTTGCCGAACTTTGCCCATGCGTTTCGTTCCTTACCTCCAGGGCTCTGCACCAAAAGACCATATTCAAAGCCTCGCTGTGAATTGGTAAAACGCAAGATGCGACATCCGCTGGAGTAGGGGAGACCGCCACCCACACGCTTCACTTTGCCGTTGCTTACATACCAGTTCTGCGGCACGATGCCCTCAGAAGAGAATGTCTGAGCCATGTCGTAGCTGGTTTTCGATGCGATGCAGTTCACTAAACATGAGTTCTCACCTTTCTTGCCATTGGTGTCTGTCACTACTACACGCAGCTCGTGCTGGCCAGCCTTGGGGGCTGTCAGTGTTGCTGTGTAGGGTGGGGCTGTCAGTGTCTCTATTAGTGTGTTGCCATCATAGAACTCCACCTTCTCGACTTGGCCGACAGAGGCTGTAGCTGTGGCCTCGATGGGTATGTCTGGGAATACGATGCCTTCATCGGGTGTCATGTAAAGATAGGTGGTCTCGCCTGCAGGCTGGGTTATTTTTGCCTTGGGCTGATTCAGCGTAAAGCGTTTGCAGAAGTTCCAGATGAGATAGCGGTTCTCGTTCATGGGCCAGTGTCCGCCGTTATTATAGGAATAGAGCCAAACCTCGCCGCCTTTTGAGCCTCCAGTCCATTTCTCCAGGTCGCCGTCGAACCAGCAATTGCTGATGGGCTTATAGCCGACGGTCTTGGAGTATGTGGTGTGGTTGTCATGTAAAGCATAGTTCTCGATATAGTCGTGAATGCCATATTGTTCATAGCCAAACGTTTCGTCGCCATAGGCGATGACCTCCAACAGGTTGACGGGTTTCATGCATTTGTTCCAGGGTTCTTCTGAGAATTGGATGCCGCTCGTGGGTGCAAAGGCCGCAATCTTGTTCTGCATGTTGCTTATGCAATGGTGGATAAGCATCGAACCCATGGAGAATCCTGACCAATAAACACGGTCTTTGTCGATGTCGAAACGTGTGGCCATCTCATCTATTGTCTTGCTGACGAAGTTTTGGTCATTCGTGCCACCGGTGTCCCATGTGTTGCCATCGCTTCGTAGGTAGGCGACGACGAACTTTTCCGTGTCAATCAGCAAGTATAGCTTGTCACTGTCATACTGGTATTCAGGACTTTGGTTCATGCCGTGTGTAACGATGAATAGTGGGGATTTGGCAGGTAGCACATTAGGGGTAAAGACCACCATGTTTCTTGATTTACCATTGACATTGATGTCAATCGACTCCTGTTTGTAGGCGGAAACCTGCATGACCGTAAACAGCATGAGGAATAGCGTAAATGTTGAACGTCTCATAATGATAAATTATATAGTATTGTATTCGTTTTGCAAAGGTAGTGATTATTATGGAATAATTGTCATATTTACATAAAAAATTATTGGTTGGCAGCACAAATAGTTTCGGCATTATTTCGAAATATGTAATATAAGTACACATAGAAAAGTTTTTTTAGCGTCTTCAATAAAGAGAAACGGAGAGGGGAATAGTTAAAATGCGTTAAGGATAGAACGAAAGTAGGTAACAAAAGTGCTATAAGTCGCAGAAAAGTAGTACCTTTGCAGCCGCAAATTGCAAAAGTAACATTTTTTAATTATTTTAAGTAGTATGTATCAATACGAAACCGTTTTCATTTTAACTCCCGTTTTGTCTGATGAACAGATGAAGGAAACGGTCGCTAAGTTCAAGACACTCCTCACCGACAAGGGTGCAGAGATTGTGAATGAAGAGACCTGGGGACTGAAGAAGATGGCTTATGCTATTCAGAAGAAATCTACAGGTTTCTACTGCCTGCTGGAGTTCAAGGCTGAGCCATCAGTGATCAAAACTCTGGAGACTGCCTTCCGTCGTGACGAGAAGGTTATCCGCTTCCAGACCGTCAAGCTTGAAAAGTATGCCATTGAGTATGCTGAGAAGCGTCGTAACAAACTTTCTAATAAAGAAAAAGAAGAGGAGGCTTAAACTATGGCACAAGACACAGAAATTCGCTATTTGAACGCTCCTTCTATCGACACGAAGAAGAAGAAGTACTGCCGCTTCAAGAAGAGTGGTATCAAGTACATTGACTACAAGGATCCCGAGTTCCTGAAGAAGTTCCTGAACGAGCAGGGTAAGATTCTTCCCCGCCGCATCACGGGAACCTCTCTGAAGTATCAGCGCCGTGTGGCTCAGGCTGTTAAGCGTGCCCGCCAGATTGCTCTGCTGCCTTACGTAACTGACATGATGAAATAATAAGGAGGAGGATGACAATATGGAAATTATACTGAAAGAAGATATTATCGGTCTGGGATTCAAGAACGATATCGTAAACGTAAAGGCAGGCTACGGCCGTAACTACCTGATTCCGCAGGGTAAGGGTGTCATCGCCTCTGCCTCTGCCAAGAAGATTCTTGCTGAGAACCTGAAGCAGCAGGCTCACAAACTGGCTGCCATTAAGGCTGCTGCCGAGTCGAAGGCTGAGGCCATCAATGGTGTTGCCCTGACGATTGCCGCCAAGGTGAGCACTACCGGTCAGCTCTATGGTTCCGTAGGTGTCAATCAGGTTGTCGAGGAGCTGAAGAAGCTTGGTCACGACATTGACCGCAAGATTATCACCATGAAGGAAGCTAAGACTGTCGGCGACTTTGTTGCCCAGGTTCACTTCCACAAGGAGGTTACTGTTGAGATTCCTGTGAAGGTGATTGCCGAAAATGCTCCTGCCGAGGAGAAGAAGGAAAAGGTTGTTGCCGCTCCTGTTGTAGAAGAGGCTCCCGTAGAGGCTATCGAGGAAGAGCTCGACGGGACTGACGAGTAGAATTCGCTGTAAAGCAAATCATAGTAGTACGAGTATTTGGAATGGATGTGTCAAGTGAAATTGGCACATCCATTTTTTAACCCATGCCTACTTGGCAGCATTAATGCGCTTCTTGATTTTGTCAACGTAGGCGTCGATGGTGGCTATGGCCACGATGTTGACGACGTCACGGACAGAGGCACCGAAATCGATGAAGTGGATAGGCTTGTTCAGTCCCATCTGGATGGGGCCGATGATTTCCACGTCCGCATCGAGCATCTGCAGCATCTTGTAGCTGGAACGGGCCGACGTCAGGTTGGGGAAGATCAGTGTGTTGACGTTCTTGCCGAAGACGCGAGTGAAGGGGTATTGGTCGTCGCGAAGGTCGCGATCCAAGGCAAAGCCTAACTGCATCTCACCGTCGATGGGCAGGTCTGGATAGAGCTGTTGCATGCGTTCTGTGGCGTGGCGTACCTTCAGTGCACCGTCGCTCTGGGAAGAACCGAAGTTTGAGTGGCTCATCATGCCTACCACGGGCTTTTCGTTGAAGAAGCGGACGCTTGTGGCAGCCAGCTTGGCAATGTCGACGAGCGTGTCGGTGTCGGGGTTCTCGTTCACCAGCGTGTCGGCAATATAGAGCGTTCCCTTGGGCGAGTTGATGATGTGCATGGCACCAAAGTGCTTGTACTCTGGACGGATGCCGATGACCTCGTTGACCACCTTAATGGTGTTCGAGTACTTGGTGTAGAGACCAGTGATGAAGGCGTCGGCCTCGCCCGTCTCGACCATCATCATGCCGAAGTAGTTGCGTTCGAACATCTTGTCGTTGGCCTCCTGATAGGTGTAGCCGTCACGTTCCCTCTTATGGGTGAGAATCATAGCATAGCGTTCGCGGCGTTCCTGCTCGGAAGGATGGCGCAGGTTGACAATCTCGATGCCTTCCAGCGAGAGGTCCAGTTTGGCAGCCATCTTGGTGATGACCTCATCGTTGCCCAGGAGAATGGGGTGACAGATACCCTCGGCCTTGGCCTGTACGGCAGCCTTTAGCATGGTAGGATGGACGGCCTCGGCAAAGACGACACGCTGCGGATGGGCGGCAGCCGTGGCGTAGAGCTTCTGTGTGAGCTTGGTTTCCTGTCCTAAAAGCACGCTGAGTGAGCGCTTGTACTCGTCCCAGTCATTAATCTTGCGTCGTGCTACACCGCTGTCGATGGCAGCCTTAGCAACAGCGGCACTAACCTCGGAGATAAGTCGTGGGTCGACGGGCTTGGGAATAAAGTAGTCGCGACCGAAGTGCAGGTTGTTTACTTTGTAAACGTCGTTCACCACGTCGGGAACGGGTTGCTTGGCCAGATCGGCGATGGCGTGAACGGCAGCCAGTTTCATCTCTTCGTTGATGGCCGTGGCGTGAACGTCGAGGGCGCCGCGGAAGATGTAGGGGAACCCGATGACGTTGTTGATTTGGTTGGGATAGTCTGTGCGGCCGGTAGACATGAGCGTGTCAGGACGTGCTTCCATGGCATCTTCGTAGGAAATCTCAGGCACGGGGTTAGCCAGTGCGAAGATGACCGGGTCCTTGGCCATTGTCTTCACCGTTTCCTTCGAGAGCACGTTGCCCTTGGAAAGTCCGACAAAGACGTCGGCACCGTTGACGGCTTCTTCCAGGGTGTGAATGTCTGTGCGTTCAGTAGCGAAGAACTTCTTCTGCTCGTTGAGGTCTGTGCGGCTGGTGCTGATGACGCCCTTCGAGTCGAGCATGACGATGTTCTCCTTGCTGGCACCGATGGCCATGTAGAGCTTCGTACACGAGATAGCGGCGGCACCGGCACCATTTACCACAATCTTCACCTTCGTGATGTCTTTGCCAATCACTTCGAGGGCATTCTTCAGACCGGCAGCCGAGATGATGGCCGTACCGTGCTGGTCATCGTGCATCACGGGAATGTCGAGACTCTTCTTCAGGCGTTCTTCGATGTAGAAGCACTCAGGTGCTTTGATGTCCTCGAGGTTAATGCCACCGAAAGTAGGGGCAATCTTCTCGACAGCCTCGCAGAACTTCTCGGGGTCTTTTTCGTCCACTTCTATGTCAAAGACGTCGATGCCGCCGTAGATCTTGAAGAGCAGTCCCTTGCCCTCCATGACGGGTTTGCCGCTCATAGCACCAATGTCACCGAGTCCCAGGACAGCAGTACCGTTGCTGATGACGGCCACCAGATTACCCTTATCGGTGTAGCGGTAGGCATCGTCGGGATTCTGCTGAATCTCCAGACAGGGATAGGCTACGCCAGGGGAATAGGCAAGTGAAAGGTCGGTTTGTGTACGATAGGCCTTTGTGGGCTTAACTTCAATCTTACCAGGACGGCCCGCCTCATGATATTCGAGGGCGGCTTCTTTGGAAATCTTTACCATAGATGTGTATTATTAAATATGTTTAGTTCTTTTTCTGCGCGCAAAATTACAAAATAAATATGAATAATGAGTGATTTCTCTCACTTATTTCGTATCTTTGCACCGAAAACTAATACTTATGCAAGATTTAAAAGAAACGACGTGCCATCGTGCTGTATTAAGGGAACGTATTATGGATACGGCAATGATGGCTTTCTCTGAACGGGGGGTCAAGGCCGTGAAGATGGACGACATCGCTGCTATGCTGGGCATATCAAAGCGGACGCTCTATGAAATTTTCGAAGACAAGGAGACACTGCTTTTTCAGGGCGTCGTGAAGCTTGACAGGCAGAGGCAGGAGCATCTGTTCGACTATGCCGAACAGGGACATCATGTGATTGATATCATCATGGAGGCTTGCCGGATTAAGGTGGCTGAGATGCGTTCCGTCAACGCCGTGTTTTATGAGGACATCATGAAGTATCCCCAGGTAGAAGCTTATGTCAGGAATGAACACGAGCGCGCGTTGGCTGACTTTCTGAAATTCATGCAGCGCGGAGTAGACGAAGGCTACTTGCGTCCTGACATCAATTACGACCTCATACCGCATATCCTGGATGCCTTCGCTCTCTATGTCAAGTCCAACAAACTTATACGGAAATACTCCATCGAGGATATTTTCCGTAACATGCTACTCGTCGCGTTGAGAGGCATTTGTACGGCCAAGGGGGTAGAGGCCGTCGACGAGGCTGTTGCTAAAATTCTGTAAACGACAGGGGCATCAGCTGTTTGATGCCGTCCATCACGAACACGCGGTTACGTCCGTAAAGCAGAATGCGGACGGGACGGTTGAAACGGGTTTCCGTCTCGATAAGCACCTGGCGGCATGTGCCACAGGGACTGGCAGGTTCGTCAATCAGTTCACCCTTCTTGTTGCGGGCTGTAATGGCCAGCATAATTACTGGCTGGTCAGGATACTGGGCACCGGCGGCGAAAATGGCAGCACGTTCGGCACAGATGCCGGCAGGAAAAGCTGCATTCTCCTGGTTACAACCGATGAAGGTGGCACCATTTTCAAGCTGTATGGCAGCACCGACATGGAAGTTGGAATAAGGGGCGTATGAACGATTGGTTCCCTCTATGGCCAGAGCTATCAAAGAGCGCTCGGCATCTGTTAATTCATCCATCTGAACTTCCATAATGGAAGATTTAATCTCTAATTCTTTCATAATATTTCGATTTTTGTTGCAAATATAATTATTTTTCTTTATTTTTGCAAAATAAAAACCGATTTAATGATGAAAAGACCTGTTTTTTTTGTTCTTATGCTGTTTTTGGCGGCTATTACCGTGTTTGCGCAGTCGATGAAAAAGACCCAACGCTTTCAATCTTATTTCGACACTTACAAGGATATGGCCATAGAGCAGATGAAGAAATACCATGTACCAGCCAGTATCACGCTGGCACAGGGGGTACTGGAGTCTGGTGCTGGTGACAGCGAGTTAGCTCGCAATGCCAACAACCATTTCGGCATCAAGTGCAATGGCTGGCAGGGGCGTAAGAGTTATCATGATGACGATGAATCAGGTGAGTGTTTCCGTGCCTATAATAGCGTAAAGGAAAGCTTTGAAGACCATTCACTCTTTCTTGTCAATGGCAAACGCTACAGCCGTTTGTTCCAACTGAAGCAGACCGACTACAAAGGGTGGGCGAAAGGCCTGAAGGAGTGTGGCTATGCTACCAGTCCGACCTATGCCACAAAGCTCATCGAGATTATAGAACTCTATGGGTTACACGACTTTGATACGGGCAAGGGTTCCAGCTCTTCCGGTTCCAAGAGTCATTCGAACAGTATCACGGTTGAGCTACCCAGTCGACATGTCTATTTCTTTAACGACAACTATTATGTATATGCACATCAAGGAGATACGTACAGCAGTATAGGGAAAGAGATGGGAGTGCCTGCCCAAAAACTGGCACGTTATAATGAGAATGTACAAGACGCACGGCTGCAGGAGGGTAGTGTGGTATGGTTAGAAAAGAAATCCCGCAAGGCTCCTAAGGATTTTGCAGACAGGAGGCATGTGGTCAGGGCTGGCGAGTCCATGTATGACATCTCGCAAGCTTACGGTATCAGGGTCAAGTATCTGTACAAGATGAATAGTCTTTCGCCCAACTATGTTCCGCTGGTTGGCGATCAGTTGAAACTACGATAAAAACATAACAAAAGGAGTTACTTATGAAAAAGTTGTTATTAGTATTGATTGTGTTGATGGCGCTCTGTGCCTGTGAAGTCCGTCATGACCATAGCAAGCGCATGCCTCAGGCACGTGTCGCACTTGATACGGCGCAGAAGAACGATGTTGCAGATACAGAGGCAAAAGAGTACTTTGCTGATGAAGACCTCATTGTCATTCCTGAGGAAATCAAACGGGGGAATGCCGCTGGTGTGGAGGATGAGATAGAAAAGATTATGAAGGGAGAGGATGTGTCTTCACCCATAGAAGATTAATGGTAGCAGGCAACTATTCTTCTTTCAGTAACTGATCCAGGAAGTCGTCAAGGTCTTTGTCTAATCCAGCCATGAGTTCTTCGTCGATGATGACAGTATCGTCGTCGACGACATAGAGTTCTGCAATGTTTTCCATGTCGTCATCTTCCAGAACGAAAGAGTAAGGCTTCAGAATCGACATCTGTTCTACCTTTTTCTTGTGCTTGTTCAGAACGGAGCGCAATGTGTTGGTGACATCCTCATAGAAAGAGTCGTCTTTGTTGTCAATCCATTGCTCTATGACGCAACGGGTGATTTCCTGTTCGTCGTCGTCAAATACCGTCAATTCACCCGTCTCCTGAGTTACGCGGATGTGAATGTCGGTAAGAATGGATGCCTCTTCGTTGGGGGGGAATTTGTCGGCCACTTTGCGCAGGGCACGTTCCACTTGCTGCAATGTCTGTTCTGTTGCTTTCATCGTTAATTTCGTTTAGACGGGACAAAAGTAAGAAAAAGAAAGGGAAACTGCAAACGATTACGACTTTTTTTTCAAAAAATTCTTAATTCTTAATTCTTAATTCTTATTTTCTTAGTACCTTTGCAATACAAACTCGAGATTGCAAAATTAATGAGTACTAAAATAAGTCATTCTGGGATTATAGAGGGCATTGAGGGCGATTGTGTGAAGGTTCGCATCGTCCAGACTTCTGCATGTGCCGCCTGCAAAGTAGCGGGCTACTGTAATGCCGCCGAATCGAAGGAGAAAATCGTTGACGTGCTTTGCGGTTCAGCCGCAAAGAACCTGACTGTCGGACAGCCGGTGACGGTGACGACCTCTGGACAGGTGGCTGCCAAAGCGTTGCTGTGGGGCTTTGGCCTGCCTTTTGTGGTGTTGGTGACCGTGTTAGTGCTTGTCCTTTGGCTGACGGACCATGAGGGTACTGCTGCGTTGAGCGGACTGGCGGCCCTTATACCTTATTATATATTATTGTGGCTTCTTCGTGACAGGATGCGTGAGCAGTTGGCCTTTGCTATAGAATAACAAACTAAAACAAATATTTAAGAAACAATGAATTTTATGTTGATTGCAGTATTGGTACTGGGAGCTATCGGACTGATAGCGGCTTTGGTACTGTATGTCTGCTCCAAGAAATTCGCCGTCTATGAAGACCCGCGTATTGCTCAGGTGACGGAACAGTTGCCGGGTGCTAATTGCGGAGGTTGCGGATTTGCTGGATGTGGTGGCTTGGCCGATGCCCTTGTCAAGGGGGCTGATGCCGGTAGCCTCGACGGGCTAATGTGTCCCGTTGGCGGACAGGAAGTGATGGGCAAGGTGGCCGACCTCTTGGGTATGGCTGTTGCCAACGGTGAACCGATGGTTGCCGTTGTGCGTTGTAACGGAACGTGTGAGTATCGTCCGAAGATTGCTGAGTACAGTGGCCTGCGCACCTGTGCTGCCATGAATGCATGTGGTGCCGGCGAGACGGCCTGTGGCTTCGGGTGTCTGGGCTGTGGCGACTGTGTGGCGGCTTGTCAGTTCGATGCCATTCACATCAATCCTGAGACCGGCCTTCCTGAAGTTGACGATGAGAAGTGTGTGGCTTGCGGAGCTTGCGTAAAGGCTTGTCCGCGCAATATTATCGAACTGCGCAAGAAAGGTCCTAAGGGTAGGAGAGTGTTTGTGTCCTGTGTCAATAAGGACAAGGGACCTGTGGCTATGAAGGCGTGTAAGGCTGCCTGTATCGGTTGCGGTAAGTGTGTGAAGGAGTGTAAGTTTGATGCTATCACTGTTGAGGGTAATGTCTCTTACATAGACTTCAATAAGTGCCGTCTCTGTAAGAAGTGTGTGGCAGTCTGTCCTACTAATGCCATCCACGCTGTCAACTTCCCCGCTCCCAAGCCCAAGCCAGAGGCAGCGGCTGCACCTGTGCCTGACAGTTCTGCTGTCGGTGAAAAAGTTGAACCCACTAAAGAAAAGGAGGAACAAGTATGAATATCAGAACATTCCGTATAGGTGGTATCCACCCCGAAGAGAATAAGCTGTCGAACGATGCCGTGACACAGGTGGCTGCGCTGCCCAAGCAGGCCATCTTCCCCCTTTCACAGCACATCGGTGCCCCTGCCAAACCTGTGGTGGCTAAGGGTGACAAGGTGAAGGTTGGTACGTTGATTGCCGAGGCTGGCGGTTTTGTGTCAGCTCCTATCTTCTCGTCTGTAAGCGGCACGGTGTTCAAGATTGACACCGCCATCGATGCCACTGGCTATCGTAAGCCTGTTATTATTATTAATGTAGAAGGTGATGAGTGGGAAGAGAGTATTGACCGCTCGGACAAGTTGGAAATCGTCAAGGCTCATCCTGAGCTGACACCTGAGGAGATTGTAAACCGTATTAAGGCGGCTGGTGTCGTGGGTATGGGCGGTGCCTGTTTCCCAACCTTTATCAAATTGTGTCCGCCGCCAACGGCTAAAGCCGAGTGCGTCATCATCAACGCCGTAGAGTGTGAGCCTTATATCACTGCCGACTTCCGTCTGATGATGGAACATGCCGATGAGATTCTCGTTGGTCTGGAACTGCTCATGAAGGGTGCCAAGGTGACGAAGGGCTACATCGGTATCGAAACTAATAAGATGCCTGCCATCGAACTGCTGACACGCAAGTGTGCCGAAGCGTTCAGCGCTTCGGAATACAGCGTTGAGGTTGTCCCTTTGAAGCAGCGCTATCCGCAGGGTGGTGAGAAACAGTTGGTGGATGCCGTTATCCGCCGTCAGGTGCCTGCACCTCCTGCCATTCCCGTTAACGTAGGCGCCATCGTGCAGAACGTAGGTACAGCCTACGCTGTCTATGAGGCTGTGATGAAGAACAAGCCGCTCTTTGAGCGCTACACCACCGTAACGGGCAAGCGCCTGCAGAAACCCTCGAACTTCCTGGTTCGTATGGGTACGCCGATGAAGGACCTGATTGATGCCTGTGGTGGTATGCCTGAAGGCGACAACAAGTTGCTGGCTGGTGGTCCCATGATGGGCAAGGCACTGACCAGTGTAGAGGTGCCTATCTGCAAGGGAACGAACTCTGTGACGATCATCTCCGGTGAGGAGGCTGTGCGCAAGGAGCCGAACCCCTGTATCCGCTGTGCCAAGTGTGTCTCGGCTTGTCCGATGGGCTTGGAACCTTATCTGTTGGCTAAGCTTGCTGCCGTCAAGAACTGGGAGCGTGCCGAACAGGAGGATGTCGTCAGCTGTATCGAGTGTGGCTCGTGTCAGTTCACGTGTCCTGCCCACCGTCCGTTGCTCGACAACATCCGTCAGGCCAAGACTACCGTTATGGGAATCATCCGCGCTCGTGCTGCTGCGGCTCAGAAAAAGTAAAAAGGTAAAAAAGTAAAAAGGTAAAAATACAATGGGAAAATTAATTGTATCACTTTCACCTCATGCACACGGAACAGATACCGTGGAGCGTAACATGTACGGCGTCATCATTGCCCTACTGCCTGCGTTACTTGTGTCGTTCTATTTCTTTGGCATTGGTTCGGCCATCGTGTGTGCTACGAGCGTTGCGGCCTGCGTGCTCTTGGAGTGGGCCATTAATAAGTTTATGCTTAAGAACGAGCGGACAACCATCTGCGACGGCTCTGCCGTGCTAACCGGTCTGTTGCTCGGCTTCAACCTCCCCAGCAACCTCCCCATCTGGATCATCATCATCGGTGCCATTTTTGCTATTGGTGTGGGTAAGATGACGTTTGGCGGTCTGGGCAATAACCTCTTCAATCCCGCCCTTGTAGGTCGCGCTGCCCTGTTGGTTGCTTTTCCTGCCCAGATGACCACATGGCCGAAAGAGGGACAGCTTGGATTAAATGGCTATATTGATGCTGAGACTGGTGCCACACCGCTTTCTATTATGAAGGATGCTATCAAGAGTGGTGACCCTTCTGTGTTAGATCAGTTGCCCGACTCGCTGAGCCTCTTCCTTGGTAACCATCCTGACGGTGCTGGAGCCATGGGTGAGATTTGCGCCTTGGCTTTGCTCTTGGGTTTGGCATATATGCTGTGGAAGAAGATTATCACCTGGCATATTCCTGTGTCTATTATCGGTACAGTCTTCATCTTTGCTGGGCTGCTTCATCTGGCTAATCCTGCTTATGCCGACCCCATCTCTGTTATTCTTACGGGTGGTCTGATGCTTGGTGCCATCTTCATGGCTACCGACTATGTCACTTCGCCGATGACGGCTAATGGTCAGCTCATTTATGGTGTGGCTATCGGTTTCTTGACGGTTGTCATCCGAAACTGGGGTGCCTATCCTGAGGGTATGTCGTTTGCCATCCTGATTATGAATGCGTTCACACCACTGATTAACAACTACGTGAAACCCAAGCGCTTCGGTGAAGTGCCTGCCCAAAACTAAGGAGGACCAGATATGAAGAAGTTAGAATCGTCTTTAACAAATATGGTACTGGTACTCACGTTAGTAGCAGTCGTTATGGGAGGTATCCTCGCATACGTAAACCATCTCACCGAGACTCCCATTGCAGAACAGAAGGAGAAAGCCCTCGCCGACGGCATTAAAACTGTCATGGCGTGCAACGATTTAGTCGTTGCAAAAACTGACGAGGTGAAACAGAACGATGCCAAAGGTAAAGTGCTTGTTTATACTATCTATCAGATTCAGGATGCCCAGGGTAAGGACCTCGGGGCTGCTGTTGAGAGCACCACGATGGGCTTTGGCGGTAATCTGAAGGTGCTCGTAGGCTTTGATCCTAAAGGAAATGTGTTGGGGTATACCTTGCTTGAACATGCAGAGACCCCTGGACTTGGCGCCAAGGCTGACAAGTGGTTCCAAAAGGGCGAAAAGGGTGACATCATTGGCAAGTCACCAGCAGAACCTCTCACCGTTTCGAAGGATGGCGGACAGGTGGATGCCATCACGGCCTCTACCATTACCAGCCGCGCCTTCCTGCTCGCTGTGAACAATGCCTATAGTGCTTACAAGACAACTCCGGCAGATGCTGCCACTGGTGCTTCGAAGCAAGTAAAAGAAGATAAAGAAGAGGAGGAATAAAGTATGAATTACGTAAATATCATCAAGAATGGCATCGTCAAGGAGAACCCTACGTTCGTCCTGATGCTCGGTATGTGTCCTACGCTGGCCACTACCACTTCTGCCATGAACGGTATGTCAATGGGACTGGCCACGATGGCTGTGCTCATCTGCACCAACTTTGTGATTTCATGTCTGAAGAGTGTCACCCCTGACAAAGTACGCATTCCCGTATTCATCGTGGTTATTGCCGCCTTTGTCACCATGCTGCAGCTCGTCATCAAGGCCTATTTGCCAGACATCGACGCAGCCCTTGGACTCTTTATCCCCTTGATTGTGGTGAACTGTGTGATACTTGGACGTGCGGAGGCCTTTGCTGCCAAGAACTCGCCTGTGGCATCGCTCTTCGACGGTATTGGTATCGGTTTGGGCTTCACGTTAGGTTTGACGTTGTTAGGCATCTGTCGTGAACTATTGGGTTCTGGTTCAGTTTTTGGTTTTACGTTGCTGCCAGAGACCTATAACATCCTGCTTTTTGTACTGCCTCCGGGTGCCTTCATTATGTTAGGCTTCCTTATTGCTATAGTTAATAAACTTAGGAAATTATAGAAAATCATAGAAAAAACAAAAGAATATGGAATATATCTTGATTTTCATTAGTGCGATATTCGTCAATAATATCATCCTGTCACAGTTCCTCGGCATCTGTCCGTTCTTGGGCGTGTCAAAGAAGATTGATACCTCACTGGGCATGTCTGCTGCTGTGGCCTTTGTACTGACGCTGGCTACCATCGTAACGTGGCTTGTACAAAAGTATGTGCTTGACCCCAACGGCTTGCAGTACTTGCAAACCATTGCATTCATTTTGGTTATTGCCTCATTGGTGCAGATGGTAGAGATTATCCTGAAGAAGGTGTCACCGGCCCTCTATCAGGCTTTGGGCATTTTCCTGCCGCTCATCACTACCAACTGTGCCGTGTTGGGTGTGGCTATTCTCTGTATCCAGAAGGACTATAATCTGTTGCAGTCTGTAGTCTATGCCTTCTCCACGGCTATCGGTTTCGGATTGGCTCTGACCGTCTTTGCCGGTATGCGTGAGCAGCTGGAACTCGTCAATATTCCGAAGGGCATGCGCGGTATGGCCATTGTGATGCTTTCTGCCGGTCTGTTGAGTCTGGCCTTCATGGGCTTCTCAGGTGTTGACGGTGGTCTACGCACTTTATTCGGTCTCGACTAAAACAAGACACAAGCGTGAAGACACCTATTTATATTATTGAAGAAGAGAAACTGCGCAGGAACCTGACACTGATACGCGAGGTGGCTCGCAGAACAGATGCTGAATGGATACTGGCGTTCAAGGCTTTTGCATTGTGGAAGACTTTTCCGATATTCAGAGAGTATATAGGTGCGACGACAGCCAGTTCGTTGGGTGAGGCACGTCTGGCTGTGGAAGAGTTCGGTGCCAAGGCGCATACGTATTCACCAGCCTACAAAGATGAGGAATTCGACGAGATAGTTCACTACTCGAGTCACCTGACGTTCAACTCGCTGACGCAATATGAGCGTTTTCATCATAGGGTAGGGGATTGTTCCATCGGTTTGCGTGTAAATCCTGAGTATTCGGAAGTAGGAACCATGTTGTATAACCCGTGTGCTCCAGGAACACGTTTCGGAGTAACGGCGGACAAACTGCCAGAACATTTGCCTGAAGATATTCACGGTTTTCACTGCCACTGCCATTGTGAGAGCGGTGCAGACGTGTTTCAACGTACATTGACACATATTGAAGAGAAGTTTTCGCGATGGTTCCCGCAACTGGAGTGGATCAACTTCGGTGGCGGTCATCTTGTCACCCGCAAGGATTACGATATTGAACTCCTGGTACGTCTGATGGAGGACTTCCACCGTCGCTATCCGCATCTGAAAGTCATCTTTGAACCAGGCAGTGCTTTTGCGTGGCAGACGGGGCCATTGGTGGCGAGTGTGGTGGATGTTGTGGAGGACAAAGGTATCCGTACGGCTATTCTGGACGTCAGTTTCACATGTCACATGCCCGACTGTCTGGAAATGCCGTACAATCCTGATGTCCGTGGAGCTTCTTTTACCACTAACTTAGGGGACTTTGTATATCGTCTTGGTGGCAATAGCTGCTTGAGCGGTGATTTCATGGGCTACTGGCAGTTTGACCATGAATTGCAGGTGGGAGAAGAAGTCATTTTTGAGGATATGATACACTATACAACAGTAAAGACCAATATGTTCAACGGTATCACTCATCCTGCCATTGGTATGCTGAGGTGCGACGGAAAACTCATCGTTTTACGGGAATTTGGCTACGAAGATTATAGAAATCGCATGGATTGATAGTTTTTTTGAAAAAAAGTGGCTAAAAAATTTGTCAGTTCCGAAAAAAGCATTACCTTTGCATCCGCAATCGAGAGAGATGGTCCTCAAGTGAGGGAAGAACAAGCGGAAATAGCTCAGTTGGTAGAGCACAACCTTGCCAAGGTTGGGGTCGCGGGTCCGAGTCCCGTTTTCCGCTCAACATGTTGAACAAAAAAGAGCATTGAGCGTTGGGTTCAATGACAAATGCCCAGGTGGCGGAATTGGTAGACGCGCACGTTTCAGGTGCGTGTGCCGCGAGGCGTGCAGGTTCGAGTCCTGTTCTGGGCACTCTTTTTTCTTCACACGTTCTTAACATGTTGGAGAGGTGGCGGAATTGGTAGACGCGCTACTTTGAGGGGGTAGTGTCAATTGCGACGTGGGAGTTCGAGTCTCCTCCTCTTCACCATCTTTTTAACAGTATCTGCGGAAATAGCTCAGTTGGTAGAGCACAACCTTGCCAAGGTTGGGGTCGCGGGTCCGAGTCCCGTTTTCCGCTCTCTTTTTTTATTTTGAAAACCACCCATTCCATTATAATGAATTTGTATTTAAGATATTTTGACAGAGAGATTCTGGTTAATAATGTCGATGATGCTATCGATTTTCTTGCCAGTATTGATGAAATAGGGATGAACCCTATGTTGGAGCGTGACATTCGCGATTACGCTGCCAGTGATGTCTATTATCCCAAACGCTATAAGATTCGTCCTCGCGTATACTTTATTATTATTAAGACCGAGGCGGCAAACATGAATGACTTCAAGGAGAAGAAAGCCATCCACCTTGTTCCCAATACTCCGAAGACCACCACGCCGACCGTGGTGAAGCTGAACGAGATTCGTTATGGCTGGTATGAGGGAATCCTTGATTTTAAGCGTGTACTGCTGGTGCCGGGTACGGGTAAGTTCCAATATCGTGACACCCGCTTTGTGGCTTGTTGCAAGGCAGAATCCGGTCTTGAATGTTACAATCGTATCGTCGACCATCTGAGTCAGTGTGTTGACCCTCGCAGTCAGTTCCCCTCGGCTAAGGGCAAGAATTTCCAGTTCCGTTTTCTGGGATTGTGTAAGGAAGGTTGAGCAGTTGAACGGACGAATTTATAGTTAATTTTTTAAGTTTATTTGTTGCTGTTATGAATAAAGTGATGCTGATTGGTAATGTCGGACAAGACCCCGAAATCCGCTATGTTGAGCAGGGTGTGGCAGTTGCCCGTGTACGTCTGGCCACAACAGAGCGTGGTTATACGTTGCAGAATGGTACGCAAGTGCCTGAACATACTGACTGGCACAATGTGATTCTGTGGCGTCGGCTGGCAGAAATCGTGGAGAAGTACGTTCATAAGGGTGACAAGCTGTATATTGAGGGTCGCATCCGCTATACTACCTATGACGATAAGCAGGGGCAGCGGCGCAACCTGACGGAGATATGGGCGGACAATATTGAGTTGTTGTCTCCTAAGCCTGTCTCCAGTGAATAATGTCTATGGACGAATATCTACAAGTTTTCAGTGAAGTGACGCTGTTGTCACCATCCTTAGGGGCCATCATAGCAGGTGTGATGGCCTGTATGTTGTTGTTTGTCTCTGGTTTTGCTTCGGGTTCCGAGATTGCTTTCTTCTCGTTGTCGCCTGCCGACCTCAGCGAGCTGGACGAAGAGAAGTCTCAGGCCGACAATAATATTAAGAAGCTTCGTGAAGACTCCGAGCGAACGCTGGCCACTATCCTTATTCTGAACAATCTGGTAAACGTTACCATAGTAATGCTTAGCAGCTATTTCTTTGCTCATACAGTCTATTTCGGTGCATCATGGTGGATGCAGTTTATCTGCATGACCGTGTTGCTGACCTTCCTTTTGCTGCTCTTTGGTGAGATTATGCCGAAGGTGTACAGCGGTCAGCATCCGCTCCGCCATTGCCGTCGGGCAGCAGGTACTATTCTGTTTTTCCGTAAGTTGTTCTATCCTTTTGCATCCATCCTCATCAGTTCGGGCAAGTTTACCGGCAAGCTGGTGCAGAAGGAAAACCATGTGCTAAGCGTGGACGACTTGGAACAGGCCTTAGAACTGACCGACAAGGAAGACATCAAGGAAGAGCAGCGTATGTTGGAGGGTATCGTCCGCTTTGGTGACGAGACGGCTAAGGAAATCATGACTTCACGCCAGGACGTGGTGGACCTCGACTTCAAGTCGTCGTTTGCCGAGGTGATGCGCTGCATCGTGGCTAATAACTACTCGCGTATCCCTGTCTATCAGGACAATAGTGACAATATCCGTGGCATCCTTTATATCAAAGACTTGTTGCCACATCTTTCAAAAGGCAACAGTTTCCGTTGGCAGTCACTTATCCGTCCGCCATATTTTGTCCCCGAGACCAAAAAGATTGACGACCTGCTACGTGAGTTCCAGGAGAATAAGGTACATATCGCCATTGTGGTTGACGAGTTTGGAGGGACCAGTGGCATTGTCACCCTGGAAGACATCCTGGAGGAAATCGTGGGTGAGATCAACGACGAGTACGATGATGACGAGAAGAACTACATGCGCATCAACAATAACACCTTTGTGTTTGAGGGAAAGACTTTGCTCAGCGACTTCTATAAGATTCTGAAACTCGACGATGATATCTTTGAGGAGGTGGAAGGTGATGCCGATACACTGGCTGGCCTGCTACTTGAAATCAAGGGTGACTTCCCCAAGGTGCATGAGAAGATAGACTATCAAAATTTTACCTTCGAGATTCTCGACAAGGAGGAACGTCGCATCTCGAAGGTAAAGGTTATTGTCCACGAAAAGAGCGAAGAGTAATCATCACCAGCCGTATCGGCTCCAGTCTACTATGCGGTTCCACCCAAAGTGATTAGCCGTTTTGTTGTATTGGAAGTCGCCAGAGAAGTAGTTTGACAGGTTTTGTGGGACAAACATGCTGACGCATCCGCAGTCAGCATTCTGGTCAAAGAAATTATAGCTATACATTTGATCATAATATATGGTCATCCACCTCATTGACATACGGCTATAGGGTACAGCCTGTTTAAAAGCTTGTAGCCAGTCGTTATAGATGGGCTCATAGACAGACTTGACCGTGCTATCGTAAGCTTGTGCCTGCTTGGTGATGACAGCCTTCATGTCGTACATGGAAGGTGAGTCGTAATGTAAATAATAGGGTATACCGTTCACGTTCACTGCTTCAGGGTAGTTTGTAGCAAAGGTAGCTATCACTTCGTGTGTCTTCTGTGCCAACTGCTCCATATATTGGGTTTCGATGACAGCCATAGGCAAACTATATCCTTTCAGATAGTTCAGGCTTCCATCCGTCGTTTCATTGTATGCCTTGGTGTAATAGTTGTAGTAGGTGTCAATGATGTTCCTGTACAGGTTACTGCCATTGTAGAAGAAGCTGGGTATCAGCAAGTCGTAAGGTGCTCCGGGGCCGGGAATCTCGCTGGGCGAACCTATCAGATAGTCCGTGGCATTGCGCAGCTCATATCCTACCTCGGCACTCATCATGTTACAACAGTCGGCAAAGATGAAGTCCATCTTAGGTAGTCCTTTCAATGCCTGTGCCATCTGTGTGATGTTCATCCACAAATCTTTAGACTGGCCTATGTCCTTGCCGCTATCCATGCCGTATGCACGGTTCGAGGCTATTGTGTCTTTACTGACCAGCCATCCGCAGGCATGGCCCCAAAGCACCAGTCCGTATCCGTCGGCCTCGATGTTCTCTGTCATCCAGCTGATGACCTCCTTGAATCTGTTGGGGTCGCACGAGTAAAAGTCTGTATCAAACGTCTTGCGGCTATATACTTTTCCACCATGTACTTCAGCAATGTATGGCGTCTCCTTCATTTCCTTGTTGTCGCATAGACTGTCAACGAAAAGGAAGACGCGCTGGTTGTCGGCCAGCGACTTCGAGCCTTCCACCATCTCAGCAATATCCTCCTGCAAGGCTCTGAATCCCGAGTAAACGGTCATGTTATTCTCACCAGCCATATAGATCATGATGGCTCGTTTTGCCTTGACCTTCGTAAAGTCTGGCTCATTCGGTTTGTTGTCATCGTCCTTGTTGCATGCTGCAAACATTAGCAGTACGCTCATCAGTGTCAATAAATATTTCATAATCTTGATAATTTTCGGCAAAGGTACGAAATAATCTTCAATTTCTCATGTCTATTATTTAATTTATTTGTATCTTTGCAGTCAAAATTCAGCAAAGATGAAGAAACTGATAGTTTTTATCACTATATTATCCCTTTTTGCAGGCCGTACTTACGCACAAGACTCACTGGCTGTCGACACCTTGGAGAAGGCAGCGGCGGTGATGGTTCTGTGTGAGGATACCTGTTCGCACATCCATGGCATCGATCTCAGCCACTACCAAGGCAATGTCTTCTGGGAGACCATCGGCGACAATACCAAGATGGCCTACGTCTATCTGAAAGCTACCGAGGGTGGCGACCGCATTGACGCTACTTTCGAACGTAATATTGAGCTGGCTCACCGTAACGGATTGAAGGTTGGCAGTTACCACTTCTACCGTCCAAAGTCCGATCAGAAAAAGCAGTTAGAGAACTTTATGTCTCAATGCCTGCCACGTGAACAGGACCTCATTCCGATGATTGATATCGAGAGTACGGGTGGCCTGCCTACAGATATCTTCTGTGACTCGCTCTTCTATTTCCTCGATCTGGTAGAGGAGGCATATCACCAGAAACCGCTGCTTTACACCTACCGCAACTTCTACAACAAGCACCTGTTAGGCAAGGTTGACGACTACAAACTCATGATTGCCATGTACACCGACATTCCTCCTGTTTTGGCCGACGACCGCGATTATTCCCTCTGGCAGTACACCGCCAAGGGGCGTATCACCGGCATCCACGGTTTTGTGGACAAGAGTCGATTCATGGGCAATCACAATTTGCGTGAAATACGGTTTAAACATTGAACTAATGAATCAATTGTAAATAGTCAAATAGTAAATACCTGATATGATTATCAAATGTCCAGAATGCGGCCATCAGGTCAGCGACCTCGCCGAAACCTGCCCGAGTTGTGGCATCGCCATTGCGGGCAATATTACCAAGTGTCCCCATTGTGGCGGTACAATGTTAGCTAATCAGGACCTTTGTCCCAATTGTCTGCACTCCGTTCACGAACGGGTGACTCGTATGGATGATTCTAATCATTCGTTGCAGCCGGGAGCCTCTGCCCAGCAGTCCCAGTCTGATGATACAGCAGATCAGCAGACTACTCCGAAGTCCAAGAACCACAAGACAGCATGGACTATACTGGCGGTAGCTCTCGCCGTTGCCCTTGGGGTGTCGTTCGTAGGCTACTATTTCTATCAGCATACGCAGGAGCAGAACGAACTCTATGCCTACGAGAATGCCATGCGTAGTTCCGAGC
>Ga0265298_10002122_pt1 | contig 28247 bp, 32 predicted proteins | sample AusTroGonzalo_MG_3_FD_193486 | JGI IMG/M metagenome (GOLD analysis project Ga0265298, IMG submission 193486) | Bovine rumen microbial communities from tropical cattle in Woodstock, Queensland, Australia - Gonzalo_01 | ecosystem: Host-associated > Mammals > Digestive system > Stomach > Rumen ...
GGTCATCACGCCGGTCCGGAAGCCGAAGCACTTGTGCAGGCCGCGGACCACGTTGTATTCGCCGCCGCCTTCCCAGACCTTAAACTCCCGCGCCGTGCGGATCCGGCCCTCGCCGGGATCCAGCCGCAGCATGATTTCACCCAGGGAAACCGCGTCGTAGCGGCATTCTTCAGCAGGTCTCAGATGCAGATCCATTTTCATTTACCCCCTGATTTCTTTTACGATATCGGCGGCTTCCCGCACGAGTTTTTCAATTTCCGCGAACTGGCCTTCCCGGACCAGCTTTCCGTTGACCATCCAGCTGCCTCCGCAGGCCACAATCCGGTCATACGCCAGGTAATCCCGCACGTTGGCCGCGCTGATCCCGCCGGTGGGCATGAAATTCACACCCACATACGGTGCCGCCAGGGCCTTGATCATCTTCAGGCCGCCGGAAGGTTCCGCCGGGAAAAACTTCAGCACATCCAGGTCGAACTGCAGTGCTGCCTCAATCTCCGTCGGTGTGCAGATCCCGGGCGTCATGGGCACACCCTTTTTCAGCACGTGCTCCGTGACCTTCGGGTTGAATCCGGGGCTGACGATAAAGCGGGCGCCCGCGTCAATGGCCCGGTCCGCCTGTTCCGTGGTCAGCACGGTGCCCGCGCCGAGGATCATGTCCGGGAAGGCCTTTGCCATCTTCCGGATGGATTCCTCCGCCGCCGCCGTCCGGAAGGTCACCTCCGCGCAGGGCAGTCCACCCTTCATCAGGCATTCGGCCAGGGGCAGGGCGTCCTCCGCCCGGTCCAGCACCACAACGGGCACAATACCGATTTTCTGCAGCTGTTTCATCATTTCTGTCATTTCCGATTTCCTCCTTACAGTGTTACACCCTGTTTGAAGATTGCCAGATCGTGGAAGCCGTTTTCCTCATTCCGTGCTGGTTCCCCGGAAGCGGTACGGAGCACTTTTTCCATCAGTTCCGCACCAAGTTCCTCCAGGTTCCGGTCTTCCAGCAGTCTTCCGGCATTAAAATCTATCCAATGCTTTTTCTTCTCTGCCAGCGGTGTATTGGTTGCGATCTTCAGGGTTGGTACCGGACAGCCGAACGGCGTCCCCCTTCCTGTGGAAAAAAGCACTATCTGTGCTCCGGATGATGCCAGTGCCGTGGAAGCGACCAGATCGTTTCCCGGTGCAGACAGCAGATTCAGCCCGGTCGCCGTCACTTTCTCGCCGTAAGCCAGCACCCCGCGGACCGGGGCGGAACCGCTTTTCTGCGTGCACCCGAGTGCCTTGTCCTCCAGCGTGGTGATGCCGCCCGCCTTGTTGCCGGGCGACGGATTCTCATACACCGGCATATGGTATGAGCTGAAATAGCTCTTAAAATCATTGATCAGGTGTACCGTTTTCTGAAACAGCGCTTCATCGTCGCACCGGTTCATCAGGATGGTTTCCGCCCCGAACATTTCCGGTACTTCCGTCAGGATCGTGGTGCCTCCCATGCCCGTCAGCAAATCACTGAAGACGCCGATGGTCGGATTGGCGGTTATGCCGCTGAGCCCGTCCGATCCGCCGCATTTCAGGCCAATCACCAGCTGATCTGCGCCGCATTCTTCCCGCCGGTCCTTCCTCATACGTCCAGCGAGTTCCTCCAGCAGCCGGATGCCGGTTTCCAGTTCATCCTCCGTCTCCTGGCACACCAGGAAACGAATTCTGCTTTCATCATAGTCCCCCATCCAGGGGCGGATCTGTTCAATCCCGCTGTTCTCACATCCAAGACCCAGCAGCAGTACGCCGCCGGCATTCGGATGGGTCGCCAGATTGGCCAGGATCTTCCGTGTGTTATCCTGGTCATCCCCCAGCTGGCTGCATCCGTACGGATGAGTAAAGGCGTGAACGCCTTCAACATTTCCGCCCGCCAGCCGCTGAGCCCTCTGTTCCAGGGCCCTGGCAACATCATTCACGCACCCAACTGTCGGAAGAATCCACAGTTCATTCCGGACTCCCGGCCGTCCTTTTGCCCGCGGATATCCGCGGAAAACCGCCGGTTTCATCCTCCGGACTTCCGGATGGCTCGGATGCCATTCATACTCCTGCTCACCTTTCAGCAATGTATGCAGATTATGCGTATGAATATGCGACCCTGCCGGTATATCCGCCGTTGCCTCACCGATGGGAAAACCGTATTTGATTACAGCTTCTCCCCTGTGGATCTCCCGCAGGGCAATTTTGTGTCCCATGGGAATATCTTCCTTCAGGGTGATTTCCCCGCCGTTCCAACGGACAGTCTCCCCGGCTTTCAAAGGCCGGAGCGCAACTGCCGCAAGATCCTGCGGAGCGATGCAAATCAGATCGTTCATCCGCGCTTTCCTCCGTCTTACAGGCAGCTTCTGTACAGTGCCAGTGCCCCGTCCTTCCGGATCTTCTTCAGGCCGTCGGCAACTGCCTTCTCCAGCCCTTCCACCGCTGTCAGGTCCCGGCCCCACATACTTTCATTCGTTAAAACTGCATGAACCAGTTCTTCTGCGCTGTCAGCCCTGTGCGCAGCATAAAACTCCAGAACATCCCGGTCGTCGCTTACCGTATATTCATTTCCCTTTGGCCGGCGGCAGACAAGCCCTTTATCGTTCAATTCCTGAATATCATTGGAATAGAACGCGATATAAGCTGCAAGGCTCGCCGTCAGGCACGGAGGCAGCTCCTTCCTGTCCGCAATGTATTCAAGGAAAGAAGGCATATTCCGCGCCCGCCACTTGGATGTGGAGTTAAGGCTGATGCTCATCAGTTCATGGTTGACAAAAGGATTGTTGAACCGGTCCTGCACTGCCTTTGCAAAGTCTTCCAGATCTTTCCTGTCCAGCGGCAGTGTCGGAATGACTTCCTCATAAAGCATTTTGTTCATAAAGCCCCGGACCGTATCGTCCTGCATGCAGTCCCGCACGATATCAAATCCTGCCAGATAGGCTCCCAGTACAAACCCCGTATGCGCTCCGTTCAGGATCCGGACTTTTCTTTTCTTGTACGGCGTCACATCCGGCACAACAATTACGGGAACGCCGGCTTTTTTAAACGGAAGCCTGTCCTCCAGGCCATCCGGGCCCTCAATAACCCAGATACCGAAGACTTCGCCGACATCCGTCAGCGGATCATCATATCCGTTCTCCTCCGCCAGACGTTTCACTTCTTCGGGATCCCGGATCCTGCCGGGAACAATGCGGTCCACCAGTGTGGAGCAGAAGATGTTTTCTTCATTCACCCATCTGCGGAAGCCTTCTTCAAGCTTCCAGTCGGATATATATTCATTTACGCAGCGGAGCAGTTCCTTTCCGTTATTGTCAATCAGCTCGCAGCTGAGGATAATCAGGCCCTTTTGCCCGGCTTCCCAGCGTTCATACAGCACTCTGGTCAGCTTGGCAGGGAAGCTCACCGGCGGCTCCTGGTCAAAGCGGCTCTCGGCCTCATGCACGATACCCGCCTCCGTCGTATTGCTGACAACAATTTCAAGATCGGCGCTCCGGGCAACTTCCAATACCTTGTCCCAGTCCCCGTAAGGATTCAGGCAGCGGCTTACACAGCTGATGACACGTTTTGCGTCCACCTTGCTTCCGTTTTCACTGCCCCGCAGATACAGCGTGTAGAGTCCTTCCTGCTGATTGATCAGATCTGTCAGCCCCTGGGCAATTGGCTGAACCAGAACGGCTTTTCCATTGTATCCAACGCGTTCATTCGCCAGATCAAAAAAGGCATCAACAAAAGCCCGGAGGAAATTCCCTTCTCCGAATTGCATTATTTTCTCGGTTCCGTTCTCCAGTATGTATCCATCATATCCGGATTCTTTCAAAACCTTGTAATTCAGCTGTTCCATGCATTTTCCCCCCGGTTTTCAATTTCGTTTATTCCGGTCGTTTTATTGAAGTATACAACATGATGTACACATCTGTCAACATATTCCAATTTAATATTTTTTTGACGCAAATTCTCCTCTTTGAAACGCTTGTTGACATTTGTTGTATACATCAATATAATGCAGTTATCGTATTCATTTTCTTTCGGAAAGGAAGTTTCACATGTCGGAAAATGAACTGAATCTCTCCAAAAGTCTGAAACAGCTGGCGTATGAAACACTGAAGCAGAAAATCGTTTCCTGCGAAATTCTTCCCGGTTCCACACTGACAGAAGATATGCTCTGCGAAATGCTGAATGCGTCGCGTACACCTGTGCGCGATGCGGTTTCACGCCTGGAGCAGGAGCATCTTGTATCCATAAAACCAAAAAAAGGCATCCGGGTAAATCGGGTTTCCATGAACAGTATCAAAGAGCTTTTTGAAGTACGCTGCCTGCTTGAACCTGCTGCCGTGCTGAAATACGGCAACCGAATCCCGGATGAAGTCTACGCCCGCTATACGCAGCAGTTCCGGCGCAAGAACCTCCCGACGGAAGAACTTTACCGGGTGGACGATGAATTCCACCAGATGTTCATTACCGCTTCCAACAATCGCTATTTCCGTTCCGTCTATGCCATGATTGCGGATCAGGTGCTCCGTTACCGGGTGCTGACCGCTAACGGTCCCCGGGACGAAATCGCCCAGGAAGAGCACTATGAAATTGCAGCCAATTGTATCCGCGGAGAATGGGAACTGGCTTCCCGCCTGATGCTTCAGCATATTGAAAATTCCAAGCTGGCTATCGTCCACTATGTGTTGGATACAAACCGTAACGCGCATAATGTATTCCTGGAAGAAGATGAAGACTGATAAACACTGCAGGCGCTGATCAGAGTCCCTCCAGAAGCGTCATCTGCTCATACCTCTCCGGCAGCGTCTGCAGATATTCAAAGCATTCTTCCGGCCTGTACAGGATCCCGTGATCCCGGCAGAAGGACCGGAACAGGTTCATCAGTTCCCGGCTGTCCGGGCTGGTTACCTCATAGGCGCCTCCGTAGGTCCGGATATATTTCTCCTTCAGCCCGGGAAAATGTCTGTCCAGCGCCGCGTAATAATATTCCCGGTCCCCTTCCCGGAGCGTCAGACCCATGTCAAAGCAAATGATTCCTTTCACCTGCGCCTGCGCGCAGGCATCGAGGATCGCCTGTATATTTTCTTTTGTGTCGTTGATGAAAGGAAGGATCGGGGTCAGCCAGACCACCGTGGGGATTCCCCGCTCCTTCATTGCCTGCAGCACTTCAATCCGCCGCTTTGTGTTGCAGACGTTCGGTTCGATGATCCGGCAAAGCGCATCGTCAAATGTAGTCAGCGTAATCTGCACGACGCATTTGGCCTTCCGGTTGATTTCCTCCAGCAGGTCGATGTCCCGCAGAATCCGGTCCGACTTGGTCTGCACCGCTGCGCCAAACCCGTATCTGCAGATTACTTCCAGGCATTTCCGGGTCAGCCCCAGCTGCTCCTCACAGTGCATATATGGATCCGACATGGATCCGGTACCGATCATCGCTTTTTTCCGTTTGGATTTCAGGGCCTGTTCCAGCAGCTCCGGTGCATTCTGTTTCACTTCAATATCTTCAAACGCATGGGTAAACTGATAGCATTTGCTGCGACTGTCACAGTAAATACAGCCATGGGAACATCCCCGGTATATGTTCATGCCGAAGTGCCCTTTTCCGCCGGTCAGGATTCCCTTTGCGTCCACAAAATGCATGTCTGTTCTTCTTTCCTTTTTCAGCACAGCCCGGTTATCTGCCGGGTTTTATACCGGTTTCTTCTGTACCCGTTTTATCCCCTCTCCCCGGACCTGTCAAGTAAATTCAGCCAAAAAACAATCATCATCCTTGACAAGTTAGATTCAATTAACTACAATGAGTCTGCTAGTTAGCTAGTACTAATCCTTTGAAGGATTCTGTACTGTTATTCGTTGGAGGTGATGGAATGATGCCGTTGAGTTATGCTAACCCTGGGGAAGTATCCATTATCCGCAAAGTCGGCGGAAGCCCGGAGGTGAAAAAGCACCTGGAAAACCTGGGCTTTGTCGCGGGTGGAAATGTTACAGTCATTACAACGCTGAACGGCAATGTCATCGTGAAGGTCAAGGAAGCCCGGGTGGCTATCAGCGATGAAATGGCCCGTAAAATCATGATCTGAGGAAGAGGTGGACGGACAATGAGGAACCTGAAGGAAGTTCCGGTCGGGAAAACTGCAAAGGTGGTCAAAATCCATGGGGAAGGCGCCGTCAGGCGCAGGATCATGGACATGGGCATTACAAAAGGTGTGGAAATCCATGTGCGCAAAGTGGCTCCGCTGGGTGATCCGATGGAGATCACCGTGCGCGGATATGAACTGTCCCTGCGCAAAGCGGATGCGGAAAGCATCGAGGTGGAATAATTTTTTTACCCAGCGGTTAGGTTAGACTAATTAATTGTGTCAACAGGAGGAGCAAGGAAAATGGATATCCGAATCGCCCTTGCGGGCAATCCAAACTGCGGGAAAACAACCCTTTTCAATGCCCTGACCGGATCCAACCAGTTTGTGGGCAACTGGCCCGGCGTCACTGTGGAGAAAAAGGAAGGCAGGCTGAAAAAGCACGAAGGTGTCACTGTGACAGACCTGCCCGGCATCTACAGCCTGTCTCCCTACACGCTGGAAGAAGTGGTTGCCCGGAACTACCTGATCAATGAACGTCCGGATGCCATCCTGAATATCATCGACGGCACCAACCTGGAGCGAAACCTGTACCTGACCACGCAGCTCGTGGAACTGGGTATCCCCGTCGTGGTTGCCATCAACATGATGGACGTGGTGAAGAAAAACGGTGACAAGCTGAACACTGCGGACCTGGCCGGACAGCTTGGCTGCAAAGTGGTGGAAATCTCCGCCCTGAAGAATACCGGCGTTATGGAAGCGGCGGAAGCCGCAATCCAGGCAGCCAAAGGCGGGAAAACCGTTCCGCAGCATACCTTCTCCGGCCCCGTGGAACACGCCCTGGCGCATATCGAGGAAGCCGCTGTCCACAGCCTTCCGGAAGAACAGCAGCGGTGGTACGCCATCAAGGTGTTCGAACGGGATGACAAAGTGCTTGAACAGCTGAAAATTGATCCCGAAACCATGAAGCATATGGAAGCGGACATCGCCGCCGCGGAAAAGGAGCTGGACGATGACGCGGAAAGCATCATCACCAATGAACGCTATGTGTATATCGCCCAGGTCATCAAATCCTGCTACCGGAAGCACAATGCCGGCAGCCTGAGCACCTCCGACAAAATCGATAAGGTGGTTACGAACCGCTGGCTGGGCCTGCCGATCTTCGCGGCCATCATGTTCGCAGTGTACTGGATCGCCATGGTGGCTGTAGGCGCACCCGCAACTGACTGGGCCAACGACGGCCTGTTCGGCGAAGGATGGCATCTTTTCGGCAACGGCGCAGCCCAATACGAGGCAGCCGTGGAGCGTTACGGAGATACCGACGCAATCATTGATGCTTTTGCCGAAACATACGGTGTGGAACCGGATGCGGAAAGTCCGGAAGCCTCCATGAAGGCATTGCTGGACGCCGTTCCGGAAGATGCGTCCGTCACCTATATCACACAGGATGAGGAAACGCTGGAGACAGAAGAGCATCCCAACACAGGCAAGGCGGACCTGCAGGCGGCTGTGGATGAGTTTCTGAGCACCGAGGAAGGTTATAAACCCGATGTCGGCGCACCGGATCCCGCGGCTTACGGCACCTGGGTACCCGGCATCCCCGTACTGGTGGAGCAGGGCCTGGATTCAATCAATACCGCGCCCTGGCTGAAAGGCCTGATCCTGGACGGCATCGTGGCCGGTGTCGGCGCAGTGCTGGGTTTTGTTCCGCAGATGCTGGTGCTGTTCCTCCTGCTGGCCTTCCTGGAAGCCTGCGGATACATGGCCCGGATTGCCTTTGTGCTGGACCGGATCTTCCGCAAGTTCGGCCTGTCCGGCAAATCCTTCATTCCCATGCTGATCGGTGTCGGCTGCGGTGTGCCCGGGATCATGGCTTCCCGTACCATTGAGAACGAACGCGACCGGCGCATGACCATCATGACGACAACCTTCATTCCCTGCAGTGCGAAGGTCCCCTTCATTGCAATGATTGCCGGCGCCATCTTTCACAAATCCGCCTGGATCGCCACCAGTGCATATTTCATCGGTATGACCGCCATCATCGTCAGCGGTATCATGCTGAAGAAGACCCGCCGTTTCGCCGGCGAACCTGCTCCCTTCGTCATGGAACTGCCCGCCTATCACTGGCCCACCGTCGGGAATGTCCTCCGCTCCATGTGGGAACGCGGCTGGAGTTTCATCAAAAAGGCAGGGACCATCATCCTGCTGTCCACAATCCTGGTATGGTTCCTCAGCCGCTTCGGCGTTGCGGACGGTACATTCCGGATGCTGGAAGAGGAAGAGCTGGAGATGTCCATCCTGGCCCGGGTGGGCAGCGTCATTGCCTGGATTTTCGCGCCGATCGGATTCGGCACCTGGCAGGCCACCGTGGCATCCTTCACCGGCCTGATTGCCAAGGAAAACATCGTCGGAACGATGGGCATCCTCTATGGTGGGACAGCTGCCTATGCCAACCTGGCAGCCTCCTTCACCGGAATTGCAGCCTTCTCCTTCCTGGTCTTTAACCTGCTGTGCGCTCCCTGCTTCGCGGCCATCGGCGCCATCCGGCGGGAGATGAACAACGCAGGCTGGACCTGGTTTGCCATCGCGTACCAGTGCGGTTTCGCCTATGCGGTTTCCCTGATGATCTATCAATTCGGCGGGCTTTTCACCGGAAACATCAGCGTGATCGGGCTGGTTGCCGCCGTGGCCGTACTGGCCGGCATGATCTACATGCTGTTCTTCCGGAAATACCGGGAAGCAACCCGCCTGACCAGAAAGGTGTGAGCATATGAATCCGGGAACAATCATTGTCAGCCTTGTGCTGATCGTCCTGGTGGCCGGAATCATTATCCGGCTGCGTAAAGACAGGAAGAAAGGAAGATCCTCCTGCGGCTGCAACTGCGGCTGCTGCCCGATGGCCGGGTCCTGCCATAAAACATCAGAATAAACAGAGGCGCGGATGAAACATCCGCGCCTCTTCTGTCAGGGAACGTGCGTCTTAATGATCCGGATCCCGGCTCAGTCCCGGAAGGTATACCATTTTCCGTTCTTTTCCGTCTGCCGCAGGAAACGGTCTGCTTCCTCCGTCAGTTCTTCCGTCAGATCCGTATCGATATTATGCCCGCAGTTGGAATACATCACCAGCTTGCAGTGCGGCAGGCAGCGGGCGGTGCGCATCATCAGTTCCGGCGTGCTGATCGGATCCTCCGCCCCGCCGAGAATCAGCGTCGGCGTCTGAATGGAAGACAGCGCCTCCTGCAGCTTCTCTTCCGTTTCCAGGCGCATCAGCGGCCTGCCGTAATCGATCTGTTTCTCCCGCGGATCCGCTTCCGGCAGCGTGTGCAGCCACGCTTCGCGTTTCGCCCGTCGTGCTTCCCGCTTCGGATCATCATCGATGGGCGGATCAAAGGGTGGTGGCGCGGAGATGATTCCCTGCATCAGCATTTGCCGGTAGGACATGACACCCTCCGCCAGGCTGTGGGGTCCCGGTACCACCGCAACAAAACCGCTCACCCGTTCCGGATGGCGCAGCATCAGGTGCCAGCCCACCCCCGCGCCATGGGACGCACCCATATAGGCGAATTGCCGGATGCCCAGCGCGTCCGCCAGGCAGACCGCATCGTCCGCGAACACGTCGTACCAGGCATTCCCGTAGTCCTCCGTGATGTAATCAGACGGTGCAAAGCCGCGGAGCGTCATGCAGTAAACATGGTATCCTTTTTCCGCCAGTGCCTGCTGCATACCTTCCGGATAGAAACCGACCTGTGCGGAAAGAACCGCCCGCTCCCCGGTGCCGTATTCATCATAATGCAGGTGAATCCCGTCTTTTGTCACGATGCTTCCCATGGCTTTTCCTTCCCGGCCGGCAGATGCCCGGTCGTTCTTATTGTCCGAAGCCGACGTAAGGAATATCGTTGATCAGGCAGTTGGCCTCCCATCCGAAATCTTCCTCGTCCGCTTCTTCCCCTTCGTGCAGACTGCATTCAAATACATCCACAATATACTCGATCACCGTCATGTCAATAAAGAGCGGCAGCTGCGCAAGGAGCGCATCCGGAACCTCTGTTTCGCTCCGGTATCCCTCCAGCACAGCGTGGAAATACGCTGCCATGCCTTCCATCCGCTTCGCCGGATCCTTCAGGTGCCGGTACCAGCCCACCCCATGGGTCCACAGGTGTGCCAGGTCAAACATATACCAGCAGTAGATGCAGTTGTCAAAATCGAAAGCGGTTACCGTGCCGGTTTCCATATCCACATGGTAGTTTCCGTCGCTGAAGTCAAAATGGACCAGCCCGTAGGACTCCCCATCCCGCGGCAGGGAACGGTACTGCTCCAGGCGGCTGCAGATGGCCTGTTTCAGTTCCGCGTACCGATCCGGAATCAGGGAATTGATGTATTCACGATTGTACTTGTCAGAGAAATCGCTCCGCCGGTGCACCGGACGGTATTCCTTGGCCAGCCTGTGCAGGGCGCCCAGCGTTTTCCCGGTATTGTAAAAATACTCGGAAAGCGGCGCGCCTTCCCGGTAGCGGTAGCCGTTGTCAACCATCAGCATTCCTTTTGCGTATTCGAACAGACTGACAAATCCACTCTTTCCTTCGCTTTCAACCCGTTCCACCGGTTTCCCGTTCCGGGAAGGAATCACATCAGCCACCGGCGCGCCGTGCTGTGCCAGGTAATGAATAAACTCCGTCTCCGCCAGGTAATCTTCCTCCGTCCGGTCTTCCAGCAGGGAAAGTCGGAGAACATATTCATTCTTTCCGTCTTTTTTACAGGCGCAGACAAGATTCCGTCCGCCCGGATGCCCGGGAATTTCCCCGATTTCATACCCTTCAAGCGCATACAGTGCGGCAGCCTTCCTGATCAGTTCCATAGATCCTCCGTTTTTCTTTCATCAGTGTGTTTTATTCTACCATGTGCTCCTCTGTCTGAAAAGACAGTGGCACAAAAACAAACCGTCGTTTCCGGCGGCTTGTTTTTGTGCTTTATCCGTTCTTTGGGACCGGCGTGATCCGAATCCTGCAGGATTCATCCCCCTGCTTGATGCTGCTGACCAGTTCTCCGCGGACTTCCTGCCCGAGAACGGTTTCAAACAATGTCCTGTTGAATCCGAGCGTACAGTAGCACCATGCCCGGGGCAGCTTTTCCTCCATCCGCTTCACGCAGGAACAGTAGCACTGCGGATACACCACAGTATAGGAAGTGCCGTCGTATTCAAACGTAAATCCCATATCCAGCCCGTTGACCTCTTTCACAAAGGCTTCCGGGTCCCCGGTCTTCTCATAGATCTTTTTCAGTTTCCCGTTCATTCCGTACGGGCCGCAGGCGCAGTCCATCCGGATTTCCTGCACGGTTTCGTCATCGTAACGTTCCTCCAGGAACGCGCACAGGTGCTTTGCCCATTCTGCCTTTTTGCGGGCATCGGCGGACTTTGAAAGGGGATGTTCCCCGGTGAACTGTTCCGCCGCTTCCTGCTCGCCGTGCTTTGTCATGCTCTGCACAAAACGCAGTGCATTCGGATTGTCATTTTTCGGCATCGTTTTTCCTCCTTCCTGTCCGGCTGCATGCTGCTCAGGCCTGCCAGTGTTTCAGCCCGGAAATCCATTCATCATACTGGCCGCGCCGCTCCTCCACATCCAGGCCTTCCGGATTCGGCATATGCTCAATCAGGAAGTTAAGCAACGCATCCTTGCTCGTATAGATAAACTTCCCGTCCGCATAGCACCATTTGCAGTAATCCTCATTGAAGAATCCGTCCGGTTCCCGGCTGATCAGCTGGTCTTCTTCCAGCGGCATTCCGCAGCACTGGCAGTACAGCTTTCTCGGGGAGCCCAGCAGCGTGTTGATGGAAACATCATACTCCCGGGAAAGCAGTTTCAGCGTTTCCGTGTTCGGCTGGGTTTCACCGGTTTCCCACCGGCTGACCGCCTGCCGGGTCACCAGCAGCCGCTTCGCCAGTTCTTCCTGCGTCAGTTTGTGTTTTTCCCGCAGATTCTTCAGGATCTCTCCCGTATCCATTGGCCGCACCTCCTGTCATTTCCTGATGGCTGTATCATAATCCCCGGTCCGGACTTCCGCAAGCAACCCGTTGTTTCTCTGCTTATTCCACCATGCCGTAATACTGCGCGAAGACTTCATCGCAGTTCATGGCTTCATCGTTCATACAGATGGTCAATGAGCGCTTTGTGTCCCGGTTGTAGAAGCTGAAGAACTGTACTCCCGGATCAAACCCTTCCAGGAAAACCACCCGCGGATTGTCCTTCCGGATCCAGAATCCAAGGCCATAAAGGTTTTCGCCGCCATCCTGCTTCGGTGTCCAGGCTTCCTCCATCAGGCAAGCTGCCGGATGCTCCGGGTGGATTTCCGGATCCAGCCGGTTCCAGAACCGGGCCATATCCGCCGGATTGGTATAGGCACCGCCGTCTCCGCCGCCGATCACCGGAACCGCGTAGATATTGCTGCGCCCGTCCTGCTGATAGGCAGTGGCGCGGATCATGCCCTCCCCGGCCGGTGCGTCCAGTCGGAAGAATCCGCTGCGGTGCATGCCGGCCGGCCGGAAAAGGCAGCCGCTCACATAATCCCGGAACCGTTCCCCGGACAGCGCTTCCACCGCAGCCGCCAGCAGCACAAACCCGCCGTTGGAATATTTGAAAGTGCCTCTCTTCGCGTAAGGCGTTTCCTGTTTTCTCCACACAGCCTCCGCCAGCGGGAAGAACTGTTCAGGGTTTTCATAATGATAGTTGGGCGTTCCGTTCAGCGCCTCTTCGAAATCGCCGACAATATCCTCATCAAAATAATCCGGGACGCCTGATGTATGATTCAGCAGGGACCGGACCGTCACCGTTTCGGAAAGCCACTCCAGCGTTCCGTATCTGCTGCTGTTCCCGCTTCCCTGCAGGATGGCTTTCACGCTTTCGTCCAGGCCGGTCTTCCCTTCCGCAGCCAGGTTGAGAATGGCCGCGGCGGTAAATCCTTTGGTGCCGGAAGCCGTCTGGTAGCTGAGCGCAGGATGGTTCGGGACGGCAAAACTCCTGTCCGCCAGTCCCGCCTGTCCTTCCGCCAGCAGCTCCGTCCGGTCATATACGCCAAACACACCGGAAAAATGTTCAAAACCCATTGTAACCCTTCCTCCTGTCCTCTGGTTTCACAGGTTTCCATACTTCCTTTGGATGGATTATTCCATTGTTCATGGCATCTGCTTTCAGGTTGCTCCCTGCGGTTGTTTCGCATCCGGGAGACGGTAATCCCCGTCCGGACCCACCGTAAACTGCAGGTCTGCCGGTTTTGATTTTTCCAGGCAGATCCGCACATTGGGCATATCGCTGAAGTCAACAAAGTGAACCGCCCTGTCCGGGCTGACACCGGTTTTGATCTTCCGGTCAATCAGGCGGTCGCGCAGCATTCCCTCCTCCGCCCGGATGAAAACAGTATAGTCCGCATACCCGGACAGCTCCCGCCATCCGTCCTCATCCAGCAGCAGGTAATTCCCTTCCAGCAGCACAATGTCGCCGTCAATATAGACCGCGTCTTCCACCGGATTATGGAGGAGCCGGTCGTACGCCGGCCATCCGCAGTTTTCACCGGCAGCGACTTTTTTCACGCTTTCCGTCAGCCGCTCCAGGTCAAATGTAACCGGTGCACCTTTGATTTCCACCATCGGGACCGGTTTCCCGTCCCGCAGGGCCGTATGGCTGAGAAGGTATTCCTGCCGTCTGTGGAATCCGTCCATCCCGACGGCCTGGATTTTCTCCAGTTCCCCGTGCTCCCGGGAAAGCTTTTCCAGGAAGCTCAGCAGCGTGGTTTTTCCCGCGCCGGGCGGCGCTGCCAGGAGGACAAGGATTCTCCTTCCCTTCTGCCGCTGCAGTTCCGTCAGGCGCCGCAGGAGCGGAAGAAAGATCGTTTCCACCGCCTGGCTGCTGTATTCGGCGTGCACCTGTATTCCGTTGATCGCCACATCATATTTCATCATCGCGCGTTTTTATGGTTGGGCCCATAGACTCAGTCCCTTGTATTCCGCAAAGACCAGCCTGTTTGCATGCGTCGGTGCCGACGACACCGGCCATCCGTCAATCTCGCTGTAGGGAATCACCTGGAGGACATTCACCTGCTCCACATAATCTCCGAGCCCGGTCCCCAGCACAATCACAATTTCCGGGACAAAATCCGTCTTTTCCCGGATTTGTTCCGCACAGTATTCAAGCCTGTTGTAATAATCTTCCACCCAGTCCTGGTCTTTCGCTTCCGCATGTGCGACAGCCGGGCCGCACAGCACGGTGGCCAGGATCAGCGCTGCCAGCAGAATCCCGGATATCCGTTTCATTTTCATGATCATTTTCTGCATAAAGGTGTCTCCAATTCGATCTTTCGGAACGTGCGTATCATAGCATCCATTTTCTGGAAAGGCAATCCCGTTTTCAGTGCAGGATTCATCAGCAGTCCCACCGGTACTTTTCCAGGTCCACGCAGCCATTGCTCTTAAACTCCACGCCTTCCGCCTCCAGCCGCTGCCGCTGACTGAAAAATCCCGGGGCCGTCCTTCCCGCGTGATTCACCACACGGTGGCAGGGATACTGTCCGAAATATGCTGACATGCTCAGAATTTTGCCAACCAGTCTCGCGTTCCTGTCCCTGCCGGTCAGCCGGGCAATCTGGCCGTAGGTTGCCACCCGTCCTTCCGGAATCTCTTCCACAACGGAAAGAATCTCATAAATCAGATCTGTGTCCATCATCAGATATCATTCCTGATCCTGTATTGTTCAGGATCGATTTCACGGATCGCATCTTCCGGCGTCTTCCCGGTATTGTTGTACAGATGTCCCCGGTTTTCCGGCAGCGCTTCCAGTTTCCGTTTCAGGAAAAACGCCCTTTCAATCAGGTCCACATCGCCGCGGCTGCGGATCCGTTTTTCAATCTCATCCTCATCGGCTGTCAGCACAATATAATAAAGCGCGGCACGGTGCTTTTCCGCCAGTGCCCGGACCCGGGGCATTTCATCTTCCATCACATAGTCGATGATCACATCCAGTCCCTGCTGCAGGGCCCTGTCCGCCGTCGCGATGATGCAGTCCCAGTTAAACCGGAGGATCTCCTCCCACAGCACCCGGTCGGATGCCTGTCCGTCCCGGAAAAAGTCCGGCTTGTCTTCCGGTTCGACAAATCCGTGATGAAAATCATCCCCGTGAATCACATAGACCGTCCGATGCTCCTCCTGGACCGCATGCCGGGCATACGCGTCTGCAAAGGTGGTCTTTCCGCATCCGCAGGGGCCTGAAATAAAAGTAATCTTGCTCATCTCATTGTCCGTCCATGACTCAAAGTGTTTCCTGCCGTTTTCTTCCGACGCCGGCCGGGAATTCATGAATGGCATGCACCTTTTCCGCTTCCTCTCTGGATATGCCGGCCTGCTGCCAGTCGATTTCCTTCTCCATCCAGGCATAGTCGCTGATCCGGATGCTGATCAGCCGGCCGTCCTCCCCGCGCATATACGCGGCAATACCCGACATGGCAATCCTGCCCAGTTCCTCCCTGCCCTGGTCCGAAATCACATGAACCCATTCAATCACGCCGGTGACGCCGTCGTCGATCAGCGTCTCATAGCGCATCCCGACTTTTGCCGGAATATATGTAGCCATACCCGTATAAACCCTGCGCAGCGCCTCCGATCCCTTTTCCGGCTCCTGCCCCTGATACAGGGCGTACCCGCCAAAGAGGCAGTCCGGATGCATGCAGCGGAGAATCCGCTCCACATCCACACAGGGCATATGGTGCAGGGCCGTGTAGTATTCACGGACAGCGCCGGTCATCAGGCCGGGATCGCCCATTTCCAGATGTGCGGGCGTAAACAGGGGCTTCCGGTAAGGCGTCAGGTGCGGAACAAAACTGCTGTGGCAGTACATGCGCACTTCCTCCAGCATCCCCATGCTTCCCAGGTCCGCGACAACAAACATCGGGACCTGGTTGATCATGCCGTCCACCTCAAAATTCAGCACCATCTCTGTCACGGAGCGGCCGCCGCTCCGGGTCTGGAATTTCGGGACAGCCTCCAGGCTCACCGCCTCAAACCGGGAAACAAATCCTTCCGCAAAGGTCTGGATCTCCTCTTTCCCTTCAAAACGGCCGTAGGGAGTGTCCACCGCCGGCGGAAGATCCGAAAACTGGCGCTTTTCGCGGAAAAGCGCCATCGCTTTGTCCATCTTCTGTTCCGCAATATACTTCATCAGGAGCAGTTCCGGGGAATCATCCTTCATTCCCTTCTGCGGTTCCGGATACAGCACATCCAGTTCCGCCCGCCTTCTGATTTCCATCCACTTCCGCCTCCTTTGATGTTTCCCGGTTTGATATGATTGGTTCCTGCCATGTCTCTGTCCGGATTGTATCATGCCGCCTCCGTCCGTGGCAACGGTTTGCTTTGCAAAACAGCAGGCTCCTGAAAACCGTCAAAAAAGAAGCCTCCGGAAGCATTGATTTCCAATGTCCGAAGGTTCGAAACAGCAGGCCTTTTCCCTGTTAACGTTTTTTCACATACCAGACAAAATCCCGGTCCCGTTTTACCTCTGTATACCCCAGCTTCTGATAGAAAGCATTCGTCCGGATATTCCAGGCAGGCGTGTCCAGCGTAATTTCCTTTACCTCCGGAAACATTGCCTCGATTTCCCGCATCATCACCATCCCGTAGCCTTTGCGGAAATGCTCCGGGCTGATAAAGATTCTTCCGATATTCAGCCTGTCCTTATCCGGAAACAGAATCGCCCCGCCGATAATCAGCCCGTTGTCGGTCAGCTTGAACAGATGATTCATCCTGGCCATTTTCATATGATACGGGAGGGACATATAACCGGGAGGTCCTGCTTTTTCGGGAGCGCCCACATCGGCATCACTGTCAAAAGCACTTTTGGATATGCAGTTTAAAACCAGGGCATCGGATGTGCCTGCTTTTGAAAACTGTATCATTTTGCTTTCCTCCTGACCGGGATCAGCAGGTCAAGCTGCTGTGTCTGCGGTTCCCCGTCCACTGTTTCCAGGATATGATCATGATAGTTCAGGTGCTCCTCCAGGTTTCCGAACATATCCTCCGGACTTCCGCTGCCGGCATAGGCATACTCCTCGCTTTTTTCAACCGCTTCGTAGAAGGGACCCCATTCCTCGAAGTTCCCCATCTGGATCATGTGCGCGGCATAAGTCCCTCCGGCAAAATGTTTCTTTTCCAGCGGCGCGGGTACTTCCATTCCGTCCGGAATCGTGACCCAGAATTCATATCCGTGGGTTCCGGTTTCATCCATCGGGCTGGGATGATTGAAACCGTACAGCCGCAGGCCGGGATGTTTTTCCCACAGCCTTGTTTCGCGGGCAAATGCTGCGATCATTCTTCCCGCCCTGTCCTCCGGATCGTCCCCCACCGCATGGGCAGCGGCCACATCGCTTTCCGGCAGGTGTACGATACGGATATCCTTCATTGCCATACCGCCCCTGTCAATCTGTTTCAGTTCTTCCATTCTGCTTTTCCTCTCTTCCTGTATCAGTGTGGAAGAGGGCGACAGGGCATCCGCCAGGGCCAGCAGCTGGCCGTCCTGCAGGATGATTTCCCCTGCAGGCAGCGCACGGCGCTGTTTCAGCGCATTGCAGAATTCACTGATCACACTGCGGACCGCCTGAAGCGACCGGAGTTCATCGTCCATCTGCGCCAGGTTTTTCTCAAACACGCTGATTGCCGCAGCCGGGCCGGGATCTTCCAGGATCTCACCGATTTCCTTCAGTGACAGCCGCAGTTTCCGCAGCACCAGGACCAGACGCAGGCGCTGTATATCTTCCGGACGATATACGCGGTAGGCATAACCTTCCTGCCGGTCGCTGCCCAGCAGCCCCAGCTTTTCATAATGCCGGAGCATTCTTGCCGATACGCCGTAGGTTCTGGATACCTCGGAAACCGTCAGCCTGTCCTCCATCGGGATCCACTCCTTTCCCTCTTCGGAAACAAGGATAAACTGCGACACCGTGTTCGAGTCAACGGTTTTCATTTTTTCTTTTCACAGATTCAGCCTTCCGGGCTCCAGCAGGTTCGTTCTTCACCGTTTCCGGAAGCCTGTCAGATGCGCTTGTACTGAACGGAGCAGCTGTCCCTGTCCAGGCCGCACTTGCTGTAGAATGTCTCATTGTAATCAATCGAGATCAGCTGGACCACATCGATCTTTTCATCCTTCAGGATCTGCTCCAGCTCATGCAGCAGCTGTTTCCCGATCCCCTGCCTTTTTCTCTCCGGGATCACAAAAATCTCGGACACAAAGAAGAAATCTTCCTCCGCGTAGGGATCGATATATCCCAGCAGGCCGCCGATAATGCTTCCGTTCTCCACCGCGGCCAGCCCGAGCGCCTGGTAATTGCCCAGAATGGCGCTGACCCTTCTTTCCGCCTTTTCCTTCGTCCAGTTCTCATACCAGGGCTGTTCCGAGTATGCCTTTGACATAGCCTCCGCCAGTCCGCTGATATCCTCGCGGGTCACTTTCCTGTACTCCATACGATGCTCCTTTATCTTTTTTTCTGTTCCGCTTCTATGCAAATGCCCTGCTGATCAGCTCTAAACCGGGTGGACAGGGTGTTCTTCACGCCAAACTCCGCACAGGAATAACCCGGCTGGTCTCCCAGAGGATCTTCCCGCCCTTTACAATGCGAATGACACCCCAGAAATCCCATTATTCTGTTTCCTGCCTGATATATTCATCCAGGTGCCGGCAAATAGTATTCACAGTCCATTCTCCTCATCGGGACCCCCTCAGGGGAGAGTCGGCAGGGAATTTTTTATTTTCTGTTCCGTTCCAGAATGGCCAGTCCCTCCTGCAAATCTTCTCCAAGAATCTCCTGAATCTTCTGGAAATCATATTCCCGGTGCAGCCGGTCCAGAACTGCGGCCAGTTCTGTTTTGCCATGCTTCCGGATAAACAGCGCCATGGCCTTGATGGCGTTTACATCCCCCTCCGCATAGAATCCTTTCCGGCAGCCGGGGAGTTCCCCGCATTCCCAGCATCCGTCCAGGCCCTTCTCCCTGCAGCAGACCGTGTTCGGGCAGATACCGTCCGGAGAACAGGTCGCGTAGGAACAGGTATTGTATGCCGTCCTGCATCCTCCGCACCAGTCCTTCAGGAAGCAGTGATTGCAGGACAGTCCGCAGTACGCAATGGGATCCACACCCTTCCTGGCCTTCTGGCACAGTTTGTTCTTGATGCGGCACATTGCCTCGATGTGCATGATCCAGTGCCTGCTGAACGGCATCTGAATCAGCCCGCGAAGATCTTTGCCGCACCAGTAATCAATCAGCCAGAATGCGTCTTCATCCTCGCTGACGCAGCGGCTGGTGATCAGCCTTTCCCGGTCCGCGTCCGTGAATTTCCGCTTCAGGTCTTTGTATTCCAGTTTCCGAAGCAGTCCGTTTGTCGATTCCATGACAGCCCTGCAGTATTCATATACCGCTTTCACATCCAGCTTCTCCGAAAAGCGGGCGATCTCTTCGCCTTTCAATTCATTACCGGTGGTGATGAGCGGACTCCTCGTTTTTTCCAGCCAGCCGTCTGTAAACAGAACCTGGCTGTCCCCGGCGATCAGTGTATGGGCAACAATATCCTCAATCCGGAAGATATGCCACATGGAATAGGCCAGCGTCTTGCTGTGATATCCCTCTGCCCCGGCAAACGGCATCTGGTAAAACGCTTCCGCCGGGTATGTTTTCACAATGGAGGAGATCTGTCCAAGCAGGTCGTCCCTCAATTCAAACAAAACATCCAGTCCATCCCGGAAAGTGGCTTGTTTCCCGATCAGGGACTGCATTCTTTTGTTTTTTTCAGACCAGTTCTTATTCATCTGTACTCTCTCCGTTCATTATTAAGTTCTTCTCCGGTTCCATTCTATCAAACCTCACAGGCTGTGTCCATCACTCCCGCAGGCCGGTCTGTTTTTTCACCCGCCCTTTTGCAGGAGAAGGGGATCAGCATGACGAAAAGATTGAAAAACACTCTTTCCGATGCATCCGGCCAGCGCCGGTTCCCTCGCAAAAAAGCAAACATAAAGCGAATCCCTTTCTCCCGGCAGATCACAGGCAAGAAATCGAAGAAAGGACCTTGTTATGGAAAACGTTCTGAATGGATCGTTCAACCGCTGTTCCGCACCCAGCCAGCTGAAAATCACCGACGTGCGTTTTACAGATGTCGTCGGTGCCCCGATGCACTGCACCCTGATGAAAATCTATACCAATCAGGGCATCACGGGTCTCGGGGAGGTGCGCGACGGCGGCAACCGCGTATACGCGGAAATGCTGAAGAGCCGCATTCTCGGTGAAAACCCCTGCAATGTCGAAAAACTGTTCCGCAGGATCCGCCAGTTCGGCGGTCCTGCCCGCCAGGGCGGCGGTGTCTGCGGCATCGAGGTCGCCCTGTGGGACCTGGCCGGTAAAGCTTACGGCGTACCGGTATACCAGATGCTGGGTGGCAAGTACCGGGACCGGATCCGCATCTACTGCGACACTGACGTGGAGGGCAAGCATACGGGCCTGGACATGGGCTGTGCGCTGAAGGACCGGATGGAAATGGGTTTCACCTTCCTGAAAATGGACCTGGGACTGGGCATCCTGAAGGAGGTCCCCGGTACGCTGTGCGCTCCGCTGGGCCTGATGGAGGAGATGAATGCCCTGGAAAGCCTGTCCTGGGTCAGCGGTGCCGTACCCGAGGATACCCGTCTCCGCCGGAACCGGGCCTATGATATGTTCAACGTCCCGCATCCCCTCACCGGGATCCATGTGACGGAAAAAGGCCTGGATACACTGGAAGAGTATGTGAAGGACGTGCGCAGCGTCATCGGATATGAAGTGCCACTGGCAATCGATCACTTCGGGCACATCTGCGTGGAGGACTGCATCCGCCTGTGCCGCAGGATTGAAAAATACAACATCGCCTGGGCGGAAGATATGATCCCCTGGCAGTACACCGACCAGTACAAGCGGCTGAGCGACAGCACCACCGTTCCGATCTGTACCGGCGAGGACATATACCTGCAGGAAGGCTTTGAACCGCTGCTGGAAGCCCGGGCCGTCAGTGTGATCCATCCGGACATTCTCTCCTCCGGCGGTATCCTGGAGAATAAGCGCATCGGCGACCTGGCCCAGCGCCACGGCGTGGCCATGGCCATGCATATGGCGGAAAGCCCCGTCTCCGCCTACGCCTGCGTCCACAGCGCGGCAGCCACCGAGAACTTCTATGTGCTGGAGAATCATTCCGTGGACGTTCCCTGGTGGAACGACATGGTGACCGGCGCGCCGGAAAAGATCGTCGAAAACGGCTTTATCACTGTGCCGGACAAGCCCGGCCTGGGAATCGACGATTACAATGACGAAGTGATCCGGGAGCACCTGCATCCCGCGTATCCTGAGATGTGGACAGAAACGAGCCGGTGGGACAACGTCTGGTCCCATGACCGGCTCTGGAGTTGATTCATTCTGATTCTTTCTTCAAATCATAGCTGACGTCCGGGCTCAAAGCCGGACGTCTTTTTCCGTAAACGGCATGATTTCGCCTTTGTCAATCCGGTGAATAACGCCGATGATTTCAGCCTTTCCGTTTCTGATGAAAATAGCGCTCTCATCCTCCATGGCGCAGACCTGCCGTTCCATGGAAGTCTCTTTCATGAGCCGAAGCCGTTCCGTGTCGTCGTAGCTGAAGTGGCCGATCATCGTAATATCCGCAAATCCGAGCCCTTCATACGGAACGGGGGATTCCCAGATATCCACTGTGGTTTTTCCCATGTTCATGGATCCGGCACTGACGCCCAGAACCATCGCGGGACCGTCCCGGACAATCTCATAGATGCCTTTGTCGTGCATCAGCTGCATCTGCTCCGCACAGACTCCGCCGCCCATCAGGAAAAAGCAGTCCGCTTCCCGGGCCTGTTTCTGCGCATCTGCGGGTTCTGTCCGCTGGTCAATCACACAGAACCGGTCAAAGCCGATGCCATACTCCACAAACATCCCGTGCATGCCGGCAGAATCCTCATCATTCTGCTGATAATCCACCGGGCAGGCTGTGATAAAAACGATACTTTTCCGCCGGGGTAATTCCTTTTCCAGCTTCCGGGCAATTTCATCCGTAAACCGGCGATCCGGGAATCCGCTGAAAAATGCGATTGCTTTATTGCTGTTCATGTCTGTTTCCTCCATATCAATCCGTTGTCCGGATCGTTTCTGTTTCCGTCCGGTCCAGTTCCCTGTAGACCGGTTTCCGCAGCCGGGTAAAGCTGATCAGCATCCCGGCAATCCCGACAATAAAAAACATCAGTCCGATGCCTGCTCCTTTTCCTGTGCCAAAGAGCCCGTACAAGACCCGCTGTACAGGAGAATCCGCCATCATAAACGGTTCAAATACCGTATCCGCCAGCAGCCCGCCCAGCAGGAGCGCAGGCGGAATCGTAAAATTCTGCAGGGTGCTTTTCGCAGAGAACACCCGTCCCTGCATTTCCAGCGGAACCTTTTCCCGCATCAGCGTATCCATGTTGACGTTCATCACAGCCGCCATCAGATAGCTTCCGAAAGCCGCCGCGCACCATAGCCACGGCTGCTGCGCCAGGCCCTGAATCACGTTTCCGGAAAAAACCAGGCCTGTGGTGATAAAGATGAGGGGAACCCGTTTCCCGGACGGTTTCCGCACGGTTGCCAGCAGGCTCCCGCCCAGCACGCCCAGTGCCGTAAAGCTTTCCACTGCGCCCAGCACAGCCTGGTTATTGCCTGTCCGGCCCAGGATAAAGGGGGAAAGCATTCCGTCGTTTCCCAGCTTTGCCAGGAAGTTGATTACCGCCAGGAACAGGGTCATCCGCAGGATCGCCGTATGCTCCTTCAGATACCGGATCCCTGCCAGGCAGGTGTCTGAGAAAGATTCCTCCTCCGATTTCTCCCATTCCTTTTCCGGAATCCGGACCAGGAACAGCAGTACCAGGAAAGCGACGGCGAAGGTCGCCAGATCGACGGTCAGCACCAGGTCCAGTCCGCCGCCTGCCAGCAGCAGCGCGCCCAGTGCCGGGGCCAGAATGGACACCGCTGCCCCGCTGAAGCCCTGCAGTCCGCTGGCCCGGGCATAATGCTCCTCGGGCACCAGCATGCTGACAGCGACAAAGGAAGCCGGCTCCTGGAAGGCGTTCATGAGGCTGAGCAGGAAGTTGATAATATACAGATGCCAGATCTGCAGCACCTCCGCGGAATGCAGCACCAGCACAGCCAGTGATCCGCAGGCCGCCAGCAGGTCCGCAATGAGCATGATACGCTTTTTGTTCCGCCGGTCCACCACGCTTCCGGCCAGGAAGCGGAAAAAGATTGTCGGCAGGAAGGTACATACCGTCAGCAGGGTCACGCTGGAGGCGGTTCCTTTCCGGCTGTATACCCAGATAATCACCGCATAGTCCGTCACGGCCGTCCCAAGCTGGGATACGGTCTGTGATCCCCATAGCAAAAGAAAACTTTTAAGTTGTTTAAATGAATGTTTTTTCATGGCTTTGCTCCTCACATGTGTTTATATGCATGCAGCGCAAAGCCTGACCGGACGAAAGGGTCCCGTTCGCTCCGTGCAGGTTTCGTCCCTTATCAGACCTTACGCGGAGCAGAAACATCTGCGGCCAGGGATATCCCCCATCTTGTATGTTTCATGTCTTTTCCTCCTGTGCTTTATTCAGCAGTTTCTGTCATAATTCCCCAGCGGATCCCGAAGCGGTCCACATATACCACCCGGGCTGAACTGTAAAAGGTTGATCCCAGCGGATAAATGACGGTACTGCCTTCCTTCATGATTTCCCATGCGCGGGTGACCTGCTCTTTTGTATCCATCATGACGGTCAGGAAATTGGTATAGCAGGTCTCAAACTGCATATCCACATGATCGCTCATGATGATCCGCTGATCCCCGAAGGTCAGTTCTCCATGATAGATCCATTTTTCTGCTCTTCCGTCAGCGTATATGCCGGATCATTCGCTTCGCCGTATGTCAGCAGTCCCGTCACCTTTCTGCCAAAGGCTTCCCGGTACATTTCCATGGCCTCACGGCACTGCCCGTTAAAATCCATCGTCGGTATGAATCTCATCATGCGGTTGTCCTTTCCCGGTCCTGTGATACATCTGGTATTATTTTATCATGCTTTACAGGCGTGATGCAACCGGTTGCGTTTGCATTCCGCCGACGCATCGGTTATGATGGTCCATATCAGACAAGCGCAAAAATGAAGGGAGTTGACCACAATGAAGAAAACCATCGCACTGGCATTATCCATTGTCCTCATCCTCGTTTCACTTGCATGCACTTCCCAGGCTGAGGAAAACCCCAGGTTTGTCACTATTCAGGAATGGCTGGAAGCAGAGGGAAAATGCGGCGATTGCATGCTTCTGTTGAAAATCACACAAATTCTCAACCCTGTCCTTGCCATCGCTGCGGATGACACCGGCACCATTAACCTGTTCTCCGGAAACGGAGAAGACAGTATGATTATCAATTTTATGAGTGATGAGTGTCCTCCGGAAGGCGCCATCCTTGTGATTGCCAACCCCAGGTTCAATGAATTCGAAGGTTCAGTCGAAATGGCCGATTGGACTGTTTTGCGGATCATGAGAGATCCCACAATCAGCGTGGAAGAGTAAAAACCGGATATGGACGGATGAAATCCCGGGAAAGGATATCCTTTCCCGGGATTTCCTGTCACAGTGACAGGATTCTTCAGAACACAATCCCAATCTTCACACTGCTCCTCTTCCGGTATGTTTATACCACCATGGTCAGGATATTCAGCCCGAACGTATTCTGATAACTCATTCTTTTTGTTATCCCGGTTGCGATTCTCAGGCCAATATTATGCGTTTTATCATCCGAATCAAAGAGTTTTGCCGCCTCTGTCGGATTGAATGCTATGCCGTCATCCTTGATACTCAGCATTACATCTTCCTTTACACACGAAACGCGTATATCGATACAATGCTTTTTCCCGTCGTTAAAACCGTGGAGTACAATGTTTCCGGCCAGTTCCTCCACACACAGGGAGGCGCAGTATTTCTGTTTTTCGCTGATACCGTGTGATTCACAGAAATTCCATATCTTCTGGGAAATATTGATGACTTCATCCATGCTGCGGACAGAGATATCAATCCGGTCTTCATCCGGAACCCCGAATCCTTCCGGGAAACACATGATCTCCCGGAAGGAACACCGCAGTTTTCGGTTATTCACCGCTGCGTAGATATACAGTGACAGGGCTGTGGCCGTACAACCGAGGATCTGGGAAAACCACATACCGTTCATACCAAGTGCCGGTATCAGGATCAGCGCGAACAGGATTACCCCGACAATACCGTCCATCACCGAAACAATCCGGACGATCTTTTCCCGCTGCATGCAGTGATAGTAATTGGAAAAGCCAACCGCGATTGCACTGATCGGCGAAGAGAGCGGAAAAAGCAGGAAGCCCATCATCGTCATCGAATAAACAGGCGCCGCGGGATCCTGGAAAAAGATTCTGGTCAGTGGTACGCAGCAGGCGGAAAGCACCAGGGAAACCAGTGTTACCAGTCCGACTCCGCGTGTCAGAAAAGTTTTCATCAGTTTCATAAGGCCTTCCCTGTCCTCTTCTCCGGCGTATACGCTCCCAAGTACGATGACCGCAGACGTTACACCTGCCGGAACAGCCCAGTAAACACAGCCGAAAGAATTGATCGCGGATAATGCAGACAGACCGGCTTCACCGACGTGCTGTGCGATCAGGTGATTAAGGATAATTCCGCGGAAAAAGATGCACGCCTGGGTAATGGCCCCCGGAAGCCCGTTGAGCAATACCTCCGGCAGGTCGGAAATACGGATACTTTTCATGCTGAACTGGAGTATGGCTTTTCTGGAGAAGTAGTATAATGCCTGAATCAGACAGAAAGCAATATTGCTGACGGCAGTGGACAGGCCGAGTCCGAACAGCCCCATCCTGAAAACGGATATGAAAAGCCAGTTGAAAAACGCATTAAGCACAAACATGGATCCTACTGCAATATAGCTGCGTTTTTCCTGGTGTTCCAGCTGAAGGAAAGCCGTAAACTGAGTACCGATACAGTAGAAAGGGAGTCCGATGGCAAAACCGCGGATGTAACTGACAAGATTTCCGTTCATTTCCTGCGATGCGCCGAGGGCAGTACTGATCGGGCCTGGAATAATCTCGCAGACCAGCGTCAGCATGAGTGAAACCAGAATAATTGCCACCATATCCAGCGAAAAGATACTTACAGTCCTGTCCCTCATATGCTTGCCAAGGTATCGCCCGCACAGCACCTGTGCCCCACCGAATAACAATACATTAATGGCATTGAGGAAATTGCCGACCGGACTGAAAAGGCCCGTCGCCACCATAGCATCAGGTCCCAGCAGATTCGCCGCAAAAGCGTTGTCAATGATGGAATTCAGGCCCCCGATAATGACCAGCAGAATCTGGATAGGAAGCAGTTTCATATACAGCCTGGGTATAATTCCGGAGTTGGTGTTTTTCATCCCCGTATCTCCTCTCAAGGTTCAGCATCTGTACAGTATGATAACCGTTGTTTCAATCTGATAATCTCTCGATCATCCCGAATACCTTGCGAGTTTCCTTCAATGCCGGAAAGCCTCCGTTTGACATTCGGCCGGAACTTCATGAACAACAGTTTTTGATCCGGACTGTTTTTCCGTTTTCTGATCATTTCTCTGTAACATATCATATCAGACCAGCTGGATTATGTCCATTCGGAAAATTTACGCCGCCGCGTGTTCGATTCCGACATGAAGAGTACAAAAAACGGACACCCGTAAAGGGTGTCCGTTTTTGTGGTCGAAGTGGGCGAAGCTCTGACGACCGCCAGTGGCGGAAATTTCGTCAGAGCTGAGGTCAAACTCTAAGGAGCAAGCTCCACAGTGTGGAGTTGCGACTATAGAGTTTGCGGAGGGATTCGAACCCGCGGCCTTTTGGTCTCCGGCCAAAATGCGATTTGATCGCGTTTTGGCCGAAATCGATATATAACTGCGTTTTATTCCTTCTGAATATCATAAGCCCCTGATAATACTCAGATAATCCTGCCTTTGATCAACAACTGCATATACAGTTATTACTTTTCTTTCATCGTCAATCTTATAAAACACCAGATCTTTTTCCAGAATAAGAACCTTATATCCTTGTCGTTTTAAAACGGTATATCTTGGTTCCGTTCCGATATATGGATTATCTCCCAATGCCAGAATGGATGCTTCAAGATCGTTCAGTTTTTCCAAAGCCGTTTCGTTTCCGAACTTCTCAGCAATATACAAGACAATGTTTCTGATCAGGGCATCCGCTGTGTCAGTACGTAATACTTTGTATTTCACAGCTTCTCCTCCATCAGCATTTTTCTGATATCATCGAAAGTTTCCTGAACAGGAGCAACTCTGCCGAACTTCACATCTTCTTCTGCCTCTGCGAGTATTTCAAGCAGTTCAATCCTGGCTTTCATCCTCCTGTATTCTTCATATGCAATGGAAACAGTATCTCCCCGACCGTTTACTGTAACAATCACAGCTTCTTTGTTTTCTCTGCATTGTCTTGAAATTTCATTGTAATGGTTCCTGAGATCAGCTGAAGGCCTGATCGATTCCCGGAATGTCATCATAATTCAAGTATCCTCCCCGTCTTATATATCAAAATTATATCATCGTATGTCTACATGTCAAGATTAGGTCTGCCGGTTTTTACGTTTTTTCCGGAAAGATTTAAATAGGACATTTTCAAAGCGGAATATAGATTCGACGTCCGGATTGCGTTTCCCTTTTGGCTATTCATGCTTTATGCATGATTATGATTTAAGAAACAGACCCTAAAAAATGCATCAAATCTGATGATAAAAACCACCCGATTGCTTCAGCAGCTTCCTCTTTTCAGGCGGTTATGATATAATGGTAAAAAATCAAAAGGGAAGACATTCTGCACAGGAGAGTATCTGCACAAGGAGCGGCATCTGGTTGAATGTTTCTTCAATAAGCTGAAGGAGAATCGCCGGATTGCTACCCGGTTTGATAAGCTGGCATCTCGGTTCCTCGCTTTTGTTCATCTTGGTTGCATTCGTATCCAGCTTGCATGATTATGCAGCCGGTGCGATTTTAGAAACACACTCTAGCCAGTATTGTGGTAGAATGGAAAAAAACATTCCAT
>Ga0265298_10002123_pt1 | contig 28242 bp, 30 predicted proteins | sample AusTroGonzalo_MG_3_FD_193486 | JGI IMG/M metagenome (GOLD analysis project Ga0265298, IMG submission 193486) | Bovine rumen microbial communities from tropical cattle in Woodstock, Queensland, Australia - Gonzalo_01 | ecosystem: Host-associated > Mammals > Digestive system > Stomach > Rumen ...
CGCCATACTTCTATGCTGAACTTACTGACAACGATGGACTAAATGCTGCCGGCAACGGTATCGGTCATGACATGGAACTAATTATTGATGGCGACATGACCAAGACCTACATACTGAACAATAGTTTCCGATACAACTTTGGTGACTATCGTAGCGGTACATTAGGCTACAGCATCCCCACTTTGGAAGCAGGAGAGCACAAACTGTTATTCCGTGCATGGGACATCCTTAACAACTCATCATCTACGGAGTTGTCTTTTATTGTAGACCCACAACAGGAGCCCGAGTTGCTTAAAGTAATCTGCACACGCAATCCTGCGACAACTAATACTAGATTCCTCATCACTCATGATCGCACAGGCAGTCAGATGGATGTCGCCCTTGAAATCTATGACCCTTCCGGCCGTATTCTATGGCGAAAAAGCGAGACGGGAGTTCCCACCGACGAAACATACACAGTTGATTGGGATCTCACTACTAGTAGCGGAAGCCGTTTGCGCACAGGCGTTTATCTATATCGCATACTCATCAGTTCAAATGGCAGTTCCGAAGCTTCAAAAGCACAGAAACTAATAATCATCAACAAATCGTAAAGGACTTTAATATATATAGAACAAAAAAGATGAATAAGAGAATGAAATACCTACTGACAGTCATCGTAGTGCTACTTGCACAAACGATTATGGCTGACGATTACAAGACCTCGACGTTCAATCCCGTCGAGCATGCCGTTATCTCCCAAACGATTGCTCCCGATGCACGCGCAGCAGGTATGGGTGATATCGGTTGTGCCACAGACCCTGACGTAAACTCACAAGCTTGGAACCTGGCCAAATACCCTTTCTGCATCAGCCGTTCGGGTATCGCCTTGAACTACACACCTTGGTTACGTCAATTAGTTAACGACATTGACCTAGCTTATGTGGCAGGTTATTATCGCATCGGAGACTATGGTGCTCTGTCTGGTTCACTACGCTATTTCTCTTTAGGCGAAGTCTATACAGACATTAGCGGCGAAGATGCATCAACCACAGTGAAGCCCTACGAAATGGCCATCGATATGGGTTATTCCATGATGTTGAGTGAGACTTTCTCATTCGGTGCTGCCATCCGTTGGATATACAGTGACCTTCGCTACGACTATAGTGAAGATTCAAAACCTGCTTCTGCCTTTGCTGCCGACCTCGGTCTCTATTATAACAACTATCTGATGTTAGGCAATCGTGAGTGCCAGCTAGGACTGGGTCTGCATGCCAGCAATATCGGTTCTAAGATCTCGTATTATGGAGACGAGGAAAGTCAGTTCATTCCTGCCAATCTACGTTTAGGTGCCTCACTGATGGTACCTATCGATGAGTGGAACCGTTTTTCAATAGCAGCCGATGCCAATAAGCTGATGGTGCCGACAGTTCCCGTTCAGAGAGTCGATGAGAATAACAGTGATTATCAGGACCGTGTGCGCAAGGAATACTCCGATGTAGGTAGCATCAGTGGTATTTTCAAAAGTTTCAGCGATGCACCTGGAGGATTCAAAGAAGAACTGGAGGAGATTCAGTGGAGCGTAGGTGCCGAATATGTGTACCACGATCAGTTCGCACTACGTGCCGGTTATCACCATGAGTCGGAATCGAAAGGTAACCGTAAGTATTTCACTGTAGGCGGTGGTTTCCGCATGAATGTGTTCTCACTCGATGTGGGCTATGTCATCTCTACAGCACAGTCGAATCCACTCGATCAGACACTTCGTTTTACCCTCGCCTTCGATATGGACGGTATCAAGGATTTATTCAGAAAATAAATTAGAAAAAAAGATGAAAATAAGAGTTGGAATGGGCTACGACGTGCATCGTCTAGTATCAGGCCGTGACCTCTGGATGGGCGGCATCAAGATAGAACATTCACTTGGACTGTTGGGACATAGCGATGCTGATGTGCTCATTCATGCTATTTGTGATGCCTTACTTGGAGCAGCAAATATGCGTGACATTGGATATCATTTCCCCGATACTTCGGCAGAGACAGAAGGGATGGACAGTAAGGTCATCTTAAAGAAAACAGTTGAGTTACTTGCCACAAAAGGCTATCGCATAGGTAACATCGATGCCACCATCTGTGCCGAACGTCCGAAAATGAATCCACACATTCCTGCCATGAAGGAATGCATGGCAAAAGTTATAGGATGCGACGTTGAGGACATTTCTATCAAAGCCACAACAACCGAGAAGTTGGGATTCACAGGCCGCGAGGAAGGTATCTCTGCCTATGCCACCGTGCTGATAGAGAAAGTTTAAATGCAGAATTATCTACATCATGAGAGTACTCATCGTTAACACAAGCGAGCATACTGGTGGAGCTGCTGTAGCTGCCAACCGCCTGATGGAAGCGCTCATCAACAATGGGATAAAAACGAAGATGTTGGTGCGCGACAAACAGAGTGATGACATCAGCGTTGCAGATTGCGGTTGCAAATGGCAGAACAAGTGGTATTTCTTGTGGGAACGACTAGTCATTTTCATCAACAATCGCCTGAGCCGGAAAAATTTGTTCAAGGTTTCCATTGCCAATACAGGTATTGATATTACAAAGACGCCAGAATACCAAGAGGCCGATATCATTCACTTCCATTGGGTGAATCAAGGCATGATATCATTACAAGGACTGCAGAATATTCTAAAATCAGGCAAGCCCATTGTTTGGACCATGCATGACATGTGGCCTCTTACTGCCATCTGCCATCATGCCTACGAATGTGAACGGTACCAGGATTCCTGCGGACAATGTCGTTTCCTTAGTCATCCAAGCCGTAACGACCTATCTGCTCGTGTATTCCGACACAAACAAAAAATACTATCATCGGCTAAGAGTCGAATAACCTTCGTAGCAGTAAGCAATTGGCTCGCATCTAAGGCACGTAGCAGCGCACTTATCGGTCATCTGCCTATCAACGTCATTCCCAACGTGATATCCCTCCGTCAATTTACACTTATCAACCGCATGGATGCCCGTACAGCCGTAGATGTCAGCGAGCCATATATCATCGCCTTTGGTGCTGCACGTATTGACGATCCAATAAAAGGCTTTAGCTACTTTGCCGATGCCTTACGTCTGCTGACAGAATCTGGTCGTTTCAAGGAATCCGAGATAAGAGTCCTGCTCTTCGGCGAACTGCGAGATACAAGCTTACTCAACAGTTTATGCGTCCCCTACACATATTTAGGATACATCGACGATGCATATCGTCAGTCACAAGTGTATTCGGCTTCAAATGTCACTGTATCATCCTCTGCTTATGAGACTTTTGGTCAGACGCTCATCGAAGCAATGGCCTGTGGGTGCGTCCCTGTTTCATTCGATGGTAGTGGACAGGCAGATATCATTACTCACCTCGAGAATGGTTACTTAGCACAGCGTCTCTCAGCAGAAAGTTTGGCCGATGGAATTGCATGGGGGCTGAAATCCCCCATCTCCTCTCAGGATTTACGTCGCAGTGTACTGCGCAGATACAGTGAAAGTACGATAGCCCAACAATACATTAATCTATATAATAGCCTCAAAAAATGACGAAGTTCACGATTATCACAATTACATATAATGCAGAGGCTGTAGTAGGCCGGACACTCGAAAGCGTACTTCATCAGACCTATGAGGCTGTTGAGCACCTGATTATCGATGGCGCATCGAAAGACAACACCATGGCTTTGGCCGAACAATACAAACAACAAAGCGACCAATCAAGTTGCGGACACAAGGTGATTATAAAGTCGGAACCCGATCATGGTATTTATGACGCAATGAACAAAGGTCTCACACAAGCATCAGGCGATTACATAGTGTATATGAATGCCGGCGACTTTTTCCCCACTTCCGAAACACTAGAAGACATTGCCCGCAGTTGTCGACTGAATGAGTTACCCAGCAACGAGCTGCCTGCCGTCCTCTATGGGCATACAGATATCGTTGATAATCAGGGAAAATTTCTGCATCATCGCCGTCTTTCTCCCCCTCACAATCTTACATGGCGCTCGTTCCTTCACGGCATGCTAGTATGTCATCAGGCTTTCTATGCTCGTACGGATATTGCGAAGAACCTACAGTATGATACTCGTTACCGTTACTCAGCAGATGTCGATTGGTGTATCCGAGTGATGCATGAAGGCGAACAGATGGGATTGCGCTTGCAAGAAATCGAGAAAGTAGTAGCCAATTATACGGAAGAAGGAGCGACAACGCGCCATCGTCATGCCTCTTTGAAAGAACGATTTCACGTAATGTGCAAGCACTACGGATATTTCAAAACGATTCTTATTCACTGTTGGTTCGTATTACGAGCCTTTCGTGCAGCCTTTTCTTCCTTCTTTCGTGCTTTTTCCTGAGCCTTCGCCTGCTTTCGAAGTGCCTTTTCTTCGGAGCGTTGTTGATCGCGGAGTGTCTTTTCTTCTAAACGTTGTTGCTGACGGGCAGCTTTTTCTTCAGCTTTCTGCTGACGCAAAGCCTTCGCTGCTTCTGCTTTTTCCTGTTTCTTCTGTTGCTTTTCCATTCGGTCCTCATCGGAGAGTCCATGGAAGCGAATGCCAGGTTTCACCTTTATCTTGCTCTTAATAGAATCAGTACTTGTGAAGTTAAATGAACAGAGTATATCTGTATGGCGTCCTTTGATGGTAATATTACCAGTAGCTACGGCGCCATCACTTACGATATCGGCAATAAGGTTTTTGACTTTCAATTTCTTATAACGAGCCTCATCAACCGTTGCCTTGATACTGCCAATTGGTAATTTTCCCCCCTTCTCTTTTCGCATAGCTGCTGTACGAGGCTTAGATATGTCAAAACGGAAATCGGCGCTAGCGACAATCGGTCCCAGGTCTTTCATATCGAAAGCCTTCGCTAAATCAATATTGGCAGTACTCGCAGAACCAAAGATATATTTATTGTTCTCATCAAGTGTGAAATGGAAGTTAAGATTGCCCACGGCCGAAGCCAAGTGACCACTGAACTTCTCCTGTCTGTACAGAACAGCAAAGTCACCGGAATACACAATATCACCCATGGCCTGAAGCTGTTTCATCATAAACTTCTTCACTGGGAACAGATTGATAACACGTTCGGCAACGCCATCTTTCGCTATCATATTGTTCACATGGAAACGGATTGCTAATTTGTATTTATCGGAAAGATTACCAAGTCCACCTTTTGCCGCAATCCGCAACTTCCTATCATCAGTCGATACATTCACATTTGAGAACTCCATCGACTCAGCATCGCCCCTAAGAACGACACTCAGATTGAGCGGCAACATGAACTTACTCAGAACAGGTGCAAACGGCTTCGATATATCCTTTAACAGTACTCTTCCATTAATCGGTGACGTGGAATATCTTAACGGAACATCCAATTTCTTATTTGGCAGTTGAAGATCAGCACTTTCAATATTGAGTTGAGTATTAGGTAATTGAATCGTCACTTCACTCAGATGAGCATATCGCTTTGAAGCATTCACATTCATCCGTAGTTCCTGCAGCATTATGCCACTTTGCTCATCAGTAGCATCAAAGTGACCAACATTTACTGCAATAGAGTCCTTCCCTAAGATCTCAACGCTTAGCCGTGCATTTGCCAAGACATTAAGATGTCCATCATCGAAAGCACCTCGATGAGGTTTGTTCGTGTTCTTACGAGGCAAATGATTATCATTGGCAAAGTGAAGACCTTCAAAATAAAAGACATGAGTCTGACGTCTCTCTTCATATTTCAATTTTTCAATACCTGCTTGACAATCCTGTTCTCCTTTTTTGGTTTGACGCTTAAAGGAAGCTTTCACTCCTGCAAGTGTTCCACTGTAGCCCCCCAACAATCCTTTATCGAACTTCAGTTCATCAAACGAGATCTCACTATCATTATATTTAAGGCTGATACGCTCCAACCTTAATTTTTTGATATCGAGTTCCATTGGAGTCGACTCTTTTCTCCCGGTTGTTGTATCAGGCTCTTCACTATCTCCATCGGGTTTCTTCTTGAAAGCATCTATCAAGAACTGATAGTTGGCTGGTTCATCATCCGAAGGCTTATACAGTTCAGCTCGGAGACCAGAAATTTTGGCCGAAGACACCTTTATCGAATGACGTAATAAAGGGAGAAAAGCAATTTTTACGTCAAGTTCCTCCAGATGAAGCATCTCACGATCTTGTAAATCCTCAACAATAACATCACGTAGCTTGATATATTGCGATACGAAGTCTACACTTACGCTATCAACACTCACATCGGTTCCCAACTGTTCTGCAAGTAGCTGCGTAGAGCGATGTATGAGCTTATTCTGAAAAGACGGAGTATTCAACAGAAACGCTCCTACAATCAGCAGAATAAGTAAAAAAGCGAAGATGCCTCCTAAGACTAGGAGAACACGTAAGACTATTTTCCTCATTTCATTATTAGATACGCCTGACTATAATTGACTCTCACCCTCAATATATTGTGACATGAACAAGTGTTGCCCGTCCCACACAACATAACTGAAATGTGTAATCCAGTCACCAAGAATTATCATCCGAGCTTTCTTTGTAAGTTGTAGGTCAACCTCAATATGTCGATGTCCATATATGAAATAATCGACATTCGAATGATATTGGATATACTTCTTTGTATAGAGTACAAGATATTCACGATTCTCTCCCATGTATGGAGGCTCTTCCCCGTTGGGCCGCTTCAGCCGAGAATGTTTTGCCCAATGAAGTCCGAACCACATACCCCAACGGGGATGAAGAGCGGAGAACAACATCTGACAGGTACGGTTATGGAAAACGCTCTTGATAAGTTTAAAACTCTTATTAGGATCACCAAGTCCATCTCCATGAGCTAAATAAAACACCTTACCATATATCTCTGTAGTCTCAGGCTTCGTATGCAGGATGACTCCACACTCCTCAGCCAGATAGCTGTAAGCCCATATATCGTGGTTACCTGTGAAATAATGGACTTCGACACCTGCATCAGATAGTTCCGACAGTTTTCCTAGGAAGCGAGTGAATCCCTTTGGCACGACATTACGATACTCATACCAGAAGTCAAACATATCGCCCAATAAATAAACAGCAGCAGCCTTCTCCTTGATAGAGTCGAGGAAACGTACTAATCGTCGTTCCTGCATTCTGCGATGAGGAATGGCCAACGAGCCAAGATGGGCATCTGAAAGAAAATAAATTGGCTTCATAGCTATTTTGAGAATTTGCTATCAGTAAAACAATTATCAGAATCCCAACTCCATTCTTGCCTCCTCACTCATCATAGACTGATCCCAAGCAGGTTCAAAAACAAGATTGATATTAGCCGTCTTCACTCCCTCAACGCCTTCCACCTTAGTACGAACATCCTCAAGGATGAAGTCGGCCGCAGGACAATTCGGAGCCGTAAAGGTCATATCGATATCAACGGAATAGTTCTCCTTGACATCGATTTTATATATCATACCCAGTTCATAAATATCAACAGGTATTTCTGGATCGTAGACAGTCTTCAGTACATCAACAATACGGCCTTCGATAGTTGTTTTTTCTTCTTGTGTCATATAATATTTTTTATTGTTTTATCTGCGATTAACGAAAAGTCATGGGCAAATGTACGAAAAAAACAAGACACGACAAAAGAAAACGCTTATAAAAATAAATCTAGCTCTCAAACATCCCCCTATAAGCGTCCTTGCTCACGAAAACTGAAATAGGCGCCATCGGTTATAACCAAATGATCCATGAAGTGCAGTCTCATCAGTGTGCAAGCATTCTTCAGCTGTTGTGTCAAGGCCGCATCCTGCACACTTGGTGTTAGACTGCCAGAGGGATGATTATGACAAACGGCAATAATGGTAGCATTCGAAAGCACAGCCTCACGAATCACAATACGTACATCGACCGACACCTCCGTGATTCCTCCATGGGCGATACACATTTTCTTGATAAGGCGATACGACTGATTCATATAAAGCACCCAAAACTCCTCAACGTCAAGGTCCTGCAGAAAGGGATGCATATGGTTATAGATACGTGTTGCCGTTGTCAGTTCCGGACGCGCCTCCGTCTTTTCCATCTGTCGGCGTTTGCCCAATTCGCATGCTGCTTGAATTGCAATAGCTTTAGCTGATCCTACACCATTATACTGGCAAAGATCGTTTATTGTCATTTTCCCCAACGTATTCAGATTGTTATTGCAATCGTTAAGGACACGTTTCATCAGACTTACGGCATCTTCCTTGGAGGAGCCCGATCCAATAAGAATTGCCAACAGTTCGGCATCGCTTAATGCCTGGGCTCCCAACCGTTCCATTTTTTCGCGCGGACGGTCTTCTTCTGCCCACTGGTTAATATTTAGTTTATTATCCACTTCTTCGTTTTTTGGACTACAAAGGTAACATTATTTGCTGATACCGACAAGAAAACAGCAAAAAAAGAACGCCCCGACCTGCGGAGCGTTGCTTAGTTATTGTTTCACCGTTGCCGTCACATAACTTTTTCCGGCAGGCATCTTTTGGTCTTGATCAAATTTCGCGCCATACTTACCTTCTGGCATATCACTCAATACGTAAACGGTACATAGACGTCCCGCCACAACTTTATCCGTTGCAGCCGTTGCCACAGCTGTTGCAGCAAGGTCAATTAATGCGCCAAACAATCCTTTACTATTTGTATTTACACTTGTATCCACATTAATCAACCCTTCACGTTTGTAGAGGGTTTCACCAGTCTTAGTAGAACGAAGAACATATTCGACGCCAGCAGTAATTTTTCCGCCAACCTTATCTCTTTTCCAGGTTTTAATAATGGTAAACATAGCTGCATCAGCACCCAACACATTTCTAAACTGAGACAGGTCAGCATCGATAAACATTTCTGCATCGTAAGCACTCTCCGACTGAAACATCTCCATGGTCATCATAGGCGAATAGACATAATAGCCCTTTTCACACAGAGGTGTGTAAAGCGTGGTGTAGAAATAGTCCTTTGCCTCTACGAAGTTTGTCTGATTGATAGGCGGCATCACGGCAATGGTGAGCGGTTTTTCCTCGTACATCTTCGGATATTGTTCCAGACGGGTGATTTGCTCTGCACATGATGACATCAATAATGCCATCAGGCTAAGAATAATATATTTCTTCATTTTTCCAACTGGTTAATGATTCGTGAGATAAATTTCTCTGATTCAGGATAAGCCTTGATCTCAGCACGAAGAAGGGTCAAGCCTTCTTGTTTCTTTCCTGCTTTGCAAAGAAGGTAGCCATACTCGGCATTAACACCAGGAGGGACAACTCCTCGAAGTCCATTCTGCTTCTGGATGACCTTTTCATACTGGGCCATCGCTTTGGCAAGCGTCTCTTCCGTAGCGCGCTTGGTATATGTGTAAGTTGCGTCCTCGGAATCATACCAGGAATAAAGCGGCTGCTGTGTCTGACATGATGCCAGCGCCATCACGCAGATGGCTGATAGAATCATTCTTTTCATGGCAAATTAATGATTTTAGTTTCTTGACTTGACAGGAACAGTTGCTTTTGATAGACGGTCTTTCCTTCAAACGTTACGGTAACATTTCTGCGTCCCGTAGCCACACCATACTGCGTACCTTTTCTGTTTGCAGTTTTGGGCTTCACTACTTTCGCATCGAACTTTGTTCCATCCACATCGACCTGTACAGGCTTCGCACCATTTCTATAAGTCTGCAGGGGACCAACGAATACCAAATATGCCATATCTTCCTTTCCACTCTGTTGTGCAACAGGATAGTTTGCCTTACATCCAATCATCAGCAAGGTGATGGCAAACAGCGAGAATAATACTTTTGCTTTCATAGTAAGTTCTATTTTATTTCTTCAATATAGTAGTCTGTCAGTTTCTCAGCGTTAATCGTCACACCGTCACCAGTGAACGAAACAAAAGAGTACTCCGTTTCAGGAGTGTCGCCTGCAGTAGCCGAAACCGTAACAGTTCCAATCTGCTTACCTGGCAGTTCAATCATCACACCCGTCTGAGGATTCTTCACCTTTCTGCCCTTGGTCTTCACAGCAAACGTGTCGCCAACCTTGATGCCTTGACTTGCACCGCCGGCAATCAGCTGGGCATCACTGTCGTAAGAGAGAAAGAATGTGCGCCAAGGGGTGTCCGTACATTTGTTGATGATGTTCTCCACAAGCTGGCCGATTGCCTCCGATATGGCCTTGTCGCTCAACGTGGCATCATAAGTGGCCTGACCGCCTACGCCTAGAGTGGTCTTGGTGGTAATCTCTGCCGAACCTTTACCTTCGTCCGAATAGATGATAAGTCCCGTTGCAACGTCAACCAGTCGGATGGCGACAGCTGCTTCCACCATCTGTGTCTTTACATTGGTGAACACGCCGCTCTTTCCAACGTTCTTACGTCCGAACTCAGTAACAGATCCGATAATCATATAGTCGGCACCAATCGTTGCCAATCCGTTTTCACTCTTCTTGGCCTCTTCCAGCAGAGAAGCAAGATCGCTTCTTTCCAACAGCAGGAACTTGCCTGATGCAGCCAACTTCGACGACAGAATGTCGAGTGCCTGCTTACCCATCGGGTCATTCTCCTTGTCATAGAAGATGCCCTTGGCATATTGAGTTTCGTTACTAAAGCGACCAATAGCCACCTTACGTTTAATCACGCGACCGCTTGTGTCTGCCAAATCCTTCTTTACGGGTTCCACTACCTGCACCTTGCGTTGTGCTTGTGCAAACGTGCAAAGTGAGAATAGCGCCATAATCAAAACAATTTTCTTCATACCGATAATTATTTGAAGTTAAACAAAAAGCATACGAACAGATTCACCACCAGTGCATCTGTGACGCAGATTTTCACACCCTTGTCGATGCAAAGATATATAAAAAAGCCGAAAGTGCAAATGTTTCAGCATGTTTTTTTATCTTCCTATCCATTGTAGAAAGGAAGAGAGTAGTCCACAATGGCACCTAACGGAAAATGATTCTTTGAGGTTGCAGGTACAGGATTTTTTCATATCTATTAAACCCCTTCTTGATATTGGCGTCAAAAAGACAGATATCAGGATAAGCTTATTCAGTGATGACAGAACAAAACAGCAAACTAAACAAAGGAGAAAATGAATATGAAAAGATTTATTTTGACAATGGTTGCCCTAATGGCATTTACATTCAGTTTTGCAAATACAAAAACTGATGAAATCGATAACCGTTTCGATATGAGTTATGATATACGCCGTCTTTCCGCATTGCTTGACCTAAACGAGTGGCAGATGGAAGCTTTTGAAACCATACAAAACTGCTTTAATAACGAGATACAGTCGTTGGCTACAACCAAAGGTCCTCAGTTGAGACGCCTTGTCCACCAAGCTGTCTGGAAGGATGCTCGTCAGATGAAGCGTGTACTCAACGACAAGCAGTTCGACACCTACATGCTCTTGCTTACTACGACCCTTCGCAACAAGCATCTATAATTTAGAATATTCGTATCATAATCATACAAAGGCGGAGAGAAAATTCTCCGCCTTTGTTGTTAACATCTCAGTAGTTGGCCCGACAGCCAAATTACTTATAGAAGTTCTTCTCGAAGGCTTGAAATTCATCCTTACCCAGTACGCAACGCTTCCACCATGACTCAATAAAGCCAAAACCGTAACCCATTAATTGAACGAAGGCAGCGGGAACAGAAAGAACACCTACCCAAAGACTGCGGTTACGAATGCTAGAGTCAATACAGATAAGAGAACTGTAGAAGAGCAAGGGGAGTGCTGCCAACACACAGAAGACGAAACCAATGCCTTGATGCATGTTGTCATTGGGGCGCATATTGTTGGCATCAAGCCATTCGCCTTCTAAATAAAGACCTGCTCCTAAAACAAACAGCAGCAGACAGCCTACCACACCAAGTGTAAAGATGGTGGGCAACAGATGGACGAGCTTCAGTGTACCTGGATGACGTTTTTCAAGATTGATACGCGCGATACCACTATTATATACTTGGCGGAAGAACTTACGGAAGTCGGTGCGACGCTTATGCCACACCCAAGCCTCAGGGATGAGCGCTGTCTGATAACCAGCCTCAACGATGCGATAGCTGAAATCGATATCCTCGCCAAAGCGCATCTTCGAGAAGCCGTTCAGTTCTTGATAGACCTCACGACGAATACCCATGTTATAGGAACGGGGGAAGAACTTGTCGAGCTTCTTGCCTTTACCACCACGGATGCCGCCTGTGGTAAAGAATGAGGTCATACTGTAGGAGATAGCCTTCTGAACGGGAGTGAACGAGGGATGGGAAGCATCAGGACCACCAAATGCGTCGATGTTTGATGGTTGATGGTTGATGGCTGAATCGACAGCGGTAAGATAGCCTTGTGGCAGAACCACATCACTATCCAATACGATGAGCCACTCGCCCTTGGCACGTTCGGCACCATAGTTACGGCTCTGACCAGGACCACTATTCTCCTTCAGGTAATAATACAAATCAAGGATGCCTGCGTACTTGTCGCAGACATCCTTGCAAGGTTGTTTCGATCCGTCTTCTACAATAATCACTTCAAAGTCTTTCAGTTCCTGCGAACAAAGACTCTGCAGAAGTTCATCGACCTCATCAGGACGATTGAAGACCGGAACGATAATTGAATACTTCATTCTTACTCCTTAGCGCGAGCCAGATAGCTACCGTCGCGAGTATCAACCTGAATCAGGTCGCCCTCGTTGATGAACAGAGGAACGCGAACCTCAACACCAGTCTCCAGAGTTGCAGGCTTCAGGGTGTTGGTAGCAGTATCGCCCTTGATACCGGGCTCAGAGTGAGTTACGCGCAGGATGGTCTTCACAGGCATCTCAGCGTAGAGGATGGTGCCATCGGTGGTGTCAGAAACAACTTCCACGATGTCGCTCTCCTTCATGTACTCGTGACCGATTACGAGCTCATTGTCGATGGGAATCTGCTCGAAAGTCTCCTGGTTCATGAAGATACGACCAGACTGATCCTCGTAGAGGTACTGGTAGGGACGACGCTCGATAACTACGTCCTCGAGCTTCTCACCGATGTTGAAACGACGCTCCAGCACGCGGCCGTCGCTAACGTTCTTCAACTTGATGATCATGATGGTGTTGCCCTTACCCGGCTTGCGATGCTGGAAATCGATGCAAACCCAAATAGCGCCGTCCATGCGAATGGCGGTGCCTTTCTTAATGTCTTGTGAGTTAATCATAAAAATAAATAATGTATATACAATTATATAAAATGCGTACGTTTGCGGGTGCAAAGGTACTCATTTTTCCGAAAAAACTAAAAAAAAGTGGCTATTTTTTGCATTTTTCTTGCGTAATTCAATATTAATTACTAATTTTGCAGCCCAAATCGAGAGATTAGTACTAATAAATAAAAGATTCATTGCAATGAAAAGAACATTTCAACCTCACAATCGTCGCCGCGTGAACAAGCATGGTTTCCGCGAGCGCATGGCCACTAAGAACGGCCGTCGCGTTTTGGCTTCTCGCCGCGCTAAAGGTCGCAAGAAGTTGACCGTGTCTGACGAAAATCACGGAAAGTAAGTCGCCGAGAGGCGCTGAAAAGCCGAAAAAGACATTCGAATGGGATGGAACAACTAACGTTTCATCCCATTTTTCTTCACTTTTCTGATTGAATCCGAAAAAAAGGTAGTACCTTTGCACCCACATTATTATATATAAAAGAGAACAAAAGCAAAATAACAGCATCAATATGTCATATTATTTCTCATCAGAATCAGTATCAGAAGGCCATCCCGACAAAGTGGCCGACCAGATTAGTGATGCCATCCTCGATCAGTTTCTCGCTTACGACGACAAGGCCCGTGTGGCCTGCGAGTCGTTTGTAACGACAGGTCAGGTGGTCATCATGGGCGAAGTACGCAGTGATGTGTATATCGACCTACAGACCATTGCACGCAATACCATCAAAAAGATTGGTTATACAAAAGCTGAATACCAATTTGATGGCAACTCATGTGGTATCATGACCGCCATCCACGAGCAGAGCGCAGATATCAACCGTGGCGTCGACCGCGAAGAAGACGACGATCAGGGTGCTGGCGACCAGGGTATGATGTTCGGCTATGCCACCAACGAGACAGAGAATCTCATGCCTGTCTCACTCGATTTGGCTCACCTTATCATGAGCACACTGGCCGACATTCGCAAGGAAGGCAAGCAGATGACCTATCTGCGCCCAGACTCAAAGAGTCAGGTAACAGTTCAATATAGTGATGAGGGTATTCCCGAGCGCATCGATACCATCGTTGTTTCAACCCAGCACGACGAGTTCCTTGTGGCCCCCAACACAGAGTTCGGCCCGAAGAATGACGAAGCTATGCTCGAGCGCATCAAGGATGATGTGAACAACATTCTGATTCCTCGTGTAAAACAGCAGATTCACTCACAGAAAGTACTCGACCTCTTCGGCCTTGACATCAAATACTACGTGAATCCCACTGGCAAGTTCGTCATTGGTGGTCCTCACGGCGATACCGGTCTGACAGGCCGAAAGATCATTGTTGACACATATGGTGGAAAAGGTGCTCATGGTGGAGGTGCTTTCTCCGGAAAAGACTCATCGAAAGTGGACCGTTCAGCCGCCTATGCAGCCCGTCATATTGCCAAGAATATGGTGGCAGCAGGTGTAGCCGATGAGATGCTCGTACAGGTGAGCTATGCCATCGGTGTGGCTAAGCCCATGAACATCTACGTGAACACCTATGGCCGCAGCCGTGTGGAGATGACCGACAGTCAGATTGCTCAGAAGATTGAGAAGCTCTTCGACCTACGTCCGAAGGCTATCGAGCGCTCGTTGAAGCTGCGCCAGCCCATGTATCTGGAGACAGCCGCCTATGGTCATATGGGCCGTAAGCCCGAGGTGAAGAAGAAGACTTTCACCAGTCATTATCATGAGACCAAGACTATCGACGTAGAACTGTTCACATGGGAGAAACTCGATCGTGTAGACGACATCAAGCGCGAGTTCAACTTATAATCAGAAACAGACAGCCAATCGAGCATCAATCTGAAAGATGGACAGTCTGCCGCAATACTACAGTGAAGGGGCATTCTTCAAAGACACCCTTTTTCACGTCGGACAAGCAAGCAATCACTTCGGTGTGGCGGGCGATCCTGTCCCCTATACCATTCGCAGCGATGACTTTCTGACATCGCTGCTTCTTCTTTGCTTTATCTTTCTGATTATCGGCGTAGCACAATCGAAACACTTCATCCTGCGACAACTGAAGAATTTCTTCTATCATTCGCATGCCGAAGATGACTTCAGTGAGACCTCGAACGAGATGCGCATTCAGATGTTCCTCGTCATATTGTCATGCTTGCTATTGGCTATCAGCACTTTCCAGTTTGCAAAGCTATATATTGCCGACACTTTCCTCTTCGACAACGAGTTGTCGCTCGTCGGCTTACTGTTTGCTGTCTTTATTGGTTACGACATCCTCAAAGGAGCATGCTATTGGACTGCCAATACGGTGTTCTTTTCTTCTTATCGCAACAAGATCATGATGAAGATTTTATTCTTCATCTACGCATTCGAAGGAATGCTCCTTTTTCCCGTTGTAATGCTACACATCTACTTTCGTTTTTCGATTCAAAACGCAGCAATTTGCTTCGGTTTTATATTCATTATTATTAAAATAATGACATTTTATAAGTCCTGGAGCATCTTTTTTAAGCAAAATGGTGGTTTTTTCCAAACTTTTTTGTACTTTTGCACCCTCGAAATCGTACCCTTACTAATATTGACGGGAGGACTAAGGGTATTAATTGACAATTTGAAACTAAATTTTTAGTAGAGAAGATGATTAAGAAGATTCTGGTTTCACAGCCAAAACCAACTAGCGAGAAGTCGCCTTATTACGACATTGCAGAACGCTTCGGCGTTGAATTGATTTTCCGTCCATTCATCAAAGTGGAAGGTATTACTGCTCGCGATTTCCGCACACAGAAAGTGAACATTCTGGACTATACAGCCATCGTATTCACATCACGTCATGCTATTGATCACTTCTTCACTTTGGCAAAAGAACTTCGCGTCACAATTCCCGAAGACATGAAGTACTTCTGTGTAACCGAGACTATCGCCCTTTACATTCAGAAATATGTACAGTATCGCAAGCGTAAGGTCTTCTTCGGCTCTACAGGAAAGGTCGATGACTTGCTGCCAACAATGGTGAAGCATAAGACCGAGAAATATCTCGTACCTATGAGCGATGTCCACAACGACTCCCTCACCAACCTGCTCGACTCAAAGAAACTCATCCACAAAGAATGTGTGATGTACAAGACCGTTAGCAACGACTTCACCGAAGAAGAAGTGAAGAACTTCGACTACGATATGCTCATTTTCTTCAGCCCTGCAGGAATTGAGTCGCTCACGAAGAACTTCCCCAACTTCGATCAGGGTAAGATTGCCATCGGCACCTTCGGCCCCGCTACAGCCAAGGCCGTTGCTGATGCAGGCCTGCGCCTCGACCTCGAAGCTCCTAGCGAGAAATATCCTTCGATGACCAGTGCCCTGCAGCATTTCATGCTGATGCAGGAGGACTAATCATGATGAATTATCAGTTTAAGAAAAACGAACATATCGTCAGCAAAAAGCTGATGGAGAACCTTTTTAAAGGAGACAGCAGCCACACTATGGCTGCTTTTCCATTAAGAGTGGTCTATATGGACACCACGGCGTCCAATAGTACTGAGCCCGCCATACAAGTACTCTTCAGCGTCGCCAAACGTCATTTCAAACATGCCGTCGACCGCAATCGCGTAAAGCGCCAACTGCGTGAGGCCTATCGCCTCAATCGTCATTTACTTGTCGACAATCTGCCTGCTGACCGTCATCTGGCCATTGCCTTTATCTGGCTTTCTGACAGTCATGCGCCATCTGAACTTATCCACGCAAGAGTAAGGCATCTTATGAAACAGATTGCCCATTCCTAAAGCATTTATCCCCCCCTGTCATCTATTCTCCCATGAAGAATCTTTGGCACATCCTATGTTGGCCGTTGAAATGGCTGCTACTGCTACCCATTCTATTCTATCAGCAGTTCATTACGCCATTCACCCCACCTTCTTGCCGATTCACCCCCACCTGTTCACAATACGCAAAAGAGGCCATACTAAAGCATGGCCCCTTCAAAGGTTTGTATTTAGCGGTGTGGAGAATTCTGCGATGTAATCCCTGGGGAGGATCTGGTTACGATCCTGTGCCATAATGATGTGATTCAGGTCTCCTTTTTTCTTTGGAGCCCTACCTACAGAGCTTACATCCCTCACATTTATTCAGTTCACCACGGAAGCGCTTGTCAATAAGATAATGGAGTCGGTCTCTTAACGGTTCCAAACTGATTTTATCAACAACCTCCCTGACAAATGCTACCTGTAGTAACATGCGTGCTTCCTTCTCAGGAATACCGCGCTGACGCATATAGAACAGAGCAGTGTCGCTGAGCTGTCCTACTGTCGAACCATGAGCACATTTCACGTCATCGGCATAGATTTCCAACATCGGCTGAGTGAACATATGTGCTTCTTGGGTAGCCGTAAGATTCTGATTCGTCATCTGTGAAACGGTCTTCTGGGCACCATGTGCTACATACACACGACCAGCAAAAGCACCCGTTGCACTATCATCGACAACATACTTATAAAGTTCGTTCGACGTGCAATGAGGGACAAGGTGGCTTATTAAAGTGTTATTGTCCACATGCTGCTGCTTATCAGCAATTACACATCCATTGCACATACATTCAGCTCCCTCGCCAGCCAGTTCCAGGTTGAGTTTATTACGTGTCACACCATTATGAAGCGTAATCACATGATGATTCACGCGACTGTCACGCTCCTGTCGCACATAGACATTGCTTAGCCGCACGTTCTTTGCGTGGGTCTCCTCCATACAATAGAGATCTACCTTTGCATTGTTACCGGCAAACACCTCTATGACTTGTGTTGTAAGGAACTTACGGTCATCGGCTGTGTGGTCACAGAACAGCAGTTTCACCTCTGCTCCTTCCTCGGCCACAATAAGTACCCTACGGTTCACCATCAGATCGACATCACTTCTTAGGATATTGATTACCTGAATGGTCTTATCCATCACCGCTCCTCGTGGTACATAAACAAGCAGGCCATCTTGCGCCAACATCGTATTTAGATCCGTAATGGCATCTCCTTCCTTAACAGCCAATAGGTTATAGTAATCGGCAACCTTATCGACATGCTCTGACAGCGATCCTACCACTACTCCATCGGCCAGCCGGCCCTTAGGTTGCACCTTGTTATAGAAAGCATCGTTTACCACAAAATACAATAAGGTGGAGAGATTTGGCACATCACATTTGAACACCTCGTAGGGATCAACAGGTATTTCAAGACGCTTCAGGTTAAGACCATAGTCTGGAGCCATCAGCTTCTCAATATCCGTATACTTATACCGCTCTAACTGCTGACTCTGCTCAGCACTTTTCGCCACCGTTCGTTTCGAAGGGAATCCATTCGCCACGAAACGGTCGTAGGCTGCCTCACGCTGTCCATTCATCACTTCTGACGAATGGTCGCAGATGATCTGCCTATTCTGTTCATAGAGCTCTATATATTGTTGTTCAGCCTTATTCATTCGCCTCAGCCTTTATCCAGTCGTATCCTTTCTCCTGTATCTCCTGCGCGAGCTCTGGGCCTGCGGTCTTCACAATTCGTCCCTGATAGAGCACATGAACCACATCAGGACGTATCATATCGAGTAGACGATCGTAATGCGTAATGACGATACACGATGTTTCAGCCGTCTTCAGCATATTTACGCCTTCGGCCACGATACGCATAGCATCCACATCAAGGCCTGAATCGGTCTCATCGAGAATAGAGAGCTTTGGTTCGAGCATCGCCATCTGGAATATCTCATTACGTTTCTTCTCGCCTCCACTGAAGCCCTCGTTCACACTGCGGTTAGCCAGTTTGTTATCGAGCTGCACGATCTTCTGCTTCTCACGCATGAGTTTCATAAAATCGCTTGCTTTCAGTTCCGGCAGTCCCTGATACTTACGTTTTTCGTTGACTGCAGCCTTCAGAAACTGAGTCATAGGAACACCAGGTATCTCCACAGGATACTGGAACGAAAGGAACAGACCCTCATGAGCACGGTCTTCAGGCTTCATCTCCAAGAGGTTCTTTCCGTTGAAGTACACCTCACCTTCAGTGACCTCATAGAGCGGATTGCCTACCAATACAGCACTCAGTGTAGACTTTCCAGAACCGTTGGGTCCCATAATAGCATGTGTCTCGCCGTCTTTAATCACGAGGTTGATGCCCTTCAATATCTCCTTGTCGCCAATGCGAGCATGTAAATTCTTTACTTCAAGCATTTATTTTCAATTTAATTTCTTCGATATTACGATATAACGTCGTTATGTCATCTCAAATTCCCTATCCTACCGTTCCTTCCAACGATACCGACAATAGTTTTCGGGCTTCCACAGCAAACTCCATCGGCAGTTTGTTAAGTACATCCTTGGCATAACCGTTGACAATAAGTCCCACCGCCTGTTCAGTCGGAATACCACGCTGATTACAATAGAACAGCTGATCCTCCGAAATCTTCGAGGTCGTAGCCTCATGTTCGAAGATAGCCGTAGGGTTCTTCACATCCATATACGGGAACGTGTGAGCACCACAGTCGCTACCCAGCAAAAGCGAATCGCATGAGGAATAATTACGAGCATTCTCAGCTGTAGCAGCTGCACGCACCAATCCTCGATAGGAATTCTGAGAATGACCAGCCGAGATGCCTTTAGATATAATAGTCGACTTGGTGTTCTTGCCGATATGAATCATCTTCGTACCCGTGTCGGCCTCTTGATAGTTGTTGGTGACAGCCACTGAATAGAACTCAGCCTGGGAGTTGTCGCCTCTAAGTATGCATGATGGGTATTTCCATGTGATGGCACTTCCCGTCTCTACCTGCGTCCACGACAATTTTGAGTCGACGCCACGCAAATCGCCACGTTTCGTCACGAGGTTCAATACGCCGCCCTTTCCGTTCTCATCACCAGGATACCAGTTCTGCACAGTCGAATACTTCACTTCTGCGCGATCCTTCACGATAATTTCTACAATAGCCGCATGCAACTGATTCTCATCACGCATAGGAGCCGTACATCCCTCCAAGTAACTTACATAGCTATCATCATCGGCAACGATAAGTGTACGTTCAAACTGTCCTGTATTACGAGCATTGATACGGAAATAAGAGCTCAGTTCCATCGGACAACGTACGCCTTTGGGGATATAGACAAACGAACCGTCGCTAAACACGGCTGAGTTAAGAGCTGCAAAAAAATTATCCTTATAAGGAACGACACTACCCAAATACTGACGCACCAAATCGCCATATTCCTTGATAGCCTCACCAATGGAACAAAAGATAACGCCTTTCTCGCGTAACACCTCTTTGAATGTCGTCTTCACCGATACAGAGTCCATGATGGCATCGACAGCCGTATTGCCACTCAATGCCAATCGTTCTTCAAGAGGGATACCCAACTTATCGAACGTCTTCATTAACTCAGGGTCTATTTTTCCATCATCCTTGGGCTTCTTTGCCAAAGGGTCAGCATAATAGCTGATGGCCTGATAGTCGACAGGAGGCACATGAACATGTCCCCACTTAGGTTCGGTCTGTTCTTTCCAATAGTTATATGCCCTTAGACGGAAGTCAAGCATCCAGTCGGGTTCTCCCTTTTTCTGAGAGATGAGTTTCACAACATCCTCGTTAAGACCCACAGGGATGATTTCTGTATGTACATCCGTCGTGAAGCCAAACTCATATTTCTGTTCGGCTACTTGACGGACAAATTCATTATTCTCGTTAGACATAGTGTGTGCAAAGGGGAAAATTATCCTGAACTTGTAATTACTTCGGCTGTTCAGCTTCCAGTTTCTCCACAGAACCAGTCAGTTGATTGAGCCACAAGCGAGTAGTATAGTGCTTATTAAACAGCTCACCGCTGAGTAACTCGACATTTCCAAATTGTGGAGCGGGAAGCTCTTTCGAGGAAAAGACTTGCTTATCCTTGAAAATCGTACTACGCATACGACCTGGCACATTCACGTAGATGCCACTTTCGGGCACCTTCTTTTTCTTTATTTTAGCTGCTGCATCCTCATCAACAGGAGGAACAGTATTCATATTCTCCACCGTGATATAATAGGGCTCACCCGACAAATCATCAGCATCGACCAATCCCAATTTCTGTGACAGGCGGAAAAGCACCTGTTTCTGAATATTTCCATCAGGTACAACGGTAAGCATCACTTCTATCGTATCACGCTCAACCGTTCCAGTGAAAAGCTGTGTCAGCGCACGGTCCTGCATTTCCAACTGATTCAACATCAGTTTCATCTGCGCGCCATCATTCGGCATGAAATCAGCCTGTCCCTTGATAAGCAAATTTCGGTTTTCGCGAAGGTCATAGATCTCACGTACCGTAAGTTCAGCCATCTTCGACGAACTACCTGCTGACAGTATTTCCTCGTTTAGGAAGTTCTTAGGATCAATAGAAGCAACCTTTGGAGCCGACTTAAAGGCCACTCTTTCTGCAGGCTGTGATGGTTTTGCATTGATCGCCAGCAAACGGCCGTCTTCACTAAGTGCCATATTGACTGCTACGGTCTTGGCATTAAACTTCACGGCATAGCCTTTCGTCGTATCGACGACCGCTACTGGTTCCTGTTCAACGGCAATCACCCGATAGGTTGTGTAGGGTTCCTGCTCAACATCCTTTAGACGGAGGTATCTCATGGCGTAATTACTGAACTCGCCTGGGGTATAATCACTCTTTTCTACCAAAACGCTGACACTTATCGTGGTCTTCGGCAAGAAATAAACGGCACCTTCCTGTGTCACTCCTGGACGATAATCAGTAAGGGCAGTCTGAGCCCAAAGAATCGTTGATGCGAACAGGGATAACAATGATAAAAGGAAATATCTCTTTGTCATTTTTTCTTCGAAATAATTTGAGTTTTTCTGTTATGATAACGGAAAAGAACAGTCACTGAGCATTTCTAATCCGAGAAAAAGCTTTGGGAAGATACTGAATAAGATCACTTGCGATGAGACCTTCCTGTCCTATTTCACGTGCAGCAAGATCACCTGCCAAGCCATGAAGATAGACACCTAACACACAGGCATCCTGACGCTCATAGCCATTAGCGAGCAATCCTGTAAGTATTCCCGTGAGCACGTCACCACTACCAGCAGTTGCCATTCCGGCATTACCAGTGCTATTGAATACAATATGTCCGTCAGGCATACAGATGGCAGTATGGTGTCCTTTCAGGATGACATAGCCCTGCAATCGTTCTGCGAGGTCGCGAGCCTTGGTCAGCCGTTCGTATGAATCAATACACTTGCCTTCCATACGCTCCAATTCTTTGGGATGGGGCGTCAGGATGATTCCCTTGGGAAGCTGCTGTAACCAAGCACGACGGGTGGCAAGAATATTCAACGCATCCGCATCCGCGACGAGCGGACATTGAGTGCGACGCAATTGAGCAATCAGGGATATTGCCGTCTGCTCATTGGTACCAAGACCAGGACCGATACCCACAGCCTGATAATCTTCTGTAGGAACACCTTCTGTGAAAGTTGTCTCCTCATGATCAATGCTGACTATAGCCTCAGGAACTGTCGATTGAATAATTGGCACATTGCGTTTAGGCACATGTACGGTCACCTTTCCTACGCCAGAACGAAGACATGCCTTGGTCGCAAGGATTGCTGCGCCAGCCATCCCATAGCTACTTGCAATGATAAGTGCATGTCCCATCAGTCCTTTATGGACAAAATTATCACGAGGATGATAGATCTTTCTTACATGTTCCTCATCAATCAACGTATAGTTAGCATCAATTCTCTGAATTCCCTCCTTACTCAAACGAATATCGAGAATACGCAATTGACCGATGAACACTTGATTTTCCGGAAAGAGGAACGACAATTTGATCTGTCCGAAGGTGAGGGTCTGCGTGGCACGAACGATATTTGTGCTCACGTTGTAGGTATTATCCTCCGTCATCAGTCCAGAGGGAACATCAATACTCACCACTTCGGCTGGCGAAGCATTGATATACTTCACCAACGATGCAAAGCCACCTGCGAGCGGCTTGTTGAGACCAGAGCCAAACAGACCGTCGACCACTAGCATACCCTTTTCCAATTTTGGGGGGTCAAATTCTTGTGTAACCTCTGTCAGCAGGGAGTGTCCTTTCTTATCGCATAAGCGTTGCTTATTCTCCGTGCAATCAGCCGAAAGGTGTCCTGTGATATTGAAAAGAAAAGTCTGCACCTGATAGTCCTGCTCCACAAGCATTCTTGCTACAGCCAAGGCATCACCGCCATTATTTCCTGGTCCGGCAAAGACAACTACTGGAACAGTGCTTGGCCAGCGTTCAGTAATGGCTCTTGTCAGGATGCGTGCAGCTCGCTCCATTAGATCAATAGACTTAATGGGTTCGTGTTCGATAGTATATTTATCCAGTTCTTGGATTTGAGCGCTCGTAAAGATTTTCATATCGCCGACAAAAATACGCATTTTTTTTGAAGAAAAAAAAATAAAAGCAAAAAATTTCACTTTTCCATCCTTATCACATGATCGCAATACTCCAAAACGGCCTGACGATGCGTGACAAAGATAACGGTTTTCTTCTTATCCCCAAGGATATTATCAAGCAATTGTCGCTCTGTATCGATATCGAGTGCACTTGTTGCTTCATCAAGCAGCACGATACTGCCCGGACGAAGCAATGCACGCGCAATGGCAATGCGCTGTGCCTGTCCTTCTGAAAGACCGCCACCTTGTTCAGCAAAAACAGTATCGATACCCTGGGGCTGATCATAGACAAAGTCAGCACAGGCCAGACGGAGAGCCTCTTTCATCTCTGTATCAGTTGCATTGGGATTGCCCAATCGCAGATTATCACGGATAGAACCACTCAACAAGGTGTTGCCTTGAGGGACATACACAAAATTACAACGATGAAGGGGCAACAAGGGCTGAGCAGTACTGTTGTCATAGATCTCGACAATACCCTGTTGCGGACGTATCAAGCTGAGCAGCAGACGGATAATCGTCGTTTTACCCGCACCCGTTTCGCCCAAGATGGCTGTACAAGATCCAGCCTTAAAATCATAGTTGGCGTGAATGAGTGTAGGCTCTTGATTCCCATCGTACTGATAAGAGACATCGCGGAAGCGCACACCACTCGGGCCCTGCATCAAGACAGGATCACCTTGTTGTTCCGAAGGCACCTCTTCGAGCTCCATGAGTCGCTCAGCAGACGTAAACACATTGACAAAGGCAGGAGCCAGTTTAGTCAGATCGCGGGCTGGGCTCTGTATACGGTACACCAACTGTAGGAAGGCTGTCATCGCACCAAAGGTGATTGTACCCGCATTCAAACGAATCAATCCCCACAACAGAGCTATGAGATAGCCTAAAGAAAAGCCCAAATTCAAGAAGAAATTTGAGAACACGGAGAACACGGTACGATGCTTCACTCTATGGCGTAATTCCGCCTGACTATCACCTAGTCGATTGAGCATCAGGTCATCGGCTTCCATCGTCTTCACCAGCATACGATGCTGCATGGTCTCCGTCAGTATATTCTGAATATTACTATCGCTCTCACGCACCTTACGGCTGAGTGCACGCATCTTACCTATGTAGAAACGACTCAGCAACATGAATATCGGAAGAATACCCACTGTGATGATAGCCAGCCATACGTCCATATTGAGTAGATAGACAAAAGCACCCATGAACATGGCAAAGGTCGATATTGTTGACGGTAGTGTCTCAGTAAGGAAGTCCACCACCCTATTCACATCCGTTTCTAGACGGTTGATGATGTCACCACTATGCATCGCCTCGCGACCACGCCACTCCGAACTCAACAGTCGTGCCATTGTCACCTGTTGCATGTGATTACGTGCTCTCACGCCAAGGATATTCTTGATCCACACACGAGATATCCCCACGCCAAACTCACACAGGATGAGCAGCGCCATAATCGTAACAGCCCAGTATATAGAGCCCTCACGCACACCGGAAGCAGTATCAATGGCTCGTTGCATAGCCCATACAGTAGCCAAGCTGAAGCCAACGCCCACAAGGCCGACAATCGCATTAAGCGTGGCTTGCAGGCGATTACCTTTCCACACCTTCCAAAGCCAGCATGCTATCTGTCGGGCAGAGTATTTATTCTCGGGAATATCGAAAAATGATCTTAGGTTCATTGATGATCCATCGATTGTTTACATATCACCTTGAGTCAGCCCCCCACATCATCTTTTCACGAAGGGTAGAGAAATAACGGGTGCTGCTCCGCTTCACGACCTTTACCTTGTAGTCGGCACGTCTCAGTCGTAGCGTAGTACCCTCAGGTAAGCTCTCCGACTGTCCGTCCATCGCCACAAGGAACGTATGGCTGCGACTCGTCACTGTGAGTTCTATCTCAGCTGTATCGGGCAGTACAATTGGACGTACGTTGAGTGAATGGGGAGCCACAGCCGTCATCAGCAACACACCTGTTCGCGGCACGATAATCGGTCCACCATTCGAAAGTGAATAGGCAGTAGAGCCTGTGGGAGTTGAGATGACCAAACCGTCAGCCTGATAGGTTGTCAGATACTCTCCGTTGATAGAGGCACGAATGGCTATCATCGAGGCCGTGTCACGTTTCAAAATGGCCACATCGTTAAGCGCACAAGGACAACCAGGAAGCGGTTCGCCATCGGTCTCCACATGGATGAGAGCGCGGTCTTCCACTGAGTAATCATCACGATAGAGTGCATCAATCGTTTCCTCGATATCGGCCGCATTCACATCGGCCAGGAAGCCCAACCGCCCCATGTTCACGCCAAGGATAGGAATCTGCTTCTCCCTCACCCTACTGGCAGTTTTCAGCATCGTACCGTCGCCTCCCATCGAAACAGCGAAATCAGCCTCGAATTTTTCCCCTGTAAACGTCTTTACTTTCTCCTTATCAATCAGTTCATTACGTCGCAGGAAATCATAGTATTCCTCGTCAATCAGGATACGAGCCTTATGACGGTACAGACTATCAAGCAGCTCCCTAATAGCCGCCGACTTATGCTGCTGAAAAACATTGCCAAAGAGGGCAAAACAAAGTGTTGCCATATTCCTTAATCACTTTTATGCCTGCAAAGATAGTGCAAACAGAACGAAAAAGCAAATATTTTCGAGTTTTTCAGAGATATTGACCACCCATCTGAACGTATTTCGGCTTCCCATGGCAGTTAAAAGATAAAAATCAGGAGGGCGCATCACTGCGGCCTCCTGCACTTCCTAGAATCTTTTTATTACTAACTTTACTTTTGCATCTACAATTGAATTGGAAGATTCTTGAAATTGTTTTCAAAAGTATCACTTTAGTTAAACATATTTGCCTTGATAAGCTGCTGGACTTTAGCAGGAGCATTCTTCGACTTACAGCAGTTCAGAATATATTGTACTACTTCATCCGGCAGATTCTTTTTCTTCCAGATGTCATGTCGTTTCATCCAAGTACCTTTCGTCGTAGTTTTGTCCACCCATACGATTGCATCCTTGATGGCTTTGCGTCCCATCTCACTGTACCAACCGTCCTTGAATGAATAAGTGCCATACTCATGAGGCATTACCACAACCCCGCCTTCCTTGGTCAGGGCAATCTCCGCACAAGCATATTCGCCATCGGCACCATAATATTTGAACTGAGTATAACCACTTTCCTTTCCACAGAGCGTTTTCTTCTCGCCTTCCCACTGCATGGACTCCATTACCCATACGCCCACGATTTCGCGGTCGTCCACTTTAACGTTCTGTGCACTACCCTGTACTGCACTCGTAAGTGCCAATACCATTACCAACATTAATTTTTTCATAATCTTACGTTTTTAGTTTGTAAATAGTGTAAATTGTCGATCGCAAAGTTATGAGCTTTCCGTTGCCCTTCCAAGAAAAAGAATTTGCATTTGGTTGGCAACCTGTTCGCATTTTGTTCGCACCCTCTTTCAAACGCCTATAGAGAGGATGAAATCGTCCCATTCCTTTGCCCCGCCATTCTCGCCAAACACTTTTTTATAAAGGCGTTTACGCATCGTGCTAATAGTACTTACATCACGTGCAAGTACGGATGCGATATCTTTTGTGGAGATACGCAATTTTACAAGCAGACAAGTATGATATTCCAATTCAGACATCGGATAGAGACTCCGTAATTGGATGGAAAAACCTGGATAAATCGTCTTCAGATACTGCTCCACCTGCTGCCACTCATCATCATTCATCACATGACCATTGCCCATGCGTTTCTGAAAAGCAGCATATTCATCGGAAGCAAAGTAATTCTTTTCAAACTCCGCCACAACATGACGAATCGGCTGAGGTCGGTTCTCATGCACCTCTTGAATCTGTTGTAGCTGAAGCAGCATTTGGCGATGACGACGGCGATTGACAACATAGATTGCCATTGCAGTCGTCGAAGCAAGTCCAAAAGCCATGATAAGCCAATTAATATAATTCTTCTGTTGCCGTTCTTTTGCTGACAACACATAGCTATGTCTGTCGTCTATTGCATTACTTCTCAGTTCATTTGAGATAATGTCGCGCAAATCCGTCCCCCACTCACTATACACATCGTCCGCCCGCACCATTGTGTACAACTTCCCACTTCGCTGGATGATAATGGTCGTATCATTGATTATGCTGAGCGGATGAGGGTCACTATTCTCTAAATAAAGGAAATCAGCACCACCTTTATCCATCAGTTTTATACCTGCCATGGACTCCGGTATAACAATCAGACCTGTCGGACTCCTCGTTATCTGACATTCATAAAGTACACTATCACTATCATAAACCAGACAGTACGTCCCGCTGCCATCCAAAGACAAATCCAATTCCTGTCCCCAAGGATACTCCACATGCCGTAACAGCCATGCTCCACGCAAGAAATACACTTCCTTTTGGGAGTCGCCGCATCCCCATATCATCAAGCTAAATGCAATAAAAAGTATCCATTTCATCGTTTTCTCTTTTTGTTGCAAAATTATTCTTTCTACTTATTCAGAGCAAATAATGGAGTTTGCATTTTGTTCGCAATTTCAAAACAGCAACTAAAACAAACAGATAATTTGTTTTATTGAA
>Ga0265298_10002124_pt1 | contig 28241 bp, 25 predicted proteins | sample AusTroGonzalo_MG_3_FD_193486 | JGI IMG/M metagenome (GOLD analysis project Ga0265298, IMG submission 193486) | Bovine rumen microbial communities from tropical cattle in Woodstock, Queensland, Australia - Gonzalo_01 | ecosystem: Host-associated > Mammals > Digestive system > Stomach > Rumen ...
TAAGAATATGTATTCAAATCCATCTCCATCTGTACCTTTTACACCCCAGTTTGACCATACTACAGGTGTTGTATATGCAGTCCATTCTGTTGAACCAGGCAACTTAAATCTTTGTGCAACATATTCAAATTTCATATCTGCTGCAACTCCAACTGGGTTGTCTGTCCATGTTACACCATTACTATCTGTACCATACCAATCATCTTGGTCTTTTACAGGATTTCCTTGTGAGTCATTTACTGGTGCAGCAGGTGGATTTGGTCTGTTTCCAGACTGTCCATTATTTCTTGTATATATAAATTCAATGTCTGTACCATCTTCACCGTCTTTACCATTTGCACCTGTTATACGGATTGGTCCTTCCCATATTCCATATTCACCTTCAGCAGTAACATAACATTGGCATTGCCATGTCCAAATTTCATTTGCAATATCTGGTGTTTGAACCATTTTTGACCAACCATTTGCTCCACCATCACTGAAACCGTCAGATCCATTTGCTGGTAAGTTAGGAGCAGTATGTGCATTCTTGTATCTAAATTCTGTATGACCACCATCTACAGCATCACCAGTACTTGCTCTCATATAAGTCAAGTCCTTACTGTCAATCATTGCTCTTTGGGCATCTTGTCCTTCACCAGTAACTTTATATAAGAATATGCGTAATTTCGATATTTCACCAATCTGAGAACCAGTAATCAATGTAATTCCACTCAATGAATCTCCAGCATTGTATACTACAGTTGTATCTGAACCTGCAGGTCTGTCATAAATCAAATCTATTTCATATCCTTCAGGAACAGTAGTATATGTATCTGTGCCACCATTCTGATTTGGACTCATTATTGATATATCTAATGTTGAAGGATAAAGTCGAATAGGTGAACTAGAATTATCAGTAGTATATAATTGTATGACACTTGCACTTGTTAAGATCTTCTTACTTTTTGTCTCTATGTTATTAATTGTGTCATCAATTGAATTACCACCAATTGTACACATTGAAATATCACCAACAAATGATGCACCTCTACCATCAATGAATGACTGACGGAAACGATATAAGTCATAGTTTTCTGATGCTGTCTCTTTTGAACCAATTCCCTTATATTGTACATATGAAGGTGGGTAGATAGGACGCAATGTACGACCATCAAACTGTCCGCCTTGGTCTGGTGTTGGTCTTGAAGATATGATGATTGCTGACTGTCTGTCTTGGTCATCTGTACCTCTATAACCTAACTGTACTAAGTTATCACCAGCAGAAGGAATTGATGCATAACCACTGAGCATATCATCCATGTCAGTATTTGATATTGTCATTCTATGACAAAGATGCCAGTTTACATCTGCTGTTGAAACAATTACTATTTCTTCAATTGGTGCTTCAAGTTTCCATTCTGAAAGTCCAGGTATATTAGGATTTTCTAAGTTCAATGTTACTTCACCTTCATTGTTTATTGTGACATTATTGAATACCAAATAAGTATCATTAGTAAAGTATATGCCAATGTTTATCTTATCTGGAATAATGAAACCTTCTCCTACTTGTTGTTTGATTATAAAGTCAAGTTTTGATGTAATATTAAGTTGTTCATTGTCTTCTGATGGGAATATTCTCATACCATATACTTGACTTGAACTACTGAATACACCATTTACTGCTTGTCCTTCTTCTAATGTACCGTCTTGCCATTGTACATTTGTCTGTATGCCTTGTATAGTCTGCGCAACTGCTTCCCATATCATTTCATTATCATAGTAGTTGTCAAACTCGTCTTTGTTCTGAGTAGCAAGCATTACAACATTATATTTGTTGTTAATTGCTGCTTGTGAGTTTTGAGTGATTGCACCTGTAGACAAGTTTACATATCCATAGTTAGAATATACTGCATCTACTAATCTCCAATAATATTTGTTTGCTACATCATAGTTTACGCCTGTACTTACATTATTGAATGACTGGCATATTACTTGGTCTAATGGTAAGAACTCTTGGTCAACAGATCTACCTGTATCTTCTGTAGATCTCCAGAATACATCAAATGCTGTAATCTCACTTAAGTTTTCTGCTGTTGGTGTTACATAACCATCATTTGTTACACCCCATACCCAGTCGATTACGCAAGATGCTGGACTTATAATCAACTGACCACCTACTGAACGGATCTTATCTATTACAAGTTCAAAGAAATGTGCTTGCTTTGTTACTGTAAGATATTCAGTTGTAATGTTCTCACTTTGTAATGTTTTAATCCATGCATTTACTGCGTTAATATCATCGACATTAAGTTTCTTAGCAGTTATTTCATCTGACTGTAATGATCCAATATATCCTGCATTATAGTTCAAAGTATCACCTTTCAACTTAATGATCTGACCTTCTTGTGTCATAAGGTACAATATATCGGCATCATTAGCAGACAATGACTTAACTCTTAAGTTGTCAATGTTACCTCTTGATGCATTGATGCTGTGAACAGTCAAGTTCTTTGAGTTTCCTGAACCCTGACCACCCATTATGATAGTTGTGCCACCTCCACCTCCGTTTTTGCCATGTCCAACTGGATATGGAGATATGCTAACTAAATTATCTCTTGGCATATGTCTCTTTCATTGTATATTTTAATTATAAAATAGTATTAGCTAGACAAAGGATTTGAGTAAGGAAGTCTTTGTCTTAATGTCATGTTATTTTGTTTTTCTTTCAAAGACCAGTCAATTGACATACAGTAATAGTTGCTTGAACCGCCTATTTGGTTAGATTCCATCTTAACTATGAATCTTGTTGGAACTGCTGCAACTGTAAGATATGTTCCGTCTAATGTTGATGATCCGTATGTATCACCATTATTTACATTCATAGTAACTTTTCTCGGAACATTACCACCGTATGTATTGCAGTATTGACTATATAAGTAATCTACCCAAAGTTCTTCAGGTTTGATTCTATCATCTTCTTCACCTTCTGCTGGTTCAGGACCCCAACCTCTGAATGGAAGATCTTCAGTAGTAAATACATATGAATTAGATATCTGATATTTTACACCCCAGTCAGCACATTCTTGTATTGTAAGTGGTGTACATATCTTCAAGTCAGTTTCTAATTTCTCTGTATAAGCAGGATTTGTATCTGTTGCATATACTAAATCATTGTCTGCTGTTGTCATTGCAGCATTAATAAGTGCATTATCTGTCTTAAAACTAATCTTGAAGTCAGAAATCAATATGTCATCAAGAAGTTCAAGTAACCAGAACTTATGATCTACATAATTTGTATGTCTCCAGAATGATGGGTGTATTCTTTCAATTACATTCCACATTGAATTGATAGGTCCTAATATATTGAACTCAACTGGTCCGTTTAATCTATCTGTCATTACAATAGGAATAGCTGTACCTGATGCATCAACATTCAATGTATGTGCGATGTTGTTCTGTATTTCATATGAACGTCCAACTAATTTGTCTCCTTGTGATGGATTTATACCGATTGTGAAATATGGTTTGACATATCCCTTTGTCTTCAAAGGTGATTCGTCCCATTCTTCTTGTGTCATCCATTCAAATACTCCTTGTCCTGCATAGCCTTGGTCTAATCTTTCAACACACCATTTGTCACCTACCTTTAACTGACATGCTAATATAGGCAACTTGCTAATTGTATCTACAGTACTGCCATATGTTGAATAGTTATAGCTAAGTACTTCTTGTTTCTTATTGTCCATGAATCCAACTATACCCATTTGGTCAGTCTGTGAATAACTTGGATGGGCAGGATCAGCACATGTCCAGAATTTCTGTTGGTAGTATGCACCATATTCATTTGTTGAGTGTGGTACAGTACGATGCCAGAAATAATAGGCACCACCCACTGTCTGACTTACATACTGCTTTGTCATATTGAATGTATTAGTTGATGCATTATACATTTCATACATATAATTGTCATCACCTTCGGAAACATAACCTGTATCTCTTGACCAGTTCAATCCTGTCTTTGGTTGTATAGGGTTCAATATCATCTTACCACTAATGACGATATAGTTTGTTACAGTCTCGTCTATTGGTGTCAGATTGATTGAGTTTAGACCATTGTACTTGCATATTGGAGAATTAGACTGTATTGCATTGAACATCTGAAGATTATGACCATTTACATTATGATCATTATGTCCGTTAATTGATATTGCAAGATAGTCAGTCAAAGATATATTGTTTACTGGACTGTTGTCTTGGGCATTCAATTTGTTTCCTTTACCGAATGAAACGAATGCTGCCTTTATGTCATTGTTCTTTAACCAACGTAATGTACCGCTTTGGTCACCTTTCATCTTCTGTTCTAAAGCAGTCTTTGTCTTGTCTTCAGAACCACTCATTGCTTCAATATAACTGTTATTACCGAATGACCATAACTTACTACGTTTTACATAACAATAATGATCTATTCTGTAACCTGCATCATATCCATCTGTACATTCACTACCATCAGGAGACTTAAGCAATTCAGCAAATCCATCATATGCAGATCTACCTTCACCTTCAGATATAATTTCAGTCATATATTTCTGATATGTCTGGTAATCAGAGAACAATTGTTCATCATCAATCAATTCAATATCATCATCTGATGGTTCAATTTCACATGTACAAGTAACCTTTGAATACACGTCATCTACTGATATTGTAGCTGATGCGTCCATTGCGTCCTCTTTAGCATTGAACCACATATTTGGTTCTTCATAACCACCTGATGAACTATAAATATTATATAATATTACATTTCCAGATTTTGGTTCATAACATAATGTACATCCTAAGTATTTCAAAAGTTCATATAATGTATCATACAATGACATTCTATCATCTTTGTCTTTACCGAAGAATACACTTGCATTTACTTTTATTGAGTTAGGATCTATTTGTCCTGAAAAGAATGTCTTCATACCAGCAAACTTAGTACTGTCATTCTCAAATACACATTCTAATATCTTATATATGAAATTTACTACTTGTATTACATCTGTTTCTTCTACATCCGCTAAGTCATCTACAGTCAATTGTTCTAATGCTCCTAATGGATCTGTACAGTTAATAGTTACTTCTTCCCAAGGACGTGCAAAACCTTCATCAAACTGCAAAGGATCTACATAACCATAGAACAATATACCGTCTGTAGTAGGGTTGTTACTATTACGAGATATTGTAACTGCAATGTCACGGTTGTTGCCTGCGAACAAATCACTTGACATATCTCTGCCTACTTTAAGTTTAATTTGTGCTTGACTAATCATAATCAATTGAGTCAAGTCTGAACGGTCACAAGTAATATGTACTGGATCTGGTGAAAAGAATACTGAGTTGTTTGTCACAGTCAGATTGTCATCAGTCGGGTCTACAATTGTATATGTAGCACCAGCACCTGATGTTATATTAACCTGATATTTCTCTTCATTATATATGTCTTTGAAATAACCTTGAATTGTCATATAGTATTAAAATTTTATTTGTGTTCCAGATTTTGCTCTTACCTTGTTTGTATTCTTCTGTACAAGTATCAAGTCTGTACCTCTGATAATACCTGTTACCTGAACATTAGTACCGCCCTTTTGTGGCATAACATCAGAATCCAACAAATTAAACAAATTCTTTTGTTGACGTTGATTGAGAATAAGCTCACCACTGTTCACTCTTGCAAGTACACGGTCTCCAGAATATGAACTACCTCCAACAACACCACCACCTGCATAACCGCTTGTTGCTGACTTGATGCTTGAAATCATCTGTGTCATTGTAGCTAAACCACTTAACCCGAAAGCTAACCATTCGACCCAAGTTTTAGCAGTAGTCAATGCTTGTGCATATGATAAAGCAACTGTTGCAACTGCTTTTGCTACTATGCCAGCAATATTCAATGTTGTATCATCGCCTAATTCACCTAATGCACTAAATAATTCTCCACATGCTGCAACTGCATCTCCAACTTGATATACTTTTTCTGCTGTCTCTGCAAGTTCTTTCTGTGTTCTCTCTAATGGTGTCATTAAAGCTTCTTCTAATGTTTTACCCATTTCATTAGCTTCAAGTTTCATCTGTATGATTTTACTTACCATCTTATTTACAGATTCGTCATTACCATTCTTTATCAATTGGTCAACATTAGCAGTAGATCTAAGTTTACTTTCTAAGACAGAAATAGAATCAGAAAGGTTATTTAATGAATGCTCAGGTGTCTCAAAACTAATTTTCTGTAATTCCTTAAGTTTTTCTTTTGTATCATCTAAATCATCTTTAAGACTTTCAAGTACCATCTGACCTGTAGTACCCATGCTGTTCCAATCAGTTTGTTTTATCTGATTATTCAAGTCTTCAATTAATTTTTCTGTCTTTTCTATTTCAACATTAAGACCATTCAATGCAGGAGCTAACTTAATATTGCCTTTTATTTCAATTTGCTTTGATGGATCTTGTAAGTCTTTAGTTTCAGTATATTCTTTCTTAGCACGTATTGCTTTCTTCCATTTTACAAGTAATTCATCTAATTTACTTGTATTACCTGTATTGAAAGCAACCATATAATCTGCTTCAGCTTGTTTTACAGCATCATTAAGTTGTTTTTCAAACTCAGCTAATACATCTACATTAGTCTTTACTTTTACATCAATGCCTACAGTTAATTTACGTTTTTCTACTTCTTTCTGCCATTTTTTAATGTTTGTATTGATTAACTCAACTAATTTCTTATCATTGATGTCTGCTTTATTTAATTTGTCTTGCCATGCTTTAAGCATTCCTTCAGCTTCTTCAACACTGTTCTTAGCAAGTTCTTTCTTTGTCTTATTTGATTCTTTCTTATGAGTTTCTCTTGTTGCTTTAACTGCTTTATGTACGCCTTCAACACCTGCATTTTTTAATTTCTTTGATGCTTCTTGCTGTAGATCTACAACTTTCCCAAAGTCATCTTCAAGCTGTTTAGTTATTCTCTTGTTAGATTCTTCTATTTCTTTTTCTACATCAACAGAATATTCTCTACTTATCCAACCTAACCCTTCATATTTTACATTCTTTGAGTTTCTATCTAAACCAAGATCTGCAATATCATTAGGGTCAAGATCTTTTCTGCCTTTTACAGCTCTTAATTTCTCTTGTCTTTCTAATTCATCTTGATATCTTTTCTGTGCTAATGCTGCTTGTGCTGCTGCTTTTGCACGAAGAACCATTGCCTCAATTACTTTCTGTGTATTCTTAACTAAGAAGTTTTCAGCATCATTTACATTGTTTATCTGTACACCTAAATTATTGAACTCAGTCTGATTATCTCTAATCCATTGTACTTTTTCACCTACTGTACGTAAGTTTCTCCATTCAGCTTGTAACTTATAATATGTAGGAATTGAACTTGTAAGTTCATTATTCAAAGCTGAATAATATGATTTTGTCTGTTCTGCTTGTCTTGCTGCTTTTGCTTCTTCTGCTCTTGATTTACTAGACATTACAATGAAAGCACCTAATGCAGCAGTAACACCAATAATTGCTGTAGCCAATAATACATAAGGGTTCATCATTGCAACTTTATTGAATGCTGCTTGTGCTACTGTAGCTGCCTTTGTAACAACTACGCTTTTACCTTCAGCAGCAGTCTTTATTTTGGTTGCAGCTGTTGCAGCTAATGTCTGTACTTTTGCTACAGCCAACATTGTATTTGACTGTTTCTGTAATGCATTCTGTATCTTAGTAACAGCAGTCAATGCAGATTGAGCTGTGGTAAATGCAACTATAGCTTTTTTAGCATCTTCTTCATTACCTGTGAACTGTGCAACAACACCTAATGCTGATGCTGTAGTCGACATGAATACACCCATACCTTCACTTAATGTATCAAATACTCGAGTATCAGATGCAAGGTTCTTTAATTCTGTATTTAAGTCACCCTGCATATCAACCATTTCTGCTGCCTTAAGTTTTGCTTCTTCCAATTGTCTAGCCATTTCTTTACCGAATGAACTAGCTTTAGCAGTAGCATCAAGTTTAGAATAAGCAGATGCAAGGTTCATTACTTCCCTTTTTGCTTGTGCAAACTCCTTTTTGAAATTGCCTAATGAATCTGTAATCTTACGTTGGTCAGTTTCATATTGTTTTGCGGCTTGGTCGGCTTGGTTCATACCATCAACAAAGCCCTGCACTTGCGCACTTAATTCGACTTGAACACGATTTGCCATGTTGTAAAATTTATGTTTTTGTTAATGAAATTTCACTTATGTTCCATTACATAATGTTATATTAATAAAATAGTACTATATTTAATTATATAGCATATCAAATATATAAACCTAAACCAATGAAATTTAAGATTAATAATGATGAAATTGAACTTATTTATTCTTTTAGAAGTTCAATTTATTTTGAACAGATTGCTGGACATAATTTAGATTTTACAAATTTGACAGCTAATGACTTATTGACATTATTCTATTCTGTATTTATTGCTTCAATGCAGAAAGCAAAGAAACCAATTGTATCAATGTTGGATTTCATGGATGCAATAGATGAGAATGGTGGAGATAAAATATTGTTGGAGTTCTCTAACTGGTATGTTCAGACATTACAAGCTCAATATGAAGTATTGAACTCAGAAGATGAAAAAGAAAAGAAACAAGTAAAGAAGACAGGTAAAAAAAAGACCAACTAATATTCAATGAACTGTATAAGCTACTTGTCATATATCACAAAATTGTTAGTCATGAATATTTCTTGGACGATATGCAGATTCCAGATCTGGCTATCGCGACAAAATATCTCGAATTTGCTGAAGCTGCATCTTGGGCAGAAACAAGACAGATAATGTTGTGTTCGTTGAAACCATATCTTAAAAAGAAAAACATTACAGCAGATGAATTCTTCCCATTGCCAATAGATGAAACATGGCATAGAAAAGATGAGATGACAACAGAATTAGACAAGGGAGCATTAGAATGGTTCAAGACATTTAAACAAAACTACAAAAAATCTTCATGAACGTAGTGAAATGAATATAAAAGGACAGCCAATAAGCTGTCCTTTATCTATATAGAAAGTGAAATTATGTTGTACCTTAACACGGTTAAGGATTTGGTTCATCTTCGAACAGGTCATCAACTTTATGCATCTTATAGTCTACCTTACGATTTAGTCTTTCCTCAACTTTCAGCATTTCATTTTTCACTAAGAGATTTATACCGAATACAGCAGCACAGAACGCAACTGATTGTCCTAAGTACCATAATGATCCTTGGTCAACTGAATATTCATTTAAGAAAAATGATAAGAAACATAATATAATACCTGTAATCAAGAAACCTACTGCGGTTGTATATTGTATTTTCTCTTTTCTTTGAATTGTCATTATCTAAATAAATAGATTTATTTAATAACAATATAGTACATTTTATGACGCATTCTGGATAGTCCAGTTTGTAGGGATGCCAGATATGCCAGTAGTCCAGTCTGACATTGATGCTGCTTTTGTAAATGTACCTGTGTTCTTTACATCTGCTAACCAACGCATAGTACAGTTATCTGCTGATATGTCTGTAGCAAGGCAAGTAACATTATTCAAATTAGAACATAATTCAAACATACTTGTATAACAGTTTGAAACTAATGTTGTTGCAGGTAATGTTGGAGCTGTTGAAAGACTTGTACATTGATAGAACATTGAGTTATAACATGAATTTTGCAATGTTGTTGCAGATAATGTTGGTGGAGTAGTCAATGATGTGCAATTCATAAACATACAATAATAACATTCTTGTGCTAATGTTGTTGCAGGTAATGATGGTGCAGTAGTAAGCGATTGACAATTAGTAAACATAGCTTGATAACATTCATTTGTCAATGTTGTTGCAGGTAATAAATCTGATGGAACTGTAGTCAATAAGAAACAATTCATAAACATTCCTGCATAACAATATGGAGTTAATGTTGTAGCAGGCAATAAATTAGATTGAATTGTTCTTACTGCTGATTCTGTAAACATACCACTATAACATCCTTCTGCTAATGTTGTTGCAGGTAATAAACCAGACGGTATTGTTGTTATTTCTGTAGCTTTGAACATATCATGATAACAATTTGTTGCTAGTGTTGTAGCTGGTAATAAATTAGATGGTATTGACGTTAAACCGTAGCATCCATCAAACATACCACTATAGCATCCTTCTGCTAATGTTGTAGCAGGTAATTCAGGAACCGTAGTTATATCATGGGATGCACCAAACATAATATAATAACAATATGGGGCTAATGTTGTAGCAGGCAAATCTGGAGTATTTGTTAATTCCCATGCTGAACTTAACATACCCTGATAACATCTTTCTGATAATGTAGTAGCAGGCAATATAAGATCTGCTGCATCAAATACATGCTGTTCTAATCCATGTTCATAATAATTGTTATTTATCCACGCTTTTCTAAGAGCAAACAAATACGCAAAATTATCATCACTACTTAAAACAGTTGTATTTATTCCATGATATTCGCTGTCTGTTGAATTTTCACTATCAAAGTGAGCAGGTAATAATGACATAATATTACCATATACTCTATACTTATTGGATGCAAATAATGTAACAACATGTCCACATACAGAAAAGTTTCTGAAAGATATGATATCGTTTCTATTTAGAGTAACTATTTGTTGAGGTGCAATATTTTGTCTTGCTGTATAATTATACCATGGACCATTGTTATTAATTCTATACTGTAATGTCATTGTTTGTGACGGACATAATCTATCATGAGCATCTGCATATAAAATTGAAATTTCATTTGCTCCACTATATAAGTTCTGTATTGTAAGATAAGAACTAATATACTGATTTATTTCAAGTTCAGCAAGTATTATTGTATTCTCTGATAAAGTAAACTGTATATTTGACAATGTAGAATATTCTGTACCGTTCTTTTTCCAACGTACAAATCTAGAATTATCATCAGGATTTGCTTGTAATGTTATTACTGATTCACTTAACCATGTATAAGTTACAGATTCTTGACTACTATGACCAATTGTACCACTTATTAATATACCATCTGGTTGTAATACTGTATAACTTACTGTACCTAAGTTCTTATTGTTAATCTGAATTGTAACATTACAGTTAGTATATACGGGAATTACTTCATAGTTAGCAACTAATGATATGTTAGTATTTACAGTAAATGTATATGTCTGCTGTCTGCTTACTATAGCACCGTTTAATTTCCATCCTACAAAATTATAACCTTCAACTGAAGAAGCAGTAACTGTAGCAGTTGTACCATTCATATATGATCCTGCACCTGTCAAAGTTGCACCAACATCAGGAGTCTGTGATAATGTAACTGAATAATGTGGTTCAGTATCAAATACAGCAAAAAGTGAAGTATTATTAGTTACAGTAAATGTATATGTTGCATTTCTTGAAACAGGATCTATAGATGGACCATATTCCATAAAGTCATCTCTATCATACCAACCAGTAAAATAATAACCTACCGATGCAATTGCATTTATTGTTATACTTGTATCTTCAACATATGTACCACCACCATAAACAGAACCTGCACCCGTTGGATATACATCTAATACAACATTATAGTTGCTTGGAATATATTCGTTTATATTGTATACTGTCCAACCAATAGGTACACCATCATTTGAGTTAATTGGATATGTTGCGTTTGAGTCTTTTATGAATGTACCTGTAGGAGCAACATTTGCTACCCAGTCTGTTAATGATGATGCCTCTCGTGATGTAGCTAAAATCTTAATATAATTCAAATTCTCACAATAACTAAACATATTTGCATAACATAATTCTGGTAATGTTGTAGCAGGCAATAATGGTGCAGTAGTCAATGATGTACAACCATTTAACATATTCATATAACATGCAACAGTTAATGTTGTAGCAGGTAAAGTAGGTGCAGTAGTCAATGACTCGCAACCCCTAAACATATTCAAATAACAACTTGGGGCTAATATTGTAGCAGGCAATGTTGGAGCATATGTAATATCATCACAGTTATAAAACATCCCCGCATAACAGAAATTTGCTAATGTAGTAGCAGGCAATATATTAGGTGGAGATATTAATGAACTACAACTATTGAACATTCCATCATAACAGTGAGATGCCAATGTTGTAGCAGGCAAAGCAGGTGAAGTAGTCAATGCCGTGCTACAGTTATAGAACATATTTTTATAGCAATAGTCTGCTAATGTTGTTGCAGGCAGTTTAGGCGCCTTTTCAAGTACCATACAATCATAGAACATATTAGCATAGCAGTATTTAGTCAATGTCTTTGATTTCAACTGCAATCCTGATGCATCTACTACTTGTGAATGATAGAATAGACCATCTAACAAATGTTCAATTGGATGATCATAGTCATCTGTTATGTCAGTTAAATCATCTATCTTATCAAATCTGTCTTCAACTAACAATGACAAAGGATTGCCTGATACATCATATTCGTATGTTGAACCAATACACCAATAACATGATAATGGATCTGGTTCACTTCTTTCATAATATGTATTTGTATTTGTACCTTTAAGCAGCACTGACTGACCAGCTGACAATGTACATAATGTTCCATCATCATTTATATCATTCCATGTCATTCCATTATCTAATGAATACTGTATATTTACAATACCGTCTTCATATTCTATCCATGGAACTATACCTAGGTTATATAAGTTTATATTTATAACATTGTTGTTGTATCGAGAAGTTATCTTCAAAGCATTATCGTATGCTCCGTTGAATACTGATGTCTTCTCATAATAGAAATTTAAATAAGCTTCGTTTACTGATGGCATAAGTTTTTCTCATTATATATTTTTTATATGTCTATTACTGTCCAACCACTTGGTATACCACTTGCACCTGATGGGAATAAAGTAGAATTAGTATCTTTTACAAATGTACCTGTTGATGCAACACCATTTAACCATGAAGTAAAGTTATTATATCCACTTTTTGTTGTAGCCATACACTTTACATAATTAAGACTTGAACATCCATCAAACATCTGGTTACATCCGTATGAACCTACACTAGTTCCTAATAAGTCAGGTGCTTTTATTAATGAAGTACAATCTCTGAACATCATATTGCAACCACCATTTGGAATATTTGCATTTATCTGTGTAGGACCATATATTAATGATGTACAACCTCTAAACATCTGTCCACAACATTCTGATGATAAAGTAGTTACATTTGGCATAACATTTGATGCATCAGCTAATGATGTGCAATCATAGAACATCTCATTTACTGCATATGATTGAATTGTTGTATCTGTTACTGTTGGTGGATATAAAAGATCATTACACTCACGGAACATTGATTGGAATGAACGAGTGTTTGTTTTAGATAATATAAGATTTGATGCATTAACGACCTTTGAACCACGAAACATCTGACTAAAATTACGTTCTCCAGTAAGTGTAGTATAATTTGCAAAATTATCACCATAAACCAATGATAATATATTGCCTGAAACATTAAATTGTTTGTTATCTGAAGATCTAATTGCAGTATAGTTAGTTCCTGAAGAACAATAAGTAGTATTAGTTCCTCTTAGATATAACTTCTCTCCTGTATTTAATGTAGTAATTGTATTTGATGATGTTGCTGATGTAATTGATGTCCAAGTAGTCTTGTCGACTGACCATTCAATTGTCTTTGTATAACTACTAGAATTTGCCACAAAAATTATACTATTAGAATCAGCTAATGATGTAATAGTAAGATATTCTAATGAATAATCTATTGGCGGCCAAAGTTTTGATGAACCAAGATAGATGGCACTCAATTGAGTACCACCTAATCTTGCATCTTGTATATCTGATAAATTAAAACCGTTCATATAATTAATAATAACAATTTTTTTATGAACCAGTAACTAAATAAACAGTATTAGCATCTGGTGAAGCAGGCATTGAACTTACGACTGCTATACTTAATGTCTGGTTAGCCGTAACTATGTTGTTTGGAAGAACAGGTATAGTTGGCTTGTTCTTTATATAGTCAGGTTCAGATGATCCTGTCTGATTCCAGTCTGATTGTACTTGTGCTGCTGGTATAGTTGGCTTGTTCTGTATATAACTTAATGCACCTGTATCTCCTTCACTCCAATCTGGTTGTACTGGAACAATTCTGTTACAAGGTATGATGTTTCTCCATATAACATTGTCATCACTTGAACCTTTGTATATTCTCATTTCAACAAAATTGTATACATCACTAAAACCAATGTTTATATAATTAATATTATGATCACGTAAATATTCCCAATCAAAATCAATCCATGATGTTGCATCACCATTGTATCTATAACTGAATGTATAAGGAGGTGTATATGTAGGATCTGTTTTTACTTCTTCACCTATATTATGAAGTATTTCATCATTTAACATTTCAAGAATACGTATTCTGAAAGTAGAACTAATATTCTGAATAATTACCTCAAGATGAAAATCTTCTTTAGTTGACAAATCAGGCTTGTTCTTTATATAACTTGGTTCTGTAGTTCCTGTTTCATTCCAGTCTGCTTGTTCTAATGGACCACGTTCTCCAGTTGGACCCTGATCTCCTGTAGGTCCTTTATCACCTGTTTGCCCTTTGTCTCCTGTAGGACCTTGCTCGCCTTGAATACCTTGGTCTCCAGTTTCGCCTTTATCTCCAGTTTCACCTTTATCTCCATCTGGTCCTTTATCACCTGTAGGACCTTGCTCGCCTTGAATACCTTGGTCTCCAGTTTCACCTTTATCTCCAGTTTCGCCTTTATCTCCAGTTTCACCTTTATCTCCAGTTTCACCTTTATCACCTGTTTCACCTTTGTCTCCATCTGGTCCTTTATCGCCTGTAGGACCTTTATCTCCATCTGGTCCTTTATCTCCAGTTTCACCTTTATCTCCAGTTTCACCTTTGTCTCCAGTCAAACCTTTATCTCCTGTAGGCCCCTTGTCTCCAGTCAAACCTTGCTCACCTTGAATACCTTGGTCGCCTGTAGGACCTTTATCTCCTGTATCACCTTGTGGTCCTTTATCACCTTGTGGTCCTTTATCACCTGTTTCACCTTTGTCTCCATCTGGTCCTTTATCACCTGTAGGTCCTTTGTCTCCATCTGGTCCTTTATCACCTGTAGGTCCTTTGTCTCCTGTATCACCTGTTTGACCTTTGTCTCCAGTCAAACCTTGCTCACCTTGAATACCTTGGTCGCCTGTAGGACCTTTATCGCCTGTAGGACCTTTATCTCCATCTGGTCCTTTATCACCTGTAGGTCCTTTGTCTCCTGTATCACCTGTTTGACCTTTGTCTCCAGTCAAACCTTGCTCACCTTGAATACCTTGGTCGCCTGTAGGACCTTTATCACCTGTTTGACCTTTGTCTCCAGTCAAACCTTTATCGCCTGTAGGACCTTTAATATTATCTGTTAATTGCCATATTTGAGTTTGTTGCCAACCAATATCATCAGTAATTTCATTTAATATATAAACATTACCACTTTCAGTAACATAATGAGATCCTATTGCTAAATCATACAACGTACGATCCCATTCATTTACTATTAATGTTACAATTCGTTGACCATCATAACCTTCAAAAAGAGCACCACCTAACCATTCTGGGCTGTCACCTGTAGGACCTTTATCTCCTGTTGGACCTTTATCTCCCGTTAAACCTTTATTACCATCTGGACCCATCATACCTTCTGGACCTTCAGGACCACGATCTCCAGTTTGTCCTTTATCTCCAGTCAAACCTTTATCACCTTGTGGTCCTTTATCTCCAGTCAAACCTTTATCTCCTGTTGGTCCTTTATCGCCTGTAGGACCTTTATCTCCTGTTGGACCTTTATTACCTTCTGGACCAGCTTGACCAGTATCACCTTTGTCACCCTTTGGACCAGTTGCACCAGTAGGACCAGTTGCACCTGTATCACCTTTATCGCCTTTAGGTCCTTGAGGTCCTGTATCTCCAGTATCACCTTTGTCTCCTTTTTCTCCTTGTGGACCAGTTTCTCCACGTGGACCTTGTGGACCAACAGGAACTAAGAAACCAACATGAGCAGCAACATCTAATGTCTCCAATTCAGGATCTATATTAGCTGCTGATGTATTATCAACAATAGAGAACATCTCTCTACCTTTTGCTTTCCATCTCCAAGCATTTCCATTTTCATCTTTACCTTTAACTTCAACACCATAAGCTGCTCCACTATGCAAATAATTGCCCTTAACTGGACAATAAAGTTCATTTACTGTACCTTCCACTATTTCATATTCAAGCGGAATCACGATTGAATCTTTTTCACATATTAAAGCAACACTGATATCAGAACACGATAAAAGATTAAAATCGTTCCAAACTGTCTCGTTACCTTCGAGAGTTGGAGCCTCTAAAACAAGATGTAACTTAAAGTCGTTACCTCTTACAATACGGACGTTACTGTTTGTCATCTGTTTACTAAAATATATTTAATATAAAATAGTATTTAATGCAAGCACAAAAAAGGTACTCCAACTGGAGTACCCAAATAAACATAAATATATGATAGATTAATATGAATGAAAGATATTACTCATTTCACAATGAGCGAAAGATTAGTCTATCTTATGAACCTGTGCTAAATGGTCCTGTAGGTCCTTGTGGTCCTGTATCACCAGAAACATCTGCATCAGCTGCTGTCAATGTGAATGCACCAACTCCACTAAATGTTGCAGATAAAGTTGCATTATCACCAGCAGGAGCATTGATTGACAATGAAGTAAGCAATGCATCACCTTGTGCAATGATGTCGCCTGAAGAAGTTGACCAGTTGTTTGCTTGACCATTACCACCAACAATACCTTTGTCGTCCCAGTTGCCTGGCTTACCGAACTTCAAAGTAACTGTTGTGTTGTTCTTTGCTTTGTTCAATGCATCAAATAATGAATTGATAGAATCTGCTGAAGCTAAGTTTTCGCAAGTAACTTCCCATGTTTGAGATTGTGCAAGAGTGCTTGGGAAAAGACCATGGTCTTTTGTGCTAACCTCAGTTGTATTTGTTGTGAAAGAAATACTGTGAGAAGTAGCGAATGCTATAGGATTGTCACCAATGAACACCATCAACATTGAACCATTTATAATGTCCGCATTATCTCTATATCCAGCCATAATTAATTATGTAATATTTTTGTGTTTTTCTAAATTTTATTATAATATAGTACTATTCTACCATACATTGGAACTGTAGCTCTTCTACGAATGCATCATTGTCTGTTGTATATTCTGCTACAGTAAGCAATTGTATTGGATGAATGTATATGTCTTCATCTTTCCATTGATAACCTTCAAGTGAATGTCTAACTGCATTTGCCAACTCAATACATTGTACATAGTCATCTGAAACACAACTGACTGTATAGTTTACTGTATTGTACCAACCAAATCCTAATGGAAGATCCTTTGTATAGTTGACTGTAATTCCTGTTCTTGAATGAACAATAAAAGGAAATGTCAGATTATCAGGTTGAAGCAAAGGAAATATTCTCTGTGTATAGTCTTCAGGTTCTGGTTGTCCTGTTTCTCCTGTTGCACCTTCTTCTCCAGTATCACCTAATAATTGTACTTGTGGTTCTGGTTCAGGATCAGGTGCTGAATGTGGTGCATGTTCAGGATCTAATATGTCGGCTACCTCTGTTGACTCTTCTAATATTGCTTGAAAGTATTTTGAGATTAATAAACTATTATCCATGTTGGTTAGGTTGTATTTTTGTTGAATGCAGTATCTACATATTCTGTCAGTATGTCTTCCATTAGTTTAACTGCTGCATTTTCATTTGCTTGTACGGCTGACTTGAAGAAGTTTGTTGGCTTGATGTAGCCTATATACTTTTTCTTTTTCAACTTGATGCCATTTCTCTTTTTATGATAACGCTTTACAGTACCATCTTCAAAAAATCTAGTTCTATATGTACCACTGCCACGTTTACGAGTACCCATTGCATTGATAGTAGTTGAAGCACCATCTACTTTTGAGAATCCTACTGCATCTACCAATGTATCAATATATTTTGGATTTCTCTCTGTTGCTTTAGGTACAGCAGTAACTAATGACTGTCTGATTTTCTCTCTTAAGAAATATGCTGCTCTATACAATGCTTTCTTTTCTAAGTCAGGCATCTTCTTAGCAATCTCTTCAAAAGGACCTCTGAATGTACCACTGACTTTCAATGTAATTTCATCCATCTTACTCGTTAACTAATGTAGTTATGATTTCGATATTGCCGTAATAATCATTCTTATTGATAGATAAAATTTTCCATTTCTTATTATCCCAGATTATACGGTCAGTCTCAGTAATAGGTACATAAGCACGAACAACAAAAGTACGGTTGATAGGATAGAATATCTCACCTTCAGAGATTACTTGGTTCTCTGAATTGAATATTATATGAGCACGAGTCTCATACTTCTTGACATATGACGTCTGTATTGTACCGTATTGTGTCTTTGTTGTCTGCAAAGCTTGTATCTCTATTGGATGTTTAAGTAATGCTGAGTTCATTATCTATAATTACGATATAATTTAAGCATTGTATATACTGCATTTGGAATGTCTATTGACTCACTTGAACTACCTCTGTTTACTGAATAGAAATAATCTACTAAAATTCTCATTGCATGCATTATAGTTGCAGGCATTTCTCCATTTTCAGCATATATCTCTTGTAAGTCACAATCAAGCAATTGTGCTGTCATATCTTCTGCAGCATCACCGAGCATTTCTAAGAAAGTGTCATCACCTTCATAAGCTGCATCAATATTGCATTGTTTCTTTATTTCTTCTATGGTTAAATACTGCATAATTTCTAAATAATATTATATTTAGTCACATGTCTGTGTCTAAAGACATGTTATATTGAAAAAGGGAATGGAGTACTATTCTCCACTCCCCGAGTTTGAAATCTATAATGAGTGCCTAAACCAACTTGTTTAGTCAACGTTACCGAACTTGAATGCTTCTGGACGAAGAACTACTGCGTCGAAGAATGCATTGATAACAAGACGGATGCAACCATTTACAGCTTGTGTGTATTGGTCGATAGTGATGTCGATGTCACCCCAAGAACCAACTGCTAAGTAGTTGAAGTCACCATAAACGAACTTCTTAGTAGAAACGTTAGAAGTATTAAGCATTGGAGTACCATCAATTTGGTTAGCTTCCATTACCATACCTGTAGCGTTAGTACCCTTAATCATTGAACGGAATGTAGCTTTAGCTGTATTACCCATCAAGTATTTCTTTTGACCGTTGATGTTTGCATCATCAAGAGCAGCTTCGAATGCACAAAGACCTGCATAGTCGTCAACATTAGTTTCTGTTGCACCGTAGAAGATACCTGCAGGTTGAGTAGCAGAACCTGCAACTGCACCAAAGATAGTAGCTTCAAGTTTGTCGTTTAATGCATTAACGATGTCTCTACGGATAGCTGCTTCAACACCAATAGTATCTTGTGCAAGTAATTGCTTAGAGATATCTACATAAGCAGTAAGACGCTTTGGTTGTAAAAGTTTAGTTGTGAATGTGTTGCCTGTTGCATTAGCTGCTGCAACTTCACCTGCCCAACCAACTTGACCTTTACCCATGATTGGAACTTGTACATCACCTTTTGGAAGACCGCTATAGAAACGAACACCTAATTTAGCTAATACTGAGTTAGCGTAAAGAGGTTCTAAGATGCCTTCGATTTCAGTTTCAATAACTGAGTCATGTACACCAGCTTCACCAGTAACTTGCATTGTACGAGTTTCAGCGTTGATAGTGATAGACTTTTGGTTATTGTCTATTGCATTACGCAATTCTTTAATTAAAGTTGTTTTCATTGTTTTATTTCTCTTATTTTTTTCTTCTTCTTTAGGATCTTCCTCTTCTTCATTAGGAAGTTCTCTTTCATATTGTGCTAATTTCTCTTCTAAGGCTTTAAGTTCTTCTTTCTTTTCATCGATTTCTTCTCTTAATGCCTTGAACTCTTTATCCTCGTCCTCATTCATTTCACGAACTTCTGACTTGCAAAGTTCTACGATTGCCTTCATACGTTCTGTGATTTCATTGATACGAGATCTGATTTCTACAGAATTGGTCATATATTAAGAATTGATATTTTTATGAACAAGATTTAATTTAAATAAATATAGTAAAATTTTTTTCTCTTATCCAGTTATCACTTCAGCTGTAGAACCACCTGTGTCGCCTGTATCACCTGTATCTCCAGTTGCGCCTGTAGGTCCTTCTGGTTCAGTATCTCCTGTAGGTTCAGTTGTTCCTGTATCACCGGTATCTCCTGTTGCTCCAGTGTCTCCAGTAGGTCCAGTAGGTTCTGTAGTACCTGTATCATCTGCATTGATGTAATCTGCATATACAGGTTTTGTTACTTGGAATAAGTTGTAGTTAATAGGCTTAATCTTTGCATTTACTGCTGAACTATTCAAAGCTTTGAATGCATCAACTAATTCAAGTTGTACATAGATAACAGTTGCATCTGTATCTTGTGTGATTTCATATGCTGATTGCTTGAATACATAAAGTTCGTTTCCTATTTTCTTTTGGTCCATTGTATTATTAGATATTTTTGTATTCTTCTATTTCTTTAAGTTTAGCATCAAGAGATTCTAATATCTGCTTGTCACGTTCTTCTTTCTCCTGTATTTCTTTTACTTTATCTGCAACATCTTCAAGATCTTCTTTTACATTTTCAAGAGATCTTTGTACTTGTTTTTCATGTTCTTCTTTCTCTTTTTGTCTTTTTTCTTTGAACTCTTCTAATGTACGTAAGTTTACATCTGTTGCTTCATAAGCAGGAGTACAAGACAATATTGAGATCTCATCTAAGAAAGCAATTGAACGGATAGTACGATTATATGTACCGTCACCATTGTCTTCCCATTCTTCTTTTTCAGGAGCAAACGCAAATGACATTGCATCATAGTCGCCTCTACGTATTCCTTCTAATAATGCATCACCTTGTGCTGTATTTGGAAGTTCTGTCTCATATTCAAGTCCTCTGTCTGTTATGAAAAGTCTTAATGAACCCTTTCCATACTTTGAACGTGCATATGTACCTTGACTTGCATCATGGTTGACATACAACTTTACATCATAGTTGTTTATGATTCCTTCTAATGCAGCAGGATCTATTGTCTCGTAAAACTCACCGTAAAGAAGTTCAGATCTTGTGTTTACAGGAATTGCAAGACCACTTACTTTGCGGCTTTCTTCCTCATTACTACGTATTTCAGTAGTAATATTTCTAATTTCAAGATTTTTCTTCATCTTCGTCAGTTTGTGTATTTTTCTCTTCATTTTCAAGATTATTCTCTTTATTATCAGAATTTATCTTGTTTTGATTTGGATCACTATATGCAATTGTAAGATCGTCACCACCTTCAACTGGTGCAAAACCAAGCTGTTTTCTAGCTTCGTTCCTACTAATAATTCCCTTATCTACTAATGTTGACAAATAATTAACTTGTGCTTGTTTATCAGTCTTAATGATATCTTCTTCTATGATATCTATGTAATATTTTGACTGATCATTAGGTAATATAAGTTTCTTATTAAGTTCTTGTTCTAAATTGATTACATAAGGAGCCAAAGTATTAACTGTAAATTGAATCATTGCTTGTTCAATTGAGTTATAACTTGATTTAGACAAGTCTCCAAGCAACACAGGGTTCATATTAAAGAATCTTGCGATTTCTTGAACATTAAACAAGCGAGTTTCTAAAAGTTGACTGTCTTTTGAATTACTTGATATTGGATTAAACTTCATTCCGCCTTCAAGAACTGCAATACCTGTACCTGTACCTACTTGGCTTTCAGACCATGCACTTCTAATGCTTTCTCTTTGCTCTTTAGTAAGACGTGGTGTTTCTGTAGATAAAATACCTTGTACTGTCATACCAGAATTAAAGAAATTCTGCGCAGCTTTATCTGCTGAACCACTTAAACGAATTGCATTTGTCATAAAAGACAAAATACTACGTCCATTAATACCATCAATTGAGTGCATTCTTAAATGAATCATGTTTATTGGTTCTATTAATGAACGAGATACTTTAGGTGCTTGATAAAATAATGAACCTGTTACTTTATTATATACAATATTACATTCCCCATAAGGAAGATAAACAATATTAATCGGTTTACCCTTATTGTCACGTTCTATGAATGCAAAACCATTCCCATGTAATAATACATCAAGAATCATATTCTTTGTCATGATGAATTGTGATAAAATTGCATCATCAAAAATATGATCTACATAGAAATTATCAGGGACTTCATTTTCTCCCTTTGCTTTTACTTGCCATGACATTTGAGCAACAGAAGAAGATATCAAATTTACAGCAGCAAAGAATGCAGATTGTGATAATGCATCATAATCCTTCAAATTCAATAACTTCTGTAAAAGACCAATACCTTGATTTACTTCTGTACATGCGTCTGTTGGCACTTCTTTATGTGGAGGTTCAACTTCTCTTATTTCTCTTTTTTTCCAAGGCCACATATTATGTAGTTAGATATTTTTAATAATATAGTATGTATTACACATATGTTCTTTTACCATCTATTATTACTAAATGCTTACCTTTATTTGCTGGTGCACCTTTATGTTTTCCTAACCAATATTTAGCGTTATGTTCAGATATTTTTTGTCTAGATATGTCTGTATGATTTGTACCATACATATGGTTTTTCTCTCCAGATGCTGCTTCTGATTGTTTTTTTCTTGTTTCTTGTGAAACAATCTTATTTGTGTGGTGAAGTTTTATATGATCTGCATGAGTCAAAAATATTAATTCTGATGCTGGGCGATTAAAATACAAATCATTATCTACTAAATATTGTCTTGAAACATTTAATTCTGTTTCTAATCTGTGGTGACAATCCCACATAGTAGTATTATCATTAATAGCTATATAATAATTTTCTATTAATGACAAATCTTCATTGCATAATTTATTTGTGTGTTTACCAATCATAGTTTGTAAGATATTTTTATAGTTTGTAGTTATAGTTTGTATAAAAAGACCAACCTTTCGTTGCAATCTACTCAGTTGGTCACATTACAAACTATAATATAAAATAGTAATTTTTAATTAATAATCCAACCTTCAGGGCTGTAATATCTACTATTCAAATAGCACCCAAGTGCTTCTAATTGTGATATTACTGGGTCAATCTTATTATTTTTCTCTCCATTTGCTTTAGTCGGCTTAGTATTTTCATTATGATCTATCATTAATTGCACATTAGCAAAGCACCAATCTACTGCTGGATTTGTGTCAATTATACACTTACCAGAACGAACCAGCATCTCAAAAAATTTAGTTGGACCATTAAAATGACCTATTGACTGCCCATAAATACATAATGGTAACCCAGCATTTTCTGCTGATATAGCCCAACTGCTAGCATTATATGCATCATAACCATAATCAACAAATGAAACAACACGTGAAGCTTCTAATTGATCTTTTAATATATGTTCGTAATCGACTACATTTCCAGAAGTTTTAATTGCCCATCCTCGTCTTATCCATTCTCTATAATATTCTTTATTTGCTGATGTTTCTAATGCTTCTTCAGGTATATATAACCATGACTTAAATATAAATTTATCTGGGTTTAATTTTCTATCAGGATTAGGTGGAATACAAATAGAATGAGCAGTTAAGTCACATACAACAGACAAGTCACAACCACCAAATGCAATTTCATCTCTATAGTCATTGAGATTTACAGGTTGCATTACACTTTGAATATAATCTCTTGAAATCCAAATATCTGATGATTGCATCCATTGATTTAGATTTTTTGTTCTTATCGAAACTTCATTAGATGGTGTATTGATGGCTGAACGTATTTGGTCACGCATATAGTCATATCCTACAGTCTGTCCTAATGATGGATTTGCTTTTATCCATACTTTCTCATCTTTCCAGTCATCATCTTCGTCAAGCTGATATAATGCAAAGAACCATGAGTCATCTTCTATTATACCGCTTAATACTCTTGTTCCATAAGCCCATTGATTATATAATGGATATGTCTCACCAATATGAAATCCGCAAGTTGAAATACCAACTGCTAATGGATTTTCTATTGCACCCTGTGATGTCTTAAGAATATTCCATACTTCAAATGATTTTGCTTCATGTCCTTCATCTTGTAAGAAAAACGATGCTCCAAGACCATCAAGTTTTGATGTATCTGATGCTAACACATTAATTCTTGCGCCTGTAATTGGTGAATACAAATTACGTCTAAATCGTTTGATGATTTTCTCTTTTGGATCTATAGATTTTGCTTGTTGTGAACAGTGTCTAAAAGCAATTTCTGCTTGTTGTGAAGAATTGGCTATAAAATCTATTTCAGGAGATTTCTGTCCGTCACATAATGCAACTGTCATTGCTAAACTTGCACCGAAAAACGTCTTTCCTGCTTTACGACTTAATAGTAATAAAGCATTTTTTATTACTCGTTTGTTTGTTTCTGTATATTTCCATCCGAAAATATTAGAATACATCCATTGTTGGTAAGGTAATAATATGAAATTTTCGCCTGCATGCTTGCCTTCAGAGTGTTTTAATTTCTGTACAAATCTTATTTTTCTATCAATATCTGAATAATCAAAGTAAATATCATCACGTTTTGACCATTCAATCATTCTTTGACAAGCTAATTTAATATATTTTCCAGTAATTATTCTATCATTTACGACATCATATGCATATTTCCAATATGATTTACTTAGGTCAATATTTGTCATTATAGATTAAAATATTTTTATATAATATAGAAAAAAGGGTTATCACAATTGTGATAACCCAAAACAAAAGAAGATAAATAAATATATTATCAATATAAATTACGTCTTAGGGACGTAAGTCCATAATATAATATGACAGAATCGACAGTTTGGGATGTCAGCCGCTTAAAAAAAATTATTCGTTTATAAGGAGTAAAACGAACTTATAATAATATGAATGAACAAAAAATGAGTTATCTAATTGGATGATATAACGGAGTATATGCATATAGTTTATAAGTAATGCCAATTCCGTCTTGTTCTCTTTCAGAGATTTCTAATTCTACATTTTCTTCCGTCTGTTTAATACAAGACATAAATTCCTTTATCAATATCCATAACATATCAGCAGACTTGCTTACTTTAAGACTACATCGTATATTAAAACCATCTTCGTCTTTATCGAACTTTAAGTTAGATACACAGTCAAAGTCGAATATGCTTGATAATATTGATTCATATGTTTCAAAAACGTATTTCTTATCTTTTGCTTTGCGTATATTTCTCGCTTTAATTTCTATTTCCTTTGTCATCAATATCATTGTATAGTAGTTTATTTAATTAATAATAAACATTTTCTAAGAGAATGTATGTAATATTACTAATTTTTTTCTAACAATGAAGAAATTTGTTGCTTTTTGGGATGTGGCATAACATTCATATTTTGTTCTGTTATCTGTCTAAAAAATGAGACCTTACGCTGCTAATGAAAAAATATATATTAACTATTTATGAATCTAAATATTATGTTTGTTATACAAAATTAATAGCATGAGTGAGTAAAAAAGAACCGCAGACCTGTACGCTTACAGGCGTCTCATATACATTATCTCTTACAAGAAGAATAGTATTCTTTCGAATACAGTATTAATATAGTACAATTATTTTATTTGTTCAAATAGCCATGTCTTTTTAAGTGGCAAGTTCTACATAGACATACTAAATTATCTGGGTCTAAAAGTAACTTCATTTTCTCTTCTTCAGTTTCACCTGTACTAAAAGGTATCTTATGGTGTACTTCTTCAGCAGGAACAGAACGACCTTCTATTGCACAGTCAGCACAGATAGGATGTAGCATCATATAATAGTCACGCAACAGTTTCCATTGTCTGTTCTGATAATAATGATTCCATTTGTTGTTGTGTCGTTCTCTTGCTTCATTGTTCTTACGTGGACATAACTTACGTTTTGTTATATATGGCATTATCTTGTTTCTAATATATTATTTGATTCTTTTATTGCTGTCTCTAATGGTATATAAAACTTACATGCTTCGTCAAATAAATGGCAAGCTTCTTCATATCCATGATCTTGTACTAATAATTCAAATAATATATGTTTTTGATAATAATCCGAAATATGATGTTTATTCATCCTCTAGCTCTTAATGTATTTCTTAGCTGTTTAGTTATTCAATAAGATAGTAAAAGGATGCTAGAGGAACATCTAGATAGTTCTAGCATTCTTCTAGCATCTACTTTGTTAGTTGATTAATTTATCTAATAATTCTTCTGAATCTTCATCTTCTCCATTCTGTACTCTCTTTAACTTTGCTTTGTCAAAAGGAGAAAGAGAAAGTTTCTGCATTATGTTTATTATCTCTTGATGTGAATGATTAAGAACAGCAATAGCAGGGTTTTTACTTACACGTTTATAATCATCTTGTGATGATACTTTCTTTTCTGCATCAATTGCATCTAAAGCTAAATAATATAGCTTCAATTGATTTGCTAATAAATCAAACATAACATAGAAATAATTACTTAAACTTTCATTATTATTCTTACATTCACTATATACCTTATAAAGAAATGTTCGTACTCGTTCATCGTAATTTATATATGTATTATGAATGTAGTTGTCTATAGTATTCATATAATATTAAATTTATTTTTTATTTAAAATAGTATCATTTAAGTCTTAACCCTTTATTCCAAGGTATATGACCTTTATGAAAGAATGCACCATTTGGATTTTCTTTGCAATATTTCTTATGTGATTCTATTCTTTTGTTTGATGTTTCTTCAGACAAAGATGTTTTATTATATCTTTCAACAGTAATTGGGTTTAATCTGTTTTCTGAAGGTGTTGCCCATCTAAGATTTGTTACTTTATTATTGTATCTATTTCCATCAATATGATCTACATAAGGTTTATTTTCTGGATTAGGTATAAATAATTCTGCAACCATTCTGTGCACATAATGACCATTAACCCTCTTATACACCGTATTACTTTTATTCAAATCAAAAAGCTTACCATCAACCTTTACATTGCCTTCATCCGAAACTTCAATTCTTTCGTTATAATTTCTAAATTCTTCTTTCATATTAATTTGTATTTTATATTAATAATAAAAACATAGAACATAGTTTTCAAAAATTCTAGCTAGTATTTTAAAATTTGTTAAATAACATCAATTTCAGAATCGTCCAGAGGGAGAGAGTCAGTGGAATGGCGTATTTCCAGTAGGTCGGTCACAAAAAAGCACTATACCCGGGCTATTTTTCTGTTAAAATCCCTAATTTTTCTGTTAAAATCCGTTAATTCAGAGATTTCTCTTCATTTGAAGATATAATCTCTTAATTTCTCTCTACTTTTCTTGGTTTTCCTCTATTTTTCTTAGTACGTACGTTTATACTCAATCCATATTGGTTGTCCTATGTCGTGAGCTGTCTTTAACATTGGATATAGCTTTTCGAATGCCTTTTTACTATCAAGTACTTTACCTTTCTCTTTGTTATATCCTACAAGTAGACAACCTTCAGTATCTTCTGCTGTATTGCCTGTATGTATCAATATTCCACTGAATCCTTTTACATTATAAAGACGTGGTAGTTTGCAACCACATATACGCTTGAAATAGCTAGAATTAGAATACTTATATGATATAACATCCATTAATACTCTGTATTTTCCAGTTGGTATTGCTGTCTTTCCTTTTACTTTACGTTTAAGTATCTCAGCTTCAGACATTGAGTCATCTAACATTCTATCTGCATCTTCTAATGCATCGCATACGTATTGTCCATCTGCATATACCTTAGCTATAGTATATGTACTGCATGTATATATTCTTTTTACTGTTATTAGCATGGTTTGTTCTATTATCTTTTTGATTAAAATAGAACATATCAATTAATTACATCAATACTATGTTTCTAACTAAAAAATATATTAGAACAATTTTTTTATTAGACAATAAAAATTTTTTTTCTACTTTTTTTTCTATATAGACAAATTTTTTTTCCTTTATATTAATTTTCTATTATTTATCTGTAATTTTGTAATTTCTAATATAAAAGCCAATATATCAATAAGTTATAAGAAAAGAAAAATTACACAG
>Ga0265298_10002125_pt1 | contig 28241 bp, 21 predicted proteins | sample AusTroGonzalo_MG_3_FD_193486 | JGI IMG/M metagenome (GOLD analysis project Ga0265298, IMG submission 193486) | Bovine rumen microbial communities from tropical cattle in Woodstock, Queensland, Australia - Gonzalo_01 | ecosystem: Host-associated > Mammals > Digestive system > Stomach > Rumen ...
GGGCCATGTTTAATAGAGCGAACCCGGATGTGCTCAGGGCAAAAGTTCTCTATAGTGGAATGAAATGGGACTGGAATTTTCACCCAAATTGACGCAGAACCAAAACTCTTTCATTTTTTTACGCGAAAATACCAAAAGCATCACTTTTGGGCTTAACGTGCTAAATATCAGTTTATTACAAAGGTGACCCTTTTCCAAAAAGTATCACCTACCATCACCACAGCAAAACAACTTGTTTTGGTGGGAAAGAAACGGCACTTTACGATGAAAGAAAGGCCTTCTACGATACCAAAACAACTTGTTTTGGTGTCGGAAGCAATATCGCCTTCATTACAACTAAGGAGGAAAAGGGGGAAAAGTCCCGTAGTTACAGGGATTAAGACGGCATGTTGCAGGGAGCGAGACGGCATGTTGCTAATTTGCCCCGCCCGTGGCAAATAATAAAAATCGTAGAAATGCAAGGAAAACGCGAATTGTTTTGTAACTTTCACCTTGGTGAAGATACTCTCGTTCGGAAAATTGCAAGTAAATATGCATTTTCACTCACTTATTCGTATCTTTGCACCCAAATAAAGAATAATGATATGAGACGCAAAGCAATTCTTTTTGTCGCTGTCATGGTCAGCATGCTTGCACAGGCAGACAACATCAACCCTGCCCTGCAGGTCAAGGAGTTTAAACTGAGTGGATCATCAGAGCCGTCCCCACGATTCTTTGAGTGCAAAGTTACAAAAAACCATCAAAAATGCATTATTTTTTCCATAATAATTTGGCGGTTCGTAATTTTTATGTAACTTTGCGTCCGATTTTTAGGACCATTAAAGTTTTTAATAAGATTTTGAAACGTTTAGTTTGCATTTTCTTTATAGCATTGTTGATTGACGCTTGTCTGATTTGGGCATGCTGCAAGCTGTTTGGTATTGGTATTAGTATTGGAGATTCCAATATGGCTGATGCCAGCCAGACAATCCTTACGGACTCTGTGGCAAAAGCAGACTATAAGTCATCAGAGATAGCTTTACAAGTGGAGAGTGGTATAGTGCTTGAACATGTGCGCAACATTTTTGACATCGTGAAGCACGAAAGTGTAAATCTGGGAGGATCCGTTGATAACGACCTGCTTGACAAAACATACTGCTCAAAATCATGGAACGATTTATTAGCTGCTGTACGCAGGAAGGAATTCCGTACAAACAATCTGTTCTTCGAGGTCAATCATTGGACGATGACCTATGAAACGAATCTGGTTAGATTCGACGAATTTGAGGTCAAATGTTGCTATATCGATGCTGACAACGAGCGTCTCGCCAGCGTCCAGTTCACTGTATACACTCCAGACAACTACATACCAGCGCGTGTTGACTTGGTATATGAGGATGGAGAATGGAAGATCGACAATTTCCATCATCTGAAATATGCAATGAATATGAAGGAGTGCATGTGGGAGTATCTCCACAACGACCACTCAGAATTCATCTGAAAAATCAAGGCTAAGCTGACACGTGCGAATGTCTTGCAGCGGCCGCCAAAAGACTGGCTTTTGAATTTTTAGCGTTGACTTACCAGCTGCAAAAGCTGGTGGCGTCTCATCGCGATTTCAATTGCAAAGATACAAAAAAAATCGCAGAAATGCAAGAAAAACACACATTATTTTGTACCTTTGCACCCAACTTAACGAAGAATGATATGAGACGCAAAGCAATTCTTTTTGTCGCTGTAATGACCAGCATGCTTGCACTGGCTGGCAACATCAACCCCGCCCTGCAAGTCAAGGAGTTGAAACTCAGTAATGGTATGACGGTCTGGCTCAACGAAGACCATTCACAGCCGAAGGTTTTCGGAGCCGTAGTGGTGAAGGCGGGCGCCAAGGACTGTCCCAATACGGGTATCGCCCACTACTTTGAGCATATCATGTTCAAAGGTACTGACCGTATAGGCACCACCGACTATCAGGCCGAGAAGCCGTGGCTGGACTCTATCTCCGTTCAATATAATCTGTTGTCGCAGACTAATGATGAGGCAGAACGTGCCCGGATTCAGCAGCATATCAACGAGCTGAGCCTGAAGGCGGCCGACTATATGATTCCCAACGAATTCAACCGACTGATTTACAAGTATGGCGGCAGTAACCTGAATGCCGGCACTAGCCACGATATGACCTACTATCATAACTCGTTCATGCCTCAGTTTTTGGAACAATGGTGCTGGCTGAACTCAGAACGCCTGATAAAGCCTGTGTTCCGTGGCTTTCAGGGCGAACTGGAGAATGTGTATGAGGAGAAAAACCGTGCCTCCGACGGCAAGATAGGCGACGTTCAGGATAAGTTTTTCGCTGCCGTCTTCAAGACACAACCCTACGCCTACCCCATCATCGGTTCGACAGAAAACCTGAAAAATCCGCGTCTGTCGGATATGGAGGCTTTCTACAAGAAATACTATGTGGCACCGAACATGTGCCTGATTCTCTCTGGTGACATAACCCCCGACTCAACGCTGACGACCCTGTTGGAGCAGACTTTTGGACGCGTACAGACTGGTCCTGTCCCCCAGCGTGGCTATAGTCCCATGCTTGAGATTGGCGTGGGTGAGAGGTATGAGATAAAACTGCCCATTCCGCTTATCGGCTTAGAGGTGCTGGTTTTCAAGGGTCCCACCGATTTCGAGCCTGATGCCAATGCCCTCGACTTGGCCAATATGCTGCTGTCGAATGGTAAGGCCGGACTACTCGACTCGCTGATGAATGAGCACAAGGTGATGATGGGAATGGCTACGAGTGTGGCTTTTGCCGACGCCGGTGGAACGGGTATTCTCATCATTCCGAAGCTGTTGGGTAAGCTGAAGACTGCCGAGGCGCGTATCATGGAACAGGTCCAGCAGGTGATGGATGGCAAGTTCAGCACTCAGCAACTTGAGACGCTGAAGCAGGAGATACTGATGGAGGCCGAACGAGGGATAGAGACCATCGACAAGCGTGCACAGCTGATGGTGGATGCCTTCTCGAAAGGTCATTCGTGGCAGGACGTGCTCGACAAGATAGAGCAGATCAGGCATCTGACGAAGGACGACGTGGTAGCTGCCGCTAAGAAATATTATGGAGCCAACCATATCACCATGTCAAAGAAATATGGCACTCCTGACAAAGAGACGCTGAAGCAGCCCGGCTACCAGCCCATCGTACCCAAGAATATGGATGCAAAGTCGGACTTTGCCCGACAGCTGGAGCAGATACCTCTGAAAGAGGCGACGGTACGGACGGTGGACTTCGAGAAGGACGTGACGAAGAAGAAACTCAGCGACCACATCACCTTATATTATAAGGAGAATCCCGTGAACGACATCTTCACCTTCACGCTGCGTTATCAGAACGGTACGCTGCACACGCCCAAGCTCGATATACTGGCAGGATATCTGAGTGCCCTCGGTACAGACTCGCTGAAGAAACAGCAGCTGGAACAGGCCTGGCAGCGCATCGGCACTACGATGGAGGTGGCACAGGGTGACGAACGCTTTAGCTTTAACCTCACCGGTCCTGACCACCAGCTGAAGCCAGCCCTGCAACTGCTGGCACACTTCCTGCGTGCTGCCAAGGGTGACGACGAAGCCCTTGACGAGGCGAAGGATGAGGATAAGGTAGATCGTAAAAGCTTTGGCAAGCAGAAGGACGATGTGCTGAGACCGGTGATTCGCAAGGTGGCATACGGTGAAAAGTCGGAATATCTCACCAGGCTGTCGAAAAAGGAGGTTAAGGCCCTGAAGAGCGACGAGCTGTTGGACTTGTTCCGTGAACTGCAGCAGTATGACTGTGAGTTGTTCTACTGTGGACGCCAGCCCATCGAGTATGTTGCGACTGAATCGCAACACGCACTACCGCTGGCGCAGTGTAGCAAGCCGCAGGCTGACACCTTCCGTCCCTTGCAGCAGTACTCGGAGCCTATCGTCTTCTTCTACGACGTGCCTAAGTCGCGTCAGAACTACGTTGCTACCTACGACGCCCTCTGTGCGCTGCCTACTGCCAGCGAGCGGGCCATTGAGAAGGTCTGGGACGAATACTTCGGTGGCGGCAGCATGTCGTCGGTGCTGTTCCAGAACGTGCGTGAGTTCCACTCATTAGCATACGCTACAGGTGGATTGAGCATAACGACCAGTCTTGCCAGCCACCCTAACGAGCCTCAGGCCTACTTGACTGTTACGGGTACACAGGCCGACAAGACTTTGGAGGCCGTTGCCGTCGTCGACTCGCTGTTGCACCAGATGCCTATGAAGGAGGTGAATTTAGAGGCTGCCCGTCAGGCAGTGCTCAGCGACATTCAGAACGACTACCCCACGTTTCGAGGGATGGGTAAGTATGTTGCCAACATGCAGGGGAAGGGTTACACCACAGACCCCAATGCCGAGATTGCCAGGTTGTTGCCTGCTGTCAGCGTTCAGGATGTCGTGCAGTTCCATCAGCAGCACATTGCCGGCAACAAGAACCGTGTCTGGGTTATCATAGGTGATAAGAAACAGACTGACCTCAAGACCCTTTCCCGCTATGGTAAAGTGGTTGAACTGAAGAAAGAAGATGTCTATAAATAAGTGAAAAGCGAAAGATGAAAGAGAAACTGACAATCGTAAAAGTGGGTGGTGCCGTCGTCGAAGACGAAGCACAGCTGACCCGTTTGCTGAAAGACTTTGCAGACATTCAAGGACGTAAGGTGCTGGTACATGGCGGTGGCCGCAAGGCAACGAAGATGGCTGAACGGCTGGGTATTGAGACGCAGATGGTGAACGGTCGGCGTATCACCGATGCATCGATGCTGGAGGTAGTGACTATGGTCTATGGCGGACTGGTGAACAAGAACCTGGTGGCTCGTCTGCAGGCTGAGGGGGTGAATGCATTGGGACTGACAGGTGCCGATGCTGACATCATCCATTCGCACCGTCGCCCGCCTGTTCCCATTGATTTCGGTTTTGTGGGCGATGTAGAGCGTGCCAATGGTCAGATGCTGAGTCGGCTGATAGAGGCGGGCATAGTGCCTGTCATCGCTCCGCTGACCCATGACGGCGAAGGTCATATCCTGAATACCAATGCCGACACGATGGCTTCGGAGACAGCCAAGGCACTCGCCGGACTATACGACGTGACACTCATCTTCTCGTTCGAGAAGAAGGGGGTGCTCAGTAGTCCTGACGATGATGACTCGGTGATTCCCGTCATTACGCGTACTCTGTTTAACCAGTATAAGGCTGACGGCACAATCAGCGGCGGCATGCTGCCCAAGATAGAGAACGCGCTGGCTGCTGTGGATGCCGGTGTCAGTCGCGTCGTCATCACGCTGGCTACTGCCATTGACGGACAGCACGGAACGATGATAGAAAAAGAAAAATAAGAAAATTGAGAGAATAGTGTAACTTTTCGTTTTCTGAATCGTCTTATCTAATAGAGAGCAATGAAAAGAATCAGTTTCCAGGCCGACGTGTTGCCGTTGAAGAATGAACTCTTCAGGCTGGCACTCCGCATTACTCTCAACCATGCAGAGGCGGAGGACGTGGTACAGGAAACGATGATGAAGGTCTGGAGCCGGCGCAACGACTGGGACAAGATAGCATCGATAGAAGCTTTCTGCCTGACCATCTGCCGGAACCTCGCTCTTGACAAGATGCGACGCATGGACAATCAGGTGCAGACGCTGGAACCTGGCGAGGATGCAGAAGACAGCAGCTATGCTGCCAACCCTGAGGAACAAACCGTACAGCGCGACCGCATAGCATTGGTAAGACGGCTCATCGACCAGTTGCCTGAGAAACAGCGCAGCGTCATGCAGCTTCGCGATATGGAGGGCAAGAGCTATCGCGACATCGCCGACATCATGGGCATCAGCGAGGAGCAGGTGAAGATCAATATCTTCCGTGCACGACAGACCATCAAAAAGGAATTTACGAAACAAGAAAAATATGGACTATAAGTACATTGAACAGCTCATGGAGCGCTACTGGAATGCAGAGACTACCCTCGAAGAGGAGAACATCCTGCGGACTTTCTTCAGCCAGAAGAACATTCCGGCTGAGATGGAGCAGTGGCGGCCGCTCTTTACTTACACAGGAAGAATCGCTGGGAGACGACTTTGACGTTCGTATGTTGGAGATGATAGACAACAGTGTCAAGGCTCGTGAAGTGAGTCTCACACAGCGTCTGATGCCGCTCTTTAAGGCAGCTGCCGTGGTGGCCATCATCCTGACATTGGGTAATGCAGCCCAGGCTCCCTGGGATGCAGCGTGGGATGATCCGCGTGACTATGCCCGGAACATGCATGACGTTGACACCGTTGCCGCCATCATTCCCGTACAGGCTGAGAATCTGGGTGACGGAGTTGTCGACACCACCAAGGTGCTCATGCCATTACCATCAAAGGATTAATAAAAAAAGATTATATTTCTATGCTTTCTCTATTTTAAATCATGTTTAGTTAAAACACATTCAGGAAACTGTGAAGTTTCTATTCTCTCAAATTTTTCATAACATACTAACGAAGGGAAGGGCTGCATTCTGAGGTTTAGGAGCAGCCCCTTTTCCATGTTTATTCCTCAGGACACCGTCTCATCCAGAGGTGTAGCTGGAAAATAGATGGTATCAGAATCAGCAGTGAGAAGCCCACAGCCATCAGCACATTTCTTTCAGAACCTTGGAAGTAGTCAACCAACTTGAGGTCGGTAGAAGGGAAGAGGCTGTAGAGCACATAGGCTACAGAGTTGTTGGCCCAGTGGAAGGCCATGCCTGGCAGGATAGACCCTGTGCGATAATACATCCACCCCAACAGCAGGCCGATGAGAAAGGCGTGAGGCATCTGGGCGGGGTTCATGTGTATCAGCGCGAAGAAGACTGCACTGATGATGATGGCAACGAGGGGTGAAAGGCGAGAGGCGAGCAGGCTGCGAAGTATGGCTCCGCGGAATACAAGCTCCTCGGAAAAGGGAGCCAGCAAGCCGATGACAAGATACCCCCAGCGGTTGGAGAGCAACATGTCGAACTCGTTTTCAGCCCAGTTAGGCAGTTCTGGTATCTGTTCCTGCAACCAGGCTGACGGGACGATTGCCCCCAGTGCGGCAATGACGCTCCAGATCAGCACCATCCACGGACGGGTGCGCAGCCAATGGGGTGACACCTCTGCCCAATGAGTCGTCAGGAAGACGGTGATGATCGTCACGCTGACAACTGCCGTTGTGGTGATAAGCATGGCGGTGGTAAGGTCGGCAGTGTTGCCTATCAGTTTCCATGTTCCCTGTACAATAGCACCTCCGACAAGCTGGATACCAATAAATATGAAAAGATAGATAATCGCCTTCTTCATAATGCTTAATTCTTAATGTTTAAACTTATAAACTTCTGAACTCATCGACTCTTTCCCCTGCCTGGATAGCATCTTGCTGCAGCTGTGCCTTCAGCGCCTCCGGACTCTCGAAACGGCGTTCCTCGCGTAGCCGGCTGACAAACGAGACGGTGAGCCGCTGGTTGTAGAGACTGCCCTGAAAGTCCAACAGATGAACCTCTAACGTCTGGGCGTGCTGTCCGAAGGTAGGACGCGTCCCGATGTTCATCATACCTTTGAATGAAGAGGTTGGCAGTGTTACCTGAACGGCATATACCCCAGCAGCAGGAATAAGTTGGCAACGTTCGTCTGGCAGGAGATTGGCAGTGGGATAGCCGAGAGTGGTTCCTATGTGCTGACCGTGTACTACATGGCCCGTCAGCGCGTATGGGCGTCCTAAGCAAAGGGCAGCCTCTTCCATCAGCCCGTCTTGCAGCAGTCGCCGGATATGTGACGAGCTGACCGTCCCCTCGGCAGGCAATCCTATCACTTCGATATCCAGCAGTTTCCCGTAACGCACATAGTCATCGAAGCCTTCCTCGCGATGGTGACCGAAACGGTTGTCGTAGCCAGTAAGCAATACCTCCACATGGAGTTGCTGTTTCAGCACTTGTTCCATGAACATCAGGGCGGTCATCTGCTTCAGCTCGGCAGTGAACGGCAGCACTTCCGTGTGGTCAATGCCCGTTTCTGCTATCAGTTTCAGTTTCTCCTCAAGCGGGGTTAATACTTGTTCTTGACGGGGTGAATGGTCGAAAGTGATGCACAGTGACTGCATGCCACGACGACGAGCCTCTGCTACGACCTGTCGTAGCACAAACTGATGTCCCTTGTGAACACCGTCAAACATCCCTATCGTTGCTACATATCCTGTCATCTCTTTAAAGCGGTAGCCAATTTTTCACTTTTCACTCTTACCTTTTACCTTTCTATATATTTCTCCTATCCACAGCACAGGCGACGTGCCTGCGATAATCCAGATCCACGTCTGCCAAGACAGCGGGACGGTACGGAACATTTTTCCGCCAAAGGTGACGATGAGCCATTGTCCGATGAGCACCAATGCCAAAACCAGCAGGAATCCCTGACAGGCCCAGAGTCTGCGGAATGCCGAGTGGCAGGAGCCGAGCGCACGGGCGTTGAAGAGGTTCCACCATTGCAGCATGACGAAGATGCAGAAGAATACGGTAAGCTCCGTGGGGTCTACACCGGCAACTCGCTCGAAATACCAGAGCAGCGAGAAGGTCAGTACAAAGAAGAGGCCGCCAAGCGTTCCCACTCCCCACATCATGCCCTTGGTAATGATGAAGGCACGCTGTGACCTCGGCGGTTCGTTCATCACCTCGCGGCTGGGTGGCAACGAGGCCAGTGCCATGGCGGCAAAGGTGTCCATGATGAGATTGACCCACAGAATCTGTGTGATGGTCAGTGGCAGTTCTGTGCCGATAAGTGCTCCGAAAAGCACCAATAGCAGGGCAGTCACATTGACTACCAACTGGAAGAAGATGAAGCGCTGGATGTTCTTGTAGAGTGAGCGTCCCCACATGACAGCCTGGACGATGGAGTGGAACGAGTCGTCGATAAGTGTGATGTCGCTGGCTTGCTTGGCGACGCTGGTTCCTGAACCTAACGAGAGTCCCACATGGGCACGGTTCAGGGCAGGCGCGTCGTTGGTGCCGTCGCCAGTTACTGCCACCACCTCGCCCTGTTGTTGCAACAGAGCCACCAACCGTTGCTTGTCCGAAGGACGTGCCCGTGACATCACCTTCAGTTCACGGACCCTCTGCAGCGCCTCTTCGTCGCTCATTGCAGCAAACTCAGCACCGGTTATGGTTACGTTGAACGTTGAACGTTGAACGTTGAACGTTGATTGCAATGCCACACTAGATTGCAACGCCACACTCGGCTCTGTCTGAGAACTTATGACTCCCGTCTGACGGGCAATTTCCAAGGCTGTGGCCGTGGTGTCGCCAGTCACTATCTTCACCTCGATGCCAGCCTGCTTACACTGTTTGATGGCGGCAGGTACTTCTTGGCGTACAGGGTCGCTGATGGCTACAATAGCCAGATGAGCAGTGAGCGATTGCACCCAACCAACGGCTAACGTACGCATCGCGTGCTCTTGCCACTCCTTCAGCGTCTTCAGCATCTCCCCAACCTCTAACTTTCCGCCTCTTGCCTCCAAAAACGCTATGACCATCTCTGGAGCTCCTTTGATGTATAAGGTGTCCCCTACGGTTGTCGTCATGTATTTCCGTTCCGTTGAGAAGGGCATTCGGTCGGAAATCGGGTGCTCGTCACGCAGCTGCTGATAGTCAACACCCTGTTCCGCCAACCAGCGCAACAAGGCCTGTTCCGTGGGATTACCCACATCGTGTGTTGCTGTTGTGTTCAGGGCGATGGCCTTATAGAGGTCTGATGACTGACATCCTCCATCTTCCCCCATACATTTCACCTCCACCACCGTCATTTTGTTCTGTGTCAGCGTACCAGTCTTGTCCGTACAGATCACGGTGACGGCACCCATTGTCTCCGAGGCCTGTAGCTTTCTGACAAGATTGTTCGACTTCAGCATGCGCCGCATGTTCAGAGCCAGAGCCAGTGTGACAGCCATGGGAAGACCCTCAGGAACAGCCATCACAATCAGCGTGACCGCCATCATGAAGTATTTCAGCACCACCTCCAGCATGGCCACGTAGTCGGTAGTATGCCATAGCTCGTTCGTCAGGATGTCGTGCGTAAGGAATATCACGAAACTGGCCGCAGCAATACCGCTGCCCACCTTGCTGATGAGCTTGGCCAGCCGGTCGAGTTGTAGGTTCAGGGGAGTCTTCACACCCGTCAGCTCCATCGCCTGACGAGCCACATGTCCTATCTCCGTTCCATCGCCTACCGACGTCACCACATAACGACCCGTGCCCGCCATAACCATCGACGAACGCAACAGTATGTCTGCCGGATAGGCACCAGCCTGGTTTTTCCCTTCCTCAGTTGGAGAGAGGTCAGCGGAGAGTACCCTTTTCTCTGTCAGCAGTTCTCCCGTCAGGCTCGACTCGTCCACCTGCAGGTCCGTAGCTTCGAAGAGCTTTCCGTCGGCAGGCACCTCGTCACCAGTCTCTACCATGACCACATCGTCCACGACCACCTCACGGCGCGGAATCTCCACTACCTTCCCGTCTCGCAGCACCTTCACCGGCTGCTCTTCACCCATCTGTGTCAGTATGTCAAACTTGCGGGCAGCATCACGTTCGAAGTAGAATCCGACCGTTGTGGCCAGAATGATAGCAGCTATAATACCGATGGTTTCTATAAAGTCCTGCTTGACGAACGACAACATCAGCGACACCATGGCCGCCATCAGCAGGATGCGTACCATCGGATCCTCATATTTCTCCAAATACAACCGCCACATCGATTGCCGTTTGGGTGGAGTCAACACGTTTTCACCATGCTCCAACCTACTAATCGATACCTCTGAGGCAGTCAAACCAAGTCTTTTGTCACTCATAGCGGGCACAAAGATAGTGTAATTCGAGCGAAAAACAAAGAAAAACAGACATTTATTTGGATATTTGCCAGAATCTCCTTACCTTTGCACCGCAAAAGTCGGACTTGTAGCTCAGTTGGTCAGAGCAACAGACTCATAATCTGGAGGTCGTAGGTTCAAGCCCTACCTGGTCCACATCAAGGTCTCAGAGATCATCTGAGGCTTTTTTGTTGCCTAAAGCCTTTATTTATAAGGGCTTCCGAAGCCCGCTCTTTCCGCCTGGACTTCGGCGAAGGGGAGCAGACGGGAATCTTGAAGGTTCAAGGTGACGGGTTCATGGTTAATGAAGCTTTTTTTGCCTGGCGCTCAGCCTCCAGCATGAGGATGTGCCTATTTGACACACCCTGGGAATCAACAATCATGTTTACTTTTCGAGATTGTTTACCAAGACCGTCGGCATGTCGCCAACGGAGTACAGAAAAGTGAAATGACCTTATTCCGACTTTCTGATAAACCATTTCACTCGCTCATCAACGATTCGCAGGTATTTCCGCTTCATCTTATCGTTCAAGAAACTATTACCCACAAGTTTAGTAGTTAGTTCTGGAACAGCCATATACTTATCCAACACTCGTTTTATACGAGCGTCTGTCAGTCCTATCTTCGCCCCGAATCGCTCAAAGTCCAGCCGACACGGATGTCCCGTCTTGTCCATCACGTCGCTCGTCTCAATTTCTGGTGACAGACCTCTGTCCAAGCCGAAGTCATTACCAATCACGTGCAGACTTGTGTTCAGCAAGTCATAAGCAGGAGCAAGCCGATAGTCACCACCCTGTCTGATGACAGAGAAATTCTTCAGATGGTCATCACCGTTAGCATAGATATAGTTAAACACCACGAGTTCGAAGAACCTTTCCACATCCACCATCCACGCAGGGATATACTTCCTGATGCACTTTGCAATGTCCTCGTAGCAGCCGCTATATTTAAAATAGGTGCCGTCAGTCTGCTCATTGCGTCCTATAAGTGAAGCAAAGTCCTCCATTTCAGTCTTTGTTCCGTCAGGTAGAATGTCAAACCTCTTTGTGATATACACAGTCTGGTCGTCCTTCGTAAAGCACAGCCCGTTTTCAGCAGTTGCGATTCCATATACCTGACGCGCTATCTGCATTGTCACGTGTTCGTTGGCTGGTATCTGCTTCCTTGTTGCTATTGTTTCATCCCATGGTGCAGGTTTGATGATATATGTGGAGCGTTCACTGCTTTCTGCGATGCGGATCAGATTTTGGTCTATTACGCCAGAGAATTTCTCCTGCACTCCCGATACCGATATGCGTTGCATGGCTCGGACAATCACATCCGACTGCTTCAGTTCGTTGATGTTGAAGTCCAGAAACGGAGACACACGTTTCCCATCAAACAGTCGCTTTACTGCTTGTGGGCTGTAGGTGGCATATCCTTCAGCCAAAGTCGATGGACAATATTTTATTTCAATCATAGCTCTACCTCCCTAAAATTCACAGACCCAATCATATCCGTTCCCACAGTTGCCATCAGCATACCGAAGAAGTCATGATCATCAATACGTTTCTCTCTGCAGATTACCTTTCTGTTAGCTCCTTCAGGAAGCAAGTTTGTAAAAAACGGAAACAAGTTCTCCGCTTCATATACCTCAGTCCTCTTGGGCAACGATAGCGATACGGGAGGAAAGTCAGAAGCGACATACTCAACATTATAGACAAACGTATATCCCTTGCCAGGATTCAGCTCCGTCAGCAATCCTGCCTTTACTTTATTTACATATACTTCCAATTGTCTCATAAGCTATATCATTCGATTGACCTTATGCGGAACTGTATTTCCATTCCCAGCACCTCCAAGATTCGTGTTACGGTTTTCATCGACGGATTTCCTGCACCACGTTCAATATCCTTCACTGTGGCCAAACTGATGCCCGCCATCTCTGCCAAGTCCAATTGGGATATTCCCAAGACACCTCGGCGTTCCTTAACTACCTCTCTTAGATTCATAAAAGTATATTATAATCAACTTTTGGCTGCAAAGATAAACATTTTCTTTTATTCTGCCAAGAAAAGTCTAAAAAATTATACTTTTTACGTCACGATTGTCAGCCCAGCATCCTTAGCGGAGCAGCCTATCAGCAGATCAAAGTCCTCAATGGGCTTGCCGGTGTCCCATAGTCGTACCCGCTCCTAGGCAAAAGTCTCCACGCTGTCAGTTATTGGGACTGGCACTTGGGTTATCCCCACCCAATCTCCTGAAAGTCCTTTGTATACTGGGATTGAGCAGGGTGGAGTCATGCACTGATACTCCACCCGATACTCTACCCGATAGTCTACCCGACACTCTACCTAACACTCCACCCTCGACATCAGGCAGCCTTCAAGGGAATCACCCTGTAATAGGTGCTGCCATTGTGTGTTTTGCCCTCATAGCCGAGTTCCTTCATGGCCTTTCCCAGATGGATCTTTGTACTGTGGTTGTCCTTGATGGTTGGGAATTCGCGACAGATCAATTTCACAATCTCGCCGCTCTTCATACGAATGCCCAGCTCACCCTCCTTCGGCTTGCGGATACAGGCCTCAACGACCTCAACGATGTCCTTCTGATCCAGGTAGTTCAGGTTCAGCTGCTGAATGCGGGCCACCTGCTCGTTATTGAACCAGTAGGGAGAGTTCAGCTCACGAATTTCATGGAGTACCTGCGCATACAGCTGGTCATAGTCAATCTCGCCCGTGTTGTCGATATACTGTCCGTCTGGAATGGTCAGACAAATATAGCGGCGACTGCCCGTTGCATCCGACAGCGGATGAGGATTGTTCGTCGTGGCCACAAATGAAGCATAACGCGGACGGTCATCTTGCGAAGCCCCATAGATGGGACGTCCGTTTACCTTGCTTTTCGACAGCGTCTGCTTCAGCGCCGCATGCTGACAAGGACGGATGGCATCCAGCTCGTCGAGGTTCACAATGAGATTGTTTGTCAAGGCCATCTCCTTGTCAAACTTGTTCGAGAGGTTCAGGTGATCCAGAAAGTACATGCGAAGATGCTGGGGCAGCAGACGGGCTACAAAGGTGGTCTTTCCACAACCCTGTGCACCAATCAGCGTAGGCACACACTCATTGCCATGCAGCTGATCCATCTGGAGCCAGTGGGCTACAGCAGAGCGGAGCCAGACGAAGAGAAACTCCAGCTGTTCCGTACTTACCCCAGGTAAACGGCCGAAGAGACGGGCTACATGGTTCTGTCCGTCCCACTTTGGCAACGCATTCAGGTACTCAGCGATAGGATTGAACCTCATGACATCATCCGAATTCACCAGCATCTGGATGTCAGATTTAGGATTGGCACCCTCGCACACATCCTCGCGCTTGGCACGAAGGATAATGGAGTTCAGCGCCTTCTCCGTCAGCACACGCCAGTCAGGTTTTTCGCCAACTGGCAAGGTCACATACTCAACCTTTCCGCTCAACACATTGAAGCGGAAGAGGTAATTGTCTTTAAGGAACTGCTCAACTGCAAGTATTCCTTCCTGTGAAGCTCCAAGAGCCTCACCACGAATGGTAAGTTCAGTACTCATAAATTAATAAAATAGAATTTTTAGTGGTTTTGGCTTAGAGTGGCTTGTAAGTGTTTCTCACAGCGTCGTGCCATTTTCCTGTTTCGGTTGCAAAGTTACAAAATAAAATTGCGGTTTGCAAGAAGACCAAGAAAAAAAGCACGATTATTTGCATTTTAACAATCAAATCAATTCTCTCAGCATACAAAGGGGAAACCTGTTGGGGGGAGTGTCGGGTGGGGTCAAAGGTGGAGTGTCGGGTGGAGTCTTGACGAGACATCCACCCCGTCGCTTCCCCTGTATTTAAAGGTGTTCCGCGCCATTGGGGTAACTGTTAACCCATTCCTGACGAGAGCCTGTTTTGGGGGTACACGATGACGCTTCGCGGTGAGCGCAATAACGCTTCACGAATGGCAAGAACGCCAATCGTCGGTAGTAAGAATACTGCTCGTTGCCAGCGTGATTACTTCTCACCAGCGGCAAAATTACTCATCACCAACGCTAATGCTAACAAGCGGGTTCTTTGTGGCAAGGAAATAGTCTATCCGAAGGCACCAAATAGATTATCCGAAGGAAGGAAACAAGCTCGTCAGAGACCTGTAACCATCGAACATGTTACTCAATTTTGTCATGTCATACCTCCCTGTGAAATGACCCCCTGCGTGCGGTTGGCTGCTCTGACCAGTTCGCGGCAGTGCTCGAAAATGGCAAGGAGGTCGGTGAGGCGTTCGGCTCGCAGCATGGCGATGCGCGTCTGACGGAAATCGGGGAGGCCCTTGAAGACTGGAGTGGCTGCCAGATGGCGACGGGTGTGCAGAATGCCGCGGTACTCATCGGTACGGGCGACATTGATGCGCAACTGCTCCTCCAGAACGTCAATCTGCTGGTCGGTGGTGAGGGGTTGGCGGCTGAAGAGCCAGGGACAGCCGAAGGTGGCGCGGCCTATCATGACGGCATCGACGCCATAGCGGTCGAAGGCTTGGTCGGCCTGCTGCAGGGAACGGATGTCACCGTTGCCGATGATGGGGATATGGATGGCGGGGTTGTGCTTGACCTGACCGATGAGCGTCCAGTCGGCGGTGCCGGTGTACATCTGACTGCGGGTGCGGCCGTGGATGGTAAGGGCCTGGATGCCACACTCCTGCAACAGGGGGGCGAGGGTGGTGATGACAAGCTGGTCGGCGTTCCATCCCAAGCGGGTCTTCACGGTGACGGGCAGGCGGACGGCGTCGACGACGCGCCGGGTGATGTCGAGCAGTTTGGGGATATCTTGCAGCATGCCGGCACCGGCTCCCTTGCCGGCGACTTTCTTCACGGGACAGCCGAAGTTGAGGTCGATGAGGTCTGGGCCTGCCTGCTCGACAATCTTGGCGGCCTCGACCATGGCGTCGGCGTCGCGTCCGTAGAGCTGGATGCCTACGGGCCGCTCGGCATCGCTGACGGTGAGCTTGCGTACCGTAGCCTGTACGTCGCGTACGAGGGCTTCGGCGGAAACGAACTCGGTATAGACCATGGCTGCACCGAACCGCTTGCACAGCTGTCGGAAGCCTATGTCGGTGACGTCTTCCATGGGTGCCAGGAAGACGGGCCGCTCTCCTAACTCTATTGTACCTATGCGCATTGAACTGTCAACTCTTTTGCTCTTTGCCGTTTTCTGTTTTGCTGCTTTCGGCTGCAAAGGTACGAAAAAGTTTTTAAATGATGACATTCAACGGGGTGGAACGTCATAAATAATGTGAAACTATATAGTCTACAATTACTCTACATGAACAAACAGGTACTCAGAAGGTGGGTAACAGGCGCGGTGTTAGCGGTGCTGACGGCGTGGCCGACGGGACTTAGTGCCCAACAGCGCTACCGCGTGGCAGCGTGCGACTGGATGATGCTGAAGCGTCAGAAGTTAGGAGCGCTACAGTTGGCAAAGGACATCGGTGCTGACGGCGTGGAGATGGACATGGGACCGTTGGGGAAGCGGGAGCTGTTTGACAACAAGCTACGTGAAAAGCAGCAGCAGGAGGTGTTCTGCAAAACGGCTGACTCGTTGGGCATAGCGGTGCCGTCGATGGCGATGTCGGGGTTCTTCGCTCAGAGTTTCCTGCAGCGCGAGAACTACGGGGCGCTGATAGACGACTGCCTGCAGACAATGGATGTCATGGGGGCACGTGTGGCTTTTCTCCCCTTGGGCGGTAGTGGAACGGAGTGGCAACTGGCTGGTGAGGCACGTTGCGAACTGGTGCGCAGGCTACACGATGTAGGTGAGAGGGCTCGTCAACAGGGTAAGGTGATTGCCATACGCACGGCTCTGCCGGCGCATGAGAACTTAGCACTGCTGAAGGAGGTGGACAGCGAGGGCATCAAGATATACTACAACCTGCAGGATGCGGTGGACCAGCATCTGGATGTCTGTAAGGAGCTGGAGCTGTTAGGACGCGAGAACATTGCACAGATTCATGCCTCGCTGACCGACAGCGTGACGTTGGACAAGGATCCGCGTATTGACTTACACAAGGTGAAGAGAACGTTGGACAGCATGGGGTGGACGGGATGGCTCGTCGTGGAGCGCAGCCGCAACGCCCAGGATGTGCGCAACGTGAAGGGCAACTTCGGAACAAACGTGGCGTGGCTGAAGGAAGTGTTTGTAAATTTATAAGTTTGTGAGTTAAAAGATAAAAAATGAAATATTAACTAAAAAGAAGATTTATGGAGAAGAATCATTTCTTTACGTGCAGTAAGATTTGCACGCTTGTTCTGACAGGAGCAAGTGCCCTCTTCCTGGCATCGTGCGCAGAGGATGGTTACGACGACGAATCGTTCGACAGTGGCGTGAACAATACGCAGGTGGCATGCATCGACGCTGATGCCATCACCATTACGCCCAGTGCCGACGGTAAGACGCAGACCATCTCGTGGCCGGTGGTGATGGGAGCAGGTGGCTACCGTGTTAACCTGATTGACATGGGCAACCTGGGAGAGCCTGTCATCAACGACAGTATTGTGGACGGCTGCTCGGTAACGGGAAAGCGCGAGGAGGATGTCAACTACAGGCTGACCATCCTGCCTTTAGGTAACGCGAAGAAGAACAACTCGGATGCCTCGGATGCGGTGGCCAAGGAGTTCTCGACGTTTACGCCGACTTACAAGACCATTCCGGCCAATGCAAACCTGAACGAGTGGTTTGCTGCCAACCCCATCCCTGACGAGGCACTCACCGCCAACCTGAACTACGATTTGGAGGGTGGTGCACAATACACCGTCAGCGACGTGCTTGATTTCGACGGTCACTGGGTGACGCTACGTTCGAACAACAAGAGCAACCGTGCCAAGATTGTGTACACTGCGGCAACGTCGGGCATCACGTTCACGGCACCGTTCAGTGCCAAGTATCTGGACTTCGACTGCGGTGGCATGGCCGACAACGTGGGAGTGTTTGCCTTCAGTGCCTCGAGCACCGTGCCTGCTGCCAAGGATGTCAATCCTGAGCTCTACAGATGGGGCGGTCCGCTGATTCTGAATCCCATCACCATCAGCAGCTGTAACTTCGACAACGTGAAGGGTTACTTCTTCTGGGACAACCAGGTGAAGACGGCCTGTATGACGTTCCTCGTCGACAACTGCACGGCACACCTGACACCTGAGAAGGCTATCGGCGGCGGCGTGTTCTGGACGAACAAGGGTGGTCACATCAACGACCTCTTCGTCACCAACTCCACCTTCTGGGAGAGCATTGACTGTGCCGGCGACTTCAAATACTTCTACCAGGCCGGTCTTGATAAGGCTCCCGACCTCTATGTGGAGGGTACTCCGGCCTATCAGGCGGCCACCAACAGCGTGAACTACCATAACTCAACGTTCTACCACGTCACATGGAAGGACGGACAGTGGGGTAACTACAACGGCATGCAGTCGAAACCTTACTCGAACTGGATCATGACCGACTGCATCTTCTACGACTGCTCGACTTCGGGCAGTGTGCCTCGCCGTTTCCTGCACGGACGTACCGACCAGCCGGGTGCCAAGTTTAACAACAACACCTACATGAAGAACGACGGCACGTTCCAGGATCCGCAGAACTACGACACCTCTGGTACGATTATTGAGGAAGACCCGCAGTTCAGGTCGCCGGCTACTGGCGACTTCACCATCGGTGCGGGTACGGAACAGGCTAAGCGCAAGACTGGTGATCCGAGATGGCTTCCGTAAATTAAGCATTAAGCATTATGAATTAAGCATTAAGCAATATGAAAAGATATATCAAAACCTTATGCCTCGGAGTGATGCTGATGTTCTCAGCATCGGCCTTGGCACAGAACCAGACGGTGACGGGTACGGTGCTCGACGAGTTGGGCGAACCCGTTATCGGTGCTACGGTGACCGTAGCAGGTACGAAGACTGCTACCGTTACCGACTTGGATGGTAACTACAAGATTGCCGTCCCCAAGGGTGGCAAGGTAACCATTACCTATATCGGCTACATGCCGCTGACCACACAGGCCGGCGGTACCGTCAAGCTGCAGGAAGACAAGCAGAGCTTAGAGGAAGTGGTGGTCGTGGGTTACGGCTCACAGAAGAAAGCCCACCTGACCGGTTCGGTCTCTACAGTGGAAATGGATGACATTCAGGACTTGGCAAACGGAGGACTGGCCTCGTCGCTCTCAGGACTGGTGAACGGTCTGTCGGTCAGCGGCGGTGATGCCCGTCCCGGCGAGAATGCCCGTCTGAGCATCCGTGACGTCAACTCACTCGGCGAGATAGGCTCCACGGCCCAGCAGCCACTGTTCGTCATCGACGGATACATCTACCCCAACGACGTGAAGGTGGGCAACACCTACCAGAACCTCGGTGCCGAGGCTTTCAACAACCTCGACCCATCGGAAGTGGAGAGCATCTCGGTGCTGAAGGATGCCTCGGCTGCCGTCTACGGTGCCCGTGCTGCCAACGGTGTTATTCTCGTCACCACGAAGAAGGGTAAGATGGGTGCGCCGAGCATCAGCTATAGCGGCAACTTCGGTTTTACCGACGAGGTGGCTCGTCCGAAGATGCTGAGTGCCTACGACTACGGACGTCTCTATAATGTCATCACGGCTGCCGACCCCACCAACACCAGTCTGAACAAGACGACGGCACTCTTCCAGGCCGACGAGTTGGAAGCGATGAAGAGCCTGAACTACGATCTCTTGGATAAATACTGGGAGACGGGTTACACCATGCGTCATGCCGTCAATGTCAGCGGTGCCACGGAGAAGGTGAACTACTTCGCCGGTGTCACCTACTTCAAGCAGGACGGTAACTTGGGTAAGCTCGACTATGACCGTTGGAACTACCGTGCCGGCGTAGACGTGAAGATCAGCCAGTGGCTGTCGGCTAACCTGACCGTCAACGGTGACTACGGCAAGAAGAACAAGCCCATGCTGAAGGTCGGTGGCACAAGCGAGGAGAAGGACTACAACCTCATGCTTACCCGTCCTCGCTACATTCCGGAAATGGTCGACGATTACTATATCCCCGCCTACGGTCCCTCCAACAGTGCCCGTGTGCAGAACCAGAACTACTCGTTCATCGTGCTGCAGAACAACGGCGACTACACCCGTACCATGACATCGAACACCAGCATCAACGCCAGTCTGAAGTACGACTTCGGTTGGAGCAAGATTCTGAAGGGTCTGAAGCTGAGCTTCTCGTACTCGAAAAGCATCAATACCGACAAGAACAACCAGTATGGTTCGAGCTATACGCTCTATCAGATGACCCGCCGCTACGGCAGTGGCAGCCACCTGTACACCCCGACAGCTGGCGACGACCCCACGTTCGACTATCTGAACGCCAGCAATTTCAACGCCCTGAACCTGAACAACGGTGACATTCTGAGCCGTCAGATGATTCGTACGGACAACTACCAGATGAACTTCACTGCCCAGTATGCACGCGACTTTGGCAAGCATCACGTCAGCGCCTTGTTCTCAATAGAGAAGTCGGAGGCTGAGAGCGAACTGGTCTATGCCAGCAAGACGAAGCCCTACGAGTTTACCACCGGTCAGGACAACTCCGTCATGTCGGGCAGCGAGGAAGATGCACAGTTCCGCCGTTCGGAGAGTGGTACGCTGTCATACATCGGACGTCTGAACTACGCCTACGCCGACCGCTACCTGTTGGAGTTCCTGCTGCGCTCCGATGCCTCGACGAAGTTTGCCCCCGAGAACTACTGGGGCACCTTCCCTGCCCTCTCTGCAGGTTGGGTAGTCAGCGAGGAGCCTTGGTTCCAGAACATCAAGAGCCTTAACTGGATTGACTTCCTGAAGGTCCGTGCCAGCTGGGGTCTCACCGGTCGTGACAACCTCACCCCGTGGCAGTGGATGCAGATCTATGCCCAGGATGCCAACCGCGGTGTCGTCTTCGGCGAGAACAGCGACTCCGGCAGCCGCATCACTATCAATAAGAACAACTCGGCTGTTAACCGCGATGTACACTGGGACAAGTCGTACAAGACCAACCTCGGTCTCGACTTCCAGGTGCTGAACAAGCGACTGGCCGTCAACATCGACTACTACTTTGAGAAGAACCGCGACATGCTGATGAACATCGTACAGACCGTTCCTGCCACCGTTGGTACACAGAGTGCTTCTACCAACATCGGCGAGATGAACAGCTGGGGTTGGGAATTTGGCATCACCTGGCGCGACAAGATCGGCAAGGACTTCAAGTACCGTATCGGAGTGAACACCGGCTATCACGACAACGAGGTGCTGAACATGGACTTCGCCACACAGTACATCTACCGTACCATCCAGAAGGGCGACCGTACCGACATCGGTACCTGGGGCATGCAGTGCATCGGTATGTTCCGCTCGTTCCAGGACATCGAGGAGTTCTTCGAGAAGTACCATATCACCAGCTACATGGGTATGACCAAGGACAAGGTCCGTCCGGGTATGCTCATCTACAAGGACGTGCGTGGTGCCTACAATGCCGAGACCGGAACCTACGACGGTCCTGACGGTATCGTAGACCGCGACAACGACCAGGTATGCCTCAGCAATCGCTCCAACCCCTACGGATTTACCGTCAACCTGCATGCCGACTGGAAGGGTCTGGCACTCACCGCACAGTTCGGAGCGTCGTGGGGTGGCTACACCACACTGCCGTCGGCAGCCATCAGCGTGCCCTCGACGTCCAACTTAGAGTTCTACAACCTCCCGTCGTTCTGGGATCCCGACAACGTCTATGTCTATCAGGACATCTACGACGGTAGCGGCAACCTTGTCATGAAACAGAACCGCGAGGCAGCATATCCCAACCTGGCCTACAGCATCAACTCCACGGCCTCCAGCTTCTGGCGCATCAGTGCTGCCAGTGTCCGTCTGAGCCGTCTGACGCTGGCCTACACCCTGCCCAACCAGTGGTTCAAGAGCATCGGTGTGAAGAATGTCCGTCTGAACATCACTGGCCAGAACCTGATCAACTTCTACAATCCGTATCCCGACAGCTTCACCAACCCCATGGCAGGCACCTACGGCAACTACCCGAACCTGCGTAAGTGGGATGTCGGCGTCAACCTTTCATTTTAATTAAGCATTAAGAATTAAGCATTATGAAAAAGATCATTCAATATATAGGTTTCGGTTTGATATCGGTGATGGCCTTCACTGCCTGTAGCGACGAGTTCTTGGAGGACAAGAAGAACTACGACAACGCCACTACCGAAATCTACAACTACTACAGTGGTTGCAACGGCCGTGTCAACGACATCTATGGTTGGTGCCTGCCTCAGCCCAGCGACTTGTCAACAGGTCTGAACTACCTCTCCGTATCCTGCGGTTCTGCCGACTTGGCAGGCAAGTCCACCGAGGAATATGCCGGATTCAGCGACTTTGTCAATCCCGAGATAGAGCTGACCTCCATGGACAATAATCCCGTCCCCGACTTCTTCATGGGGTCCAACAACAACATCCAGACGTCGGTGTACGGACGCATCCGTAATATCAACGACTGCATCAAGGGCATTCAGGGTGGTACACTCTCTCAGGAGGAGAAGGATATCTTGCTCGGACAGGTCTACTTCTTCCGTGCCTGGTGCTATTACAACCTGTTGAAGTGGTATGGTGGCGTACCCCTTGTCACCGACGTGCTCGAGCCCGTTGAGAGCTCCTTCACCCCCCGTGCCACCACCCGTGAGACCGTCAACTTCATTCTGGCCGACCTCGACCGTGCCGCCACCATGCTTGCCTCGAAGACCATGAAGGGTGGCTGGAGCGGCAGCGACTACGGACGCGTCACCACCGGCACCGCCTTGGCTCTGAAGGGCCGCGTACTGCTGCTCTGGGCCAGTCCGCTGTTCAATCGCAGCAACGACCAGGGTCGCTGGCAGGCAGCCTACACCCAGATGAAGCAGGAACTCGACAGCATCAAGGCCTGTGGCTATGGACTCTATTCCACCAGCAACAACGTCAACGGCTCCGACTTTGCCAAGCAGTTCCTTGTGGTCAGCAGCAATCCCGAAGCCGTCTTCGTCACCCTGCACAACAACGTGGCCAGCGACGACGGTCTCGACAACCAGCGCAACAACTCATGGGAACGCGCCATCCGTCCTGCTAACACCGGTGGCGGCGGCAAGAATGCCGGTCTGGCACTCGTCGAACTCTTCCCCATGGCCGACGGTAAGATTCCCAATCTCAATACACTCACACCCCTCGAAAAGGCTGGCGCACGTACCTATAAGGACACCTACTCCAAGCTCGAACGCAGCACATTCGCCTACGACGAGGCAGCTCCCTACATGAACCGCGACCCGCGCTTCTATCGCACCTTCGCATTCCCCGGCTTCCGCTGGGCTTACAGTGGCGACCCCACGCAGCGCGACTCGCACAACCCGTCGTACAACGCCGGCAAGGACTACGTGGTATGGAACTACAAGTGGTACGTCGACCTCAGCGAGGCAGGCAATCCTGAGAACGGCAACAGCTACAGTGCTGACAACCTCTACACCAGCAACGTAGGCGTCTATGTCCGTAAGAAGAGCGACGACCTTGACGTCAATGGCTCACCGCTCTACAACTACGAGCCGCTGGCCACCAAAGGTGCAGGCCCCTTCTTCTCGCAGGCACCCCTCATCGAACTGCGCTTCACCGAGGTGCTTATGAACCTTGCCGAGGCTGCCTGCATGGCAGGCCATGCCGACGAGGCCGTACAGATTCTGCAGCAGATACGTCAGCGTGCCGGTTATACCGCCGAGAACAACTTCGGTTTGCAGGCCAACCTCGCTGCCGATCAGGCCACACTGATGAGTGCTATCCTCTACGAGCGTCAGATAGAGTTCGCCTACGAGGGCAAGCGCTTCGACGATATGCGCCGCTGGATGCTCTTCGACGGTGGCAGCCAGCAGCCAGAAGGTGCTCCCGCTTCCTGGACCATGACAGGATGGGGTGGCAACACCTGCACATGGCTTGGCTTCACACCCTTCAACGGACAGCGCCGTGAGCGCATCGAGTTCCGTACCGGCAATGCCTTCGGCCCCGGTACCGCCTATTGGGACGGTGACCCGTTGGTGAACTACAAGGACGAGGAGAAATATCCCGATGGCATACAGCGTCCCGCTGGTGTCGACTTCCGCGAGGCTGACGTCAACACCCAGTTAGAGACCCTGAAAGCCTGGTACAACGAGTTCCTCGTACCCCAGTACAAGAACGGCGACGGTCAGGACTCGCAGCACAACCTCGAGTACATCCGCTTCCTGCCGAAGTACTACTTCCTCGGATTCTCCAGCGGTGCCCAGAACTCCAACGTCGGACTTCCCCAGACCATCGGCTGGCAGGATTACAACAACGGCGGAGCCAACGGCACCTACGATCCCCTGTTCGACGGCTCGATGTAAAACATTTACGTTGTCATTAAGCATTAAGCATTCTGATATGTCGCCTCTTAAAAAAAGTCCGTTGGTCCTTTGCAAACCAACGGACTTCACACTATCGAGTGGACTGCGCGTCGTCCATCTCCCCTCACAGTCGCCTGTCGTCTACTGCGGCATCGCCATCAATGCCGGTACGCGACAGGAAGCCCCTGGCGAGGAGGGACTGGCACACCTCTGTGAACACACCACCTTCAAGGGTACGAAGCGACGCACGGCACTCCAGATACTGAACTGCCTCGAAAGCGTCGGCGGCGATCTGAACGCCTTCACCAACAAGGAAGACACCGTGTTCTATGCCGCCGTACAGCGTGAGCATTTCACTCGTGCCGTCGACCTGCTGACGGACATTGTCTTCAACAGTCAGTACCCTTCACAGGAAGTGGCACATGAGATAGCCGTGGTCTGTGACGAGATAGAGAGCTACAACGACACACCTGCCGAGCTCATCTACGACGAGTTCGAGAACCTTGTCTTCCAAGGCCATCCCCTCGGGCATAACATATTGGGCACGCGCGAACGGGTGCAGTCGTTCACAAGCAGCGACACCCTTCGCTTCACCCATTGTTACTACCGCCCCGATAATGCCGTCTTTTTCGTGTATGGTGACATCAGCTTCCCACGGCTGGTCAAAAGCCTTGAGCAAAGGATAACGGCTAACTTTAACGAAAACCAAAACGAAAGTCCTAACGTTCAACGTTCAACGTTCTCGGACAGAGCCGAGTGTGGCGTTGCAATCACCGTTCACCGTTCACCGTTCAACGTCCCCCATCATCAGGCCCATGTCATGTTGGGTTGCCGTGCCTACAGCTACAACGACGAACGGCGCATGGCCCTCTACCTGCTGAACAACCTGTTGGGTGGTCCCGGCATGAATGCCCGCCTGAACCTGTCGCTCCGCGAACGCAACGCCTTGGTGTACACCATCGAGAGTACCATGGCCAGCTATAGCGACACTGGTTGCTGGAGCGTCTACTTTGGTTGTGACCACCACGACGTCAAGCGATGTCTCCACCTGGTACGCCGCGAATTAGACAAGTTGATGCAGCATCCTCTGAGCGAACGGCAGCTGCAGGCCGCCAAGCGACAGCTGAAAGGCCAGCTGGCCATCGCCTGCGACAACCGCGAGCAGTATGCCCTCGACTTTGCCCGCCACTACCTGCACGACGGCAAAGTCCGCGACATCACCGACATTCTCTCCCGCATCGATGCCCTCACTGCCCCACAATTGCAGGACGTTGCTCAGCATCTCTTCGCCCCCGACCGCCTGCAACAGCTGATGGTGTAGGTGAAAAGTTAACGTTAACTAAAGTTCAACGTTCAGCGCTCAGCGTTCAACGACTTTTTCGTACCTTTGCGGAAAAATATGGTAACATGAAACGGATGATACTACTGACCATGGCAGCACTCATGTCGATAGGCATGCAGGCTTCCACGACGCTCCCCCTGCAGGGAACAGTCGTTAAACCCACCGACAAGAACATCCAGTATGTGGGACGCATCTGCTTTGACAATCCGGAGCGCCCACGCTTCACCCACCCAGGCATACAGATCAATGCCTGTTTTACAGGCACCAGCCTGAAGCTATGGGCAAAGCCGTTGAGCGGTTACTTCATGGCACAGATAGACCATGCCGAACCCTTTAAGGTAGCACTCATGGGCGAGCGCGACTCTGTGGTAACAGTAGCTACTGCCCTGCCACAGGGAGAGCATGAGGTGCGGCTGATGTACATCATCGAAGGCTTTGCCCTGAAGCCCGACTTCCGCGGCTTCATCCTCGACAAGGGCGCCACGCTGCTGCCACCCCCAAGCCTTCCCGACCGTACCATCGAGTTCATCGGCAACTCCATCACCTGCGGCTATGGCAACGAGAGCACCGACAAGTTCGACCATTTTGAGAATGAGACCGAGAACCACTACCTGAGCTATGCCCAGATGACCTGCCGAGCCTTGGAGGCTCGCGCCCACGTCGTGGCCCGCTCCGGCATCGGCGTCTACCGCAGCTATGGCGGTCCGAAGACAGGTACCCCCGACAACGTCATGATCACCGAGTACGAGTACACCAACCTCTACGACCGCTCCGAGCGTTGGGACTTCAGCCGCTACCAGCCACAAGTAGTGTGCATCAACTTAGGTACCAACGACCTGTCCACCAACAACTACGATACAGCACTGCTGCGTGCCGCCTTCCAGCAGTTCCTGAAGCAGGTGCGTAGCCATAATCCCAAGGCAAAGATCGTCTTCCTCTGCGGCTCCATGCTCAACGGCAAGGAACTGGAAACAGCCCGCCAGATACTCAACGACATTGTTGCCGACGCCAACAGCCAAGGCGACAAGGAAGTCTACCGCTTCGATTTCACCCCCGCCACCGGTCAGCTGATGTATGGTGCCGACTGGCATCCCAGCGTCTACCAGCACCAGAAGATGGCTGCTGAGCTCACCGCCTATCTCCGTACACTGATGCAGTGGTGGTAAGATGCAAAAGTTTGGCATAGTCATTCTTGTCCTATCCTTCATGGGCTGGATAGCCACTGTGGCCCAGCCCATGAAGCGTGTTGTGCAGTACGACGAAGAGGACGGCCTGCCCCACGGCCATGTCACCCAGCTGTTGCAGGACCGGCAAGGTTTTATTTGGATAGCCACGTGGAATGGCTTGTGTCGTTTCGACGGCTACGACTTCCGTACCTTCAAGCCACAGGCTGGCGACGGTTGTCATGCCACCACCGACCGTTTTCGTGACATTGCCCTGCGCCCTGACAACCAGATTGTGTGCCGTGTTGACGAAGACTATTTCCTGTTTGATACCCGCACATGTCGTTTCCGCGATATGACACCAGAAGAGGCTCGGCAGGCTCCCGAGGAAATAAAACGCTACCGACAGAGCCGACGGGAGAATGGTGTGTTTGTCTGCACAGACCATCAGGGCAACCAGTGGATGCTGGCAGACAATGGCATCCGTAAGATTTGTACCGATGAACAGCGTACTGAACGTCTTGATATCAATCCGCAGGCACAGGTGAAGTGCCTGTTCACCGACCGAGAGCAACGCTACTGGGTTTGTACCAAGGATGACGGTGCTGTACGTGTCTATTCCCCTGACGGCAACTTGTCAGGCTATTTGGGGCGCGACGGTCTGCTGCATCAGGCATATACATGTTTCGGGTCACCTGTCTATTCAATGTACCAGTCAGCCGACGGCACGATCTGGTTAGGCAGCAAGCCCGACGGCCTGTTCCGAATCCGTGAGACGTCTGCCAACACGTTTAAGATTGACCATTTCACCGAGCTTCCAGACCCAAATGTCTATAGCATCATTGAAGATCATGACAGTCGTTTGTGGATAGCCACGTTAGGCGGTGGACTCTGTTATACGGATCAGCCGCAGTCAGACCATCCACGCTTTACTGCTCCTGCCGGCTATCCTCAAGATGCTGCCCAGAAGGTGCGCTACCTCCACATTACCCGCCACAACATCCTGATAGCTGCCACTACCGAAGGACTCGTCGTTGCCCGGATAGAGAAAAATGCCCAAATCATGAGGTTTCATCTGCATCAGCGTGAGACAGACCGCAGCGAAAGTCTGAGCAGCAGTGCCACGATGGACATTACGGAAGATGTCCACGGACGACTCTATGTCAGTACTGAGAGTGGAGGCTTCAATCGCATTGAGGATAATGACCTGTTGACCGACCACCTCACATTCAGGCACTTTACTGCAAATGGGCACCAGCTGCCCAATGATGTCGTTATGTCGTTGACACCCCTTGATGATAACGGTATGATGGTGGTTGGACCTCATCTGGTGACTTTGCTCGACAGTACGGGAAAGCAGCGTGTACTTGATGCCCGTTACTTCCTGGCCGATTATAGGTTCAGTGAAGCCCACCCGCAGCGTCTTAGTGGGGGACGTTGGCTGAACCTATAATCGGC